>JAABUQ010012584.1_pt1 | contig 10472 bp, 14 predicted proteins | sample 5560001 | NCBI WGS metagenome assembly JAABUQ01 (sample SAMN10711888, study PRJNA513371) | rock metagenome | isolation source: Antarctica rocks | place: Antarctica: Victoria Land, Finger Mt nord | collected 2015-12-18 | reverse complement strand
GCGTTGGCGCAGGTTCATTGTTTATCTCACTCTCGGGTTGTCTAGAGGTTAGTCTAGACTCTACACGGGGGCTTTTCTTTGCCTGGCCTCTCTTGGTACAACTGTCCCGCTTTAGGTTGGTAGCCACGAAAATAACACTAAAGCTGCAAGGAGACCTCTAGCTCCCCATTTCTCTTCCGAAAACCAGTAGGGTTTGGCGATCGCCCAAAAACGTTTCCACAACTGACGGTCAAATCGATTTATAGTCGAGCTTATGCACTGGATATCTTTACTTCTGTCGCACTTGCAGAAGTATAACGAAAATCTCTGAAATCCATATCCGACCAAGCATAGGCTAGCCTCATGACTCGACTGGACAACTTACCCATTTGCTGGGGTGTAAGGTTGATAAGGATAAGTTGAAACCATGATCAAAGAACTAGATAATGATGGAGATGGCACAGGCAACTTGGGGAACGTATGGCATACAGCGACTTCACCCTTCAAAAGCTGAAGAAAGACTTTGGGTTACAGGTTGATGAACAACCCAACCTGTTTGCATCGGTTGAACCTATTACCAGTAGCGATCTGCTCAACACGACCCTGCAAGAAACCGTGCAACTGGCGATCGCCATCAACACCGAGAAAGCTCGTTCCGAGATGATTATTACTCCGGTGCTGCTGGAAGTGCGACGACGGGCGAATGGTCAAGTCCCCTATCGCATAGACTACGATAAATTGATAAATATTAAGGTATTTAGTAAGCAAACGGTAATTCATTCGGGAGAACGCTTAAAGTGACGCAGACTCAGCGCTAGAAAACATCGTCCAAAGCTAACCAGTTCACAGAATCCGTAATTCGGGAAATGACCAGAGTGGCATTGCAACACGGCGCAGTGAATCTGGCTCAGGGATTTCCTGACTTCCCCTGCCCACTGGCGTTGAAACAGGCTGCTTGCCAAGCGATCGAGGAAGATATCAACCAATACGCGATCACCTGGGGCGATCGCCCGTTTCGGCAGGCGATCGCACAGAAAGTCCGTTGGTACCTGGGTTTAGACATCGATCCCGAACGGCAAATTACCGTTACCTGCGGTTCTACAGAAGCAATGGCTGCAACCATGCTTGCCACAATCGATCCAGGTGACGAAGTCATCTTGTTTGAACCTTACTACGAAAACTACGGACCTGGTGCAATTCTGGCAAACGCTACGCCTCGGTATGTCAAATTGCATCCGCCAGACTGGAGGTTTGATGCAGCCCAACTGCAAGGCGCATTTAACAACAACACCAAAGCCATCATTATCAATACACCGCTCAATCCGCTCGGCAAGGTTTTCACCCGTGAAGAACTGGCTGCGATTTCTAAACTGTGTCAGCAATGGGATGTGTTGGCAATTACTGACGAAATCTACGAACACATCCTCTATGATGGCGCGACGCATGTGGCAATAGCAACGCTTCCTGGCATGGAAGAGCGGACCGTTACAATTAACGGACTTTCCAAGACTTACAGTGTTACTGGGTGGCGCGTGGGCTACATTCTGGCAAATCCAGAACTCACAGGAGCCATTCGCAAAGTCCACGATTTTCTGACTGTAGGTGCGCCCGCTCCTTTGCAACGGGCGGGTGTTGCTGCGATGCAGCTGCCAACTACGTACTACGATGAGCTAGCGCTCCTTTATCAGCAAAAACGCGACCTGATTTTGCACACCTTAAACGAAGTTGGGATTCCGTATTTCGTTCCCAAAGGTGCTTATTACGTTTTTGCCGATATCTCCGGCTTTGGTTACAAGTCAGATGTTGAATTTACTAACTACTTGATGAAAGACATTGGAGTTGCTGTCGTTCCTGGCTCCAGCTTTTTTAATCACCCAGAAGATGGGCATTCGTTCGTCCGGTTCTGCTTCAGCAAGAAACCGGAAACGCTCCATGCTGCCCACGAACGACTGCTAAAACTGCAATAACCCAGGGAAACCATAAAATTCGCCAGAACCAGGTATAATCAAACTACGGTAACTCTAGCGAATTTATGGACATAGCATGAAACACGCTAAAAAGCCAACGATGAGCCGAGCCGGACAAGTGCTCAATTCACTCCTCCGCACTTTTACACCCGGCGTCGGAGTAGTATGAACTACTTGTTACTACCGTTCTTCAGCTTTTTAATTGGCATAATCGTTGGTTTAACCGGAGTGGGTGGAGCCTCTCTGATCACACCGATGTTGATTTTCATGTTCCAAGTCCCGCCTTCAGTTGCTGTGAGCTCTGATGTTGTAGCTGCTACCTTGATGAAGGCAATTGGCGGCTTCAAACACTGGCAGCAGCAAACGATTGACCTCCAAGTCGTCAAATGGCTCGCCTTGGGGAGTGTTCCTGGCTCGTTGACTGGGGTGGGAATTTTCTACCTGCTCGAGCAAAATGGTGCTCTTAACCTGGACGACATTCTCCTCCGCTTGCTTGGGGTAATGATGCTGTTTGTCGCCTTGTTGGCGCTAGCGCAATTGCTGTTGAAAACTTTTGTCTTGAAGTTGAAGTTGCCTGAACCGCCCGAGATTGACTTGAAAACCAAATCTGGTCGTGTCCTGACGCTCAGTTTGGGAGCGGTTTTAGGCTGTATAGTGGGTTTAACTAGCGTGTCTTCCGGTTCGATGTTTGCACTTGTGCTGATTGCCTTTTTCCGCCTTGACTCTCGTAAGTTGGTGGGTACAGATATTTCACAAGCGGCAATTTTGTTAGTTTTTACTTCCCTTGGACATCTCACCCTTGGAACAGTCAACTGGAGTTTGGTCTTACCGATCTGGCTAGGCACGGTGCCGGGAGTGTTACTAGGTGCTAAGCTCTGCGAGATCGCCCCTCAACGTCCACTCAAGCTTGTCACTTACTCAATTTTGGTCATGATCAGCTGGAAATTAGTCGATCAGGCGTAAAGCCACAGCATATCAATGCCTTCGATCCTAACACTGGCGATTTCGAGGGCCAGTATGATGATACCAACGGTCAACCCATCACGATTGATGGGCTCTGGGGTTTGACCTTTGGCAGTGGTGCTAATGCTGGAAAAACCGACACACTCTACTTCAGTGCTGGTATTAATGGTGAGCAGCCTAGTCTCTTCGGTAGCCTGCAACCTGTTCCTGAACCTTGATCTGTATTAGGTGTAGCGACTTGCAAACAGGGAGACCTCAAACTGCAAACAAGGCAATGCGTGAAACCACATTAAGTGCGAATAAAGGGGGTCTCAAAACCACATTACTGCGGATGAAACCACATTAGCTGCAAACAAACTGCAAACAAGGCTTTCAAACCACATTAAGTGCAAATAACCTGAAAGCCCTAGCTGAAAACAGTTCGAGGAACAAAAGCCCTGCAATAATTGCCTAAGTTTGTAAGGATCTGGTTTGCATGTCTTGTATGTCTGCCGGTTCCGGGAAAACGGCATTAGCGAAGAAGCACCCCTTTTTGATACTGTCTGTTTAGTGCAATTGTCCGTAGTCCACTCTAAAGATTGGCCTTGCTAGTCAGATTTTTCTCAGAACTAATGCCTAGACAGAGCAGATTCCTGCCAGGGGTCGTCGCTATCCTCTTAGTAATGACGATCTATGCAACTAACTTTGTGGCTACCCGATATAGCGTTCTCAATGGTTTAACTTCTCTTGATTTGGCCGCCTTGCGCTTTTCCGTAGCCGGATTGGTTATGTTGCCCTACTTTTGCCGTTTAGGTCTCAGAGATCTTGGTGGCTTAGGATGGCCAAGAGCGATGCTCCTGACTTGTCTCGCTGGTTCCCCTTACATGGTCGTTTTCTTTTTTGGCCTCAGTTTTGCTCCGGCGTCACACGGTGCGGTTTTGAATCCTGGCATAGTGCCGTCGGTAGTTTTCCTCGGTATGGTGTTTTTGGGACTGCAATCGTTCTCACTGAAAAGGGCGGTTTCATTAATGTCGATTATTCTTGGGGTGATCTTTGTGACCGCCTCTTCATTTTCTTTTCAAGGTCCAGTGTTGTTTGGAGACCTTCTATTGCTTAGCACAGGCATCAGCTGGGGCCTATTCACGTTATTAACTAAGATGTGGGAACTAAGACCTATGCAGAGCGCGGCTATCGTGTCGGTTATTTCCTTACTTTATCTACCTCCGTATTTATTCTGTTCGTATAACGGTTTCGAGTCGGCTTCGAGCACACACGTTATTTCGCAAGCAATTTTTCAGGGCATCATTCTGTCAATTGGTACACTTTACCTATTTACGTATGCTGTTCAAACTTTAGGCGCACAGTTGACTTCTCTATTCAGCCCACTGGTTCCTGTGTTAACCACCTTAATCGCTGTTCCTCTTCTCGGAGAAATTCCCACCTTGGTTCAGTGGATTGGTATTATGTTGGTTGTATTGGGTATGCTAAGCGCCGCCAAATGAATTCTGAATAGATTAGCTTGTGTTCCAAGTCTGTGAGTAACTAATGTTCAGACTGCTTTCACGTGAAAATTAGCGTTGAGTTGCAAAGGTTGTCGGTGTCCGCTGAACACGACCGTTGTGCCGCTGAGTTATGGGGTAAAACGAGCAACCGAGCAGAAACTTACGCGCTTGTCAAAATTTGCTAGAAAAAAAGTGAGTCAATCACCTAGAAACAGCTCAACCCCTGATTATTCCGTAAAGCTGTTCAGCAGATAGAGAAATCTATGTGTAAAAGTAGTAAGCCTGAAACACAGACAGAGTAGGCTTTTTAGGCAAGCGCGTAAGTTTCTGTATGAATGATCATTTACCCCCGTATATCTGACTTTTCCCGTTAAGTCCGAGCGAGATGCCAACCTTCACAGAGGTCTTGCAATTTCAACCAACCTCGCCAGAGAACCTGAATCCCAATGGGAGTTTGGCGGCGATGTTCTAAATAACCTCCCAAGCGAGCGACTGCCTCCAGAGCCCAAGCAACGGTCAAGACTTTGGGAAGTTGAGAAGACTTGGCCTTGAGAACTGCAATCTGAGTGGGATTAAGCACTAACTCCAGCGGGGCTTCAGGCTGTGTGCGAAGCAGATACGTAAACTGCAAGAGTTCGACAGCAATAACGCTCAAAAAGCCTAGCAGCGTCTTCATGCCATCTGCTGCCAGTCGGTAACGCTCCACCTGAGTGCCCGACTTTAAGATTTTATGATATTCCTCCACTCTCCACCTGTAAGAGTACCAGCGCAGAATCGTAGTAGCCATCTCAACAGTGGCGACGGCAACAGTAGTTAACAACATCCAAGATAGAGGGGTAACACCATCTGGGCACTCAACCTCACAAGCATAGACCGCAGATACCTGAAGCGGGTCACGGTTATCAAACCGATAGGGAGTTCGCAGGAAAACCTGACAAAACCGCACTGCTACCTTAGCGGTTCGAGCTGCTTGTGTGTGTGTCTTAGGGATGTCAATGTCCTGGTAAAACTGAATGGGTTGAGCTGACAGTTTCGCCCACAGTCGCTCACTGTTTTGGTTCAAACTGCGGTCATGAGCAGCCCGCACTACTATCCCAGTCTGCTTGAGTTGCCGGACTTGCTCCAACACCTCGGTAATATCTCCCTCCCGGTCAAAGACATGAATCACACGCGTTGATGTACCGATTTGCTTGTCAACTGTATGAACTGCTTCCACCCACCGATAAGATTCTTTCGCCTCAAAGGGGCGTTGGCGTGCGATTTTTCTTGCCAATGCTCTCCGCTGTTTTTTCTGCTTAGGTGTTTCATCAGCAGGCGGCTTCGGTTTTGGCTCTCGGTTCCACAACTTTTGCCACAACAGTCCCAATGGTTGCCCGTGTTGTGGGTCGATTGCTAGGTGTAGCGAACTGCAAACAGAAACACTCAAAACTGCAAACAAGACGATTTTGAAACCACAATCTTCTGCAAATAAAGGGGTAGTCAAAACCGCAGTCTTCTGCAAATGAAACCACAATAAACATAACGAAACTGCAAACAAGGGTTGTAAAACCACATGAACTGCAAATAGGCTAGAACGCTTTCCCAGCTTGAGTTTTAGCACAATACTTGCTCCCTCGTTAACTTGCCCAATTTGGCTCATTTATGGGCAAGTTTAAGACACTAAATCGAGTGAATAGTTGATTCTGCCATACTCTGACTATGGAAGCCCATCCATCGTTTATGGGCAAGTTCGTCAAAAGACTTATAGGAGGACTAAAATTTTCTCTGTGTAAACATTATAGGCTATTTGCACTTAATGTGGTTTCAAAACCTTGTTTGCAGTCTGTTTGCATCTATTGTGGTTTGATTCGTAGCTAATGTGGTTTTGAGACTCCCTCTGTTTGCAGAAGATTGTGGTTTCAAAATCGCCTTGTTTGCAGTTTGAGGCTCTGCTGTTTGCAGTTCGCTACACCTACGCTGAAGAGTCTCACGATGGTTTACCCGCCGGTTCCTTTGTTTTCAGCCCTCAAGCTGGTGAGGAACACCCGATCAACAGTTGGTGGACGTTTGTCCCTGGAGCTGATTGGCGTCATCCGCAAGGACCAATGCAACAGGACAGCTTTGACCCATATGAGCCTGGTGTGACCAAGCGGGTGCAGCGTGGTGGTTCATTCCTATGCAGCGATCGTTATTGCAGTCGCTACCGTCTCGGCTCGCGGGGTAAAGGTGAGCCGAGCAGTGCGGCGCTACATGTTGGCTTCCGCTGTGTCAGGTCTGACGATTGAACCTCTGCTTGCCAGTCTCTGTGCTTTTCTGCACTATGCAGTTTTCTGCACCTGTCCGGCTTGATGCATATTGCTGCTGGGTTATGGCGCTGGTGACCGTCTAGGAGCCGGGTTTTTGAACACCACGCATCACCATGCACAGGTGGATCGCTTCAATTACGACTGCAACCCCTGCGGCTGTAAAATGGTTAGAATCGCTTCCGCAATTTGGCGCGTCAGCAGCTCCTGCACTTGCAAGCGGCGGGAATACATCTCAACAACGCGGGCAAGCTTATTCAGTCATCTGGTTGCCGATCGCAACCAAAAATGACCAACTAACAATCTACCATAAATTGGTAGCCTCAAATACTTGTTTTGCGAGGAAGAGTGTGGGAACCTTAGCAAAAATATGGCATCTCGGTCGATATACCGTAGATTAGGTAAAATCACAGTGATAAGCTACCGCAGAGTCTGTTACTGAAAGAGCTTCGTACTCTCGTCACTACAGCTTTAATCCGTAACAATGTTTCGTTAATTCGCTTGCACGATACATTGCCCACCTGCGGAACGTCTGTTTGATCGCAATTTAGGAAGGTGTACTATGTCCATTCAAGCCACCCTATCAAGTTGGGAACAACTATTTGAGACTGCCCAAAAACACACCTCCGCTCGACGGGTGCGAAGACCAGGGCAGGCTCCTTCGACTGCGCCCATCCCTAGCGGTCTGCATAAATTGCCACCCGATACGATACCACCCGTCCTGCTCTACCGCGATACTAACTCCTGGTGTCCATTTTGTGAGCGGGTTTGGTTTGCCCTGGAAGAAAAGGAAATTCCCTTTGCCACCGAGTTTATCGATCTGAGCAACAAGCCCAAATGGTATACCGATCTGGTGCCTACTACGCTGGTTCCAGGTGCAAAAATTGAGGGCGAGTTGGTTTATGAGTCTAAAGACATTCTCTTAGCCCTAGAAGCGCGTTTTCCTGACCCACCCCTTCTCCCAACCGATCCGGCAGAAAATGCCATTGCACGTGAATGGGTTGAGGCTACTGAAACTAATGGATTTAAGGATGTTTCTTACAAATTTCTCCGGGAAGCGACAATAGATGGCGGTGAGTTAGCCAACTTACAGGCAGCGTTTGAAGCAAAACTGGACGAGTTGGAGCAAGCCTTAGAGAAGTACCCCGGTCCCTACTTTCTCAGTACGTTTAGTCTGGTAGTCTGGTAGACATCCTGTACAGCCCCCATCTCGATCGTCTGGCAGCAAATTTGCCAGTCTACCGGAATTATCATATTAAAGGAAATCCTCGCTTTCCGCACATCAACGCCTGGTTCAAGGCACTCAACCAGCGACCGGCCTATCACCGGGTCAAATCCGATCCGATCACCAATAATTTGCTCCTGCTCCGACGCTGGGGCGCAGAACCGCTCGGCAATCCCTTACCGCTCGATGCTGAAATCAGTGAGGCGTTCGAATTTCGGGCAGAAGCAGCTGAGCGGCTGAGTGATAATCGGAAGCAGCGATCGGAGATATCCTGAAAAACTCCGGCGTGCAGGCGCTAGCGGTAAATGGTGATATCTCGGCAATCAAAGATGCAGTTGATCGCCATCTCAGGCTGCTGGCGGAATATCTCCTCAATCACAGCATCCGCTTGCCGTGGGGAAGAGTGGGTGGTAAGGACAATGCCGATCCACTTGTCGCGGCGGTGGGAGCCATCACCCTTGCCTATGTGAGAAACCGCATCTGTGCCCCACGGGATATGAGTGCAGGTGCTGCCACTGCCTTCCGAGCCGCTGCCGATCAAGTATTGGCAGCACTGTATTAATCGGCATTCGCGATCGGACTTCAGCCATCTCTTACCTCTGCAACATGCCCTGCTTTATAAGCGCGCCCATGAGTTTGTCGAGGTGGTCACCAAACTCTGGGAAAGTTGGGACGACGATGCCCTTTTGTACGATAAGGAATCTGGCATTTTCTTCGATCCGGACAAGCTGCATGTTCCCAACCATAAAGGCGATCGTTTCTCTGTGCGTGGTCCCTTGAACGTTGCCCGTTCGATTCAGGGAAAACAGACGCTCAACGTTCCGCTCCTTGGTAGCTCCGGCGGCGCGAAGAGCGCAAGCTCAATGCTTTGGTGTGTTCATCATTTTTAATTATCGTTTCGATAGCATTTGAATTCTCTGGCAATTTGGCTGGTTGCTGATTGAGCGTAACCGTTCAGGGGGTGTGAGAACGTGATTAGGAAATCGGGGCGGAGTTTGCTACTGTAATTTGCATGGAAGAACAGCCGCCAATTATTTCCCAAGTAGATTGGGAACAGACTCCTGCGAGTGTCAAGCAGTTGGTAGAGACATTAGTTCAACGCTTGACCCGGCTGGAAGTAGAAGTTCAACAGCTCCAGGCTGAGAATCAGCAGTTATGTGCGGAGAATCAACTGTTGCGAGAGCAGTTCAACCGCACCTCAGCCAATTCCTCCCAACCCCCTTCGCCAGACCCGCCGCAGGGGTTCAAACCGAGCCGCAGGGAGAAAAGTGGTAAGAAACGGGGGTCAATCCGGACATGAGGGGCATGGATGGACATTGTATCCGATAGAGCAATGCCAGAGCGTGACCGACCACTATCCACCTGGATGTTGACGTTGTGGGAGTGAATTGACGGGACAGGATGCGATCCGGTAGTTTCAACCCTTGTTGATAAATTGCTGCCCTCTTCTGCTTAAACTCAACTTATTGAATTTCAGTCGGCTGCTCTACCTTTAAGCTATAGCCTCAAGGAATGGAGCTAACGGGACTTGAACCCGCATCTACCGATTTTTCTATAGTGCATGAGGCGCTAAGGTCATGTCCGATATTTAAAATATACCAATCATGCTCAATCTCCTGCTTCCCAATCCTCGATTTGCAATCCTTCAACTCGGACAAACTCATCAGTGTTATGCGTTACCAGCGTTAAGTCATTAGCCACGGCGATCGCTGCAATCAGCAGATCGTTGTAGCCGATTGGTGTACCATTGCTGGCAAGCTGGGCGCGAATCCTTCCAGCAGTCAAGCCAGCGATATCATCTAAGGGTAGAGACTCAAAAACCCGCAGAAACCGCTGTGCTTTCGTCCAAGCCAAATTGGGGTCGTTGCTCCTCATCGCTCCATAGAACAGCTCTGCCTTCATCACCGAACACACTGCTACTTCTTCTAAATCCACTGCTCGCAACCTTTGCTGGATAGCCGCCAAGCCATTTAGATACCCTACGCAAACATTGGTATCAAGCAAATACCTCACAGCCGTAGTTCGTCCTCTTCGTCAAGCACACCCTCGGAATCAATTATTAAGGGGTCATCTTTAAAAGAACCGAAAGTCTCTTCAAAAAAGCCAGGAGGCCACCCCTTTCCTTGCGGCGTTGAGTCTACAGGCTGAACTGTTACTGTTACTTCTAGGTCGGCATCATGCACCCCGACTGGAATATCTAAGTGCAAAATTCCATCTGGACCAACGTGAGAGCGTACCTTGATACTTTGCATAGTTGTTTCTCGCCCCACTGTAAGTATTTATAGTCAAGTTTGGTTTAAGTAGGAAGTGATCGCCACTTCGGGTGTAGATAGGTTCGCCCTATCCGGGTCAAGGCGATCAGTAGTGCCAAGACCGAATGTCACTAAGTTAATTGAGAGCAATGAAGCTGAAGTTATTGTAGAATCCAGGTTTAAGCCATCGTAAGTTGGCATTAGACATCTCCACAATAGAAACGTTTTGTGGTAAAAGAGTATAAAATTAGCTTTTTCCTTACTAGAACATGAAGGAAATATTAAGTTACATTAAAAGCCACCCTGAAAAAACTCAGCGATTG
>JAABUQ010012582.1_pt1 | contig 10474 bp, 13 predicted proteins | sample 5560001 | NCBI WGS metagenome assembly JAABUQ01 (sample SAMN10711888, study PRJNA513371) | rock metagenome | isolation source: Antarctica rocks | place: Antarctica: Victoria Land, Finger Mt nord | collected 2015-12-18 | reverse complement strand
CCCCACACAGCAAGCGGGCTCTACTACCTCTCCGAGCTCGTCGAAGAACACACCGTCCCCGCGCGCCGTCTCCTCACCCGCGGCATCTACGCCATCATCGCCCTGCACCTCCTCCTCCTCCTCGTCGACCGCTTCCCCGTCCGCCTATGCGCCCTCAGTGTTGCCAGCCACGTCGTGTATTTGGGGAATCTGCGGCATTTTCCGATCGTGAAGCTGAGCGATCCGATCTTCATCGTCTCTTGTGGTTCGTCCTTCCCCTCCCGCCTCCCCCTCGAACTCAAGCAATCAAGAAGGAAGCTAATTCGAAGGGGGTAACTAGGGTTGGTGCTACTAAACCACTACCTCTACTTCCGCCACTTCTCAGCCCCCCCTACTCCGTCGCGCAGCTATGCCCGCTATGACGATGCGAGCGAGATACCGACCTTCACGGAGATCGCGTCCTGCTTCGGGATCTGTGTGTGGTTGGTGCCGTTTGCGCTGTTTGTGAGCTTGAGCGCGGGGGAGATGGTGTTGCCGAGTATGGGGAGTGAGTGGGCTACTGGTGGGGATACGGTGGGTGGTGGGGGTGTGGGAGGAGGTTATGGGGGGGAGGGAAGAGGGGGAGGAGGTGGAGGTGGAGGTTATGGAGGTGGAGGGTTTGGAGGCGAGGGAAGAGGGAGGAGGGCGAAGGGGTTGGTCAAGGCGGTGATTGAGGGGGCGGGGGGGTGGGTTGCGGGCGTGGTGGACGGGGTGGGGTGGGGGAGGGGGGAGTATGGCGGGAGGAGGGTTCGGAGGACGCTGTGAATGCGCTGGCTTTGGTCTTGTTGGATGGGGGAGCTTGCTACCCTTTTGTGGAGAGCAAGACATGGGTTGTAGGCATATTTATGTTGACAATGGCGCCCACAAAATGAAGACCCAGCCACTGCGCTGTTGGACTCACCGCTCCTACGGGTATACTTCCTGGGCGATGCAAGATTGTGCAATTCCCCTGCGATGTCACGCGTGTGGAAGACTGCTTGCTGCAGGTTGATGAGCGTTTCACGGGAAGAGGAAGGGAGCACTGGCATTCAAACCCATTTCGCTGTTTCTATCTTTTCTTCGCTGACGAAAGTTGATCTCCGTCGAGCCATCTACTCGGATCTGTTACAGACAAGCTACACAAGGGAACTAGATGTCGATTTACGGTGCCATTGAAGACGTCCTTGAGACCGGAGACGTTCCTTGATAGGTATTTGAAGACCGAGCTTGAAGTTCTGGCAGATGATCGAACATTCGGGTTAGGAATGGTCTAGTCCTCTTGAGCTTGGGATGTGCGTTTCGAGTTCGAAGATCGATACCTGGAATAGGGATATATACGATCAAGGGGATAAAGACGTGAGAATTGCGAAACGTGGTGTTGAGTGCACCGAATTACGAGGAAAAGTTTGCATGATTAAGAGATTCATGGATGTATAGAGATGTATTTTCCAATCCAACGCTGCCAGCGTAGTTATAGGCGCTAGACGTTCTTGCCCATTAGCGACTTCAGCAGAGTTAGTCACTGTTACGCGCATAGATGCGTATGTGACTTCAAGCGCCGTTGCATCCGCTCAGTGCAGGGATGAAGATAGTCAGAAGCTCGGCATCTGGAACAATGCTAATCAACCCACTGCCCCTACATTACCTCAATCGCCTCGAACACGCAGTGAATTGCACGACTCCGACGGCTTCGCGCCATGCAGACTTGGGTGCTCATGATGGCTTTGCTTGTCTACGGCATACTCGCCTCGACCATCCCCACATACAATCAACAAGCCATGGAAGGGGTCAGCGCCTCCGACCCGGCTGCTCTTACGCCTGGTTCAAAACCAGTGTCAGTGTTCAGTCGATCTGTATACACAGGACCGTCCCCTTTGGGAAAGCGCGTCATCATATCGCAGTTCATCAACCAACCTTTCATGCGCACCCCGTTCTCAGACCCGACCTACGCCTGGATGCTGCGCCTCGAACTTGTCCATGCTCTGGAACCCATCCAGATGGCAGCGACGACCTTGATACCGTTTTACGACCACATGATGGAACAGTTGGTGCAACAGTGGAGTCAGGCTACTGTTTCACGCTCGATGCGATGGCAGCTTGGAGACGTCATGCTGGAAATGCGCTCTCGGGATCATGAAAGCCCGATCCCTCTCTTCATGGTTTTCGATCTGTTGGGGGTGTTGAAAGGGTTCGCTCAGAGGAACATGGTGGGCACTTTTGAGGGTGAAGTTGTTTCTGTGATGACGGGGTGGTCGATCTGGATTCGCTTGAGGATCGCGGGGGTAGCGCAGCCTTATTGGGGAAGAGGACATTGAGTCGAGCGAATATGTCGTATTTGAGACAATCAACCATGCGCGGTGGAGTTGTACTTTCGGCGCTTGACGAGTGGCAATTACACCCAGAAGTATATTCCGAAAGCCAAGGAGGATCGAAAGAGACACTACGAAGACTCAAATTAGTGGAAACGCTGTTTGAGATGTATAGGACGTTGATTGCCATCAAATCTGAATGAGTAACGTTGATTGCTCAGGCTCATGGTACTAGCCGAGACATTTTGAAAGGACCGGCCGAACGTAATTTATGTGACATTCTCGCCTCTTTGGAGAGGTCACCCTACCTGCCTGGACGTACGTCGTCCATTTCTACGACTTATGGGTACACTAAGACTCCCGTCATGTCCATGAGATGGCGACAGGTGAAGAAGAGTAGACACACTGAATGACCATCGGAGGATCGACTCCGACTTCTTGATGTAAATGAAGGTAAATAAGCGTTTCGTGGCTCTAAGGAATTTTAATAGAATAGATCCGAGATGAAATAAACCTACACAGGAAAGGCCAAGGGTAGGCGAGAATATATATAAAAATACCCCTTATCCAGACTGCTGGTGGACGAGGTAGTCCCCCGACCGACAATGACAGAGATGATCAGACTTGCATATAACCTTCTGCTCCAAATTCCGATTTTGTAGATATCCAGGTTTGAGGATACTGGAGTGCTAGGCGCGACGCTGAGTTCAAATTCGGCGCAGCGAGAGCAAGTACTTATGTTAAGCCAAGAGTCCCATTGCAGCGAAGCGCTCATCGAGGTCCCTAGATGGACGACGGATGCGCGCTAGCCATACGTACATATATTTCCTGCAAAACCCATCGCGTTGGCAAGCGTGATGGGGTAGTCTGTCACTATTTTGCTGGACTGGTAGCTGGTTAAACGGTTGCACCTCGCTGCTTAGCATAGAAGAATGTAGATGGAAAGTAAAGGTCCATCAATCCGAACACGCCACCCGGTCTGTGCACAACGTTCTGGTGGCGAGTGCATCAATGTCCGCAAAGAAGTCTCTGTGGTTTCACGCGATGCTCCACGTGGCCCAGTATGATCGACTGCAACGATGCTGACTGGCTCTCACAAAATGGTTCTTCCGCGACACGGTGAGCGGCCTGTTGCCATTCGCTGCGAGAAGGTCGGTATTACCAAGATCCACTGTCATGGACAGGCCTTGCCTTAAGGGGCAGCCCTCAGCCACCAATGGAATACGGGGACACGTACTTCTAACTCCGAATGGGTTTTCTGGAAAGCTTGTTCACATACTTCTACTAGAAGTACAGTATTGGCGGAACAATACTTTACTGATTTGGATCTGCTTCACTAATACCCTACTCGGGCAAGTGTGGCGGACAAGCGTTCTCCATCGAAAGATCGATGGAGGTGATAGGCTCTCAGCCCCTCAGGACTGAATGATCTTCACGGCGGGACGGCAGCACAGCCATTGCGTTGAATCCTACTAGCCCAGCAGGCGACGTCATCGCGCGGTCCGCCTTCGAAGTACGAATCGCTACCAATCATATGCAGTGTATTGACAATACTCTAACATTGCGCTGCACCTAGAGCTCGACAGCGCGAAACCTTGTCGTCGAGTCAGGGGACAGAATTTGAAGGAGAGCGATGACACAGGACAATCAAAGTGGCATCTCGGCAGTCATCGAAAGCAGACAACGTGGGGTCCGGTAATCATCCTGGAAACAAAAGTACTTGAAAGTACCTTTGAAGGAATACTGGAGCACACCGACCTTCCATCGGCTCACCTTAATGCCGTACTCTCAGGGCACTGGGCGGCCGGAAATGGGGGACAGAGGGGACATGTGAAGAGATGAAGTCTAGAGTGTTCGAGGCGAGTGGCGGTGCAATCCGCGCAAGCAAGGGGCTGCAAGTCAGATCTGGCAGTCCTCCTCCTGGTTAAGCGCATCACAAGCGCCGTCGCCCTCATCCAGCTCTTCCACGCGCCAACAGTCTGCTGCTTGTCGGTCATTATTCTGGATGTGGTCCAAACCGTTGTCAAGACTATCTATTCTGGCCAACCACAACGAGTGGCCCACTTCCTTGGGAACTGTGCTCTAGGGGATCGACCTGAACTACATGTATCGATGGATTGATGTTGGCTTCGGTCGCGCGTCGATCCCAACCTTTGCAGATCCCTTCCTCCTTCCATGCACCGGATTACTATCTTTACCGAGTTCGTGGGACACTTAATTCTGTTCCTGGGAATGCGCGCCACAACGATCTGCTTAACAGTCTATTTGTGGACAAGACGACATCGATCTTCAAGGCCGATATCAACGTCCGTCCGACTGACCTATATCGACCAAACGTGCATAGCGTGTCCAGCAGGATCGTCTTTCAAGCACACATATACTCATGTCCCTGAGTATCTATTCTCGGAATTACTTGTCTTCACGCTGCTGGAACCGGAGACCCCTCCAGGTGATATTGAGGTCCATTTCAATCCTGCCAGTCATCAACAATGAAGTATTAGAGCCGCGGCAGACGGTCGCACGGTCGGGACATGTCAAGCACGTCGATAGTCCATTCTCAGTACGATGCATGGGAGCAGGTCATCATGAGACAAATGATATGTAGCGGAGGGATCTCCGATGACCCAGACGAGTTCGCAGAGATTGAGCCACAGCAATCGAGGGTTCTTCTGCCCTGTTCCCCCAATTTAGGCAATCCTGAGACTGGCTACAAGCTTTCACTAAGGAAGAAGTAGTATAGTTCGGGAGCGGGTAGCGCTGAGAGAGTGTGCATGGGCCCGGGGGGCCCGGGGGGCCGGGGGATGTTGGAGAAGGCAGGGGTGGTGTTCTTTCTGCGAGAGTCTCGAATGTGGAAGGGTTTGTGGCTGGACCCAAGCCGTTCCTTCGCCACACGATATCAGACTCCCTTGTTTGTCACGAGGGCATGAGACGGTCCCTGTTGCATCTGATGGACGCTGCTGGGTAGTGATGACTTGCTGCACCGACAATCGACCGAATCTCATTTGCCGGGGTCTGACATTCGCTTCCCACAAACTCCATAAAGCAATCGACCATGGCAATCCTGTATCAATTGTTTCCTTCCAGTACTCCTGGTCTGAGTCTGGTCAGATGCCTATTGTCCAATCCATTGCCGTTCGTCGACCTACTCATCTGGCGGACCTCCATTCTCCCGCCTCTAGCGACCGCTGAGTGGGTCCCCAGAAGCAAAAGTTGCAGGGCGGAGAGAGCAAGTAGTCCAGGACCCTGTGTGGCTTCATTTCGTGCCCCAAGTCGTCGAGAGCCAATTATAGTCCAGAGCAGGCATTTGCCACCCAGAGCCCACGCATAGGTACGTCTGGGGTGGTCAAGGCCTTCTACAAGCAACTTCCTCAACGGTGGTTTCTTCCCGTTCTCTGCCCTGTCAACTCTGTCGATCCCCCAAGCTATTATTATTGTACATCAGGACGTTGGCGCTGCACATGCTTCCCATTCGTCTGTACATCTTCAGACTCCTTTTAAGCATCTTGACGGCTAAACCACAAGTCTACAATATGTTTCACTGTCGACCCGCCTCTTGTCAAGTCAGTCCCATTACGGACAGCTGATCGCTTCTCAAGCCAATCCTTCTCCCTGTCCACCATTCTGGCGTTCCTACTTGTTCTTCCAGCTTTCTCAGTCAGGTACTCCGCTTGCAAATCTTCCCTATACGGCCATCAAAGCCTTCAAGCACATCCCCTTCGGACCTTGAGGCCTCCGGAGCTTGCCACTTATAGAAGCGTGGGCTTCGCCAGCACGACGAACATAAGGTATATACCTCAAGCTCTTCTCTTGTATGCCAGCAAAGCATGTGATGTTGACGGACATGCAGTTACTCTGGGTACAGTACTGGACGGCATTGCCAGTCATTGTGGAGGATAGAGATATGAGCGATGAAAGTCAGGCCGGAGGCAGGATGCCCCTAGGGGCCTTTCCCATTGACACATCTGGCCAGTATAGGCCAGGCGATAGTGAAGGGAACACACGTACGGCTACCCGACAGCATTCCAACGCCTTGAGCGATCTGCTCCAGATAATCACCATTCTAAGCTGACAATGCAGCAGCCAACGACCCAGGCAGCCACGCGTCTTACGACTTTCCTTCCCAAACACCTTCTGCGCGGCACCCATTCGCAAGCGGCCAATTGTACAGCGGGTCCGGACAGAGTGTGCCTCAATTCACTGGACACGCGCAGCCTAGTGGAGCTTTCAGCATGCTGGGCATGGCTGGAGCCTTACCAGATTACCAAGGATCGAGGTCTTCGCAAGCACCACAGCAGAGTCAGCAACGGCAACACCTTAGCCATATGGCCATGAACCCCAATTTCAGCCCTCAGCAAGGCCCTCAATTTGCCAATCAGGCTCCAACACCAGGCGCAAACTATTCCCAACTACCTGTACAATACCAAACACCTTATCAACATGCGGCCGCTCAAGCCTACGCTCAGACACAGTCCACCCTACATCCTCATCCGACAGGCAATCCTAGTCAGGGAGGTTTTGCTGGCAGTCCTTACTTTCCAGGCGCGCAGCCTCAGGCCTTTTCCTATTACCCAGGGCAATTTGCGCCAGTTGGACAGTCACAACAAGGTCCGCCAGGTCAGCAGGGCATGTATTCAACTCCTTATGGTAGACCATCCGGTCAAGTTTACGGACAAGGTGCGACTACATCCTCTCATGCACATCAGCGCGATAGTTGGGATCGTAGGCTCACCAAGCATGTGGTCCAGGTATACCGATGTCTTATGGCTATGGATCCGCCATACCTCCCTTAAAGACGGGCGGTGCACACTGTAAGAAAGTGACCATTATGCTCGTTGGTCTCTACTGATCGTGAACAGCTGGCAGGGCACACCCGAATGTTAGTTCTGGTGTTATTCCCTCCTCTCCACGCGGTCCACCTCGCAAGCCGAAACAATCCGGTCATGCGCTTTGGGTTGGGAATCTCCCGTCAGGGGCTCGTGTCAGCGACTTAAAAGACCATTTCTCAAGAGAAGCTACCAAGGATATCGAAAGTGTCTTCCTCATCTCAAAGAGTAATTGTGCCTTTGTCAACTACCGGACCGATGCGGCCTGTGCAGCTGCGATGACCCGATTCCACGATTCGCGGTTCCAAGGCGTTCGCCTAGTATGCCGCTTGAGGAGGAGTTCCACAGCTACGACACCGAGTGGGGTTCCGCTAGGGCCTGCTGCTCTCATGCCTTCGATCGTACAGTCGCAGACAGCATTCGAGGCTATTGCTCAGAACCGCGAGGTCAGCTCGAGGGCTGAGGAGATGGCAAAGGCTGAGAGATCGCGTGAAGGAGAGACTCCTGCAAAACACACCGACAAATATTTCATCATGAAGAGTCTGACTGTGGAGGATATGGAGCTAAGCGTGCGCAACAGCATCTGGGCGACACAAGGACATAATGAAGACGCCTTGAACAGGGCGTTCGAGGTGAGGGTCATGCTTACGACGTTGTGAATCTACTGACTATAAACAGACGACCGAGAACGTATATCTCATATTCTCTGCTAACAAATCCGGCGAATATTTCGGATTCGCTCGTATGGTGTCTCCAATCAACGAAGAAGCATCCAGAGACCTAGACTGGGCGCCAAGGGCCGAAACCATCGTCGATGATCCGGACGTGCCTCGCTCGATACCAACTCCAGCCACAGACTTTGCGCCTCGTGGGCGCATCATTGACGATTCAGCCCGCGGTACGATATTCTGGGAGGCCGATCCGGAGGATGTATCGCTTGCGCACGAGGTCGACGGCGAGGTGGCGGCAGAGGTGGAAGATAGAAGCGAAGGTAGCGCCGAGGACACGGAGGAGCATTATGGGGTCTCAGGTGCTCAGGCCTACGGAAAGCCCTTCAAGATCGAGTGGTTGGCCACCAATCGTCTCCCCTTCTACCGTACCCGAGGTTTGCGGAATCCTTGGAACGCCAATAGAGAAGTCAAAATCGCCCGAGACGGTACCGAATTGGAGACAAGCGTCGGAAGACGACTGGTACAAATGTTTCAGAAGTCAGCCTCGACGCCAGACCCCTCGTTGCAAATGCCTTGGCCTCCCAGTCGACCATATTGAGCGCCAAATTTTCATCTCAATTAGGATGATAGACCTGCGGGCCAGGATCTGTCATGTACGCTTCACATTGCCTTAGACTGTTACTGTTCTTCGACTGTACGACTATGATGGCACGTTCAACGATTACGACCGTTATTGTTGTCATGTTCACACCTTCACCAAGCAACGATATTTAATGAGAGTTCCGAATGCAACTATAATCAATTAATTCAGGCCGAGTCCTTCGCTTTACTGGTACTGGAAGGCTTGTGCTAGATAGGTTGTTGGGGAGGCTCGACAAGAAGAGTCAGGGCTGGTCCATGTACACATACAGAAGGGAGTATAGCGTGTGTTGTGGATGTCTGAGCAAGCGTCGATATCTTCCTTGTCCTTGTGCAACGCTGGGAGAAGGAGCCCCTATTTCCAGGATAACTCCGAATGGTTCGTGCTCTCCTCTTCATCTTCCCTCTTCACCTCTCTTACAGTCATTCTAGCGGGGCTACTCGTCTAGCGGTGGTCACCATCTCCTATAATTCTCTCCTACATTTCGCCAAAACTCATCAGTGAGTACCTGCAGTCACCACATTTTCACACCAGAACCATCTCTCCCGCAAACCATTTGACCCATCCCGCAACACTTAATCTCTCAATACGCGGCTTTCATTTCTCCATCCACGACCTCTTTCCCACCCGGCTATCGTAACCATCCACCCAAAGAACCCTTCAACATATCCCGACGTTCTCAATCCTCTCAGGTATTACAGCCAACATCGTCATCGTTGGGACAACAGGAGTCCTACACGTCACATTTCTACCTGCATGCCTCCATCCCCCTTCCTTAATTGACCAGCACCACTCAACTCGCGACATCATTGCGTTGCACAATTGCTACCAAGCCTCCACCGAGCGCGCTTGGATAACCACCTCATCTTATATATGATACAACGAGGATACGGTAATAGACCTCGCCTCTTCTCCCCTCTTGCGCTTGAGCAGTTCTTCCCGCCCTGTCATCACACAACTCCCCCTCTCTCTCTCAATTTTCTACACAATTTTCCCATCCCAATCAAATCTCCAAAGAAGCGATATCATCGCGCTGGTACCTCATTCACCTCATCTACCTCGTCTACCTCATCTCCTTCCCCCGTCCCCCCACCTCTTCGCCCAGACCTGCAACATCCCCCGTCTGAAACCCAGCCCTTTTCGCGACGGAACACGACAAGATGAGAGCTCCTACCAATTTTCCGGGCCGCGCTTTTCCCTCGGTGGGGTGTATCGACCATCCATCCACACCATGGCCAAACAGCCACAAACCGATACTCCTCACTGTCGAGCTGAGAAAGGAAGGCTTAATGATGTATGTACGAAGCATGCTCCTACAGAAAGAAACAGTGCGGTTTTAGCCGCGACATATCGAGCCCAGTCACCCAACCCCTCATGCGCCGGCACGGAACAGCCCCTCGCAATCGGTCGCGAAAAACAAAACGTAAAGAAAACATCCTCGACGGACTCGAGAGGCGGAGCTGGAGCGGGCAAATCATCAAGGCGTCCATGCGGAACTACTGCGGAGGAAGAAGGGCCAGGAGGTTATGTGTGAGTGGATGCATTTACTTGCGATGTGCGCGCAGGGGATCAAGGGCGTCCGTCAACCATCATCACTTCCCAGCCCCAGTCACACAAAAACCCACCAACAACCGGGAAGTCCGACTAAGTAATATATCCACCACCCAGATTCCGCACAAACACGCACCAACCCCCCCCCCAAGAACCCCTCTTCCAACTCGAGTCGAACGCCAGCCTCATTGTCTGATATCAAACACGTTCTCTTTAGAGAACGACGCTACACCATAACAGAACCCCCTAAACCATCTCCCCCCCCCATCCCTGGTAGCTCCTCCAAGAAAAGCGACGCTGCCAAACATTCGCAGCGCACCCCTCTCTATCCCCGTTCCGCCAGGCCGGCCAGCTAGATGGATAGTATGGTGGATTTGAGGGTTGGATGGCTTATTGGAATGGTTGGGGAGAGGGGTGATGGGGTTGGGTGGGGGGGGATCGGGGGATTGGGGAAGGCGAATGGGTTTGGGGGTGGGATGTTTT
>JAABUQ010012581.1_pt1 | contig 10474 bp, 10 predicted proteins | sample 5560001 | NCBI WGS metagenome assembly JAABUQ01 (sample SAMN10711888, study PRJNA513371) | rock metagenome | isolation source: Antarctica rocks | place: Antarctica: Victoria Land, Finger Mt nord | collected 2015-12-18 | reverse complement strand
TGGCGCGCCGAGGTGTAGGCCTCGACTGCGTACACCATCGTATCGATGCCCGTCGCGGCGGTGACGGCCGTGCAGGCCAGCATCAGCGGGGGATCGCAGCGACCCTCGCCACGTGTCGAGGCGAGGGGACAAGTCTGCTCGCCACCGGCGACTCTTTCCTCGCGCCGGACTGCTCGCGGTCGGCCCGCATCCATTGCAAGTACGCGTTCGAATGCGGATCTTCGGTTGCTAGCCGCCTTGGCCATCGATTTTGAGAGTACATTCAGCTTGGACGACCACTGGTTGGTGCGGTATGGAACGCAGATGTCCGGCGCAGGTTTTTGTCATGCGGGGAGGAGACTGCGATGCCAATCGATAGACGAGGGTTCCTGGCGAGCGGCGCGGCGGTCGCGGCGGCTCCGTTGGCGGCCGGTACCGCGCAGGCGTAAACACTTGAGCCGAAAGCAGGGCCGATGCCGATCACGCTGACCGTCAACGGTAGCAGGCAGGCGCTTTCGATCGATCCGCGCACGACGTTGCTCGACGCGCTGCGCGAGCATGTCGGGCTGACGGGTTCCAAGAAGGGCTGCGACCATGGCCAGTGCGGTGCCTGCACGGTGCATATGGACGGCGAACGCGTGCTTTCCTGTCTCGTGCTTGCCGCTCAAGCCGAGGGACACGGGGTCACCACGATCGAGGGACTTGCGGATGGCGAGCGGTTGCACCCGATGCAGCAGGCATTCGTCGATCATGACGCGCTACAATGCGGTTACTGCACGCCCGGGCAGATCATGAGCGCGGTCTCTTGCGTGCGCGAGGGCCACATCGGCTCCGACGCCGAGATTCGCGAGTATATGAGCGGCAATCTCTGCCGCTGCGCCGCCTACCCCAACATCGTCGCCGCGATCAAACAGGCCGCGCCGCAGATCAAGTCAGAAAAGGTGAACGCCTGATGCGCCCGATCACCTACACCCGCGCCACGTCGGCGACCGACGCGGTGCGCATGGGGTACGTCGCGGCGCCCAGTCATGTGACCGCGAGCGTGCAGTATCTTGGTGGTGGCACGCAGCTGCTCGACCTGATGAAATTGGACGTGATGCATCCCACCGCGCTGGTCGACATCACGCGCATCGAGGACCCGCGTATGCACGCGGTCGAGGCGACGCCCGCAGGCTTGCGGCTGGGCGCGCTGGTGACGATGCGCCAGGCGGCCGAGCACCCAGCGGTGATGCGCGACTATCCGGTCGTGTCGCAGTCGCTATGGCTGGCGGCGTCGCAACAGCTGCGCAACATGGGGCGACTGGCGGGCAATGTCCTACAGCGGACGCGCTGCGAATATTTTCGCGACACGAGCTGGCCCTGCAACAAGCGCGAGCCCGGCTCGGGGTGCGCCGCGCTAGAAGGTAATAATCGCTGGCACGCGGTGCTCGGCGTGTCTGATCACTGCATCGCCAGCTACCCGGGCGACTGGGCGACCTCGCTGATCGCGCTGGATGCGACGGTGAACGTGCTGGGCGCGAAAGGCCCGCGCACGTTGCGGTTCGCCGACTTGCACCGCGAGCCCGGCAACACGCCGCATATCGAGACGACGCTGTCACCGGGCGAGCTGATCACCAGCTTCTTCGTGCCGGCGGGCGCGTGGACGCGGCGGTCGCTCTACCTGAAAATCCGCGACCGCGAATCCTATGAATATGGTCTAGCCACCGCCGCCGTCGCGCTCGACATGGACGGCGACACGGTTCGCGCCGTGCGCATCGGCATCGGCGGGCCGGTCGCCAAGCCATGGCGCGCGCACGCCGCCGAGGCGGCGCTCACGGGCAAGCCGCTGACCGAGGCGCACGCGCAGGCCGCCGCCGACACGCTGTTCCGCGGCGCGCACCCCCGCCGTGACAACGCGTTCCGCATTCCGCTGAGTCAGGCGACGCTGGTGCGCGCGCTGATGCAGGTGAAGTCGATGCCAATCACAACCGGAGAAGCCGCATGAGCGCCGCCGCGCCTACGCCCGGGCCCAACATGGGCCAGCCGATCCCGCGCGTCGACGCGGTCGCCAAGGTCACGGGCCGGGCACGCTATGCGTCGGACGTGCCCGTCGCGCGCCCCGCTTACGCCTTCCTGGTGTTGAGCACGGTCGGCAAAGGGCGTATCACTGCGATCGATGATAACGCCGCCCGTGCGGTGCCGGGCGTGCTCGACGTGATGACCTACCGGAATCGGCCGCCCGTGCAGCCGATCAAGTTCTTCTTCCAGGGCGGCCCGGGCCTGACCGGCTACACCCCGCTGAGCGGCCCCGACATCCACTTCGACGGGCAAATTATCGGGCTGGTCACCGCCGATACGTTCGAGGCCGCGCGCGAGGGCGCGTACAAGCTCAAAATCGACTACGACGCCGAAAAGCCGTCGTCGGTATTCGATTCGCCCGGCACGAAGACGGATGAGACCGCCAAGGTCAATCCGACCAAGCCCGACCCGAAACTGGGCGACGCGCCAGCCGCCTACGCTGCATCGGCGCACACCATCGACGCACGTTATGCGACGCCGCCGCAGCACCACAATGCGATGGAGTTGTTCACCACCACGGCGGAGTGGCACGGCGACGAGCTGACGTTGAACGAGCCCAGCCAATACGTCTATGGTTTGCGCGAGGGCGTCTCTACCCAGCTCGGCATATCGCGCGACAAGGTCCACGTGCGTTCGGAGTATCTGGGCGGGGCGTTCGGCAGCAAAGGGGCGACCACCAACCGCACCGTGCTGGTGGCGCTCGCCGCGAAGAAACTCGGTCGCCCCGTCAAGCTGGTGGCGACGCGCGACCAGGGCTTCACAATTTCGGGCCACCGGCAGGAGACCAGGCATCGTGTCCGCATGGGCGCGAACGCGGCCGGGCACCTTACCGCCTACACGCACGATATCTGGGAGTTGACCGACCGGATCGATGGCTACGCCAACGGCGGCGTCGAGAGCGCGGCGGCGATGTACGCGTTCCCCGCGGTCTCGAGCACCGGCTACCTCGTCGCGGCCGATCGCAACACACCGACCTTCATGCGCTCGCCACCCGAACTGCCGGTCATGTTCGCACTGGAAAGCGCGATGGACGAGCTGGCGGAGAAGTGCGGCATCGACCCGGTCGAGTTCCGGCGGCTGAACGACACCGACAAGGACTGGGTGACGGGCAAGCCGTACAGCAGCCGCAGCCTGATGAAATGTTATGACCAAGCCGCAGCTAAGTTCGGCTGGGCGGCGCGAAACCCGAAGCCCGCCTCGACGCGCAAAGGCGACTGGCTGGTCGGCTATGGCTGCGCGACCGCTTGCTATCCGACGGCGATGGCAGCGTGCGTGGTGCGCATGACCCTGACGGCGGACGGACGCGTTCGCGTCGACACCGCCGCGCAAGACGTCGGCCAGGGTGTCAAGACTGCGATCCTGCAACATGCCATGCACTACCTCGGCGTGCCGGAGAGCGCCGTCACCGTGTATATCGGTGACACGACACTACCGCCCGGCCCAATCGCGGGCGGGTCGGTATCGACCGCCAGCGCGGGCTCGGCAATCAAGCTCGCGGCGGACAAGATCGCTGCGCGGCTCGGCACGTCCGATGCCGCCGCGCGACCGGCGGCGTTCCACCGCCTGAACACTCGCGAGATCGTCGAGCTTGGCGAATATGCCCCCGAAGGCACCAAGCCATCGGCGATCCCCGGCCTCTACAAGGCGCAGCTCGCGTTCAGCGGTGCCGACATGCAGGCGCACACGCAATACGCGATGGGCGCCGAATTCGTGGAGGTACACGTCCACAGCCGCACGCACGAGGTCCGCGTACCGCGCATGGTGGGCGCATTCGCGGCCGGGCGCATCGTCAATCCGCGTACGGCGCACTCGCAGCTGATGGGCGGCATGATCTGGGGTGTGTCCTCGGCGCTGCACGAGGCAACCGAGATCGACACGCGCCGCGCCGCCTACACCAACAACAATCTGGCCGAGTACCTCATCCCCGTGAACGCGGACATCGGCGAGGTCGATATCCTCCTGGTGCCCGAGGTCGACGACAAGGTGAATCCGGCTGGCGTAAAGGGCTTGGGCGAATTGACGAACGTCGGCACGGCGGCGGCGGTCTGCAACGCGGTCTATCACGCAACGGGCAAACGCATCCGCGAGCTTCCGGTCCGCGTCGAAAAGTTGATGTCCGTCTGAGCGGCACCGAACCGGGCCGCCGTCGACGCTGACCATGCCGCGCTTGGTGCGCGCACTGCAGCAGAATGGAGCGGGCGGCACACGTGATCGGGACGAAGGCCAGCCTCGCTCGCCGTCTTTGCCGTAGGGATCACGCTGACCGTGGGACGCTGGCCGATGAACTAACCTGTTCGCAGAATGCTCAAATGTTCGATTCCGAGCGTGGCGGCGTCATCAAGCACCGCATCAAGGCCGAGCTTGCGTGCGAAATCGATCCGCGCGTGCGTCTCCAACCGAAAGGGACTGAACTGCGAAAAGTTGAATGGTGGAGCCGAGGGGGATCGAACCCCTGACCTTCGCAATGCCATTGCGACGCTCTCCCAGCTGAGCTACGGCCCCGGGAAGCGCGGCGTTACGCCAAGGGGGGCGGGCGCGCAAGGGCGAAGCGGCGCATAACGGGTCCGTTGCGCAGCAAACGCGAGACAGACGCGCATGATCGACGGGTGCTTGCCCCCGAGCGCCGTGCGAGCGTATCTTTCAAGACCGAACTCAGGGGAGGCTCGCAATGCTCAAGGAATTTCGCGCATTCATCATGCGCGGCAACGTGCTCGATCTCGCGGTGGCGGTGATCATCGGCGCGGCGTTCGCGGCGATCGTCAAGTCGCTGACCGACGATGTGATCATGCCAATCGTCGGCGCGCTCACGGGCGGGCTCGACTTCAAGGATTACTATGTCGTGCTCGGCAAAGTGCCCGCGAAGCTCGCCGGGGTAACCGACTACGACACGCTCAAAAGGGTGGCGTCGCGCTGCTCGGCTACGGCGCGTTCCTGACCAGCTTGGTCAGCTTCGTCATACTCGCGGCAATCGTCTTCATGCTGATCCGCATCGCCGAGCGCGCGTTCCGCATGGCGATGACCGTAAAGTCCGTGGTGCCGCCGACGCCCGACGATGTGCTGGTACTGCGCGAGATCCTGGTCGAACTGAAGCGGCGGCCCTGACCTTGGCGGGCTCCTTAGCGCCCGCCGAGCGAGCCGAGCAGCCCGCCCGCGCCCCCCGCACCGCCAGCGCTACCCAGGTGACCCATCAGTTGCTGGATGATTCCGGCATCGATTCCGGTGTGCGCCGCCGTCCCCTGCGCCGCCGCCATCGGATCGGTCTGACCATTCGCGGCTTGCTGGCCCATGTGGCTGACGACCATCTGCACCTGATCGGGCGTCAAGCCGACGCGCGCGCCGATTTCTGCCATGTGCGGGCCTGCAAGTCCCTCCACCGTTTGCAGGATCGAGCCCAGGTCCATCGTCGATTCCTCGTTTGATTGCGCGCGCAGCCATGCCCGTTTCGGCGTAGCGCGACAAGCGGGGTTGGCGGGCGCGGGGGGGCGCGTGCTACCGGTGCGTAGATGGCGACCGCCGCTCTCCTGCATCAGACACCCTCGCCCGAGTCGGTCCTGCGCGATGTCTTCGGCCACCCCGGCTTCCGCGGACGGCAGGCCGAGGTGGTCCACGCGGTCGTCGCCGGGCAGGATGCGTTGGCGGTGATGCCCACGGGCGCGGGCAAGTCCATCTGCTATCAGGTGCCGAGCCTCGTCCGCTCCGGCACCGGGCTGGTGATCTCGCCATTGAAGGCGCTCATGCGCGATCAGGTCCGCGCGCTCCGCGCCAACGGCGTGCGCGCCGCCTCGCTCTCGGGCGACGAACCTGATCCTGCAGGTGTGTTGCGCGCGGCGCGGGCGAGCGAACTCGACATCCTCTATCTCACCCCCGAGCGCGCCGCCTCGCCCGGCTTCGCCGATCGGCTCGACGACGTGCCGCTCGCGCTGATCGCCATCGACGAGGCGCATTGCATCAGCCAGTGGGGGCATGATTTCCGTCCCGAATACCGCAAGCTGCGCGCCTTCGCCGACAACTTCCCCGGTGTGCCGCGCCTCGGCCTCACCGCCACCGCCGACACGCAAACGCGCGCCGACATCCTCGCCCAGCTCGGCATCGCGCCTGAACGGCTCGTGGTTGCGGGCTTCGACCGGCCCAACATCCGCTACGAAGTGCGCGCCAAGACCGCGCCACACGCGCAGATCCTCGAAGTGATCCGTGCCCAGCCCGGCAGCGGCATCCTCTACGCCCCCACCCGCGCCGACGTCGAACGCACCGCCGAGTGGCTGCGCGCCCAAGGGATTGACGCGCGCGCCTACCACGCGGGAATGGACGAGGCGGCGCGCACCGCGAACCAGGACGCCTTCGCCACCGCCGAGCGCATGGCGATGGTGGCGACGATCGCGTTCGGCATGGGGATCGACAAGCCCGATGTGCGCTGGGTGATCCATCTCGGCCTGCCCAAATCGATTGAGGCCTACTACCAGGAAACCGGCCGCGCCGGGCGCGACGGCGATCCCGCCGTGGCGCACATGTTATGGGGCGCGGACGATGTCGCGCGGATGCGGCGCTGGATCGACGGCGGCGATGCGTCCGACGAACGCAAGCGTGAAGAGCATGTGCGCCTGGGCGGACTGGTCGCGTTCGCCGAACACACCGGCTGCAGGCGCGCGCCGCTGCTGACCCACTTCGGCGAACCCGCGCCTCCGCCCTGCGGCAACTGCGACAACTGCCTTCACCCACCCACGCTGATCGACGCGAGCGAGGATGCGCGTAAACTCCTCTCCGCCGCTTACCGTACCGGCCAGCGGTTCGGGTTGGGCCACCTCATCGCCGTCCTCCTCGCGCAGTCCAACGAGCGCACCGAGCGGCTCGGCCACGACAAGCTCGGCGTCTGGGGTCTCGGCGGCGAACGCCCCGCGACGCACTGGCGCGGCGTGGGCCAGGCGCTCATCGCGGCGGACGCCCTGCGCGCCGACGAACATGGTGGTCTGTCTTTCGGCCCCGCCGCGCGTGCGATCCTCAAGAACGAAGCCCCGGTCGCGATGCGCGAACCCGCCGCCAAGCCGCCCCGCCCGTCGCGTAGCCGCGCCGCCCCGGGCGCGCCCGCGCCCAACCCGGTCGACGACCCTATCTTCGAGCGCCTGCGCGCGGCGCGCGGCGATCTCGCCGCCGCCGCGAAGGTTCCGCCCTACGTCATCTTCCACGACAGCACGCTTCGTGCGATAGCCAACTTGCGGCCCGGGGGGTTGGCCGCGCTCGCGTCCATTCCAGGCGTGGGCGCGCGCAAGCTCGAGGCTTATGGCCCGGCGATGTTGGCCGCGTTGCAAGAGGGGTAGTTATGTTTCGCAATATGTCGATCGCCGCAGTCGCGCTCGCGGCGGGCACGATGTCCTTCGCGCACGCGGACATCATCGTTCCCGGTGCCAACACCAGCAAGGCCGGCGACGGCGGGCAGGGGTTCCCGTTCGATGTTGGACCGCTCCCCGAGCGGCTCGCGCAGCTTTATAGCGCATCGACGCTCGGTGCCGCGCCGATCAAGATTTACGGCCTCGCATTCCGTCCGGCGGCAGGCAGCGCGGCAAAGGCGTTCAGCGCCACCTTGCCGTCGGTCACGATCAGCTTGTCGACCTCGCCGCGTAAAGTCGGCGTCGGGGAGGACCTTACGTTCGCCGACTACATCGGCACGGACGTGACGACGGTTCGCAGCGGTGCGCTCGCGCTCAGCAGCGCGAACCATTTGCTCGCCGACGGCACAAAGGCGTTCGACATCGTGATCCGCTTCGCGACGCCCTTCGCCTACGATCCGACAAAGGGCGATCTGTTCGTCGACATCTTCAATCGCAACACGGGTGGCCCGTTCACGACGTACTTCGACGGAATTTCGCTCGGCGCGCCGTCGATCGATCAACTTTTCACTTATCGCGGCGAACCGGTCACCAGCAAGGACGGGCATCTGCGCGCGGGGAGAGGACTGATTACAAAGTTCCTGACGACGCCAGTGCCCGAAGCGGGGACACTGGCGCTGCTCGGTGCCGGACTGATGGTTGCGGCGGCCGGACGGCGTCGGCGCTAGCGGGATCGCGCGTCGACGCTGGCGCTAGATTTTCTTCAGCGCATCCGCTTTGTGCGCGGCTTCCTTGCCGCTCTTGTCGCTCTTAACCAAGAACTCGGGATTGTCCTTGGACGCCGCGACATGGTGCCCCTTGATGTCCATCGGGCTGGTCAGCTTCTTCTCGACCACGCCCTGCGTCTTGCCTTGAGCGGTGCCCCACTCGACGTGGTCGCCCTTTTTGGGTTCGGTGTTCATCTTGCATCTCCTTCACTGAGGCTAACTCCGTCTCGAGCGCGCCGTTCCCGCCCGCGCGGCGCTGCGACCCCTTGCCAAGCGGCGCGCCGGAGGCTTGAACACGTCCATGCCCGATCGCGCCGCCGTTCACGCCCGCATCCTCGAGTTCATCGCGCCGCTCAACACTGCTGGCACGAAGGTGGAGGATGGCACGCGCTTCGCCGACGACCTTCAGTTCGATAGCTTGACCGTGATGGATCTGGTTGCCGGGATAGAGGACGAATGGAACATAGTCCTACCGTTGAACATGCTGCCCGAACTCGAAACCGTCGGTCAGTTGACCGATGCCGTTACCAAAATGGCGAACAAATGACCGATTTGCTCTCCAAGTACGATGCGCTCACCGCCGAACGCGGCACGCTTCACACGGCGGGCATCCGCGATCCGTTCTCGATCGTGATGAGCGAGGTGCGCTCGCCCACCCAGGCGCTGATCGACGGGCGCGAGACCATCCTCGTCGGCACGTACAACTACATGGGGATGACGTTCGACCCCGACGTGATGCGCGCCGGGCAGGACGCGATCGCGCGCTACGGCGCGGGCACCACGGGCAGCCGCGTGCTGAACGGCACCTATCAGACGCATGCGGAATGCGAGGCGGCGCTGCGCGACTTCTACGGCGTCAGCGGTGCGATCGTCTTTTCCACCGGCTATCAAGCCAATCTGGGCACGATTTCCGCGCTCGCGGTTCGCGGCGATTTTGTGATTCTCGACGCGGACAGCCATGCGTCGATCTACGACGGCTGCGCGATGGGCACCGCCGACACGATCCGCTTCAAGCACAACAGCCCCGAGGATATGATCAAACGTCTCGGCCGTCTTCCCGCCGAAGCAGGCAAGCTCGTCGTGCTCGAAGGCGTCTACTCGATGCTCGGTGACATCGGGCGGCTCAAGGAGATGGTCCCCGCCGCCAAGGAAGCGGGGGCGATGGTGCTCGTCGACGAGGCGCACGCGATGGGCTTCTACGGCCCCAACGGACGCGGCGTGTACGAGGAGCAGGGCGTCGCCGACCAGGTCGATTTCGTCGTGGGCACCTTCAGCAAATCGGTCGGCACTGTTGGCGGCTTCTGCGTCTCCGATCACCCCAAGCTCGACATCCTGCGCCTGGTAAGCCGTCCTTACGTCTTCACCGCGTCGCTCCCCCCCGCCGTCGTCGCGATGGCAGCGACCTCGATCCGCAAACTGATGCACGGCCACGAGAAGCGCGCGCGCCTGTGGGAGAACACCCGCGCGCTCCACGGTGGCCTTAAGGAGCGCGGTTTCCACATTGCCACCGACACGCCCGAAAGCGCGATCATCGCGGTGATCATGCCCGATCAGGTGACGACCGCGCGCATGTGGGCCACCCTCCTTGAACTCGGTGTCTATGTGAACATGGCACGCCCCCCCGCGACACCGGCGGGCATGTTCCTGCTCCGCTGCTCGCTCTGCGCCGAACATACCCCCGAACAGATCGCCGCCGTGCTGGCCGCTTTCGACACCGCCGCGGCGCGCGTCGGCCTGCCGCTCGCCAGGAGCCTGCACGTCGAGCACGCCCAAGCCGCCTGACCCCGGCGCCTCTCGGTTCCAGGCCGGACCAATCACACGAAGCTGTACGGGTCCACATCCACCGCCACCCGCACGTTCGACGGCACCCGCACCCCGGCCAGCCAGCCACGAAGCGTCCCCTGCAAGTCCGCGCTCCGCCGTGCCTGCGCCAGTAGCCGCCAGCGGTGGCGTCCGCGCAGCATCGCCATCGGAGCTTGCGCCGGGCCGAACACGCGCACGCCGTCGGCCTCGGGCGCGGCTCGGCCCAGGGCGCGCGCGGTCGCCTCGGCGCGGGCGCTGTCGGTCGAAGACACGATCAGCGCCGCCAGCCGTCCATAGGGCGGCATTCCCGCCTCGCGTCGCGCCGCTGCCTCCGCCGTGTGAAAGGCGACCGCGTCGCCCGTCACCAACGCCCGCAACACCGCCGCTTTGGGCTCGTACGTCTGCAGCAGCACGCGGCCCAGCTTCGCGCCGCGCCCCGCGCGACCCCCGGCTTGCGCGATCTGCTGGAAAGTCCGCTCGGCCGCGCGCAGGTCGCCGCCCGCCAGCCCCAAATCGGCGTCGACCACCCCCACCAGTGTCAGCTCG
>JAABUQ010012580.1_pt1 | contig 10474 bp, 7 predicted proteins | sample 5560001 | NCBI WGS metagenome assembly JAABUQ01 (sample SAMN10711888, study PRJNA513371) | rock metagenome | isolation source: Antarctica rocks | place: Antarctica: Victoria Land, Finger Mt nord | collected 2015-12-18 | reverse complement strand
TGAGCGCCGCGACGGTTCCGATCGGTCCGCGAATCGAATCCGGGGGGAGACGGTGTCCTACCGCACCTTCAAGAACCTGCTGGGCGAGACCAGCCTCGAGCGGAAGTGCCGGTTCATCTTCGGCGGCGGTATCCTGCTGCTGGTGACGCTCAGCTTCTCCTGGTACGGGCAGAAGACCGAGAGCTTGGTCATCGGCCAGAAGACCGAGGCGGCGCGGGTGCGCGTCGATCAGGTGCTGACGAACATTCACATCAAGAACTTGCTCGGCCAGGGGCTCGAATCGCTCGTGGACGAGATGTCGGGGGCACCCGCCCCTTTGAACAATCAGCCGAGCTTCGAATGGCACATCATCGACCCCTATGACCTCGCCGACGCGGACCGGCATCCTCGCGACGAGTTCGAGCGGGACGCCATCAAGAAGTTCCTGGAGGTCGCGAATCGCACCGCGCCGATGCGCGAGTCGGGGCAGCCGCCCCCGCTGGATCGGCCACCGCTGTTCGAGGCGCGGATCGCCCCGGGGCGGAGGCACTACGCGTACGTCGAGGCGATCTTCTTCAAGCCCACCTGCTTCAGCGTCGCTTGCCACAACACGATGCGCGAGGACCGCCGCGGCAAGTTCGTCCAGGTCCGCGCCGGCGACTTATCGCGCGCCATCGTGGTGAAGCTGCCGATGGACACGACCAACAAGGCCATCCACCACAACCGCGCCATCTTGATCGCCGCGGCATTGGTCACGGCGATCCTGGCGATGGTCGCCTCGTACGTGATCGTGCGCTACGTGATCGCCAAGCCGGTGAAGCACCTGCGCGACGTTTCCGACGCGATCGCCGCGGGCAAGCTGACGATCCGCAGTCAGATCCAGACGGGCGACGAGTTCGAGGAACTCTCGCACGCCTTCAACCGGATGCTCCACAACCTTGTGTCCATGCAGCAAGAGCTGCGCGAGGTCAACGGCGACCTCGACCGCAAGGTTGACGAGCTGGCGCAGGCGAACCTCGCCCTCTTCGAGATGAACCGCCTCAAGAGCGACTTCCTGGCAACGATGAGTCACGAGCTTCGCACTCCCCTGAACTCGATCATCGGCTTCTCGGAAGTCCTCGCCGGCAACGAGGGGCTGAACGAGCGCCAGCGGCGCTACGCCGCGAACATCCAGACTTCGGGCCGGATGCTGCTGGCGATGATCAACGACATCCTCGACCTGGCGAAGATCGAGAGCGGGAAGATGGAGGTCCGTGTCGAGGACTTCTCCATCCGCGATGTCTGCGAAGGGTTGGCGAGCATGGCCCGACCCGTCGCCGAGCGCAAGAACATCGACCTGGAATGCCGGCTGGACGAGGCCATCCCACTGATGCGTCAGGACGCGGGGAAGCTGCGGCAGATCCTCTACAACCTGCTGTCCAACGCGATCAAGTTCACGCCCGAAGGGGGCCGGGTCCTGCTGCGCGCCCAGCCGGAAGGGCGGAATGTGGTGCTCTCGGTCGCCGACACCGGCATCGGCATCGCCGAGGAGGACCGCGACAAGATCTTCGAGAAGTTCCGGCAGGCGGGCCAGCCGGGACAGGCTGACAGCGTCTTGACCCGCGAGCACCAGGGCACGGGGCTCGGGTTGTCGATCGTCCGCGAGCTTTCCAAGCTCCTGGGCGGCGACGTCCACCTGGAAAGCCGCGCGGGCCACGGCAGCACCTTCACGGTGCGGCTGCCGCTGCAACTGCCCGGCAACCGTCGGTTCGAGGTCAACCTGTCCGACGAACGGATCGATCTTTCGAAAGCCCGGCGAATCGAGGCCCGCCCGCCTGCGCCACACGCGGCGGTCCCCGCGGTCGAAGAGATCCTCACGCGGCGGATGCTCGGCGAGCTGGTCCCGGGCGATCGGCCCCAGGCCGGGCGTTGACGATTGCGCACTCGGCTTTTCATGGGATGAACGCTGGGAAGGGAAGGACCACGCCGGGCCCTGGGCCTGGCTGGGCTCGGCTCGACCCCTTGGCGAGGTCCACGAACGGCAAAACGCCGCCGATTGAGGGCGACTTACTTGCCGAAGAGTCGCTTGGCGATCTCTTCGAGCTCGCCGGGTTCGCCACCCAGGGGGGAATTGAGCTGGGGCTCCGCGGGCAGGTCGGGCGGCTCGAAGCCCTCCGGGGCGCCGTCGACGACGCGCAAGGGCTTGCCGTCCTCGGGATGGGGGCCGTTCCAGATCTCGGCGATTTCCCTCGACGAGAGAGATGGTCAACCCCTGGAAAGGGGTCGGGGAACCTCCCGGATCGAGAGCGACGCACCTCAGGCCGCCGCGTGCTCCCGGTCGTGCGCCCAGAGCATCACGAAGATCGGCCACAAGGCCAGGCACGCCCACTGGTAGCCGGTCAGGCCGAGCGCGAGCAGCGGCTCGGGCCGGATGAACTCGGTGAGGAAGCGGTAGGCCAGGTAGGACAGGATGTAGAACTTGATGAGCTGGCCGCGGAACAGGCCGAGACGCCGCAACCTCGTGAGGGCCAAAGCCGCCGAAAGGTGAAATGTGAACTCGTAGAGCTGCGTCGGGTGGCGGAGGAGCCCGTCGCCGAAATCGACGCCCCAGGGGAGGGCCGTCGGTGTGCCGAAGCAGCAGCCGCCCGCGAAGCAAGCAAGGCGGCCGATGGCGACGGCGGCGGCCACCGGCACGGCGAACCCGTCGCCCGTCTTGACACGGAGGTCCATCGCCCATTTGGCCATCTCGACGCCGAAGTACCCGCCCACGATGCCGAAGACGATCGTCTTCCCGTTGTCGAACCAGGCCCGGCCGCTCAGCAGGCCCTCCCAGTCGGCGAGGACGAAGGGCAGTTTGGCGCCGAGCATCCCACCGCAAAACGCACCCAGCGCCAGCCCGATCCGCTCCCACGTCTGGAGGCCCAGCGACCGTTGCGAACGCCTCCCCAGGACGACGCCGGTCGCCACGGCGAGGAACATCAGGGCCGGATAGATGGCGCGCATCTCTCCTCCGCGAGGGCGGTCAGTTCCGCATGCAGATCAAGTAGAGGGCGATGGCCGCCGCGAGGATCAGCAGGCCCACGATGGCCGCGGCGACGGCGAAACCCATCGCCAACGTCATCGCGAAGCTCGTGAGTTTCTCGGTCCTGGTCAACGGCCCTCGCGGGCTCCCGGCCGAGGGCCCTTGCCCATTACCCGAGGATGAGGCCCGCACCCGCCGCAGGATCGCCCTGGTGTAGGTCATCACAAGCGCCGGGCCAATCAGGAGGACCAGGAGGAGGGCGAGCCCGGACGAGGTGCGATAGACCCCGGCGAGGATCAGACAAAAGGCAATGGCAACGACGACCCCCGTGACGCTCGACCAAGGTTGACCGCCCCGGTAGGGCTGGCCGGCCCCGCCGAAGCCCCCGGCACGGGCGTCCTTCCCGACGATCGGCGCGGAGGTGAGGAGGGACGGATTTTCGCGACCACAATCCGAGCAAACGGCCGCGGTCGGCGGATTCCGGGCGCCGCAAACGGGGCAGCGGGGCATGTCGAGAGGCGTTTCGCCGCTCATCGTTTGATCCCGGCGCGGTGGCCGATCGGCGTCAGGACGGGTTCGGCCCTCGCGGCGGCCTCGCGCAAGGCCGGCAAGGCGGCATGGCCCTCGCGATAGAGCACATTATAGGCGCAGAAGGGGATGATGTGGCCGCTGGGCAGGACGTGGTGGGTGCAGCACTTCATCAAGCGGCGGACATCGAAGTTGTAGGCGTCGAGGAATGAGGTGATCGTGATCCGAAACACGTCGGCGGGGTTGAGCTGTTCGGACATCGCCTTGGCGAAGAACTCCGAGGCCGCCGCCGCGGTTTCCGGGTCGTCCGGCTCCACGAAGAGGGACGGCGCGCCGTTCGACCCCACCCCGTCGGCGACGCTGGCGGCGCCGCAGCAGTTCAGGTTGCCGAGGTACTGCTCGATCAACTGCCGCGCCCGGTTCCTCGTGAACAAAATGCCGTTGGCGAGGATCTCCAGGTGATTGCGGGCGTCAATGAACCGCGAGAGCGGCACGACCTTCCCACCCGATCGGTAGGCATACGTGAGGCTGTGGCAGTTCGGATGCGCGCAGGGCAGGGGGAGGAAGTCGTCCTCGCGGAAGAGCCCGCCCGTTTGCTCGGCGACGGCGCGGATCACGTCGGGGAAGGTGATGCGCCGTTCCAGGTCCTCCGGCAGTACGTTGCGGCCGGAGTAGGTCGCCGGCTGGAAGCTGACGCCGGTGATCCAGGGCCGCTCCAGGCCGAATTTGACGATCGCGCCGATCTCCGCCTCATTGACCCCCGGCTGGAGCGTGCAGACGAGCGTCGCGCGCAGGCCGTGCGCGCCGAGGGCCTCGATCGCGCGGAGTTTGGTGGCGACCAGCGATTCCCCTCGCAGCGCGATCGACGCCGACTCCGCGAACCCGTCGAACTGGAAATAAACCTCCACCCGGTGCTTGAACTTCGCGACCTCGGCCAGCATCGCCGGGTCGTGCGCGAAGCGGAGGCCGTTGGTGTTGATCATCACGATGTCGATCGGCTGCGCGCAGGCGTATTCCAGGAGGCGCAAAAATTCCGGGTGGATCGTGGGCTCGCCCCCGGAAAGCTGAAGCACTTCGGCGCGGCCCTCGGCGGCGACGAGGCGGTCGATCGCCTTGCGGCACTCCGCGAAGCTGAGGTGCGTGCCGCCGGGTCCGCTGGAGGCGTAGCACATCGGGCAGCGGAGGTTGCACGACGAGGTGATCTCGACGAGGCCAATGCACGTGTGTTGCTCATGCTCGGTGCAGAGCCCGCAGTCGTAGGGGCATCCCTTGTCGGGCTCGGTGCCGAAGCGGGCGGGCACCTTGCCGGGGAGGCTGAACTCCATGCGGTCGTACAGCCGCACGTCGGAGCAAACGAAGTCCTCGCGCACCCCGTGCGTCGGGCAGCGCTTGCGGAAATACACGCGCCGCCCCTTGGTGATGATCTTCGCCGGCACCAGCGCCAGGCATTCCGGGCAAAGGCTCTGGGTCATCCCCAGGAACGTGTGGTCGCGCAGGGGCATTGCCTCACTCCTCTCGTCGCCAGAAATACCAGAGCACGATTGCGCCCACGAGACTGGCCGCCACGGCGCCGTATCCAAAAGGGGCCTTGGAACTCGAAGACCCGATCAGCTCTCCGCCCGCCGACCAGGGCGATCCCGATCATCGCATGTCGGAGCCCGAAACGGCGAGGATGCAACGGCAAGGGGTGGCGGACGAGCGGCTTGCCGCAAAGCCGGCACGTTTCCCGCTCCGACAGGTTCCTCGCTCGACAGGACGGGCAGTTGAGGACCTCGGGTTCGGGCGGTTCCAAGTGGTAATTCCCGGCCCCGGCGGCCCAAGCGTTTGTTGCGTTGAAAGGCGCTGCGACGGAGCAGGAACAGGTGATTCTTTCGTGTTGGTACGTCTTCATTCCCCGGACCCCGGTCAATCCTTCATGGGCCAGAATCGTCTGAGCAGGAGGACGCTCACGACGATGGGGGCAACGGCGCCGATGGCGCACGCGACGATGAATCCACTCCCGTTCCCGATGCTGAGTACGACGAATCCCGCAGGGACGCACGTCGCCACGAACGCCACGAAGGCCGCCAGGCTCACGCCCAGCATGAGGCCCATTGAGGCGAAATAGAGGCCGATCTTCTGCTCCAAGGTCATCGGCCGTTCATCGTCCGCGCGCCGGGCCGCGCCGATCAGCATCCGCGCCAGGGCGGGCACGACCAGGATCAGGAGGAAAATCCCGAGGCCGGGCGAAACCCGCATCGCCGCCAGGCAGACCGCCGTGAGGGCGATGAGGAGCATGAGCGCCCCGAGCCCGATCTTGCGGACCGGCTTCCTCGGCCCGATGAAGATCGCCAGGGCCTTCCCGCAGGCGCGGCAACGCTCCTCGATCGCCGGGTTCTCCACCCAGCAATGGGGGCACTGCACGATCTCCGGGCTGGGCGGGCCGCTCATGGGGGGCCTCGGTCCGTGGGGCTTCCTTTCGGAATTATCCCCTGAGACCGACGCCAAATCTAAGGAATTCCGGGGTGCGTACGGGGGGAACGCCCTGGGCGCGGACGACTTTCGGGCTGGTCAACGTGCCTCGTAGTACGAATCAACGGCGGGTTGCCCCGTGGAGTTCGGCCCGGCGCAGTCGTCGGCCCCCTGGTAGCGGTACGGGAAGGTGAGCACCGTCCTCCCCTGGCATTCGAGCAGCCGCCGCTTGCGGTGATAGAGCAGGCCAGCACGCCGCAGGTTGGCCAGGAAGGGACGGCCCGCCGGGCGAGCGTCGACCTTGAGATTGGTGAGGTCGAGGTTCGCCGCGAACCGCCCATCGTCGGCGAGCCAGGAGGCGGCGCGGGCGATCAGACCCAGCTTGTCGCCGACGTAATGCAGGCCGTGAACGCAGGTGATCAGGTCGAATCGCCCCTCGGGTCGCCAGGTCCGCAGCGAGGCCTCGACGAGCTTCAGCCCCTCCAGGCCAGCGTCGGGCGCCGCGAACATCCCGACCAGGTCGACGCCGGTGATCTCGAACCGGGTGGAGAACCGTTCGACCCGGGCCCGGCGGGACGCCTCGATCAACGCCTTGCCGGTGCCGCGGCAGAGGTCAAGCCAGGCGACCGGGGCGCCGTTGGCGGCTCGAGCCTTGAGGAATTCGAGCGGGTGGAAGCCGAGTTCCCGGGCGTAGCCGTTGGTGCCATCGAGGTTCCGCTCCCGGTTCATCCGGCAGTTGGCCACGACCGCCGAGCGTTCGAGCTGTTCGTCGCCGAGGAGGTTCATGGGCCGGGGGTCCGGGCGAAGGTGTCGTCACCGCCAGGAAGCGATGAACCGCGAGAGCCGATCGGGGTCGCGCAGGGGGGGGCCGTGGCCGAAGCAAACGAGATCGGGGTTCAGGGCGGCCAGGCGACGGGCGGAGCGGCGATTCTCGGCCGGGTCGCATGAGAAGAAGTGCGGCGGCTCGCGGAGCGTCGGGCGGCCATTCGCGCCCGGGAAGCGCGCGAGGACGTCGCCGATCACGAGCGTTCGGTCGGCTTCCCGCCAGTACGAGACGTGGCCGGCGCAATGCCCGGGCGTCTCCAGCACGCGAAAGCCGCCGACCTCGTCCCCCTCGCGGAGCCGGCGCGAGACAATTTGCGCCGGGCCGACGGCGAGCGGGGCGAAAGTGCGGTTGATCCAGTGCTTGGGCAGCCTCGCCAGGATCAGGGCGGGATTCTCGGCCGCGTCGGCGTCGTGGGCGCCGCACCAGAGGGGGATGTTGCGGGCCTGGCAGACGCGGTGGCTCGCCCCTTGGTGGTCGGGGTGGGCGTGCGTCAGGGCGTGCGCCGAGACGTGGAACCCGCGAAGCTGTCGCAGGATGTTCCCCGAGTCGAACCGGGTGCCAGCGTCGACCAGAACGCCCCCCATGAGGTAGGCGTTGATCGCGTGGGGCGGGAAGCCGCGGAGCTGGTACAAGCCTTCGGCAAGCAGCTTCATGACCCCTCCCCGTCGAGCCGAGCGCGGAGCGCGGCGGCGGCGGCGCGGGGCCGGTCGGCTTGTGTCACGGCCGCGCCGACGGCGATCCTCCGGGCACCGGCGTCCAGGACTTCCCCCACATTCTCCAGGGTAATCCCGCCGATGGCAAACCAGGGCAGGGCGGTGGCCTCGGCCGCCTGGCGGACGAACGCCAGGCCGGCGTAGGCGTCGAACCCCTTGGTGGTGCCGGGGAAGACCGGGCCGACGCCCAGGTAGCTGGCGCCTTCCAGGATCGCGGCGTCAAGCTGCGCTGCGTCGTGCGTGGATCGGCCGATCAGCGCGTTGGGGCCGACAATCCCCCGGGCGTCCCGCGCGAGGAGGTCGTCCTGGCCAAGGTGGACGCCATCGGCCCCGCAGATTCGGGCAAGGTCGGCCCGGTCGTTCAGGATCAACCGGGCCTCCGCCCTGGCGGTGAGGGTGCGGAGCACTCGCGCCCGTTCCAGCACGATGCGATCGGGCAGGCCCTTCTCGCGGAGCTGGATCACCTGCGCGCCGCCGGCAAGGGCCTCGCCGACGACCCAGGTCAGGTCTCCCAGGGTCGGCAGGCCCCCGACGAGGACGTACAGGCGGGCATGGCCGAGGGCTCGCCGCGAGGCGGCGGCGGTGAGCGTTAGCTTCTCCAGGGTGTAGACGTCGTAGCGCAGGACCTCGAACCGCCCGGCGAGCCAGGGATCAAGGAGCTTGGCGTATTCCTCCAGGGAACGGAGGGCCTCGGCGGTGCGCTTGAAGTTGGCGGTGAGGACCGCTCGGGGGCTCTCGCGGACCCCCTCGCTGGCGGTCATGATGTGGGTGCCGACGTCGCCCCGGGTGTCGCGGCCGGCCAGCAGCAAGTCGGGCCCGAGCCCGCGCAGGGCGTCGGCCAGGCGGTGGCGGACTTCCTTGAGGCGACGCGTCAGGCCGGAATCGTCGAGGGCGAAGCGGGCGAAGTCCTCGACCACCCGCAGCCCCTCGCGTGCTCGATTGGCCGAGGCGTCGAGGATGCGCGCCAGGTCGGGCGCCTCGGCGGGGTCGACCAGGACTGGCGCGGGCAAGTCCGCCTCCATCGCGATCGGCCCGGTCTCCGGCGCATCGACGACATCGAGGATCAGATCGGGGCCGATCCCCGCCCCTCGCAGCAGGTCGCCCGCCGGCCCCTCCGTGGCCAGCAGGCCGAGGAGCAGGTGCTCGGTCCCGATCGGCCGCCCCCGTTCGAACTCCCGAGCCCGCAGGCCCGCATCCCCCAGGGCGGCCCGCAGCGTCGGAGACCTCGGCGGGGCCTCGGCCCGATCCTCGTCCGCTTCGGCAACGGAATCCGGCGGCGTCTCGACTTCCAGCCCCAGCGCCGGGGCGACCGCGGCCGGGTCGAGGCCGTGCTCGGCGAGGATCGAGCCCGCGCGGCTTTCCGGCTCGTCGGCCAGGGCGGCGAGCAGGTCGACGGGCTCGATCAGGGCCGCCCCTCGACGGCGGGCACGGGCGGCGGCGCGGTCCAGGGCACGACGGGCGCCGGGAGTGGAAGATTCGATCATCGGCCCCGATCGTCTCCTGGAGCAACGATCAACTTTTCGGCCGCGCGCTCGACCACCCCCCGGCGACGGCCGGCGGGCGGGCCGGTGTGGCGCGGGGTCGTGGAGGGGCCGGCAGGGTGGCGGATTCGGGGTCGGCCGCGACGCGGTCGCCGGGCTCCAGGCCGGAACGGACCTCGGCGAACGTTGCGTTGGACAGGCCCAGTTCCAAGGCGGACCACTCGGGGCCCCTCGGGGTCAGCTTCGCCGCGAAGGGGGTCGCACCAACCCAGCGCACGGCCGACACCGGGACGCGGGTCACGCCCCGGCCCGCGCCAACGGCAATGCTCACCTCGGCGCTGAGGCCGGGGCGAAGGTCGGCGGAGCCGCCGCCGTCGATGTCGATCATGGCGAAGTAGATTTTGATGTCGGTAATCAGCCCGTTGGAGGGCGCGGGCATCGGCGTCACCTCGGCGACCTTGCCCCGGAACGGGCGATCGGGGAAGGCGTCGACGCGGATGGCCACGTCCTGGCCGGCGTGGACGGCGACAACCTTTGACTCGTTGATCTTCGCCCTGACACGCATGTGCTTCGGGTCGGGCAGGTTGAAGATCGGCATCCCCTCGCGGACGGTCAGTCCCTCGACGATCTGCGTGTCGACCCGGCCCCAGGCGTTGGTCTGGTTCGCGTACACGACGATCCCGTCGCGGGGGGCGCGCATCGTGCAATTCTCGACCATCTTCTGGAGGCGGCGGAGGCGGGCGTCCTCCAGGCCGAAGGCCGAGGCCTGAGCGAGCTTGTCCGCGCGGATCGCTTCCCCCTTGGCCTCCAGGGATTTGATGATCTTCGGCGCGGTGTACTTCTCCAGGCGGAGCTTCATTCCGAAGGCCTCGCGGAGGGCGATCTCGGCACGCTGGAGGGTCAGCACGTCGCCGCGAAGCTGGGCCGGGGTCCGCAGCTTCTGCTGGGCGATCGCCCTCGACCATTCCAGGGTCGCGACGGCCCGCTCGCGCTGTAGCTGGCAAGCTTCGATGTAGGAGTCGATCAGCCCCTGGTCCTCGCGGAAGAGACCCTCGCGATACTCTCGCAGCGCGATGTCGTTGACCTCCAAGAGGGCCGCGGCCTGTTCCACCCACGCCTTGGACTGGGCATGGCGGATGAGCTGGGCGGCGACCTCGTCGCGGAAGGCCGACGAGTCAAGTTCGCAGACGACGTCATCCTGCTTGACCGGGGAGCCCTCGGGCAGGATGGTCAGAATGCGGGTCGACCCGGCTTTCTCGGGCGTCTGGGGAGCGTTCCGCCCCCCCCCGCGATTCCCCCCGCCCCCGCCCCCGCCAGTCGCCGCGGGTGCCGCCGCCGGGGCCGCGCGCGCCTGGGCCGCGGCTGCGGTCAATCGGCGCAGCGGGCTATGGGGCTTGACCACATAAGTGAAACTGGTAATGACGGGGGCCTTCAAAGGCGCTGGTCCACCGCTGGCCCCGCCGCCGCTGGTGGAAGGCTTTGTCGAGGAAGTGGA
>JAABUQ010012579.1_pt1 | contig 10474 bp, 11 predicted proteins | sample 5560001 | NCBI WGS metagenome assembly JAABUQ01 (sample SAMN10711888, study PRJNA513371) | rock metagenome | isolation source: Antarctica rocks | place: Antarctica: Victoria Land, Finger Mt nord | collected 2015-12-18 | reverse complement strand
ATTCTGGCCGCCATACTCTTCAGCCAGCCAGTTCGACCGCCAGAAACCGCCTCAGCGCCACCCAGCGACGTATGACTAGCCTGGGCACGCAAAAACGCTCGCAAACTCACTCCGACAGGCTGCTAGCACCGTGGGAACAGGCGTACCTGGCGTCCTATGACACCGCCGCAGCCGCCGCCGCCTCTGGCGCCAACGCTGCCCTCACCGCGTCGTCAACCGTCTCTAGCCAGACAAAATGCAGCTTGTCCCGCGCGCTGGTCGGGATGTCGTCCCAGTCGCGGCGGTTGCGCGCCGGCAGCATGACGGTCGTGATCCCCGCACGCGCCGCCGCCACCACCTTCTCGCGGATGCCGCCAACCGGCAGCACCAGGCCGCGCAGGCTGATCTCGCCCGTCATCGCCACCGTCGGGTCGATGGCGCGGCGCAGCAGCAGCGACGCGAGCGACATGAACATCGCGACCCCAGCCGACGGGCCATCCTTCGGGATCGCGCCGGCGGGGACATGGACGTGGATGTCGCCCTCGAACGCGGCCGGGTCGATGCCGAGCTGTGCGGCGCGCGACTTCACCAGGCTCAGCGCCGCCTGCGCGCTCTCCTTCATCACGTCGCCGAGTTGCCCGGTCAGTATCAGCCTGCCGCCGCCCGACATCCGGCTGCTCTCGATGAACAGGATGTCCCCGCCGACCGGCGTCCAGGCCAGCCCGGTCGCGACACCCGGCATCGCGGCGCGGCCCGCCACCTCCGGGTCGAACCGGCTCGGCCCGAGGATGCCCTGCAAATCCTCGACGCCGATGTGGATCGGACGCTCCGTGGCGCCCTCCGCCACCCGCACCGCAGCGGAGCGGAACACCGCGCCGACCTCGCGCTCCAGGCTGCGCACGCCGGCCTCGCGCGTGTAGTCGCTGATGATGGAGGCGAGCGCGGCGTCATCAAGCTCGACTTGGTCGTCCGCCAGCCCGTTCTGCACGATCTGGCGCGGCACCAAATAGCGCCGGGCGATCGCCTGCTTTTCCTCGGCCGTGTAGCCGGAGAGCTGCACCACCTCCATGCGGTCCCGCAATGCATTCGGGATGGTGTCAAGCTGGTTGGCCGTTGCGATGAACAGCACGCGGCTGAGGTCGAACGGAACGGCGAGGTAGGCGTCCCGGAAGGTGCCGTTCTGCTCGGGGTCGAGCACCTCGAGCATGGCCGAGGCCGGGTCGCCCTGGAAGCCGCCGCTGCCGAGCTTGTCGATTTCGTCCAGCATCATGACGCAGCTCCGGGACCCCGCCCGGCGGATCGCCTGGATGATGTTGCCCGGCAGCGCGCCGATGTAGGTGCGCCGGTGGCCCCTGATCTCGGCCTCGTCATGCACGCCGCCCAGGCTCACCCGCACGAAGGGCTGCCCGGTCGCGTGCGCGATGCTCTGGCCGAGGCTCGTCTTGCCAACGCCGGGCGGCCCGACGAAGCACAGGATCGGCCCCTTGCCGCCAGGGTTCAGCTTGCGCACGGCAAGGAACTCCACGATCCGGCGCTTGATCTTCTCCAGGCCGAAGTGCTCGGCGTCCAGCACCTGCCGCGCCGTGGCGACGTCGATCGGCGGCTCGTCGCCCAGCTTCCACGGCAACTCGGACAGCACTTCGAGGTAGCTCCGCACCATGCCGACCTCCGGGCTGCCCTCCGGCATCTGCTTCAGCCGGCGCAGCTCGCGCTTCGCCTGGCGCTCGACCTCCTCCGGCAGCCCGGCCTCGTTCAGGGCGCGCTCCAGGTCTTGCAGCTCCGGGGCGCCGTCGTCGTCGCCCAGTTCCTTCTGGATGGCCTTGAGCTGTTCGCGCAGCATGAACTCCCGCTGGCGCCCTGCCATCGTCTCGCGCGTGCGCTTGCCGATGTCAGCGGACAGGCGGAGCACCTCCAGGCGGTAGGCCAGGCGCCACAGCACGCGGTCAAGGCGGGGGCCAAGGTCGACGGTCTCCAGGATCTCCTGCTTCTCGGCGGCGGTGAGGTCCAGCAGCCCCGTCACCAGGTCGGCCAACAGCCCCGCCGGCTCGACGTTCTGCACGGTCGCGACCAGGTCCGGCGGCACCTGTTCGATCAGCCGCAGCGTTTCCAGTGCGCGTTCCCGAAGCTGGTGGGCACGCGCCGCGATCTCGGCGCCGTCGGCGTCGGGCTCCGGGATGCGCTCCACGTGCACCGCCGCATACGGCAGGCCGTCCGCCGCCGACAGCAGCCGCACGCGCCCGGTGCCCTGGAGGATCGCGTGGTGGGTGCCGTCCGGCGCCGTGATGTAGCGCAGCAACCGGGCCTCGGTGCCGATGCCGTGCAGGTCGGTGAACGCCGGGTTTTCAACCTCCGGATCGCATTGCAGCACGACGGCCACATGCCGGCTCTCCCGCGCCGCGGTCTGCAACGCCTCTATGGTGGCCTGGCGCGTGGCGGCGAGCGGGATGACGGCGCCTGGGAACAGCACGGCGTCCCGCACGGCGACCAGGATCAGCACGTCGGCCGGCAGTTCAGCCTGCACGGGGTTGGGGGCCGGAGCGTCCACTATGCAACCTTCCGCAACACGACGGTCAGGCAACCGTCCACGAGGTCGCGCCGCGACAGCTCGTAGGCGCCGTGCGGCAGCGCGACACGGCGCTCGAAATGTCCATGGGGCAACTCCATGCGGTGTACCCTTGTCGGCCCTAGCAGGGCGGGAAGCCGGCGCGTGCCGACGATGGCCAACTCGCCGCCGGCGATCACCAATTCGACGTCCGCCACGCGGACGCCGGGCAGGGCGGCAACCAGGATCAACTCGTCCGCCGTCTCCAGAAGGTCGACGGGCGGCTCCCAGCCGGATGGTGCTGGGCGGAAGAACTCGCGGTTCAGGCGGTCGGCCCGCGCAACGATAGCCAGGGCGTCGGCCCACATCAAATTGGCAGCGGTCCGTGGCACGGCGGCCTCTCCTTGAACGGGGTTTGGGGAACTTAGGTGCGAACCGGGCCGCGGCTGCTTTGTCCAGCGGACCAACGCCCGCCTGCCCAGCCGGTTGCTTTCAGTCCGCACGAGATGGGCGCTGGACGCAGCCGAGGCTGGCAAGAGCGCTTTACATGCCGTGTTGGCAACCTATCTCTCATACAGCGGACAGCATCCAGAGGCTACCTGATAAACCGGATGTGTCCAGTCCTGATCAGGGACAGGCTACCCGCCACGGCGGGAATGTAAGAGTATATTACTCATACCGCACACCTCCAGGGTAGCAGAGATGGCAGTGGACACGCCTGAGACAGCCTCATCGACGCGCCAGTCCGACGCGCTCCACCTTCTGGTGGACTCGGTCCTTGATGGGAACGACGTCACGCTGTTCATCAGGAGCGATGACGGGCGAGCATTGTTGGACGCCGCAGCCGACCGTTTGGCAACGTTGCGGTGCCGGGTGCTGCGGGCGGCGGGGACGCCTTCCGAGGGCCTGAGTCTCCCGGTGCTGATGGCGCAGATAGTCGGGCAGCCGGCCCCTGGTGCGCAGGACGACGAGTTCCTCAAGCGTGGCTTCCAGGCGCTCACGGCGCTGGATAGAACATGCGACCGCATCGTGCTGCTGATCAGCGACGCGAACACGCTACAGCCCGCGGTGTTGCGCTATATCCAGCTCGCTTGCCGCGCTGGGACCGCGTTGCAGCTTGTCCTTGCGGGCAGGCGGGGCTTCCTCGACCTGCTCGGCCCCCATGAGTTCGCCCATCTCCGCACGCGCCTGGCGACAGGGCCGATCATGACGCCGCCTTCCACGCCGGCGACGGCCCCCGCGGTCCCGCCGCTGCAGCACCTGCCACCCGGCCACGAGCGGCTAGGGGCGCCGGCGCCGAGGCAGGAGGGGTGGCAGTCCAGCCGGCCTGCGCTGTCGGGTCCTTCCGATACGTCGCGACGGAAGCGTCTCGCTGCCCTGGCGGGAATAGGCTCGGCCACGGCCGCGTGCATCGCGCTGGCCATTTGGACGGGCGGGGATGGTGAGCCAGTGGCGGCACCGGGCCAGCAGGCCATGCTCGTCGTCGAGGCACCCATAGTTCCGGGCACGGCCGTCGCTGCGGCGCCCGAAGCGCCCCCGCCTGCCGCCGCTGCCGAGCCTGCTGTGCCACGGTCAGCCGCTGTTGCCCCTGCGCCTGCTGTCCCTCAACCGCCCGCCGCCATGCAGCAGGCGGGTGCCCCGGCCGCACTGCCGCCGGTGGCGCCGCCTTTGGCTTCATTGCCCAGCCCGTCGTCCCCGCCCAGCCTGCCCAAAAGCCCCGCCCGCAAGGTGATGCAGCCAAGGATCGCGATGGCGCCGGCGCTTAACGCCCACAGCGTGGCGGCATGGGAGAATCCGTATCCGCCACCACCGCCGCGCGACTGGCAGCCGCTGCCGCCATCCGTCCTGTCCGGACCGTCGGACCAGGCAAAATCATACATTGGAACCTACACGACCGACGCGAACGGCGTCCGGGGTTTCCGTCCCGGCCGTTAACAGGCCGGATGCGGCTGGCCTTGGTCAGAGCCAGTGCGCCGGGAGCCAGACCGGGCCTTGGGCGGTCTGCTGCCAATAGCCGTCCTGCCATAGCGTGCCGTGGCCAGCGCGGCTCACCCACTTGCCGGGCACCCATGCATAGGCGTTGCCGTCCCAATCGAAGTGGCCGGGTTGCCAGATCATCACGACTGAGGACTGCGGCGGCGCCGGAACCTGCTCAGCCCGGATGGGCGGGATGGGCGGATGGGACGGATAGGCGGGAACGCAGGCTGCCAGGAGCAGCAGGCACAGCGTAGCGGCGGCATCGATGCGCCTCATGCATGGGACTCCAACGGTTGCGTGCCGATCCGTTCTATAGCCGACTCGCTTCATAGTCGGCACAGTGCGAGGATTCAATCAACCAAAGGCCCGTGCCCAGGGCAACCGCATTTGGCCCAGCCTGCCTCCGGCCGCAGAGAACCCGTCATTGCGAGCCGGCTTCGGTGCGGCAACCCAGAGCAACGTGAACCAATGTTTTGGCGCGTCGCCCTGGATTGCCACGTCGCAAACGCTCCTCGCCATGACAAAGAGGGGCAACGACGAAAAGGGCAGATGCGATTGCCCTGAGCCCGTGCCCCGCTAGGTCCGGGCGCCACGGTAGAGCACGCGCCAGTATTCAATCGGGAACAGCCGCTGCACAAGCGCCATGCGCTGGGCGTCGCGACCGACCAGCACGCGCTTCTCCCGCAGCTCAATGCCGCGGACGATGCGCTCGGCGGCGACCATCGGGTCGAGGCGGAGGAATTTGGCCCAGACTGCCGCCTGCGCCTGGGTCTCGGCGTTGCTGAGCGCGGTCGTTCGGCGCGCATTGCTGGCAATCGCGGTGCGCACGCCACCGGGATGCACCAGCGTGACGCCCACAGGCGACGCCTCCAACTCGTGCCGCAGCGCCTCCGAGAAGCCGCGCACGGCGAACTTGCTGGCGGCGTAGGCCGTCTGGCCCGGTGGGGCGACGAGGCCGAACACGCTGGAAATATTGACCAACTGCGCCGCCGGCTCGCGCCGCAGCACCGGCAAGAAGGCGCGCGTCATCCGCACGACGCCACCGAAGTTGATCGAGAACAGCCAATCGAAATCCGCGGCCGACACCTGCTCGAAGCGGCCCCCCAACGCGACGCCGGCGTTGTTGACCAGCACATTGGCACGGCCATGCCCGGCCAGCACGGCGTCCGGCAATGCGGCCACCGCGTCGTCGTCGGCCACGTCGAGCTGGTGCTCGCTTACGATCACGCCATGGCCGCGCGCCTGGGCAGCCGTGTCCCGCAAGCCGGCGGCGTTCACGTCGGCCAGCGCCAGGTTGCAGCCCCGTGCGGCGAGCACCATGGCGAGCGCCGCGCCGATCCCGCCCGCCGCCCCCGTCACGACCGCCACGCCGCCCTTGAGCGGGAAGGTCACCGGCGGCAGCCCTGGCCCAACAACCTCATATTCATCCTCACACCACGCCGCGCCCCTGCCTGAGCCGGTCGAGGCTCCACGCCCCGCCGCCGGACGCGGCAAGAAGCAGGAAGATGAAGCAGAAAAGGATCGCCGCGTCGCCGCCGTTCAGGACCGGGAACGGGCTGCGCGGCGCGTGCGCCATCCAGTAGGCGAAGGCCATCTCGCCCGAGAGCACGAAGGCGACGGGCCGGGTGACGAGGCCGACCAGGAGCAGCAGGCCGCCGAAGAACTCCAGCACGGCCGCGTACCAGATCAGCGAGAACGCGGCCGGCATGCCGCCCGTTGCCGGGTTGGGCGTCGGGAAGCCGAACAGCTTCTGCGAGCCGTGCTCGACGAGCAGCAACGCCACGGCGATGCGCACGACGCTCAGCACGCGCGGCGCCCAGTCGGCGGCGAACGTCCCGACGGGCGCCGCGCTGCGTTCAGTGAGGGTGAAAGCCATAGGGGTCGGTCCTTACGGTTGCATCATATGGAAGTCGGCTGCCGCGTCGGTTCGGCAAGGCGGAGCCGCACGATGGTGCCCCAGGGGTCAACTAGGCCGCGGTCAACCAAGCTTCGGTCCTGCAGGCTGCCCGCGCTGCCGCCCTCGCCGACGCGCCCCATGATGCCAGCCAGCGCCTGTTCATCCGCGATATCCAGCGTCACCGAGGCAAGTCCAGACCGCGCCGGGTCGCGTGGGCCCGCCCCGGCGCTGCGCCAGGTGTTCGCGGCGACGTGGTGGTGGTAGCCGCCGCTGGAGAGGAATGCGGCGGCGTCCCAGGCGTTCGTGACATCCATGCCGAGCAGGCCGCCGTAGAAACGCCGTGCCTCGCCGATGCTGCCGACCCGAAGATGCACATGGCCGATGCGCGTCCCGGCCGGCGCGCCGGCCCACGGCGTGTCGGCGAGCCTCAACAGGCCCTCCACGTCGAGCGGCCGGTTCGCCATCTCGACCCGGCGGCCATCGGGTCCGTCGCGCCAGCTCCATTGCTCACGCGGCCGGTCGACATACACTTCGACGCCGTTGCCCTCGGGGTCGTGCAGGTATGCTGCCTCGCTGACAAGGTGGTCGGCGCCGCCGTCGAGCGGCTGGCCCAGCCTGCGGAAATGGGCGAGCCAGCGGCCCAGGTCGGCGCGGGACGGCAACAGGAAGGCGGTGTGGAACAGGCCAGCCGAGGCCGGGTCGTCCGGCTTGGCAGCGGGCCGGTGCAGCAGCTCCAGGAATGCGCCGCCGGCTACGCCCAACCGGACGGCGCCGTCCTCATGCGCGAGCACTTCGAGACCGATCACGTCGCGGTAGAACGCGGCCATACGGTCCAGCTCGCGCACGGCGAGCGTCACGCCGCCGATGCGCAGCCACTCAGCGCGCTCCAGGGCTTGTTGGGGTCGCGGCCTGTGCGTAAGCGTTTCCATGGTGTCCTGATCCCCTGATGGGTGCGGCTGCTAACTTGGCGCAGGAGCCGGGTATAGAGAATAGCCGTCTACGCGATGCAGCCGATACCTGGTATATCGAACAGCGTGGATCGCTTTGTCGAACTCTCGGCGCTGGTCCGGACGGTGGACCACGGCAGCCAGGCGGCGGCGGCGCGTGAGCTTGGGCTCACCCCGGCCATGGTTGGGCGCTACATCCAAGGCCTGGAGAACCGGCTCGGCACGCGGCTGCTGAACCGCACCACGGCGCGGCAAAGCCTGACCGAGGCCGGAGCGGCATTCTACGCCCGGGCCAGCGCGATCCTGGAGCAGTTGGAGGAGGCGGACACCGTAGCCTCTGACCGGCAGGCAGAGCCGCGCGGCACGCTCCGGGTCAACGCCCCCATGAGCTTCGGCACCCGCCATCTCGCCGCGGCGGTCGCCGGGTTCTGCGACCGCTACCCCGGCGTGCGGGTCGAGCTGGTGCTGAACGACCGCGTGGTGGACCTGATCGAGGAGGGCTACGACGTCGCCGTGCGCATCGGGCGGCTGGCGGACAGCGGCCTGGTGGCGCGGCGCCTGGCGACCTGCCGCCTGGTCGTATGCGCCTCGCCCGGCTACCTGGCGCGCCAGGGGCAGCCAGGCGCGCCGGCGGACCTGCGCGGGCACAACTGCCTGCTCTACACCTATACCGGCCAGGATGGCGCGTGGCTGTTCCATGGTGAGGATGGCGAGGAGGAAATCCAGCTCTCCGGCAACCTGGTCGCCAACAACGGCGACGCGCTGCTCGCCGCTGCCCTGGCCGGCCAGGGCGTCATCCTGCAGCCGACGTTCATCGCCGCCGAGGCGTTGCGCGGCGGCCAACTCGTGCGGCTGCTGCCGGATTGGCGGCTGGCGGACCTGCACGTCTACGCCGTCTACCCCTCGGCGCGGCACCTTTCGCCGAAGGTGCGCAGCTTCGTCGACTTCCTCGCTGGCCGCTACCGCGATCCGCCGCCCTGGGACCAGCCGTCCTGGGATCAGGAGGCGACGTAGGGCTCCCCGCGCCATTGCAGGATTTTCCAGACGCCGTCCGCGGTCGCCACGGTGCGGTCGCCCACGGTCATCGTGCCGCGCAGGAACACCAGGCTGCGGGTGGCCTTGACCAGCTCCGGCCGGACGAACGCGAACTCGCCGAGCTGCACCGCGCCGACGTAGTGGACGTTGAGCTGCACCGTGGCGCAGGGCCGCTGCTTCGACGCCTCCCAGCACGCCTCGCCGAGCGCCACGTCGAAGGCGGTCGCGAGCATGCCGCCGTGGACCACGCCGCGCTTGTTGCCGTGCCGCTCGTCGGCGAGGAAGCCGAAGCCCTGTTTGTCGTCGCCGGGCGGGCAGTAGAACGGCCCGACATGCGTCCTGAACGCCTTGCCGGACCGCTGGACCCAACCCTCTGGAATGCCTTCACCGGTCAACTTGCCCGCTCCCCCTGCGCCTGAAATCGGCCCGCTGCCCAAGATTGGGCGGTCCGGCGCCCAGGGTACATCCAACCCGCGCCGGTGGCAGTGGAGCGCCTATTCCGGGCGGCGGGGCACCACAAGCCCAACCGTCATCACCTGGACGACATCGCCGTGCTGGTTGCGGGTCTCGTTGCGGAACATCACCTTGCCCTGGTCCGGCCGCGACCGCGACGGGACGACCTCCAGCACTTCGCTCTCGACCCGCAGGACGTCGCCGGGACGGGTGGGCTTCGGCCATGCGATCTCGCTGCCGCCGCCGATGATGCCGCCGGCGATCGGCGCGCCGCCGTCGACCAGCAGCCGCATCGTGACGGCAGCGGTGTGCCAGCCGCTCGCGGCCAGGCCGCCGAACAGCGTTCCCTTGGCCGCGTCGTCGTCGAGATGGAACGGCTGCGGGTCGAACTGCGCCGCAAAAGCTTTTATTTGTGCCTCGTCCATCGCGTGCGACCCGCTGGAGAACCGCTGGCCCACTTGGAGGTCGTCCAGATAGAGCAATCCGGCCCCGCCTGCTTGTTCCGTCGCCATGCCCTAACCCTTTGCCAGAATACTTGCATGATGATAGTGACGGGCCTAAGCCTTGTCCATGCAGCATAAAAGCCTCGGTGGCATGCAGTGCCCAATCGCCCGCAGCCTCGACCATGTGGGGGAGTGGTGGAGCATCCTCATCCTCCGCGACGCCTTCAACGGGCTGAGCCGCTTCGACCAGTTTGCCCGCAGCCTGGATATCGCGCCCAACATCCTGACCCGGCGGCTCAAGGCCCTGGTCGCGTCGGGCCTGCTGGAGCGCCGCCGCTACAACGAGCGCCCGCCGCGCGACGAATACCTGCTCACCGACCGGGGGCGCGATTTCCGCCCGGTGCTGCTGTCGCTGCTGACCTGGGGCAACAAGCACTTCGCGCCCGAGGGCGTCAGCGTCCGGCTGGTCGACCGCGCCACCGGCATCGAGGCCGATCCGGTGCTGGTTGGACCGGGTCAGCGGACGGCCGCTCACCGACCCTGTGTTCGCCTCCATGCCCGGACCGGCCGCCGACGACCGCACCCGCCGCCGCTTCGCACGCCGGGACCGCTCAGCCAGCCTGCGTGACCCCAACCTGCATGACCCCAGCTTGCATCATGAGGAGCCGGCCGCATGACCGTTGCCACCGACACCCGACCCGCCGCGGCGCCCAACCCGAGGACGCAACGGCTGCTGCACGGCCCGATCGTGGCCACGCTGCTGGGCCTGGCCTGGCCCAACGTGCTGATCATGCTGGCGCAATCCTCGACCGGGCTGATCGAAACCTGGTGGGTTTCGCATCTGGGCAGCGATGCGCTCGCCGGGATGGCGCTGGTGTTCCCGGCGGTCATGCTGATGCAGATGATCTCCGGCGGCGCCATGGGCGGGGGCATCTCGTCGGCCATCGCCCGCGCGGTCGGCGCTGGCCGCCGGGGCGACGCCGACGCGCTGGTGCTGCACGCAGTGGTGATCAACGCGGCGCTCGGCCTCTTGTTCACAGGCGCGATGCTGGCGTTCGGCCGGCCGTTCCTCCGTGCCCTGGGCGGAGAGGGCGGCGCGCTCGACGCGGCGCTCGCCTATTCCAACGTCGTGTTCGCCGGCAACATCCTGCTTTGGGTCATGAACGCCCTGGCCAGCGCCGTGCGCGGCACCGGCAACATG
>JAABUQ010012578.1_pt1 | contig 10474 bp, 10 predicted proteins | sample 5560001 | NCBI WGS metagenome assembly JAABUQ01 (sample SAMN10711888, study PRJNA513371) | rock metagenome | isolation source: Antarctica rocks | place: Antarctica: Victoria Land, Finger Mt nord | collected 2015-12-18 | reverse complement strand
CGCCAGGGCGGCGTCAGGCCGAGAGCAAGCTGGAACAGGGCGCTGGTGGGATCTTCCATGGCGAGGCCTCCTGGGAACGATTGATCCCACAAGGTTGCCTCAACCCACTCAATTCAGCGAGGAGCCATCTATCGAAGCGAGGTGGTCCGGACCGGGGAAAAACGCATCTGTACGAGCGACGGTCAAGGCCTTCTCGCCCTGCGCATCCAAAACAACGATACTGAGGTAGGTGCTTGCTCCGGGCACCCGCCACACATGCCCAACATCGAGGCCCACCGCCTGGTAGTAGCTCAAGGCGGCCTCCGCCCAAGAGTCATCGCCGAGCGGTGCAACGAGGCCCGCTTGCAGGCCCAGTCGTGCTGCCGCGCACGCCGTGTTGGCGGCCATGCCGCCGGGACGAACCCCCAAAAGGTCACCAAGGATCTTTTGGCCCGTCCCTGCTGGATGAGGCGCCCTAATGTAGATATCGAGGTCTGCGTCGCCGACGACCAGCAAATCGAGACGGTGGGAATTCCTCACCGCGCCACCTTCATGATGTAGCGTACCGTAGCCGGATCTACCGCGTTCCACCACAAACCGTCTTGCTTCAGCGTCGACCCGATGATGTTCCGTCGACCAGCTTGGAGCAGAGCTTTGGCATGGCCGCAATTAAGCCTACCGGCACCACAAACACGGGAGAGCATAATGGCAGACTTGACAGTTTGGCGTCGTCAGGGTGCGTCGGCTTATGGAGCGGAGCGGTAACGAGTGCGCTCCCTGCGCGTCCTTCGCGTCCCTGCCGTGCAGCAGCAAGACCTACACCGCATCGCCGGCACTAGCCGACTTCGCAGACCGGATGAGGTTTTCGGCGAGATGGCGGTCAACTGGGTTGGCCATGTTGCCGTCGCGCTTGATGCTAGTTGCCACCGTGAGTCCATCCACGTGCGGCAGGAAGCCTCCAATATTTTCGGCCGTCACACCACCGCCGAGCCAGATTGGAACCTGCACTGTCTGCCGTACGCGCTGTATCCATTCCAGTGATTCCGCAGGGTTGCTTCCGGTAACGAAAACACCGTCGGCTGCTCCTTCGAACACTGCGGCCTTCGCCCATGCCTCGATGGGTCGCTGGACCAGAGGCACGGCATGCGGTTCCACGAGGTCAGCATAAATGGGGAGCTTGGCTCCGATGCGAGCCCGGAAGCGCGTCGCTTCGTAGCAGCATGCCTGGGCTACTCCCCAACTGGTGACGCTGGCTCCGACATACGAATGCTCGACGCGGACATAGTCAGCGCCGGCGGCGTGACCGACGGCTAGCGATGCCTCGACGTCCCAATTGACCAGCACGCTGAGGTCGAGGCTAGGCAGGCAACGTCGAACCTCACCGCAGATGCTGGTCATGTACGCCACGGTTTCGAAGGTGGCGTGCCGGTGGCTGGGATTGTCCCCCATGTTCTGCACCTGTACACCGTGGAAGCCGCACTTGGATAAGAGCTCCGCCTCGGCCAGCGCCGCGTCCATGATCTGCTTGAGTGTCTCACCGCGGTATTGAGCGCTGCCCGGCAGGGGCTGAAGCTGGAGCATGGCGATGATCGGCGGTTTGACACGGTTCTCGCCGGCGGGCTTGGGAGATTGAGTCAAGACTGCGACCCCATGAGTACGTGTATCGCAGACACAGCAGCGCGTAGCTGGGCGGGGGTGAGAATTCCTAGTTCCGTGACCACGCCCGTGATGAGTTCGGGGGGGGTGTAGTCGAGGTCAGGAAATGAGCAGTCGAGATCGGCCTCCGCAGGGAGGCGGCCCAGGTTGACAGTCTTCGCGAAATCAAGCATGGCGATCGTCCGCTCCCCGTCGCTGCCGATAGACCGGTCTACTTTAAGCAACAGGCTTACGACGTGAAACGGAATGCCAGCCTGAGTCGCCAAGCGGGCCAACAACTCGGTTCCGATCGTGTTGAAGCAGCCCCCTTCCATCGACAGCGTCTCGGCACCGACAAGGACCAAGTCGACTTGGCGAAGCGCCCAACAAATGGCAGCATCTGGGATCAGGCGCAGATGAATCGGGATCGATAAGAAATCATCGAGGTAGTGCTGGCCCCCCGCGAGGCTACGCGCTTCCGGGATTACCGCAGTCAGCTGCGCGCCTTCAGCGGCGGCGTTGTGCACAAGCGCAGATACCGAACTGGAGTAATCGTAGATCAGCACCTTCCCGGTGGTGGGCAGCAAAGTGGCGCCATGGGCCTCGAGCTGTACAAGCCACTGCGCCAGCGTGGTCCGGAAATGATGCACCGCATCCTTGACCAATGAGGCGATCGCGAGGTCGTCGCCTGAGGCGGTGAGCGCGGCGTCAGCCATGAGGTGCAGCCCATTAGTGATTGCGTAACTGGACGTTCCGCGGGTTACCACGAGATACTCCACAAGGTCACGTACCAAATTCCGGAATTCCCCAGGCGGCCCGGTAGGTCTCTCGGCCAAGCTGATCAGCGCGTCACCGATGACCTTCAGTTGTCTACTGGCGCCGAGGACCTGGCCACTGTCGACCTGACCGATGAGTCGACGCGCGCCTTCCGGCAGGCGCGTGAGTAGGCGGGAGCCGGAATCGTCTCGTCGCCTCACTTCGCCCCTTCCGTGTGCAATAGATCGGCGAAGGCCCGAGCCCGGCTCACCAAATCCAAGTGATTCACCTCTACCACGGTGTCGTAGAGGTCACGCGGAATCGAACCGAAGCCTCTGTAGGCGCCGGCGAGGGCCCCAGCAATGCAGGCGACAGTATCCGTGTCGTCCCCGGCGTTCGTACCGCCCACGCATGCAAGAAGCGGGTCTCCTTCGGCGGCAAAGAAAATGCCGATGGCCGCTGGGACGGCCTCGACCATTGGCAGTCCCGTGCCCACCGTGCGTGCGATGGCAGCCACGGCCTGCTCGAAGGCTCCATAACGCGTGACCGTGGTAACCGCCAGGTCAATACGAAGCCCCACGTCGGGCCCCGTGGTGTCTCGCCCATGTATGCGGCCAAGCCGAGCACCCTCCGCGGCCCCATGTCTGGCCGCGTCGATGACCTCGAACAAAGTACTTTCAGGCGCAGCAGCGATCGCGACAGCGGCAGCAATCGCTGCCGCGCCGGCTACGCCGATACTCGTCAGGTGGCTGGGGCGGCACGCGGTGAGCGCATCGAGGATGGCCGCGTCTGGATTACCGGGGTGACGCAACCCCGCTGGCGCGATCCGCATGGCCGCACCGTTCGTTGTGCCGTCACTCGGCTGGGTTCCAATAGCGCCCTGCGTTTCAGGGTCGGCACCTGACCGCAGCGCCTCGATTGCACGTTTAGTCGACGGCCCGGCAAAGCGGGGGAAGTATTCAGTTTGCGACCAGGCTACGAGACCCTCAGCCACCGCCGCTGCGGTGAGGAGCCCATTGCCAGCAAGATAGGCGTCCATGAGACTGATAAGCTGGCTGGAGTCGTCGGTCAACTGTCCCGCCTTCCGGCCGGACGCGTAGGAATCCTCCGTAGGCGGATCGACGAATGTCTCAACCCTGCCACCCCATCTACGTCTTATTTCAGCCATGGTCAGCTGTTCGGTCGGAGCCCCCATTGCGTCACCGATGCACGCCCCCGCCAGCGATCCCAGTATGCGATCGAAATAGTCTCCGGTGTTCATTGGGCAGCCTTCCATGGCTGGGGTACGACAGATCTGGCGAGAAACTCGAGGACGTCCCGTCGAGTAGGCAGACCGGTTCGTGCCCCGACGTGGCGCACAGACAGGGCTGCCGCGGCCGCTGCAAAGTGTCCCGACTCTAGTGGGGTGTTCCCCTGCAGGAAACAGGTGAGGAAGGCACCGATAAAGCAGTCGCCTGCTCCTGTGGTGTCAACCACCGGCACCCTGAAGGCCGGAATCTTCCACACGCCTTCTGCGGTTCCAACGAATGCACCGTGTGCACCGCACGTGACCACCACCACTCGCGGGCCGAGGCGAAGCAGTGTGCCTACCCCTTCGAGTGGCTCACCCCCAAAACCGAGTCGATAGCCTGCTTCATTCAGAAAGACGAGGTCGACCTGCGCGAGCAAACGCTCGATGTCTTTGGCGGCTCGCTCGGTGGTACGCGCCTCCATATCCACAGAAACTAAGCTCCCGCGCCGAGCCGCCTCGTGCGCGGCCCACAAAACGAAGCCGGCGTCGTCGCCGATGATGTGCACTAGGCGGGAGCGGCCAAATGCTTCGGGGTCGATATCCTCGCGGCGAGGGAGTCGACAGTCGGTGTCGACGGCAGTAAGGGACTTCTCCCCTGAGGCATCCAGGAGAACGATGCAGAAGAAGGTCCGACTGCCCTTGACCACTCGGACCAGCGACGTGTCCACGCTGTATTCTGTAAGACCGCCCAAAGCCTTTCCACCCTTCGCATCATCTCCCACGGCCCCAAGCATGGCTGCCCTGGCGCCCAGGCGACTCGCCGCGCAACACACGTTCCCCGTCATTCCGCCAGAAAACTCTCCGAGCAGGGATCCCAAGACTTTGTCATCGCGAGTAGGAAGTCGCTCCACGCTAAAGAAAATGTCAACGTCGATGTCACCAACGCCGAGCACATCCCACTCACGCACGTCGCGCGCCGCTCTTAGGGTGGTGGCCGCGACGGTGTAGCCGCCGCCCCCGCGCACTGCGGATGGGACACGTGCGCTGCGCCAACAAGCTAAACAGAGGCCGTGATTGCCTCGGGATCGGTTCGGAGAACCACTGATCAGGAGCACAACGCCAAGGCAGCACCGTAAGGAATGTGTCGCTCCATAGCTCGGTATGCGCCCGGGCGTTCACGCTAGATCCCGCTGACCACTACGGCGCGCGAGGATTTGGTTGAGCAGAATCGACAGGATGAGGACAGCACCAAGGACCCCGGTCTGGTAGGACTGCGCTACTCCGGCGAGCTGCAGCCCGGAATTGAGTACGACAATAAGCATGACCGCCAGGAACGTTCCGGAGATTCGGCCACGTCCCCCGAAGATGCTCGTCCCGCCCAAGACCGCGATAGTGATCGAGGCGAGCTCGAGGCCGGAACCTGCGCCCGCTCGGGCGATCTGCAACCAAGAATTAGTAACCACAGCACCCAGGGCCGATAAGAGCCCTGATATGCAGTACAACCTGAATCGCAAGTAGGCAGGCGATCCTCCCGCGAGCCGCAGCGCACGATCGTTGTTACCGGCTTCGTAAACTCGCCGGCCAAAAGCTCCTCGGCCCATAATCCAAATGGCTAGTGCGTATACGGGGATCAAAACCAAAAGCACCTGGATCGGAATTCCAGCGACGGTTCCCTGGCCAACGACAGGAAAGCCATGCTGAGAAAAACCAGTGATCTGCGCGTCGCCAGCGATTACCTGCGCGCCCGAGCCGAACAAGTAGAGCGTACCGAGAGTAGCAATGAGAGCCGGGATGCCAATCACGGTGATGAGCAATCCATTCGTTGCCCCCAAGACTAGTCCAAGCAACAGAGTGAGTAGGGCCGCTACCCACACGTCGGCGCCATGTTCGACCGCAAGGCCCATCACCACCCCGCACAAGCTGAGGATCGACCCTACCGAGATATCGATTCCACCACCGCCGCCGAGAATCACCAAGGTCTGTCCCAACGCGAGCAAACCTACGACAGCACCGTACTGCGTCATGCTCAATAAGTTGTCGGCCACAAGAAAATATGGGGACAGTAAGGCCATCACAAGACCAGTAATGGCAATCGAGGCGACCAAGAAGATTCGTCGATCGGCTAGCGACGAGGACGAAATACGGGTGATCCGTGCGATGCGCATGTTCATTGATTGCCCCGACGCCCACGTGAGATTCTTTCAGTCGTGACGTCAATGGCGACGGCGATCACAATGAACGCTCCTACGAAAACCCCATTCCATAGTGGCGGCACACCCGCCAGAACAACACCGTTCTCGAGCACCGCAATAAATAGAACTCCCCACAGCGTGCCGATCAGGCTACCCCGGCCACCAGTTATCGATGTGCCCCCGACGACAACTGCGGCGATTGCGGCCAAGGAAAGGTCCGCTCCCGAGGACGCCTGAACTACGCCAACTCGGGCCATGAACACAACCGCCGCCAAACCGACCATCAGTCCGACGATCGTGTAAGACGCAACGCCAGTGCGCACGACGTTGATGCCACTTAAGCGCGCACCTTCGGCGTCATTGCCAACGGCATAGACATGGCGGCCGTAACCCCGATAGCGTGACACGAACCACAAGACAGCGAATGCCACCAGCACGAAGTACGTCACCGTGGGCAGCCCGAAGGTCCGCTGCGTCGATACGTAGCTGCTGACTGGCGGTGCAAAGAGGTCCGTGCCGCCCCAGAGTGCGAAGAGCACTGTGCTCCAGAGACCCGCCATCCCGAGCGTCGCTATGATCGCGGAAACGCGTAGTCGGCTGACGATTGTCCCGGTGACCGTTCCCATCACACCGCCCAATGCTGCGGCGACGAGGATGGTCAGTATGGGGTTGACCCCGGCCAACGTCAACCTGCCCACACACCACGCGAGGACTCCAAGCGCTTGGCCTGTGGACACGTCGATGCCACCCAGCACGATGACCAGCGTAAGCCCAGCTGCGATCAAGGAGAGGTCGACGGAGTTAAGAAGGACATTGTCGATGTTGCCCAGAGTCAGAAACTGCCGTGACAACGAGGCGAAAATCACAACCTCGACCACCAGGAGCGCGGGGACCACGGCAACGCGGAGCGAAAGACTGCGAGCACGTCCTGCCGCTCTTGGCGAGAGCGGCGCCGGCGCCTGCAACGCGGTGGCTTCGGTCGTGGTCAACCTGCGGTCCCCATGGTGGCGCTTAGAACAGCTTGTTCGGATTGCAGGCCCCCAGGCACTTGGGCGGCGACCCGGCCCTGCCGGAGGACATAGATCCGGTCGGATAGCGCGAGGAGTTCCGGCAATTCGGACGAAATAAGCAACACTGCCATGCCTGCCGTTGCCTCTCGCCTGATTTCGCGATGCAACTCGGTCTTGGTTCCGACGTCGATACCTCGGGTCGGTTCGTCAAGCAACAACAGCCGAGGGTGCGTCACGAGCCAACGTGCAAGTAGGACCTTTTGCTGGTTACCACCACTGAGGTTTAGGATCGAGTCGCTTGGTCCGTTGGATTTGATCCGCAGCGACTGATAACCTTCAATCACTGCCCGCTGTTCAGCGGCTCGGTTGATGAACCAGCGGTGAGTAAGCCGGGGCAACACGGCCGTCGATAGATTCGCCCCACAGGTCAGCCAGGGATATAGCCCGAGGATCTTCCGGTCTTCGGGGACATACGCGATCCCGTGCTTGATCGCCTCTGCGGGATTCCCTAGCGCGAGCGGTTTGCCGCCGAGAGAGATCTCGCCAGCATCCGGATGCAATTGGCCGAACACGGTCAAGGCTAACTCCGTCCGGCCTGAACCCATGAGGCCGTAAAGACCGACGACCTCGCCCGAGCACACGTCCAGATTAACGTCGTGGTAGACGCCATGCAGAGAAAGCCCCCGAACCGATAGCAACGGCCCCCAAGTGACTGACTTAGGTGCTTCCTCAGTGTGGGGCAGCAACGCTTCCCGACCACTCATGAGCTGGATCAGCCGGCGCTCGTCCGCCTGCCCGGCACCCATCTCACCGACCACCTTGCCATCCTTTAGAACCACGATCCGGTCTGCCACACGGTCGAACTCATTGACACGATGGCTGATGTACAAGAGCCCACCACCGCTGGCAATGTGCTCCGTGATGAGGCTGAAGAGAAGTTCAACTTCAGCGTCAGTCAAGATTGATGTGGGCTCGTCTAGGATCAACAAACGGGCCTTTTGGTGAAGGGCACGGGCGATCAGGGTCAACTGTTGCTCGCCCAAGCTCAGCGTCTCCATACGGCCCTCTAGCAGGCGCGTCGGCAGATGCAGCTCCTCAAACAGCCGATGCCCCTCCGCTCGCATCGCTGCCCAGCGCAGGTTGCCAGTCCGGGACTTGAGTTCTCGGCCCATGAAAATGTTCTCGAGCACGGACAACTGGGCAAAGAACGTCGGTTCTTGGTGAACCATCGATACGCCGGCATCGATTGCCTCACGAGGCGAGGCCGGTTGGTAGTCGTGACCACCCAAACGCATTTGTCCCTGATCGGGTGGGATGACCCCGGCAAGTATCTTCATCAGTGTGGACTTTCCGGCCCCGTTCTCCCCGACCACCGCAACCCGCTCACCCGGGAGTACCACGACATCCACATCTCGCAGCGCAGCGGTCGCGCCGAAGGACTTCGTCAGCGAACGCGCCTCAAGTAGACGAGTCGCACCGCCTTTGGCACTCCCTACGGCGGCCCGGCCCTTGTGAGGCTCAACCCCACCGGCGTGCTGCGTCACGCCGGTCGCGGACCCGTGCTGACCGTCCGATCCACAGACCTAGTGCGACTCGCTAGTAGTTGTATTGGGCGTAGTTGGAGGCATCGAAGATCTTGGGTGCTCCGAGCAGCAATATCTTGGTCGCGGCATCGTAGGAGATCGGATGGTCGATGCCGGGCACCTGGTTTTGTGCCTGGAAGGACTTGCCACGCACCAGCTGAAGGTTAGCCCAAACTGTGAGATAGCCAAGCTGTGGAACATCCCACAACACGGTCTCCTTCATTACACCGTTAGCGATGAACGGACCCGCAGTCTTGGGCGATCCGTAGCCGATTACGGCAACCTTTCCCTTCTTGCCAGCGTTATCCACCGCTTGACTCACTCCGGGCACAGCGGTCGACGGCACGGCAACGAGGCCAGTGAGGTCGGGGTACGCGGTCATGAGGTCCTGAGCCTCCTTTAGCGCCCCTGCGCTGTTGGGCGAATGCCGCACGCCGCCAACCAACTGAATGGCCGGGTATTTGGTGGCGGCCCGCTCCTGGATAAAGTGCGACCAAGAATCCAAACTCGCCGTACCGGCGACACCCGAGACAATTCCGAACTTGCCCTTCTCGCCCATTTGCTTGGCGAGTTCGTCCATGACCACATATCCAAGCGCCTTGTCCTCGGCCTGCGAGACGAATACTTGGCGTTCGCTGTTCACAGCGTCGGCGTCGGAAGTCGTCACGACCACTCCCTTTGCCCGCGCGGCCTTGATCGCCGAGTTGATGGACGTGGGGTCGAGGGGGGAAATCGAGATCGCCTTATAGCCCTGCTGGACGAGGCTCTGAAAGATCTGCAGTTGCTCGGCGCTGTTCGCTGTTGATGACCCGGTCTGAGTGTACTGAGCACCGAACTTCGCCGCCGCCTGTCGCGCTCCCTGCTCGAAACCGGCGTAGTAGGGGATGCCGGTGATCTGCGGCACGAATGCGACCTTGACGCTCCCCGAGCTGCCCTGACTACCACCGGACGAATTGCCCGCGCCCGAACATGCAACGGCGGACGCCACCAGCCCGACAAGCGCAACGGCCGAAATGTACCGATTCAGCTTCATGGCCAATACCTCAAGAACAACAAGCCGGTGGATCCAGGAAGGTAGCGCGGGCGCTTCGGGCGACCGTCTCGGCCGCTCCCCTCGCCCGCCTTACCCCAAACGGCCTAGCTTCGCACGCTCTGATCGACTCGGTGGACTATGGTGATGCCGTATGGAGGCAACCGTATCACTTGTTGGTATGAGTGTCAAGAGTCATTGGTATAACTGACCGACACGCTGCTGTGACCCGACTGCCCGCTTACCACCAGGTCGCGAATGCACTACGCCAACGGATCACTGAGGGCACGCTGGGCCCACGGGATCGCCTGCCCAGCGAGGCAGAGCTGGTGGAACACTTCGGCGTGAGCCGCAACACAGTGCGTCAGGCGCTGGACGTGCTGCATTCCGCCAACCTCATCAGCCGACAACAGGGACGCGGCACGTTTGTCGCCGCGCAAGGACTCAGCCATGTGATCGGAGAGCTGAAGAGCCTCACCGATGTGCTTCTCGAGCGCGGCCTGCAACCCGGCATCCGCGAGATCACGATCACACCCGACCACAGGGCGCCCGACGACGCTACCGAGTTCCTGCGCACTCCGAACCTTTGGTGCGTTGACCGCTTACGCACCGTGGACGGCCGGCCCTTCTGCGCGATGAGCTCGTGGGTCACACATGATCTTGGAAGCCAGCTTCGGCCCCACCACCTCGCCGGGCAGGGATCTCTGTACCGGTGCCTGAGCGAGCGGTTCGGCGTCCATCTCAAGGAAGCAACGGAGATCATCCGCGCCGAAGCGGCAACGCGCCAAGAAGCCAAACGCCTCGAGATCGCGCCTGCGGCGCCGCTCATCGTCACATACCGCTGGGCTTCCGACCAAACGGGACGCCCGGTCGAGTACGTCCGGGCGGCCACTCCCGGCGACCGTTACCAGTATGTGGCCACACTTCGCAGCTAGTGGACTGTAACGGTCATTTGCAGACCATACGTGATATAATGAGGCATGTTCGCTCCCGCTGTAATCGCGCTCTCCGACGCCGAACGAACCGAACTCGAAGCCCGCGCTCGGTCACGCTGCATG
>JAABUQ010012576.1_pt1 | contig 10477 bp, 9 predicted proteins | sample 5560001 | NCBI WGS metagenome assembly JAABUQ01 (sample SAMN10711888, study PRJNA513371) | rock metagenome | isolation source: Antarctica rocks | place: Antarctica: Victoria Land, Finger Mt nord | collected 2015-12-18 | reverse complement strand
AAAGCGCAAACTTAAGCAGAACAAGCTAGCAGCTTAACTAGAGATGGGCATTGCCTAACAACAACTGCAACTTTAACGTTTCAGTAACAAAACCTAGGTGATTAGCCTCGGTTTTTTATTTTTTCAATACCAATTTACTTGTCAGTGGTTAGCGGCTCTCTCCAGCACAGTAACAGTTAGCAATAAAGAATCAATACGTGCGAAACTGCATCTATCACCGTATATTCACTAGTTCATTACTCTCAAATTATCTGCATCATCATATACTCACCAGACTAATTTAGTAACGAAGTATTAATGTCAGGTAGATTTCAGTGAAATTTCGCTTGTACATCTAGTTCAGGTAAAGGTAAAGTTAATCTAAATTACGTAGCTCTTTATGTGAAATTACTTTAAAGTCTGTAGCAATTAAATTAACTCGTCGTTGGAGAAGCGTTAAGCTAATGATTATCAACGTCTCCTACTTCATTAATTACACTATTCCATTGCCCAACTGTCTTTATAACTATCTAAACCACTATGTCTACATACAAATTCACCAGAGTATTTAACCGTTTGTTACGAAGGATTTTTAAACTGCAAAAACTTCTGCTCCAGGCATTGTATTCATTTCTGCGCAGTTTCTTTGTAAGTCCTCGACAACAGAGGCAGCAACGGCAGGCTGGATTTGTATTACCAACGACTGCCTTGATGCTGGTAGTCGTGAGCCTAGTAATTGCCGCTTTAATCCTCCGATCTTTAAGCCGTTCAACTCAGGTGATTGGTGAACGTCAACAACAAGTGATCTACAACGCCGCTTCTCCAGCCATTGACCGAGCTAGAGCTAAGCTGGAATACATGTTTGATGTCAACAGTGATTCGCGTCTACCCAGTGGTGTTCCTACGACAAGCACGCTACTAGGTATAATGCTCAATGATAGCAGCAATAACGTACCTCAACTGCTAGTGCAAGGTAACGATCCTTACACCCTGCCAGATGAAACCCGCCTTGACTTAGATGGAGATGGTGTAGCAGATAATGCCTGGTCTTTTAAAATCAATGCCAATGGTGGAAATGCGCCAGACACAACTGTTGCCTACTCAATCATCTGGTCAATTCCCAGCCCAACAGCTCCACAACAGCTCAACGATACCAGCAATGCTGCTGTAATGAACAGGTCACAGCTTCTTCAGGTTCGCACTGGTCCGCTCACTGGTCAACCGCTTCTGGCTTGTCCTAGTTCTAGTCAACCAACAGGTCAAGGCTGGTTTACCTCCAATGCCACCCTCAGTAAAAATTTTCAGATCGATGCAGTTGTCATTCCAATAAATCAACAAAATGGTACTGGTGTTGGCAACACTCTTTCCACTTTGGAACTCGAACAAGACAGACAAATCAATCAAGGTAATACCTGGGGAGCATGGTTTCGCAACGATTTGGAGATTTATCCAGGTTCAAACTTCAATTGGAATGGTGCTATGCACACTGAGGGAAACCTCATAGTTGCTAGCGATAATAGTTTTAATGGCTTTTTGATTAGTTCTCCATCCTCTTGTTTGTACCTTCAAGGAACATCTCAAGTAAGTGTTGGTCAACCTAATCCTACTAACAAGCCCGCTGTTAATGGTGGTGTTGCCTTTAGAGGGCAGATCGTGAATGGGTCAATGAAGTTCAACAGCCTTTCTGGCAATGCTCAAGGTCCAGGCGATCCTACTGATAATGGTCTATCAATTTTCCACTTATTTAATGGGGCAGGTAATCCACCTATCGCCCCAACGACAATACAAACAATCAATGGTAATGCTACTCTCCAAAATGTTACGGCTGCGGGGGCACCAGGTACCTCAACCAATGCAACTTTATCACCGTTGTCACCTATAACAGCTTCAGTTAAAAATATTACCTTGCCCGCAGATATTGCCCTCGATCCAGTTGCTCTGTTTACGCAAGGCATCTCTCAAGCCAGACCTGTCCTTTCTTCTGGTTCACCAAATACAGACCAAACAAATCTAAATAAAGAAGACCCTGGTTGGAATAGTGGTAGCTTCAACTCAACCAAGCGAGTATATCGCCAAACTGCTCCTGCCCCCTTCGTAGATGACACCTATAGAGCTGATAACCGCTATGGTCCTAAACCGGCATATGGTAGGAGTGCCCAACAAGCTGTACCTGGCAAAATCGGTGTGCCAATCCCTAATAGCTTATATAGTCAATTGCTCAGTGAAACTCCCACAAACCCTGCTGACATAACAACTGTTGGCTTAGATGGCTACTGGGAGCGACGCGCCCGCAACGAAGGATTGAGAATCATAGTCGGGCAACGACTAGAACTGGGTAATGCTTTCGGCTGGGGTGCTAATAGCAGTGACCCACTTTACCCGCCTCAAGGTAAAAACATCACGAATGAAGCTCGGCAGCGTCGTTCTCAAAGAGACAATCTAGCAGCAGTCCAATCGACGGCAATTTATCACTACACTCAACCCCAACTAATTAACGGTGGCTACTTCCCTGTTGCTTGCCTAGGAACAACATATCATCCTGGAACTCAAACAACAGCTACGAACAGCAAAAATTCATCTAACTTAAATAGTACTAGTTTCTTTCCTAATTTCTTCAATGGTCAAAGTACCAACGTAGGGGAATATTTTTACCCATCCAGCTATAATAGCGAATCTGCTTTTGCCAGTGCCATTAATAGTATTACGCAACAATATCCTGATCCTCTAGTAAAGGCTTTAACCAATTTAGCTTACTTTGCAGGTGACCCAAATGGTGGAACTCCCTCTTACACACCTCTACAAACCACTGACGTTCATCCATACTCTTATCAATCAATGTGGGGCGACTTCTCTTACCTCCGAAGAATTATAGATGCTCTAAAAAGTGGTGCGTCAGTCTACTCAACTGCTAACCCGCTACCAGCAAACGGACTTAGCATTGCGGACAGATCCTACCTCCACACAGCTGCTTGCACCATAGGGCTATTAGCTACAAGCATGACTGGTATTCAAAATCAGGTAAGCAACTCAATCAACGATCCAAACTTTTTAACAAATATTTCAACTTTAGCTACAGCGCTTAACTCAATACCTACGCCGCCGGCAAATGCCCCTTCGCCACCTCCTCCTGAGTATTATATTCAATGGTTACAAGCAAACAGCTCACCCGCAGTGGTCCAACTGGCTCAACAAATTATGCTATACCTGCAAATTCAGCGCGATCGCCACTTGGGTTTTGTATCAGGTAACATAAGTCTTTCACCAACCGCCGATCCATTTATTTCTAATTTGAATTCGATTTCGCTCACTTCTGCACAGCGTTCGGTTTTATTACAAAAGCTCTCGCCTGTGGGACCAAAGTACCCTTCGCTGTTTTATATTTTTCCGGCTGTAGCCCACGACTATATGGGTAACAACGGTAATACTCCTCCTAGCCCTGCTTATGACCCTAATAATGGCAGTCCTATTGCGCTTACTCAGCCTCCTAGCGAGTTATATGTCTCTCCACCTAGCACCAACCCGCCTTCGACGACGACCTACATGAACCAAGTTGCCCAGAGAAATCAGGGTCTCTCCAGCTCACAATTGTACTTATACACAGACCTTAATCGATTTCAGATTGCTAGCCTCTCACTCATTACACAGAGCAAATTGCCTCTAGGCGCTTTTAAGGAAACAGCTTTCTTTAATGGTCGAGAGATGATGAATACGCGGGTTATGGATGTCAATCTAGGTCTGCTACGCACAAACTCTCCTCCCAACGCTAGTAACGAATATTGGTTACCCAACGGTGGCATTATCTATGCCTTCCGTGAAGACACTGTTCGAGAAGATAGCATTGTTAGACCTGCTGGAAGCGGCATGTGTCTCACTACAACTCAATGTCCTTCAGCTACTACCTTACCTACAGATCCATTAATTGGAGCGAATGGTATTACCACTAAACCCGTTGATTTTTACGCCGACCCTGAGCGTCGCCCTAATGGTTTCCGACTATTTGATGGAATTAGGATAGACCGCCAAAATAGTAATATTGGTATGACTTTCGTTTCTGACGACATTGTTTACATTAAGGGAGACTTCAATTTTCACAGCAACAATGGAACAACTAATAATTTAGAAGAGTTTATGCAGACTCTCAATCAGCCAGCTTGGGATAATTTCTACAACCGCACCACGCGGAATCCTAACTTCGCTAAACCTAGTGTGGACACTTGGCGTCCTGCAGAGATTTTGGCTGATGCTGTTTCTATTCTTTCAAGTGACTTTGTTGATGGCTATATCGAAGATGGCATTAGAGCAACTCAACAAAGTTCCTACATCAATCAAAATCCTATTAATAACAATAATCCAGGGTCCTATTGGATTCGGGAGAACGCTTACGATTCAAACAGCCCAATCGTGATATCTCAAAACGGCAATCCAGTGTACTGCACGGCTGCAAGTACAACTCCTTCCTCTCCCTGTCCTAGCGGTAGTGTAATGCAATATAGCTCTTACCAAACCTTCACTAATGGTAGAAATCTGCCTAATGCTGTTACACCAATGCAGGTCAACGCCACTATAATCAGTGGTACTGTTGCTTCGCAAATATATCAAGGTTATGGAGGTTTGCATAACTTTCCTCGATTTCTGGAGAATTGGAATGGTCAACCCCTCATAATTGCTGGGTCTTTCTTACAGTTAAACTTCAGCACATCTGCTACTGCTCCATATGACCAAGATGCTTGGGAACCCCCTGCAGCTCCTGTCAAAGCTGAGCCAGCTCCATACTACTCTCCACCGGCACGTTATTGGGGCTATGATGTTGGTCTGCAAATTGCGGCGGCAGCACCCGCAGCACAGCGTTTTGTTACTTCAAGCAGAACTCGTAATGAGTTTTACCAAGAGCTGCCAGCAACCGATCCCTATATTTGTCGTCTACGTCGTGCCACTGTGCTAGCAACTAGTCAACCATTCGATCCCAATGCTAACAGTACTAACTGTCCTTAAATCAAAAGTAAACCAACATGTCACCTGGTATTTCTACTCCTAAAAAGTTATCACAAGGTTTCACCCTCATAGATTCTTTGGTGGGAATTGTGGCAATTAGCGTGGTGTTGGTACTGATTGCGCCGCCGCTGTTACTAGTTGCTGTCACGCGCGTTCAACACCAAAGAGCAGAACAAGCAATGCAGTTAGCGCGAGCTCAAATAGACAGCGTGCGCGTCCTGATGGTGCAAAACCAAAATCAGCCAACCAATCTACCTCCTACATCTACAGATCCCATTTCTACCACTACAGCTCCTACAATCACAGGTGCAACTGCAGCCACTGGCACTGGTGTTAGCATCATTCCTGTAAATAGTAGTTTTACCCCTGGTGGTGTGGATAATTTTGTAGTTCAAGTCTTCCGAGATCCAGGATTTGTAGATCCTAATGGCAACGTAATTAACTTTAGAATGGGAGTCAGGATTTATGGTCCTGAAGTTTTGACCCCTGCCAACATAGGTAAAACACTAAAGCCAGGTTCTACTTCTCTTGGTTTAACATCTATCCAAAATATCAATAGTCCCTCGGCTGTAATCTACACAGAGGTATCTAAATACGATAGCTTCGGGGCTTCTCTTAACGACTATAGAGCCTTGATCAACCAAACCTGTACTGTTCCTCAAAATGGTATCTGTCAATAAGAGTTCTATTAATAAATAAAATAGAGAAAAATGATTATAGAAAACAAGATAATAATTGAGTTTTGAATATGAATAGAAAATCGTTAAAATACTTTTTGAATTGGTTGCATTCTACTAATAAGCAAGAACTAGAAGGATTTACCCTAATTGAACTTTTAGTTGCGCTCGCGATCGGAAGCATTGCGATCGCTGGTCTGTTAAGTATTGTGACAAACATGCTGCAAGCCGATCAGAAGGATGCCGCTCGCGCCGAGACACAGCAGCAAACCCAAATGGCTCTCGACTATATTGGTGAAGAACTAAAAGAAGCAGTATATGTCTACGACGGTAGGTGTTTTCAGGCTGGAGGTCAGCCTGGCTTGTGTAGTTATGTAGCGGGTACAGCAGGTTACGTTCTAAATCCAGATGCAAATAGTGTACCAATTGTAGCCTTCTGGAAACTACGACCTTTTCCTCAATTTATTCAAACTATGTGTGCAAGTCCTAACCCGCCAGCTGCTACAAATTGCACTTCAGGCAAAAGCTATAGCTTAGTTGTCTACTACCTACGACAAAATTTGCCCAGCGATCCGACTCAATGGCAAGGACCCGCCCGGATTACCCGCTACGAGCTAACTCAGTTTGATAGTAGCAACAATACGGTTACCGCCGGATATATCGATCCGTCTGCAGTAGGTACCAGTTTTCAGAGTTGGCCCCAAGTCAACGGGACACCGCCAACCTCATCAGTTACCCCTAACTCTGTAAATATCTTGGTTGATTCTATCGATTTCCCAACCGCTACTCCAAACCTCAATTGCACCAACCCAAAGAATCTCACTCCCGCACCGACTACCTCATCATATGTAGCAAGTCCCTTAAATGGAAGCGCCAGTTTTTATGCCTGTGTCAGAACGACTGCTAATGCCACTGCTACAGGGGTAAACCAACAAGGGACAACCCAAGACGTTTGGCTTTATCTTACAGGTAACGCTTCTGGCAAAACCGGACTCAACAATAACTTATATCGTCCCACCCTAAACACTGATGTCATTGTCCGTGGGGTTCCCAATAAAGTTCCTTTTTAGTTTAAAGCGATGTTTTCTCCGCCGCAGTTACTAATTATTAGTTAAGCTTTTCAAACCGTCAACTTAGGGGAAATAGATGAGCAAAATTCTCCACACCAGGCACTCAACCGCTGGCTTCACGATGATTGAAATAATTGTTATAGTCCTGTTGATCAGTGCGCTATCAGCGATCGCTGTTCCCAGTTGGTTACAATTTGTCACTCGACGGCGGTTGAATGAAGCTCAAGATCGAGGAGTATTAGTGTTGCGGGATGCTCAAGCTAAAGCTAAACAGTCACACAGTACTTGGCAAGCTTGCTTTCGAGACAACGGAACGAGAGTTGACTCGGCTGTCGAAATCGATTGCAGCAGTGTTTCTGCAAACTGGCAGCATTTAATTAGCTCTAATGATTCTCAATTGCTCAGCATTACTACCGCCAACTTAGCCCAATCTTCAGGTGGGTACTATGCGATCCAGTACCAAGCTGATGGCACAGTTGATCAGAATGTTAATCCTATTTCTTCTCCTTCTTTTCCAGAATTAATCTTCGCAATTCGTAACCAGAGTGCTGGTTCCAAAACCTGCATTTATGTTCAAACTCTACTAGGAGCCGTTCGTACCGCTCAAGACACAGGATGTTAATGGAGATCGTGCCTTAACAAATTGTCGGGATTTAGGTAATAAAGCGATCGCCAGCCCGGAGCTTAAACCTCGGATGATTAACTTCTGGCTAATATTCTATAGAAACTGGTATAAGATATCCCAATTCTTTCAGCTTAGTTAGTATCTTAGTCGCACTCTCGACAATACTCTCTCGGTCAGTGCGACATTCAACTTCAGGGTGGAGTGGCGGTTCGTAAGGATCGTCAATTCCTGTAAAGTGCTTTAGTTCTCCAGAGCGTGCTTTTTTATACAATCCTTTCACGTCTCGCTGCTCACAAACAACTAGGGGAGCATCAACATACACCTCAACAAAATCTCCAATCCGCTCCCGGATCTCTTCCCTAATAACATAGTAGGGAGAGATAGCACAAACGATAACAATCACATCATTACGGGTGAGCAGGTGAGCGACAAAGCCAATTCGCCGGATATTCTCATCTCGATCCTCCTTGCTAAAACCGAGCCCTTTGGATAGATTTTGGCGTACTACATCACCATCTAGTACTTCTACTTTACATCCTTGCATCCGCAGCTCTTGCTCCAAAACCAAACTAATAGTGGTTTTACCCGCACCGCTTAGTCCAGTCAACCACACTGTCACACCGCGCTGATTTAGCTTAATCACCATAGTAATTTACCAAAATTTCTAGCTATGTGATAACTATACTAATCTCAGTAATAGTATAGTTAATATGTACCTCAATATACTAAGCATTTAGAGATTACGCTAAAATTAATACATTCTTTCATCTACTCATACTTAAGTATGCAGAACCAGAGGTATAACCGCTCTAGTCTTGGATTTACAGTAATAGAAACGCTAATTGTCGTTCTCATCATCGGAATTCTCTGTGCAGTTATAGTACCCAGTTGGCTATCGTTTCTCAATACTCAGCGCCTCAACAACGCCCAAGATCAAATTTACTAAGCTATGCGCGAAGCCCAAGGCAACGCTAAACGAGACAAACTAACCTGGCAAGTCAGCTTCCAAGAAGTAAATGTTAATGGAGATAACGTTATTCAGTGGGCTGTTCACCCTGCTACCGCTACGGCTAATATTAGTTGGAACAGCCTAGAACCAAATATCTACTTAGACAATGAAACAACTTTACAGGGAAGGAAGCAAAGCCCACGTCTTTCAAGCGTGGGATGTGGCGTGTGCGGATTTATCTGCCGTTAACCTTTCCCCTGTGCTTCAATGTACTTCTGAATGGTTGTGGTCGCTACGTTTCCAGCCGTTGAGCAGAAGTAGGCTCTTGTCCACATGGAAGGTAACTTCAAAAGCTCTGGAAACTCTTGTCGCAAATACCTGGCTGTTCGTCCCTTGATTCTATGCATCAGTTCAGAGGGTGCCATTGTTGGTGGACAGTTGATAAATAAGTGGACATGTTCTGGTTCAATCGCAAGGCTTATCACCTCACAGTCCAACTCACGAACAACATCCTGAATCAAAATTTCCAGTCTGATTTTAATACTACCTGTTAGCGCCTTCTTTCTGCGACGTACTATCCAGACAAAGTGATAGTTAATCAACGAGACTGAAGTGTGTTTGTGTCTGTAAGTTTGCGCCATAGACTTGCCATTCTGTCTTTATCTCATTATAATAGACAACATGAAAACACTGAAATTCAAGCTGTACAACCACAAGCGCAATCGATACCTCAAACGGTCTATCAATGCCGCAGGGGTGATTTATAATCATTGCGTGGCTCTCCACAAACGCTACTATCGCATGTGGGGCAAGCACTTGAACTGTGCCAAACTTCAGGCTCATATTGCCAAGCTGAGGAAGAGAAATCAGTTTTGGCAGTTTGTCGGCTCTCAAGCAGTACAAGACATCTGCCAGAGAATTGAAAAAGCGTATCAGTTGTTCTTCAAACACCATAACAAAGCGGAAAGTTGCCAGGGGGGTTTCCCAACGCCAGTTGCCTGTGGAGGGAAACCCTCCTTCAGCACTGGCTCCCCAAGCAAACTTTTCAAGAGAGGAGTCAGACCGCCGAGCTTCAAGAAAGTCAAGAAGTATAAATCGTTCACGTTGAAACAAGCAGGTTATAAGTTTCTCGGAGGTAATAGGGTCAAGATTGGTAGCAGAGTTTATCAATATTGGAACTCCAGACCAATTGAGGGGAAAGTCAAAACTTTGACAATTAAACGTTCTCCATTGGGAGAACTGTTCATGTTGGTAGTTGTTGACAATGTTGCGGAACCACAAATCAAATCAGAGACAGGTAAAACTGCTGGGTTTGACTTTGGTTTGAAAACATTTCTCTCTTGTTCTGAGGGGTTTAACATTGAGTCTCCCTTGTTTTTCAAGCAATCTATCAAAAGCATCAGGAGAGCCAGTAAAGAACATTCCAAGAAGCAGAAAGGCTCTGTCAATCGAGAGCAGGCAAGGAAACATCTAGTTCGTATGCACGAAGATGTTGTCAATCGTCGCACTGATTGGTTTTGGAAACTTGCTCACAATCTGACAAATCAGTTTGATGTTTTGTCTTTTGAAACATTGAACTTGAAAGCAATGCAGAGATTGTGGGGACGCAAAGTTTCCGACTTGGCTTTCAGAGAGTTCTTGAATATTCTTAAATGTGTTGCTGGCAAGAAAGACAAGCAAGTTGCTTTCATCGATCGCTGGTATCCTTCGAGCAAGACTTGTTCCAACTGTGGACATATTCTTGAAAGCCTTGATTTGTCTGTACGAGAATGGCGTTGCCCGTCCTGTCAAAACACCAACGACAGAGATGAAAACGCCGCAATCAATATCAAAGCAGTTGGGAACTCAACTGTAGGCGTAGGAGATGTAAGACGGGCTTTGCCTGCTGTCTCTGCTTGATGCCTGAATCCCACCTGCTTCTAGCAGTGGGAGTGGTTCAAAGAAGTTAGCTGGTGTGAGTCGAGTTCAATTTGATTACAGAGGTAACACAGTTTTGAATCCCAATCAAAACTTAGGATTAGGGCGGGTAACACTATCAATGCAAGACGGTAGCACTATCAAGCGCTGTATATATATAGCTATATTCGGGCAAGTTAGGACGTAGAGTAGAGGGGTTTCCCTGCGTCTTCCCCCTTCTATGGCTAAACCTTACAGTGACGACTTTCGGCAGAAGGTCATGCAAGCG
>JAABUQ010012575.1_pt1 | contig 10479 bp, 10 predicted proteins | sample 5560001 | NCBI WGS metagenome assembly JAABUQ01 (sample SAMN10711888, study PRJNA513371) | rock metagenome | isolation source: Antarctica rocks | place: Antarctica: Victoria Land, Finger Mt nord | collected 2015-12-18 | reverse complement strand
CCTTCTTTCTGGCAGATACCTTCTGTTGCAATTTGGCAAGCTTTTCTTCAGACCTTCTGAAGTACTGGGGGAGTTTGAAGAAATCCCCTTCAGAATCAGCCAAGAACTGACATTGAGCAGTTTCCCTATCAAGATTTGCAGTTGATTGACTATTTGTGGGTACATCACAGTCAAGGGCGTTTTGGCTTTAGCGTACAAAGGCAAATATATGAGAGCGTGAAAAGAGACTATATAAGTTTTTGCCACCAGGTCAAATGGTCAACTTATAACTCTATTAACTACTACAAAGCGCTGCAATTTAGTCATCGAGCGCCTGAAGGACACCTACCTTCTCGGATTTGGGTAGGAGGGGTTCTGTGGTTACGTCATGCTACTGCTATGGCAATGAGATTACAGCAGTGCAGCAGCTAAAAAACAATATATGTTTTCATCCAATCCCGACTCATACTCTTTTAATTACTCGACTTAGAAGGAATTGCCCCAAACCGAATTTGGAGCAGTGGTCCTGAGCAAGCGAGTCGAACAATTACCCCATCTACAACCGATAATTGAGTCACCCGCTTACCATCTAAGTAAGTTCCATTGGGGCTAAGATTTAATATCTCCCAATTCCTGCCGAGTCCTCGTAGTTCCACATGGCGGCGAGAAACTACAGCGCTATACAGAACTACTTGGTTATCCGTAGCACGTCCAATCCGGATAACTGGTTTGTCTTCAAAGATCCAATTTTGAATTGGGGTGAGATGAAACGGATGTAGAAGAATTACTGTAATCACATCGGCAGGGTTGAGTTAGATGTAAAATCCGCTATGAGATTTGGAACAGGAACGTCACTAAGTCTCCTTTACCAAGAGCTATGCGATCGCCTGGTCTGAGACGGTGCCGATTTCCAGGTAAAAGTGGCATATTGTTAATATAAGTGCCGTTGGAACTTCCCGTATCTTCTATATAAAAACTGTCTCCTTCCACTCGAATATCGGCGTGAATCCGAGAGACAACCTCTGAATTAGGAAATCCGGCAACATCAATATCCGGTGGCACTCGATCGTTTGTCTTACCCAAGTGAATCAATGATAGATTTGGCGGCAGTTCGATTAGTGTGTCCGTTTGCACATGAAATAACTGTGCCGTCTGCTGCTGTAGTTGGGTTTTAGCACTGGCGGCAGCTTGTGGCTGATGCGGTGGCGCTTGAATTCCTGTCGAACCACTAGTTACTTCAGAAGTTACCGGTGTGGCAGCGATCGGGTGTGATGTTGGAGCCTTGACTTCCCCAGTTACTGGCTCGTTTGGCTCGGAAATCACCGTTGCGGGCATTGGTGTCGGATTGTTGGAAGTAGAGCTACTACTTGCACTAACGACTTGAGTGCTAGCAACGGCTGGAGATGAGAAAGGATCGGGAGCTGCTGGTTCGGGCATCATGCCAGGGTGGAGCGTGGGCGGCACGTTTGATGCTGCCACTGGCTCAGCCGCAAGGTGCAAGTGAAAACCACACTGTCCGCAGAAATCAGCATCTGCCTGCACAGTTGCGCCACAATTTGGGCAATTAGTAGTAGCTGGTAAGGGAGTATAGCAAGCCTCACACGCTTGCGCACCCTCCGGGTTGGAGTGACTACAGTTGGGGCAAACAATCATGGAGTTGCTCCTTTAATCGAGATAAGCTCTGAGGAATCTTGGCAAAATACCCACTTCGGATCACATTTTAATCCTTATTTATCAATCATCCAGTGATTTCAGATTTTAAATTTTGACCTGCTGCCCGATCCAGTAGCCACCAAAGTTCTCCTTGGGGTTGGATTAACCGTGCTGGGTAAGTGAAGTTGTCACCTGTGGGCGCGAGGACGTGACTTAGAGCTGACTGTTTATTGGCACCAGCAACCAGAAACATCACACAGTGGGCTTGATTGATTAGTGGCGCTGTGAATGTCAAGCGGGGTTGATCGCTTTTAGTGCCTACTACAATCAGGCGATCGCTGCTATGAAGTGCCTCTGTGTGAGGAAACAAAGAAGCTGTATGTCCATCATCCCCCATTCCGAGCAAAATTAGGTCAAAAGCTGGAAATCCAGGCTGGAGTTGAAAAAACTCCCTTAAATGTTCTTCATACGTGCGTGCCGCAACTGCCGGATCTGCTTCAGTCGTTGGCATTGGATGAATGTTGGCAGCAGGGATATCAACTCGATCTAGCCAAGCATGACGAGTCATACCCTCGTTACTATCAGGATGATCTGGTGGAACATAACGCTCATCAGCCCAAAACACATGAATTTTATCCCAAGGTAGCTGCTGCGTTGCCAGTGCCTCGTATAAAGGCTTAGGGGTATTCCCACCAGCTAGAGCAACTACACATCGCCCCCGCTCTTGAATTGCTGTTTGAATCTTCGATAGTGTAAGTTCCAGCGCCCGTGAAACTAGCGCTGCCGAATCTGATAAAACTTCAACCTTTCTATTCATAACTCAGATTAAATTCCCGATCCCAACAACACCATACGAGAATATTACGGATACTTCAAGCCCGGACAGCCTCACCGATTGATGCAAGCGCGATCGCTTTCCACCCGTTCAAAAACTTACTTGAGGCAGTGGAGCTAATGAGCGCAGTGGAAATGATAGTTGATTGAGCCGGATAGTGAAACGTATCGCTAAGTGTCCACATCGCAAAATATCGTGGACATCTTTAAGGGTTATCTGTAAGGCAAAAGTTATAATTGTTTTTATATCCATTGCAATTGCAATGCTTGATTTGTATGAGCCAGCAACTAACTCTGGAACTAAGTGACGAAGTTTATGCAGACCTACAACAAAAGGCAAATGCTGTCGGATTGCCAATCACACAGTGGATTATTGCAGTATTAAGTCAGCAGAATAGTGGTGTAAACATTTTGCATTCAGCACAGCAGGAAGAAGCGCGGCAAAGATTTAGAAGTCATGCTGGAGTGCTCAGTCTTGGGTGTGCGACAGGTATAGATAATGAAAGCATCGACCATGACCTGGCAAAAGCTTATGCAGACGAGTATTAGGGGTCAGATAGTCTGTGTTTTTAGATACGTCAGGATTACTGTGCTATCTCCATCGTGATGAGCCACAACATCAGGAAGCTGTGCAATTACTCAACGGTGCAAGCAATAAATTGTTAACTCATAGCTACGTTCTAGCTGAGTTGGTTGCTTTGGCTTTGGTACGCCGTTTTCCTCGTTCTGCCGTGTTAACATATGCGATCGACTTGCTGGAAAATCCAGATATCGAAACAGTTTGGGTAGACGAACAGCTACACAGAGAAGCAATGCAGCTTTTAGTTGATAGGCAAGACAAGACCTACTCATTGTGTGATGCAGTTAGCTTTGTTTTAATGCGTCAACATCGTATTACAAAAGCACTAACGACCGATCGACATTTTGAGCAGGAAGGCTTTCTACGACTGTTGCAATCAACCACATAGTAACCGCATTGCACTGGAACGTAAAATACGTAGTCGGTTGATTTGCCAGTTTATCAGCCTCCTGTAAGTGCAAATGTTACTTTGCGTTTTTGTCGTGTCAGGCGTTAGCTTCCCTGCCCTTCATCTAACAAAGCTACCAAGGAGTTAGCCAAGATTGCGGCTTGAGTGCGATCGCGCAGATTGAGCCGTCGAAGAATATTTGTCACATGATTTTTCACTGTTCCCTCTGAAATATAAAGGGTATTAGCGATCTCCTGATTGCTAGCTCCAGTGGCAATTAACCGCAAGACTTCCCACTCCCTCGGAGTCAGCTCGGCAAAACCAGGCGGCAGAGTGCTTGGTGCGGCTGGAGTTGCTGCAACTTTAGAAATGATTTTCTGTACTAATCCTGGTCCTAACTGTGAGTATCCTCGATGCACAGCTCGAATCGCAGCTGCCAATTCTTCAGAAGGCATATCCTTGAGCAAGTAGCCAGAGGCACCAACTTGGAGAGCCTGCGCGATGTAAGCATCATCGTCAAACGTTGTCAAGACCAATACTTTAGTACCTGTAAACCTTTGACAAATTGCTTTAGTGGCGGCGATTCCATCCATTACTGGCATCCGAATATCCATCAAAACTACATCAGGATGGAGAATTTCAACCTGCTGTAGAGCTATTTGCCCATTGTCAGCATCACCCACCACCTGCAAATCTGGCTCCAACTCCAACAAAGCCTTGAGTCCTTGACGGATGATACTTTGATCGTCTACTAACAACAGGCGAATCATTCAGGTAGCCTCATTAAGGGGAAATGAGCTGTAATCCGGCAACCAGCACTCGGTTCACTGTCAATATCTAAGTTGCCTCCCAGCGCGATCGCTCGCTCTCGCATTCCTTGCAGTCCAAACCCGGCGGTATTTTGATCCACCCTAAAGCCTCTGCCATTATCTTGAATTACCAAACTGATATCTGTTGCAGTTGCACTCAGATCGATTTGAACTTTGGTTGCTGCTGCATGTTTACTCACATTAGTTAGTCCTTCTTGAACGATGCGATACATGGCAGTGCTGACTTCAATCGATAAAGGACTCCAGAGGTTAATACCATATTCTGGCAAGACACCAGTTGCTCGAAAAGTATCCTCAACGAGATTTGCGATCGCCTCTTCTAAGGTTCGACCTTGTAGCGGATCGGATCGCAGGGTAGAAACAGATTCGCGTACATCATGCAGTGCCGTTGAGCCTAACCGCTTTGCCTCTGTCAAGAATGTCTGAGCTTTTTGGGGATTAGATTGCCACAATTTCAAGGCTCCTTCTAGCTGGATATTCAGAGCTGTCAGCGAGTGTCCTAGAGAGTCGTGAATATCACGAGCAATACGATTGCGCTCTTGGAGTGTCACCTGATCTTTCAGTCTTAAAGCATATTGTTGCAATTGCTCGTTAGCCAGCGTTAGTTTCTCTCGACTCTGGCGCTCTGCTAGTAAGGCATTGATTAATAACAACACAAATATTAGTACCAGCCCAAACGACAAGGCAAAGTTAAACTTGAGCAGCAACAAAGTAAACTTGAATTGCTCTTGCACAATTAGCGGTGGTCGTGCGGTGGGTGTTTCAGTTCTCAAAAACAGTGCCAGCAAGAATGACACAAAAGCCAAACTGGCAACAGTCATGCGACCTGGCGGCTTAAAAATTAGGCAACTACGAATCGCTATAACCAGACAGAGCAAAGGAAAAAAGCGGATGCCAGCTCGATTATCTAGAATGGTCGGCAATAGAACCAGTCCAAATTCTAAAACTGTGTAAAGAATAGAAGTTAATCTACCCGTTGGCAATCTCAGTCCAAGCAACCCAAGCCCTATAATATCAATGATTGTTAGTAGCGGAAACTGTGGTGAGGAATGACGTGGGTCACGTATAATTGCAGTAAGAATGCTCATACCTAGCAAGATCCACTCAAGGTAGAGCAGCAAGCGCAATGAATTACTCTGGATTTGGATCGGGCGCTTCACAAGAATGGGTAGCTTTTGAGACGGTTTCAGTCGTTCTTTTACTTTAATTGCCTATTAGCGTTTAGTGCTAGAAATAGAGCATGATAAAAGTCCTGAATCAGACTATGACTTTTGTCATAATTATGTTATGACCTTCGCCTTATGTGTATTATCGTCAGAATTTATAGAATATAGATTACGTGGATAGAATATTAATATAGTTTCAGGACCGCAATCATATTAATACTAAAATATCAATATATTAAAACGATTTTTAATCTGAGTAATGGAGCGAGACCCATAATAAAAACGAACCCATTTAAAATATAAAATCTGAATTAAGGCAAATATTTCATCTATCTAAAGTTGCAGATAATATTTATTTCATCACCATCACTAAATCATTTCGCATTAACTCGTATTTGCAGAGACATATAGGAAAAAAAGATGAAGGAACAAGTTGATATTAAAAGTCCAGTTGAGGTTCCCAAAGACAATACACCACAACATCTGACTGGAACAAAGTTGGTGAAAAACTTTAGGAAAAACAGAGTTATTAAGTTGTTACTGGGGCTAATTATCTTAGGTTTTGTGGCAGTAGAAGGCAATGCACTTTATCGCCAACTGGTTGTTATTCCTCAATTGCAAGCAAGACGCAAAGCGCAGACGTTACCGATAGGAAAGGTAAGTATCCCTATAACTGTTTCCGCTAATGGAACGATCCAGCCGGAGAAGTCAATTAATGTCAGCCCAAAAACTTCAGGGATGTTAAAAAAGCGACTAGTTAACGAAGGGGACAGAGTGCAACAGGGGCAGGTTCTAGCTTATATGGACGACTCAAATCTGCTAGGGCAATTTACTCAAGCTCAGGGAGAACTAGCGTCAGCTCAGGCAAATCTACAAAAATTGCAGAACGGCAATCGCCCTGAAGACATTGCTCAAGCTGAAGCTCACCTCAGAGATGTCCAAGCCACCCTCCGGCAAAACGAACAAAACCTCCGGCAGAACCAGGCACTATATCAAACAGGCGCTCTTGCTTTCCGAGATTACAACAACTCTCTGTCAGCCCGTGACAGTACCAAAGCTCAGGTAATGCAAGCCGAGCAAGCTTTAGCCTTGCAAAGAAAGGGATCGCGGGCTGAAGATATTGCTCAAGCTCGCGCTCAAGTCCTTCAATATCAAGGCAATCTTCAAACAATCCAAGCACAACTCAACGATACAGTGATTCGCGCTCCTTTTAGTGGCGTTGTCACAGCCAAGTATGCAGATCCTGGTGCTTTTGTCACCCCAACTACTGCTGGTAGTTCTGTCTCCTCGGCTACTTCTTCTTCTATCCTGTCTCTTGCCTCTAACAATCAGGTAGTAGCACAGGTATCAGAAAGCAACATTGCTCAAATTAAATTAGGGCAGCAAGCCACCATCATTGCCGATGCCTACCCCAAAAAAACTTTTAGCGGTCGAGTGATTCAAATTGCGCCTCAGTCGATCGTGCAGCAGAATGTCACCAGTTTTCAAGTGAAATTGGAGATTTTAGATGATGCTCAAAACTTGCTACGTTCGGGGATGAATGTAGACGTGGAGTTTAATACAGGGAAACTAGACAATGCTTTGGTCGTGCCTACAGTGGCGATCGTGCGTCAGACTAATGGTACAGGTGTATTAGTAGCGAATGGTAATAAAAAACCTATATTTACTCCGATTACAACTGGAGTTACTGTGAATGACAAGACTCAAGTTCTATCTGGTTTGACAGGAAACGAAAGAGTATTTATCACCTTTCCAGAAGGGGCTAGACCTGAAACCAAGAGTCCATCCTTCTTTTCCGGACCATCAACAGGTCGCCGCTAGTTTGTGTAGTGTAAGCAAAATGAAATCATCTGCTGGTTATCGCACTAGGACTATCGCAACTCCTGAAGTTGTAGCTATGGCAACTGAGGCGCTACGGAGTAACAAACTGCGTACAGGGCTGACTATGTTAGGCGTAGTGATCGGGATTGCCTCGGTTATTGGTATCACCTCTATTGGGCAAGGAATTCAAAAGGCAACTGAGCAGCAGATTCAGTCTTTGGGGACAAACATCATTGTAGTTTTAGCTGGTGCCTCTACTAGTAATGGGATTAGTCAGGGAGCTGGTTCAGCCACAACCCTCACTTGGGCAGATGCTAAGGCGGTTGCTAAGCAAGCTCCTGCGGCTCAAGTTGTTTCTGCCTTCTTGCAGCGTCAAACGCAAGTGGTATATGCAGGGCAGAATACACTGACAACTATTATTGGTACAGATTTAAATTACCTCAAGGTGAAGAATATTAATCCTCAAGAGGGGCGGTTTTTTACTCAAGCAGAAATCGACTCTGCCGCGCCAGTAGTTGTCTTGGGTAGCAAGGTACGAGATCAATTATTTGGCACTAATGGAAAATCTTTAGGTGCCAGTGTGCGGATTCAGGGAGGACGTTACAAGGTGATCGGAGTTTTGGAAACTAAAGGCTCTGCCGGTGGTCAAGATCAAGATGACAGGGTTTGTATTCCTCTTCCTAATGCTTCAGCTCGAATCGTGGGTAAGAATGCGATCGCTGGAGTAGCAATAAGTGGGTTTTACATTGAGGCTCGCGATCAGACGCAGTTGGATGCAGCTCAATTTCAAATGACTAACCTCCTACGCTTACGTCACAACATTTATCCACCCCAAGCAGATGATTTCCGCATCATTAATCAAGTAGATATTATTAATACATTTAGTAATGTGGTGGGCTTATTCACAGTTATGGTGGTGGCGATCGCCGGAATTTCTCTGGTAGTTGGGGGAATTGGGATTGGTAACATCATGTTAGTTTCAGTTGTAGAGCGGACGCGCGAAATTGGCATTCGCAAAGCTGTAGGAGCAACTGATGCTGCAATTTTAAACCAGTTTTTAGCAGAAGCTATTGTGGTTTCTCTGGTGGGAGGAGGCATTGGTATTGGCTTTGGGATTGCGATCGCTGCTGCTGCCGCCACAATCTTTAAATTTCCATTCGTTGTTTCTCTCTGGTCTGTATTTGCTGGTTTTGGACTGTCTTTCGTTGTTGGGTTGATTGCTGGAGTGATACCTGCACGTAACGCATCCAAATTAGATCCGATCGCTGCTTTAAGGACTGACTAAAATGGCAACAATGATTTACATGGAAGGAATTACTAAAACATATCGCTTAGGAGAGGTGTTAGTACCAGTTCTTAAACGTATTGACTTATCAATTGAGGAAGGGGAATATGTCGCCATTATGGGGGTTTCTGGTTCTGGTAAATCTACTTTAATGAATATTATTGGTTGCCTGGATCGTCCAACCACAGGTAACTACATTCTTGAAGGTAGAAACCTCACAACCTTAGATAACGACGAATTAGCTTTTATTCGCAATCAGAGAATTGGCTTTGTATTCCAGCAATTTAATTTATTATCGCGTTCCACAGCCCTTGAGAATGTGATGTTGCCGATGGTATACGCTAACGTACCAAAAGAGCAGCGACGGAAACGGGCAATTCGAGCTTTAACCAGAGTAGGTTTGGCAGATCGTCTATCAAATCGTCCCAGTCAACTATCAGGAGGACAACAACAACGAGTAGCGATCGCTCGTGCCTTAGTCAATCAACCTGCGTTGGTATTAGCAGATGAACCAACAGGAGCTTTAGATACTAAAACTTCTCAAGAAGTGATGAATCTGCTAACAGAATTAAACGAGCAAGGAATTACGATTGTGATTGTGACTCACGAGCCAGATGTAGCTGCCCAGACAAAACGGGTTATTCAGGTACAAGATGGTTTAGTAGTAGATGTAATCACTAACAGAGTTGGGTGATCTAAGCCGGACTGCCAGTAATATGTGAGACATACTAGTAACAGATGTGGTTGTGTCGCAATCTCTAGATATTTATCAAAGAACTGAGAATAATCTGATGGCTAAAATTACATTAGATCTACCAGAAGAAGTGTTCAAAACTCGTTACAATTCTCCAGAGCAATTTGCACAGCACATGCGACTGGTTGCCGCTATCTACTGGTATTCTCGCACTGAAATCTCTCAGGAAATGGCTGCTTCGATTGCTGGATTAAACCGCAGAGACTTCATTGATGCTATGACTGGTGAAAAAGTCGATGTTTTTGTCGTCGATTTCGATGACCTCAAACAGGAGCTAGAGCGTGGCTAAGGGTGACGGCACGAACTTCTATCAGGGTTGTGGAACTGGGTTGGTAGTGCTACTACAAGGGCGAATGGGGAGGTGCTGTGATGAATCCAGTTGAGTGAGGCTCTTGTCTATGAAAACCTTTTAGCTTCTTGTATGGGTGAGCGAGAAGATAATCCTCCCTATGCTTACGAAAATTGTGGCAACTTCAAGGGTGATTGGTACGACGAAAACCTTATGGTTTCACCCCTCGATCCAAACTGTGCTAGTTATTTTCAATACACGGGTGCTGGTGAAATAATGTGATTTGTAGCGAACCACTGTTAGACGATGTACAACAGACGCTAATGTAGGATCAATCCTCGTCTTGCACCCACAAAATACCAATTTTTGTATCGTCAAGACAAACAACACCTGTATCAAAGGTTGATTTGGAGACAGGATACCAAGTGCTGAGTGTGCCATTTTCAAATATAGCATTGGTGAAGAAGCGCGACTGCTCAAAGATGCCCAAAAATTCCTCAGCCAGCAGACAAGCATGTTCTCCTGTCGTCATTTGTGTCCCATGTGCCAGGTCTCTAAAAATGATTTCACTCACAATTTGTTTGGCTGCAACCAGATCGATTTCTTTCCAGCCGTCAGCTAAACCGAAAAAGTTAAATCTGACAACAAAATCATCCAACAGGGCTTTGACGCTACTGGTTGAGGTAGTCCGTGCCGCGATGCAAAAGGTCACTTCTCCACAATCGCGCACTTCAAGAATTTTGTTATGCAAAGTCTGATAGGCATCAATATCTGTGACATGCTCCAGACGCTCCTCTACGAGAGAGCGCTGGCTTCTCAGATCGCTCTTGAGAAGTTCCTGCTTCACAGCCCCTGTAACCAGGTCGGCTCGACAGGCATCAACTACGTGTCCCGCAGTTC
>JAABUQ010012574.1_pt1 | contig 10481 bp, 10 predicted proteins | sample 5560001 | NCBI WGS metagenome assembly JAABUQ01 (sample SAMN10711888, study PRJNA513371) | rock metagenome | isolation source: Antarctica rocks | place: Antarctica: Victoria Land, Finger Mt nord | collected 2015-12-18 | reverse complement strand
TCACTTTTGTTGTATTACCGATAGCTAATTGTCACTCTAGAACGACAATTAACGTTTGATTTTTTAATTGCTTCTGAACTGATTTACACTGCTGCCAAAATAGTTGTCACGAGCATGACTAAATACTTGACATTTGATAGGCTTTTTTCCTTAGCTATGAGACAGCCGGATTACTCTTACTGCCCCAAGGAAACGGACACTGACAATTGAGCGCTTGCCAGGGGAGTCTTTGAACCTCCCGCTCTCTCGTGCGGCTTTCGATTCGCACAATTAAGATGCCGTCGAAGCTGCGTGAGATTATTAATCGGTTGTTGGAGTTGATTATTACTGTTCTAGTCGAAGAGTTAGGCATGACGCTCAAGGGCTACGGTTCAACAACACTTAATCGCGAAGACTTACAAAAAGGCGTTGAACCAGACTCTTGCTTTTCCATCCAGAATGCTTACCGTTTACAAGGTCTAGATCCGGAACTGCCAGAAGATTTGCCGCCAGATCTAGCAGTTGAAGTAGACATCACCAGTTCCTCTACGCAGAGGATGGAGATATACAAACATTTGGGAGTGCCAGAAGTATGGCGATATACTAAGCAGGGAATTACAATTTCTCGCTTAGAGAATGGAACGTATATTCAGTGTCGGTTCAGTCCCACTTTTCAAATGATTTCAGCAGAGATTCTAGCCGATTTTATCCGGCAAAGGCAAGCTACAGATGACATTGGAGTTATCCGCTTTGTCAGAACCTGGATTCGGGAATGGCAGGAAGATCAAGGTTGAATTTCTTTGGCGATCGCTCTACTGTGTCTGGTCATCGTTACTGCCGCGCCCTTCCCGGTAGATCATCCTTTCTAGGATGGCATCAAGCCTGCCGATCATAGCGTCGTGACGTGTAGCTGAATCAAGCAGGATTTGAATCTGTCTATTCTGTTGCTCCTGTACTGTTAAAAGCTGACCCTGTACCGTCACAAGTTGGCTTTGTATTGCCAGAAGCACGTCTTGAACCCCAATAACGCGCTCTAATAGCTGAGTACTCCTTTCAAGCGCCTGCTCTATGCGGTCTAGGCGGTCACTGCTGGCGTTAGTCATGATACTACATACTTACTTTTATCCGGATTGTATCGTAACAAATCTGCCAGCTAACAGTGTGAAGTTCGGGGAGCATTACGCGAACAAAACTGTGTAGATATGATAGGTGGTAGAGTATCAAAAGATTCTAAAGGGCTAGATATTGTCTTTACCGCGCCTGGAGTACCTAGCCAGTTAGAATTGATGTGAAAGGTCGTAATGGCGAGTCGATAATTGTTGGTGGTTCGGCAAAAGCGAAAAATCTTTCAGCTCTTGGCAATAGACTGGCAAACATAAAGAGAGTTGCTGACACTAAAGGATTACGACCGTTTTGAAGAAGGAACTCCTGAATCAGCAATCAATCTTGCAATCAGACACCTAGGACAAGATAACGTAATTACTTTCCCGAAATAGTGAGGTAAGTCAGTGACAGTTGGACAATGCAGTATTTACTTTGTTTCTCAGCAGACCTTCGATTTTGACGAAGTAATGAATTTTTTTACTAGCTCAAATTTTTCCTTAATTCACCCAGAGACACAAAAGATTATCAGCGTGGACGAGGAAGGAGACTCTTTTGAAATTGAGTATGAACTAGTTCGACACAAAGCTCTCAATAGTAACTATTCCAATGTAAAACTTTGGTTGATGGAGCGCTACAAAGACTTCGATTGCTACAGCTACATATATTGGGCTTTCCGATTACATCATAATGTTTTTGTCCAGAACTTTGATTTTTATCCTTTAGCTGATGAAGAGATCGAACAAGTCTCAAAAGTTCTCTTTCAGTTTTTTTTAAGCCAAATACCTAAAAGTCATCCGCTCGGTATTTACATTGACAAACTTGGTCACACTGAAGATACGATCAACTGGGATGACTTTTTTTCAGAGCGAGAAAGTATTGCCGACTTATTGCCAGATACTCTTTGTATCAAGAAAGACAAATTGCCGTCGATTACTGCCGATCTGTCTCAGCATACAATGAAAATGATTGATGATGAATACATTCTAATTACTTCCGATGTGCAAATCTTACTTTCTGACTAGAGTTTATACTACATGCTAACTTTCGTCTGGAGTAAATTGTAGCAAATCTGCCAGCTAATAGTCGAAAGCATTTAGCGCATGTCAAACTAATATTAGGCTTTAAGCAAGCTGAGGAAAGCAGCTATGGTAACAGATATTGAGGAAGAGTTAGTTGTTTGGCTGAAAGTAGTAGTACTAGCCTTATAACTTTTGCTCTCTGGGCTTAATCTGTTATCTATATATAGAGCAAACATCAATAATCTCATATGATACTTGAAACATTGGCAATAACCTCCGACTTTAAGCTAGAGACAAGCTCTAACAGGCAGCAACCTTCTGGCATCGCTGCTCCATCTGAACCAGATCCCGAACCAATTCCTTCACCGGAACCAGCATCAGAACCAGATCCTGAACCAAGCCCCGATCCCGATCTAGATCCGGTTCCAGCTCCGTCTTAGTAGCTTTAAACTGCTAGGTACTGATGCACAAAGGAGTCAGTTAACTCTGAGGTTTTGCCTTGAGCCTTAATCGATCCTTTCTGCATGATGAAAAACTTTTGAGCCAGTTGTCGCGCAAAGTCAATCTTCTGCTCTACTACCAGTATTGTTATACCTTTTTCGCGGTTAATCCGCTTCAGTGTCTCCTCAATTTCTTGCACAATTGAAGGCTGAATCCCTTCTGTGGGTTCATCTAGCAACATAATTTGAGGATTACACATCAGCCCCCGCGCGATCGCTAACTGTTGCTGTTGTCCTCCACTGAGCAGTCCCCCTTGACGCTTGAGGTGTTGCTTCAACATGGGAAAGAATTCAAATATTTCTTCTGGAACCTTCCCACTCTTTTTGCTACTAGCGGCAAGCCCTAGCAGTAAATTATCTAGCACTGACAAGTACGGAATAATTTCTCTTCCTTGGGGAATAAAGGCGATGCCGTACCTAGCCCGCTTATAAGTAGGAACATTAGTAATATCGTCAGCATCAAAAACAATATCGCCCTTCAAAACTTTGGTTAAGCCGATAATGCTACGCAGTAGTGTCGTTTTCCCCATACCATTACGACCGAGCAAACAGACGATATCTCCTTTTTCAATCGTCATATCCACATCAAGCAAAACCGGAGTTTTGGTATAACCAGCGGATATATTCGTTAACTTAAGCAGCGGCATTTGTTCTTTCACGACCTAGATAAACCTCTATAACTTTGGGGTCATTATGCACTTCTTGAACTGAGCCTTCTGTCAAATTTTCACCCTGGTGCAGCACCACAATTCGCTGGGCAATTTGCTTGACAAACTCCATATCATGTTCAATTACTATCACCGAATGATATTGAGACATTGACTGAATAATCTTGCCTGTAAGTTTAGTCTCATCCGGAGTCATGCCTGCTGTTGGTTCATCCAACAATACAATTGCTGGATCTTGAGCTATAACCATGCCAATTTCAACCCACTGCTTCTGTCCGTGAGACAGTGAGGCAACTTTATGAGAAGCTTTATCTAGTAATCCAATCTGCTCTAGAACTGCTTCAATTTTGGCTTTTCTAATTCTGGTCAATTTAGATTTGATCGAAGCTAAAACCCCACGCGGTCCTCTAAGGGCGATCAAGATATTATCAAATACACTCAGCTCATTGTAGACATTAGGATTTTGAAACTTGCGACCAATGCCCATTTGAGCTATTTCATACCGACTTTTGTTAGTAATTTCTTGACCCCGATAATATACATGACCAGAAGCTACAGGTGACTTACCAACAATTGCATCTAGTAAGGTACTTTTACCCGCACCATTAGGTCCAATAATCGTGACAATCTCTCGATCGCCTACTTCTAAATTGACTCCTTTAAGAGCCTGAAAACCAGAAAAAACTACTTTTAGGTCTTTAACAGATAAAACTGCATCCATATCTTTAATTCCTGATCGTGAATTCATCTCAATTTACCACCGCAGACAGATGACTGTCTATTACTTCTATGCTTTTGATTAGGGATCGCCAGGGCTGAAATTCTTAGGGGGAGTAGTTAAATAAAGTCTTTTAGGCAGCAAACTCATCAAACCATCTGGGAGAAACAAAACGACAACCAGTAATAAAACTCCTACACATAACTGCCAGTCCTGTGTTACTCTATCCGCATAATTCTGGACTTGACCTAATAGAAAAGCTGCAAGTAGAGGACCAAACAAAGTGCCTCTGCCTCCCACCGCTACCCAAATAACTACCTGGGTGCCAAAAGCTACTGCTAAGTAAACTGGGGAAATAAATCTATTAAGAGGGACAAACAATCCACCAGCTACCCCAGCAATTCCCGCCGAGAGTGTCCAGACAAAAATTTTGAAGCTAGCAACGTCATAACCCAGGTAAGAAATCCGTTGCTCATTTTCCTTGATTGAGCGCAGAATTAAGCCGAAGTTCGATTGTGTTAACCACCAACTGGCAATCATTACTAGCACTGTAAAAGTGAGAATCATGAAATACAGCCCTAGCAAGGGAATATCTGTACCGAATAAACTCAACCTAGAGACATCAGTAATACCGTTAGTGCCGCCTGTATAAGCTTGTTGACTAACAAAGAAAGTTGTTAATGCCGACGACAGCGCCAGAGTAATAATAGTGATGTATACGCCACTAACTTTAGATCTGAAGATAAACGAACCAATGATGTAGGCAAAACCCGCCGGAACTAGCACCATAGCGATCGCGGCAATGGGAAAACTCTTGAGCGGAGCAATAAACCAAGGTAACTGAGTTAACCCATTCCACACCATAAAGTCAGGCAAGCTACCACCATATGTATTGGCAGAAGACGATAAGTTGAGTTTGAGATAGTATGCCATTGCATACCCCCCAAGGGTAAAGAAAATGCCATGAGCAAAACTGAGAATTCCGGTAAATCCCCAAACTAGATCCAAGGAAATAGCTAAAACGCCAAATAGTAAAAGTTTGGCAATAAATGTAGTTTGAAACTCGCCAACTACGAACGGCAGAATTGCAAACAATAAAATTATCGCTCCGCTAATTGTTAATAACTTGACCGGAACTATAGATCTACGAACACCACCCATTACATCTGTCATCTTGCTGCCCTTACTAACTTAGTAGCCGAATTTCCTATCCAATCGGGTTCAAGCACGTTTTTGAATGGTAAATAAACCTTCAGGACGGTAACGAATCAAGATAATCACAGCCCCCAGCACTAAAACTCGTGCTATCGGATCGTTAAGTAAGAAGGCGATCGCAGAATTAGATTCGCCAATTAAGAATGCACCTGCTAAAACACCAACCAACTTATCCACTCCACCCGCTACCACTACCATCCAAGCATCGACTAAATAGTCTTGCCCCATCGGTGGTGCCACACTTTTAAGTGAAGAAATTACCGATCCGGCAATTCCAGCTAGTCCACAACCGTAGGCAAAAGTTACCATATCTACGCGGCTAGTGTTGACACCCAAGCACTTTGCCATGTCTCGGTTCTGAGTTACAGCTCTTACCTCACGTCCTAAAGAGGTGCGGTAAAATATAAAACTTGTGATTCCAAGTAATGCCAACGCGATTCCAATAATAAACAGTCGGTAATAAGAAATTTCGATTGAATCGCCGTTTGGACTACTAAATAAGGTGAGGTTGCCAGTGATGTATTGTGGTGCCTTTACATACTTTAGCTGTGCCGTAAAAATTAGTTTGACAACACCTTGAAGTACAATACTTAATCCCCAAGTTGCTAGTAGAGTTTCTAAAGGACGACCATAGAGTCGTCGAATTATGGTTAATTCTACAATGGCACCAATAATAGCAGTTCCGAGGAAAGCAAAAGGAATCGTTAGCAGTAAATCCAGCTTGAAAGTAGATTGCAACCAAAAAGTAATGTAAGCACCCAGCATAATAAATTCGCCGTGAGCCAGGTTAATGATTCGCATCACTCCATAGGTGATTGCTAGCCCTAACCCAGTGAGTAGTAAAACTCCCACAATTCCAATCCCATTTAAAAGTTGATTGGTAAGTATTATTGGGTCGAAATTTCCTTTAGCTCCAGTCTCTAACACTAAGTAAGTAAAAGATGTCAATGAGTTCAACATAATATTTTGTGCGATCGCGATAAATTTAACCAAGTCAGAATCTCTAAGTTTAGAAATTCTGACTACAGTACTTTAAACCTTCAAATACTGACGCTCTAGAGGCTTACCAGTATCCTTCACTGGGTTAGTGCGATTATCTGGGGCTGGATGAACACAAATACGACCTTTGTAAAGTGCTTGGCTCCAGGGAATCGGTTTTACAGCAGCCGGGGTAGCAAAAACAATCTCTGCTTGACCATCTGGTTTCCACTTAGCAATTCTAGAGTAAAGGTAAGTGTGGTAATTATCTGGATCGATCTTTACCGTGCCTTGGGGTGCTTTAAAAATTTGACCGCGAGTAGCTTCGCGTAAATTTGACGTGTTGATTTCCTTACCCGCTTCCACAAGTTTTTCCATTGCCTGAGCCATGAAAAATGTTTGGAAATAAGCGGCTTCCATCACCCCATTCGTCACTCGATCTTTACCAAACTTCGCTTTGAACTGTTCCACAAATGCTTTATTCTCTGGTGTATCTACACTTTGGAAGTAGTTAAAGCTAGTGTAGTGACCTTCAGCAAATTCTGGTCCCATTGCCTGAATCTCTTCCTCAGTTGTGGGGTAAGCCATAATAGGGATTTTATCCGGGGTGATTCCAGCATCTTTGTACTGCTTATAGAAGGCGGGAATACTATCACCCACTAAATTACTCAGCACAAAATTGGGTTGCGCTTGTTTGATTTTGTTAATGATTGTGATAAATTCAGTAGTTCCTAAAGCGGCATACTCGTCACCAACAACTTGCCCCCCCGCTTTGACTAGTTCTGCTTTCGCAATCCGATTACTTTCTTTGGGATAGATATAGTCTGAGCCAATGAAGAAACCCTTCTTACCAAATTTCTTCACGCAATAGGGGATAGAGTCTGTAATCTGTTGATTGGGTGCAGCACCTGTATAGAACACATTAGAACTGCATTCATTACCTTCGTAATAAACTGGGTAGTAGAGAATCCGATCCTTCTCTTCAAACACAGGTAACACAGATTTGCGGCTAGCAGAGGTATAACAACCCAAAACACAGCTAACTTTATCCTCATCAATTAACCGCTTGGACATTTGGTTGTACAAGTCCCAGTTAGAGTCAGGGTTAACTACTACCTTCTGAATCTGCTTACCTTTAATGCCTTTTTTACCTTGCCAAGGACCAGTTCCTTCATTTATTTGGTCAATTGCGAGGAAAGTTGAATCTTGTAGAGATTTCTCCACAATGGCAATAGTGCCAGTCGTAGAATACAATACTCCTACCTTAATCCCATCACCCGCTGAAGCTCCCGTACTTCCTGAAGCCACAGGGCTAGAACTACTACTCGACTCGGTACTGCTAGAAGTATTTGAATTGCCTCCGTTTGAACAAGCGGCAAGAATACCAGTACCAGCAGCCAGTGAGCCATACTTGATGAACTTACGGCGGTTAATACCACCAATGATAATTAAAGGTTCGCGCTCATCAGTCATAAAATTCTCCTTTTTCACCCTCACCAAAAACAGTCTTAAATCAACACAACTTAGGCATTGCTTACATTCTTTCTACAACGCCTTGTTGAATTGAGGGGGAACCAAAACAGTGTTTCTACCTCACGGTTCCCAAAAATTTAAACGCAAAATTCATTGCTATCGGATGATCCTATAACAGCCCCAATTTTTTTTTGTTAAATTCAATACTTTTTCTGAGCAATTATTCGATCAGCTTGGTTCTGAATGAGAAATGTAGAAATATCTAGGTTGATTTGGCGCTCCACATCACCTGAGAATGTCTCAGACTATTTTGGAGCGCCAGTTCTTGCACACAGCATAGTTTTGACAAAAAATGCACAAAGCAAGTAGCCTATTGGTTACAAAAGTAGTATCTTCAGGCTACCTTGCCTTATGTTGTGGGTAGCTTAGAAGCTGAAAGTGGTGCGCAATACAGCCACTGCTGTTGTGTTGTTCTTGCTATTCCCTTCAGGATTAAATAGCACAAATGCACCAGGTGTAATGCTGATATTATCGTTGACTCGAAAATGGTAATAAGCCTCTACATGGTAAGGGGTACTCCGATTCGGGGGCAGAGAGGCATTACCACTGGCACTGACTCGATAAAGTGGTTGCCCAAACAAAATTCCGGCTGAGTTACCCTTGGCGAGCAAGTCGTTGAAACGCAGCCCTGCCATCCAGGTAGTAACAGTCGTAGAACCTCTACTCCCACCATCGTTGTCTACAAAAAATGCCGCACCATAGCCAGTAAAAGTAACTTTTGAAGACAATCGCAAACTTGCAGTGCCACCGACCGAATTAATATGAACTTGCTGAGTCGCAGGCAGTCCGTAGAGAGTCCCAATGTCAGCACCTCCTAGCCCAGTAGCGAGCAAGTTGACTTGGTGGTGACTGTTAGCATAGTTAAGAGCCAAGTCAACATTTTTAGTAGGTTTAATGTCTAGCTGTGCTTCCGCAACAGTGCTACCACCAAATAATCCTGCCCCCAGTGGTGTACCAGGAAAGCCCAGATCGCGAGGAAGATTCGCGTTAACGCTAGCATACAAGGCTTTCAAACCGAAATTTTTCGAGATGTTCCAGATAAAGCCCCCCGCAGATGCTACCCCAGTTTCAGAAGTACCGCCAGAGACACGTCCTACAGGGTTAACACCTGCAAATCGAGAAATTGCCTCTTGCCCTTCACTGTAAAAAGGATTGACACCAACTCCCGCATCTGTAGTTTCCACTGCAGGTCCGGCAAATAAAACTACTGATTTAGCGACAGGAAAGACATAAAGCAACTTATAAAGCTGGACCGAGTTACCACCACCAACCGCACCTAAAGTTTTGATGTCAGTTCCAGGAAATTGAGGCTCAAAAGCCACACGCACATTGCTCGAACTCAAACCTAAGCCATCCTGTAAGCCCAAGGCTCCGCCAATACTGCTTGTACCGCCACCAAGATTGTAAGCTTGTAGTCCGGTAATTAGTAAGTCTTTACCTGTAAAGCTAGTATTGAGATTCAATCGCACCCGATCGACCAAAATGGTATTAGGGTCTTTGGTGTTACGAGCGCCACCCGTCGCCCCAATGGCAGCAATAATCACCTCTCCGTTCAGTTTTGAAGTCACTGAGAACTGATTAGCTTCTAGCTGTGCTGTCTGTGCTTCTAGGTTATCCACCCGACCACGAAGAGTAGTGAGTTCAGTGGCAAAGTCTTGTCGCAACCGTTGTAGAGTGGCGAGGTCTTCTCGACCTACCAAACTAGATGTGCCCGCAGCAATCAGCTCGTTCACTCGGTTTAAGCAAGCATTCAAGCCAGCGGCAAATTCGTACCGCGTCAGCGCTCGATTTCCTTGGAACGTGCCATTTGGATAACCGGCAATGCAACCATAGCGCTCTACTAATGATTGCAGTGCCTGAAAAGCCCAGTCCGTCGGTTGTACATCAGATAGTTGAGAAACTGATGTAACCTGTGCGGCACTGCTGTCATCAAGCTGAGATCCAACTTGGGCAATGAAGCGGCGGGAAGTATTTGACTTCAAGATCGCAGTTTGTGATTGCTCCTTTGACGTGGCAATACTAGCAACAGTAGAGGGGACTTGTATGGCACCATTCGGCTGACTGAGTTCGGAGCGGCGGGAAGTATTTGATTTAAAAGCAGCAGTTTGTGCCTGTCTCGTCGGTGCGGCAACACTAGCACCAGTAGGGGGCATTGCTACCATTAAAGTACCAGTAAGTAAGCACAGAGAACTTACTTTACTGGCAGTAACCAATAAACACAATTTCACAGTAACTCCTTAAAAATGGCTCGATTAATTCTGTTGATTTGACCAGTTCAACTCAGGATATGAACTCAATCAGTCCCTAAGTGCCAATCACAAAATAGAGAAGTGTCCTTCCCGCCTCCACAAAACAGCACACAATTGTGCCAGTTCTCATGGAGTGAAGCTGAAGCGTTAGCCATCAACATAATGAATGATACCTTGAAGTTGCATAGAGTAAAATCATTAATTTTAATGGTTGACATAGATGGCTTCTATAAAAAAAATCAGAGTTCTGAAGGGCGAGATGATGTCTGTTTGAGCTTGAACTCAAGCAATTTGCGGTAATGTAGGAAATTCTGGCTATTACTGGAGGTAATGCTTCTCAAACCAGGCTAGGAGAAGATAAATAGTGTTGTTTAGGTACGTGGATATAAATCAACAAAAAACTTATGTAGTTTGGGTTAAGACATGAAACTTAACAATAGCAATAGGTTTGGTAAGTTTTGGACTTTGCTCCACCCATCTGACAAATAATTAAGACGACTTACTTAAGTTCACAATTG
>JAABUQ010012571.1_pt1 | contig 10484 bp, 11 predicted proteins | sample 5560001 | NCBI WGS metagenome assembly JAABUQ01 (sample SAMN10711888, study PRJNA513371) | rock metagenome | isolation source: Antarctica rocks | place: Antarctica: Victoria Land, Finger Mt nord | collected 2015-12-18 | reverse complement strand
GACGGCCAGGTCGACCTTGCGCAGCGATGCTCCCGTCGGGACCGTGATCACCGCCGGGGCGAAGTTGAGGATCGACGTGATGCCCGCCGCCACCAACCGGTCGGCCACCTCCTGGGCGGCGGTGGCCGGGGTGGCGATGACACCGATGGCGATGTGGTGCTCGGCGGCGATGGCGGCCAGCTCGTCGAGGTGGCGGACCGCCAGGCCGTGGACCTCGGTGCCCACCTTGTCGGCGCTGGCGTCGACCAGGGCAGCGATGGGAAAGCCCCGCTCCCGGAAGCCCGCGTAGTTGGCCAAGGCTTGGCCCAGATTGCCGATGCCCACCAGCACCACCGGCCAGTCCTGGGTGAGGCCGAGGGCCCGCTTCATCTGGAACTGGAGGTAATCGACGTCGTAGCCCACGCCACGGGTGCCGTAGCTGCCGAGGTAGGAGAGGTCCTTGCGGACCTTGGCGGCGTTGACCCCGGCCAGCTCGGCCAAGCGCTCCGAGGAGATGGTGGGGGCGGGATCGCCGGCCAGCTCCAGCAGGCACCGCCGGTACACGGCGAGCCGCTCCACGGTGGCCTCAGGGATGCGACGAGAGCGGTCGGCCATGGCGGCCAAAGCCTACTTTCACGACCGCACGATCTCCCAGATACCCCCGAACCTCGGGGCCGGCGCCGTGCAAGAGTCCCGACGTGCCCAGCGAGCGATGTGAGCAATGCGGTTTCGACAGCGACGACCGAGGACGAGGCTTCCCTCGACGCCATCGGGCGGCTGCCGACCCAGTGGGCCGATGCCGTCGCGACCCTCGCATCCGACGCGGTACAGCGCCGGCCCATCGCAGAGATGTGGTCGATCGCCGAGTACACCGATCACGTGCGCGAGGTGCTGTTCGGCATGCGGTTCGTTCTCGACAGCGCCGTCGCGCAGCCCGGCATCGACCTGGGCGACGCGCCCGAGCCAGAGCTGGCTCCTGTCCCTCGCGCCAATGAGATCAGTGCGGCGTTGGCAGGGATCGATCGGGAGGCGAACGCGCTGCGGGACCGTCTTGGCGAGTTGGCGGAACCGGCGTGGAGTCTCGCGGCGACGGTTGCCGGTGATGAGGTGGATGCGCACTGGATCTGTCGTCACGCGGTGCACGACGGGACCCACCACCTGCAAGATGTCGACCGACTGCGCCGAGCCCTCTGACGCGACGGCCAGGAGGCGGAGCTCGACCGGTACCGTGGACGGCCCATGAACCTCCATCTGGCGTTGGCGGCGGCGGCCGCGTTGGTGGCGCTTGCCTTCGGTCTGTGCACGTGGGAGCGCTACCTGGCCCGGCGCCGCCGCCACGAGCTGATGTGGACCATCGCGTTGGGCCTGTTCGCCCTAGCGTCGGCGGCGCTCTGGCTGGGTGCGGCGGTGGGTTGGGCGCCCTGGAACTTCCGGCTCTTCTACCTGTTCGGGGCCATCCTCAATGTGCCGTTCTTGGCCCTCGGCACCGTGTACCTTTTGGGCGGAACCCGGCGGGGCGACATCGCCACCGCCGTCGTCTCGGTGGCGTGCGCCTTTGCTGCCGGGGTCTTGGCGGTGGCCCCCAGCGGCGCCATCACCGATCGGGCCACCCTCCCGAGCGGCAAGGACGTGTACGGCCTGTTGCCTCGCATCCTCGGCGCCACCTACTCGGGAGTCGCCGCCACCGTGATCGTGGTGGGGGCGGTGTGGAGCGCCGTCCGGTTGTTGCGAGGCCGGCGACGGCCCGGTGTGGCGGCGGCGCCCGGGCCGGTGCGCCCCGGGCGTTTGGCGGCGGCCAACATCCTCATCGCCGTCGGCACCGTCGTGACCGGCGCCAGCGGCGTGATGAACGGCGTGCTCGACCAGATGGACGCCTTCTCGGTGCTGCTGGTGGCCGGCATCTCCCTCATCTTCGGCGGCTTCTTGCTCACCAACACCGCTGCTCCCACCGCCCGGCCCGCCCTCCGCAGCCTCTCCTGGCTCGACGAAGAACCGGGTCCCACCTGCTCGTCGGAGAGCGCCTGAACGGCCCACTTGGTCCCAGTCGGCGAGCGGCTGTTGGCCGACCACTCGCCCTCCGTCCGTCCGAAGGGTTGTGCGCGAAGCGGGCGCTAGACCCACTTGGCGCACGGGGCTTGCTCGTCTATCCACCGACGCGTGGCCCCGATCCGTGAGCGCTGATCACTGGTGGGCGCGCCTTGCGTGCGGCGGATTGCCGTTGAGCTTGGCTGAGCGGTCAGCGCAGGGCCCTGCGCAGCACCTTGCCGGCGAGACCGAGCGGGAGCTCGTCGACGAACATGACCTTCTCGGGGCACTTGTAGCGAGCCAGCCGCTCGGCGGCGAAGTCGATGAGCTCGTCCTCTTCTACCGATCGCCCGTCGGCCACCACCACGAAAGCCTTCACCGCTTCACCCGTGTGGGGATGAGCGACGCCGACCACCGCGCACGCCTCCACGCTCGGGTGCTCGAGCAACACCTCCTCCACCTCGGCCGGGTAGACGTTGAAACCCGACACGATGATGAGGTCCTTGGCCCGGTCGACCAGGAACAGGTACCCGTCATCGTCGACCACGGCCATGTCCCCGGTGCGCAGCCAGCCGTCGGCGGTGAGTGCCGACCGGGTGGCCTCGGGGTCGTTCCAGTAGCCGCGGAACACGTTGGGGCCGCGCACCCAGAGCTCGCCGGCGTCACCGAGGAGGACGTCCTCGCCGTCGGCGTCGACCAGGCGCACCTCCTCGTCGGGCACCGGAACACCGATGGAGCCGGGCTTCGGGTCGAGACCCATGGTGGTGGTGACCACTGGTGACGCCTCGGTGAGGCCATAGCCCTCCAGCAGCGTGACGCCGAAACGCTCCCGCACCCGTTCGGCCACCTCGTGGGGGAGCCGGGCAGCGCCGGAGGTGCCCAGGCGCACGGTGCCCATCGCTTGGGAGCGGCCGTCGCCGCCCAGGTCGGCCCACGCCGACCACATGGTGGGGACGCCGGCGATGGTGGTGACGCCGTGCTTCTCGATGGCCTCGAGGGCTGACGTGGGGTCGAACCGCTCGATCAACAGCACCGCTGAGCCCACGGTGAAGGCGGCGCCGAGGACCACGTTGAGGCCGAAGATGTGGAACGGCGGAAGCACGCCGAGGGCCACGTCGTCGACGCTGGCGTCGGGGTCGTCGGCCAGCATCTGGCCGAGGTTGGCCGACAGGTTGCCGTGGCTGAGCATGGCCGCCTTGGGCGATCCCGCCGTCCCGCTCGTGAACACCAGCACGGCGAGGTCGTCCTCGGCCCGCTCGACCATCGGCGCAGGGGCGGACTCGAGCAGGTCTTCCAGGGCGACGGCGCCGGCCGCGTCATCACGGCGGGGTGCCACGACCTGGTCCAGCGCCGGGCAGTGCGACCGGTTGAGGCGGGCGACGGACTGGCTGCCGGAGGGGCCAACGATGACCACGCGGGCGCCGATGTCGGCCAGCTCGCGCTCGAGCTCGCGGGGAGGGCTGAGGGGGTTGAGCGGCACGGCCACGAGACCGGCGCCGAGGATCGACAGGTACGACACCACGAAGTACCAGTTGTTGGCACACACGATGCCGACCCGGTCCCCCGGGTCGAGTCCCAAGCCGACCAGACCGCCCCGCAGGTGGGCTACCTGGTCGCGCAGCCCGCCGTAGGTGGTCCGCTTCCCGCGGCTGATGACGGCGGGAGCGTCGGCGGGGTGCCCCTCGATCATGCTGGCCAGGTTCACGGCCGGGAACCGTACTTCTTGGTCCCGGCGGTGAGTGGCGTGGCCCCCAGCCCGGGAGAGAGCCGAGAGAACCGGTCCCCACAGGTTCGGTTGGCCCGGTTGGGTGCGGCGTGCCGTTCGAGCCCGCGAAGGCGTCGGCCGTACGCCGTCCGTCAGCTCATCTCGGACGCGCGCCGCGGTTGCGAGGCGAAGCCCATCAACGACCGATGAACACGAACTGGATGACCGCAGCCAGTAAGATCATCACGAGCAAGGCGGCCAGCACGATGGTGGTGCCGGGTCTCATGTGGGCTTCCTCGCGGTGTGGGTGCCACCGAGCTGGACGGGGGTGGCGGCCGATGGCGAGGCGGCGCCGGCGTCCGTGTCGTCGCCGGCCTCCTCGCCGTCGTTCAGGGATCGCAGCAGCACCTCGGATCCGGCGGCCAGGCCCAGCTCGGCCGCCGCTGACCGTTGTTGCAGGCACAGGGCCACCAGACCGCAGGCGTCGATCATCCAGCCGAGTTGACCCACCGTCAGCTGCCCGAAGGCTTCCACGGCGGAGGCGGTGCGGACCGGTCCGCCCTGCCCGAACTGAACGTGCACGCGGTCGCCCCAACCGGCGAGGTCCTCGGGGCTCACGTTGAGCTCGGCGTTGCCGAACCGGTCGACCCAGAGCACTTCGGCCACCAGGTCGTCCCCATCGGTGCGTGCCACCGGGATGACGCCGGGCAGCAGGCTCGACGGGTCGACCTCGGGGCCGAGGTCGGTCAAGGGCACGCCGTTGCACAGGTGGGCGGCAGCGGGGCCGAACACGTCGCGGCCGTCGAAGGTGGCGCTGGGGGCCGGCAAGCGGTAGTCGGGATTGGTGAGGATGACGGCCCGCGTGGCGCCGCCCACCAGGGCGACGGCGGGAGCGAGCAGGCCGTTGTCGGGTCCCACCAGCACCGATTGGCCATCGCCCACCTCCACCGCCAAGGCCCGGCGGGGAGTGCCCACGCCGGGGTCGACCACCGCCAGCACCACGCCGGGCGCCAGGTAGGCGGCGCTGCGGGCCAGAGCCAACCCCCCGGCGCGCACATCGTAAGGGGGCACCTCGTGGGTCACGTCGATCACGGTGACGTCCGGCGCGATGGTGCGCACCACTGACTTGACCACGCCCACGAGCTCGTCGGCGGTGCCGTAGTCGGACAGGAACGAGATGGTGCGGTACCGCGAGACCATGGCGGTCGGGACGTTACCGAAGCGGCGGGTTTTCCCGACAGACGGCCGCGACACGGGTCCGGGCCGGTAGACCGGTCGGGAGGTGGGCAGGCAGACCGGCCGCTCAGCCGGTACCGAGTTGGCGGGAACGTTCGGTGGCGGCGGTCACGGCGGCGAGCACGGCGGCGCGCACTCCCGCCGATTCAAGGGCCCGCAGACCGGCCGCCGTGGTGCCGCCCGGGGAGGTGACCGCGGCGCGCAGGGCGTCGGGTGTGTCCCCGGATTCGACCAGCAGGCGCGCCGCGCCCAGCAGGGTCTGGTTCGTGAGGGCCACGCTCACGTCTCGGGGCAGGCCCACCAGCACGCCGGCATCGATCAACGCTTCGGCCAGGAGGAAGACGTAGGCGGGTCCCGATCCCGAGAGGCCGGTGACGGCGTCGAGTGACGCTTCGGCGACCCGCACCACGGTGCCGACCGAGCCGAGGATCCCCTCGGCCCACGCCAGGTCGTCCTCGGTGGCGATCGAGCCAGCGGCGATGGCTGAGGCTCCCGCGCCCAGGACGGCGGGGGTGTTGGGCATGGCTCGCACCACGCCGATGTCGGTCCCCAAGGCTGCTTCCAACGTGGCGATGGTGACCCCGGCAGCGATGGACAGCACCCGACGCACCCCGGCCTCGGCTAACGCCTGAGCAGCGGCGGCCACGTCGCCGGGTTTCACGGCGATGACGGCCGCCTCAGCCGTCGGGGCGGCCTCGACCACGTGGACGCCCGGGAGGCGCTCGGCCAACGCCCGGCGGCGCTCGGCTGCCACCTCCACGACCGCGATGTCACCCGGCGACGCCCATTCGGCGGCCAGCAGGCCCGAGACCAGCGCCTCGCCCATGCGGCCCCCGCCCACCACCACCACGCGTGTCATGCCGCGGAACTTAGATCGCCGGTGCGGATTTTCGCCCCGAATGGGACAGATTCCGTGCCCGAGACTTGGCCAGGCCCGGGGGCAGTACGGATCCATGCCGGACTTCCCCGACCAGACACCGATCAGCGCCGCCCCCGAGCATGAGAGAGCGTAACCCGCGTTGGAATGAGATACAAGAGAATAGACTGAAACGGTCTAAGACTGGAAATGCGAAGCGAAGCCGATGCGCAGGGCGGGGCGGAAGAACCGTTCCACGTAGGCGTACATCGAGCCCAGGATCCGGTCGAGCTCATGCTCCTCGACGGCGGCGACGGGGAGCTGGCCCACGAGGAACACGGCGTCCTCCTCACCGATGGCGAAGGCGGCACCAAAAAGCTTCAGGTTGCGGCGCAACAGGTGCTCGAAGAACACCCCGTGGTTCTCCTCGGGCGCCGGTATGACGTAGGTCTCGTAGTGCAGGGTGCGCTGGCGCAGCGTGAACCACACCGTGAACGTGTCCTTCTCCTCGCCCCGCAGGCGCACGTACCACCGCCGCTCTCCGGGCTCGCCCCGGTCGACCGCCCCCACAGTGGGGTTCTCGGTCTTCTGGCGCTCGAGCCAGGCGTCGATCAGGGCTTCCAGGGCGTCGAGCTCGCCGGGCGTGGCCGGCGCGCCGCTGTCCAGTACCGCCATCAAGCGACGCAGTCGACCAGGGAGCGCACGGTGAGGTCGTTGAACAGCCGGCGCAGGCGGCCCGCTGCCCCCGCCCACGAGTAGCCACGGGCCCTCGCCGCCGCCTGGGTGCCCATGGCCATGGCCAGCACCGGATCGGCGAGGAGGCGATCCACCGCCGTCGCGAAGCCGGTCGGCTGGCGGTCGGCCACCAGGAACCCGGTCCGGCCGGGGTCGACCAACGTGGCCAGGCCCCCGACCGAAGATGCGACCACCGGCGCGGCGCACGCCGCCGCTTCCAGGGCCACCAAACCGAACGACTCCGATCGGCTCGGCACCAGCACCACGTCAGCGGCCCGGTAGTAGGTGGACAGCACGTGGTGGGGTTGGGGGGCCACGAAGCGCACGCGGTCGCTGACGTCGAGCCGGTGGGCCAGGCCGACGATGCGGTCGAGCTCGGCGTGACCGTCGGGACCGCTCGGGCCGCCGATGACCTCGAGGCGGGTGTCCCGGCGCTGGACGGCGGCGAGCGCCTCCACGGCCACGTCGAGGCCCTTCAACGGCTGCACCCGGCCGACGAAGAGCAACACGGGATAGCTCCCCAAGCCGACCGCAGCCCGAGCCCCGCGTCGGGGACCGGGCGAGAACAGGGCGTGGTCGACGCCGGGAGGCACGACTTCGATTCGCCCCGGGTCGGCGCCGTAGTAGCGCTGGAGCTGCTGGGCCTCGGCGGTGCAGCTGGCCAGGACGGCGTCGGAGCAGTCGATGATCCCGGCCTCGATGTCGGCCCGACGGCCCGGTTCGGGGTCACCGGCGTCGGCCTTGACGCGGGCGAGGGTGTGGAAGGTGGACACCAGCGGCAGGTCGAGCTCGTGCTTCAGCCGGTGGCCGGCCATGCCCGACAACCAGTAGTTGGCGTGCAGCACGTCGGCGGGGCGACCACGCCTGAGATGCTCACTCACCCCCAGAGCGAAGGCGTCAGCGACTTGGGGAAGCTGGTGCTTGTCGAGCCGGTAGGGGCCGGCCGGCACGTGCACGACGTCGAAACCGGGTTCGACGTGGTGCACCGGTGGCAGGCCCGGACGCCACGAGCGCACGTAGACCGAGCAGTCGGCGCCAGCGTGGGCCAAAGAGGAGACCAGCTCGCGGACGTAGACGTTCATGCCGCCGCTGTCGCCCATACCGGGTTGGACCAGCGGGGAGGAATGAAGAGACAGGACGGCGACGCGCACGACCGGCGTCAACCTCGGCCGCTCCGCAGGGATTCCGCCGTGAGCCCAGGGCCCGAGCGGGGCGCGGACTCGGACTGACGGCTGGCCGTGTCGCTCCGGAACGACTGGTAGATCTGGATCAGGGTTTTCTTCTGCTCTTCGTTGATGGATGTGTCGCGCCGGATCTCGGTGACGAGGTCGGTGCCGCTGTCGTGGACTTCGAGGATGCCCGCCCGGATGTAGAGCGTCTCCGAGCTGATCTCGAGAGCCCGAGCGATCTGCTGCAGAATCTCGGCCGACGGCTTGCGCAACCCGCGTTCGATCTGGCTGAGGTACGGGTTCGAGATGCCGGCCATCTCTGACAGCTTCCGCAAGGAGAGGTGTCCGACCCGGCGCTGTTCACGGATGAACTCCCCTAACTCCCGCCAGCGTTGCTCGAGCTCGTCGATGCCGCCAGCCATCAGCTCACGGTAGGCCCGTTGACCCCTGCCGCGGCAACTCCGGCTAGCAATTCGTCGGACAGTGGCAAGCGCGGCACCCGGAACGTGAGAGCCCACAACGCCAGACGGCTCGTGACGGCTTCCGCCGGGCGGGTGACTCCTGGTGTCTGGGGCGTTCGCCGCCAGCCGGGGCTGGCGTGACGGGCACCGTGCTCAGTGGAGGGAATCCACCGTGGCTTCGCCGGTCTTGTAGCGGCGGGTGAGCTCGGCGGCGAGCACGTCGATGCGATCGAACAGGCTGCGGCGCAGTGTCGACACCTCGTGCTCGAGCTCTCCGAGGCCGGCCCCGATCCGGTCGAGCTCGGCCTCGGAGAGATGGTCGGGTTCGTGGAGTTGGGCTTCAACCGCGATCCGGTCGAGCTCGGTGACCAACCGCCCGGACAGCTCCCCCGGCTCCATGGTGTGGAGAAGACGTCCGGGACCGGCCGTTCGGGTCCGGTCCGCGAGGATCTGGGGAAGGCGCTCGATGAGGGCGCTCAGGTCCCCCGGGGCGCCACCGGTGTGCCGACGCTCGAGCTCACCGACCACGATGTCGTGGCGGCCCTGCACCAGGCGGCGCAAGTACGACAACGTGGTCTCGGCGGCCTGGCACTCCCGCCGCATGGCTCGGATCTCCTCGGTGGGCCGGTCAGCCACCACACCCAGGTAGTCCTCGCTGAGCAGCCTGGCCAGCTCAGCGTCGAGATCGTCACCCGATCCTGAGGGCGAGCCAACCGTCATCGGAGGCACCGTATCGGGGCGGCGGGGCGGTTGCTGTCACACCCGCCCGCCATCGACCAGTCCGCCATCGACCTTGCTCAGGCGACCCGAGAGAGGTACAGCCCGATGAGGGCCGCCCACGCAGGGCCGAGCACCAACAACGAGTCGAGGCGCCGTAGTGCGGGCGCGTGAGCGTCGGCCGCAGGCAATAGGACCGATGCCGCCACTTGTCCGAGCGGGCACGCCACGGCGGCTAACGCTGCGAACGTCCAGACATCGGCCCCGTCGAAGGGCGCTACCCGCAGCACCGCCGCGCAGAGACCGAGCGCAGCGATGGCGGCGATGCCCGCCGCCGGCCCCTCCCAGGCGTTGCCGGCGCCTGAGCCCACCAGAAAGTCCCCGACCTCATAGGCGGCGACGAAGAGCACGAGGACGACGGCAGCTGCAATGTCGAGCCGGATGGCGAGCACGATGCTGGCCCCGGCCAAACCGACGAACAGCGAGCTCTGCACCGTAAGCCCCGCGGCGGCCAGAACGTGGGCGCGGTCGGCCTTCCCAGGCGCCGCCAACGTGACCGCCACAGCCAGGAAGGCCAGGACCAAGATGGCTGCGCCCAACAGTTGGGCGCTCACCACGGCTGCCAACGGCAGGAGGGCAGCGCCGGCCGCTCCCACCCACTGGTTGGCGTCGCTTCGGCGGGACTTCCACGCCTCGAGCGTCTGCCAGCCGGCCAAACCGGCCGCCGCCGCATAGACGGCGGCCACTCCCGCCGGTCCCACCTGCAACGCGGCGGCCACCGCTGCGATCCACAGGACGCCCAGGCGCACCCGCGGGCCGTTCACGTCGTAGACGACCGCCAGGCGACGACCGAACAACGGCTCTCGGGTGACCGCCGGCATGGGCCCGGCGTGGCCCAAGGGGATGGTGGCGGCGGTGGCTTGGGGTGCGGCCGTTCGCCGGTCGTCGACGGGCCGCGGATCGGTTCCCGTTCGGCCGGGCGCCCGCGGTCGGGATTGGAGCTGGCGTGGGGCGCCGCGCCAGGCGGCGGGCCCGTCAGCCCGGCGGGGGGCGACGACCGTTGGCCGAAGGCCCGGTTCGTTCTCTGACGGCGGTGCCAGAACCCGGCGGGCGACTGGAGTCGCCGAGCCGGTCGGCCTGATCGGCGCGGCCGGCGCGGCCGGCGCGGTCGGCGCGGTCGGCGCGGTCGGCGCGGTCGGCGCGGTCGGCGCGGTCGGCGCGGTCGGCGCGGTCGGCGCGGTCGGCGCGGTCGGCGCGGTCGGCCTGATCGGCCTGATCGGCGCGGTCGGCGCGGTCGGCGCGGTCGGCGCGGTCGGCGCGGTCGGCCTGATCGGCGCGGTCGGCGCGGTCGGCGCGGTCGGCCTGATCGGCGCGGTCGGCGCGGTCGGCGCGGTCGGCGCGGTCGGCGCGGTCGGCGCGGTCGGCGCGGTCGGCCTGATCGGCCGGGTCGGCGCGGTCGGCGCGGCGGCAGTCGGCGGCCGGGCCGAGGTAAGCGGCCCCGTCGCAGCGGGCGGTCGGGTTGGAGTGGGCCGCTCGGTCGGCGTCGCTGGCGCGGCCCGCTCGGTCGGCGTCGCTGGCTCGGTCGGCGCTGGCGGGCCGGT
>JAABUQ010012569.1_pt1 | contig 10485 bp, 11 predicted proteins | sample 5560001 | NCBI WGS metagenome assembly JAABUQ01 (sample SAMN10711888, study PRJNA513371) | rock metagenome | isolation source: Antarctica rocks | place: Antarctica: Victoria Land, Finger Mt nord | collected 2015-12-18 | reverse complement strand
CGCATCCCCGGGTCGTGGCGCTGCTCTGCGTCATGCTGCTGCTCGGCATGGTGGCGAGCGCGCTGCTGTTCGGCGCTTTGCTCGCGGACTTCACGCAGATCAAGCTGATCCAGGTGGTGCAGGGCGCCGCGGTGGCGACCATGGCGCTGAACGCGGTGGCGCTGTGGAAGCAGGAGGCGCGCGATCCCTCCCGCACCGCGGCGGACCGTGAGCGGCCAGGTTTCGTCGAGACCTGGCGCGCGTTCAACGCGGGCGGACAGTCGCGCCGCCGCCTGGTCGCCCTCGGCTTCGGCACGGTCGCGTTCAGCATGCAGGATATCTTGCTGGAACCCTACGGCGGCCACGTGCTGCGCCTGACGGTCGGTGCCACGACGGCGATGACGGCGCTGCTGGCAGCGGGCGGCGTGCTGGGGTTCACCCTCGCCGCGCGGCGTTTGGGCCGGGGCGCCGACCCGTACCGCCTGGCTGGAGGGGGGGCGCTCGTCGGCCTCCTGGCGTTCACCGCGGTGGTGTTCGCGGCGCCCCTGGACAGCCCGCCGCTGTTCGCCGCGGGGGTCGCGGCCATCGGCTTCGGTGCCGGGCTGTTCGCGCACTGCACGCTGACGGCGGCGATGGCGACGGCGCCGCGCGGGCAGGTCGGGCTGACGCTCGGCATCTGGGGCGCGGTCCAGGCCTCGGCCGCGGGCGGCGCCGTCGCCCTCAGCGGCCTGGTGCGCGACGGGGTCGCGACGCTCGCGGACCGGGGCGCCCTGGGCATCACGCTGGTCCATCCCGCCACCGGCTACGTCGCGGTTTACTCGATTGAGATCGCCTTGCTGTTCGTGACCCTGGTCGCCATCGGCCCGTTGGTCCGCCTGAACGGGTCCAGCCGCCTGCCCAACGCCTTCGCCTGAGCCTGAGTATTCTCGCCGGAACTTCTGATTGCTGAGGTTTTCAAATGCAAATCGGTGCACTGACTGGCTACATCGACGTCGCGCAGATCGTGCTTTATGCGTTCTGGCTGTTCTTCGCCGGGCTGATCTACTACCTGCTGCGCGAGAACAAGCGCGAGGGCTACCCGATGATCGGCGACCGCCCGGGGTCGCGCCCTGAGGGCTGGCCCGGCGTGCCGACGCCCAAGACTTACATCCTGGCCGACGGCAACACCCGGGTGGCGCCGCGGGCTGAGGCGGCGGAGCAGGTGAACGCCGTGCCCACCGCCAAGTGGGAGGGAGCGGCGCGGCAGCCGACCGGCAACCCGATGCTGGGCGGGATCGGCCCGGGCGCCTACGCCCAGAACCGGCCGGACGAGCCGGACCACACCTTCGACGACGCCCTGCCGAAGATCGTGCCGCTCCGCACCGTGCCAGATTTCTGGATTGCCAACGAGGACCCGAATCCGTACGGCATGCAGGTGTTCGGGGCCGACTGGGTCTATGCCGGCCGGGTCGTGGACAGCTGGGTTGACCGCTCGGAGGTGGTGATCCGCTACTTCGAGATCGCGCTGGAGGGCAGCGGCGACCACGTGCTGCTGCCGCAGCACTACGCCCAGATCAACAGGAAGACCCGGCAGATCAAGGTCGGCTCCATCCTGGGCGCGCAGTTCAACGACGTGCCGCGGCTGCGGAACGCCGAGACGATCACCCTGCTCGAAGAGGAGAAGCTTGTGGGCTACTACGCCGGCGGCCTGATGTATGCGACGCCTACCCGTCTGGGGCCGGTGCTGTGAGCGCCGACATGCGCCCGCCGCGCGGCCTGCCGGAGTGGCTGCCCGAAGGGGAGCGGCTGCTGTGGCAGGGCGCGCCGGATTGGCGGATGCTGGCCCGGCAGGCGTTCCATGTCCGGGGCCTCGCGATCTATTTCGGCGTGATCGTGGCGTACTGCTTCGGCTCGTCGGTGCTGGGCGGCACGCCGCTGGCCGAGGCTGCGCTCTCGGCCGCCAAGTTGGCGGGCGTGGCGCTGGTGCCGATTGCGTTCCTAGTCGCCTACGCCTGGGCGGTCGGCCGGTCCACCGTCTACAGCGTCACCAATCGCCGCGTCGTACTGCAACTGGGCCTCGCCTTGCCGGTGACGATCAACCTGCCGTTCGGGAAGATCGACACGGCGGCGCTCAACATGCGTGCAAACGGCTTCGGCGACATATCGCTCTTGCTCAACGCCGGGGACAAGCTAGCTTATCTCGTACTATGGCCGCATGCCCGGCCGTGGCGGCTGGCGCGGCCGGAGCCGATGTTCCGGGCCGTTCCGGACGCCGGGCGGGTGGGGCAACTGCTGGCGCGGGCGCTGGCGGCATCGGCCGACATGCCGGTGCTGGTGGCGTCTGAGGCGCAGCCGGGCCATGCTGCCGCCGGGTCGCAAGAGCCGGTGGTTGCTTAAGACTACCTGAGTAGGGAGGCTTGCCTTGACGACACCGTCCCGGTTTTTCCAGCGTGCCCCGCTGTTCGGCATCTTCGCCGTGGTCGGCCTGTCGCTCGTCGTCGCGGCGACCGGCCGCATCACCCAGATCGGCGCGGTGCAGACGACGGGGTCGCTGGTGGCTGCCCGTGACCTGACGTTCGCCGACGGCACGGACGGCTCGGTGATCGTGACCGATGCGCGGGACGGCACGCCGGTCCAGGTGTTCACCGGGGAGAACGGCTTCGTCCGCGGCACGATGCGGGGCATGGCGCGCACCCGGAGGAGCGAGGGCCTCGGGCCGCAGGACCCGTTCCGCCTCGCGGCCTGGAGCGACGGGCGGCTGACGCTTGACGACCCAGCGACCGGACGGCACATCGAACTGCAGGCGTTCGGCTCCTCCAACACCGAGGTGTTCACCCACCTGCTGACGGCGCATGGAGAAACGCGATGACCGGCGGCTGGCTTCTGGGCGGGGAGACCGTTGAGGTCGAGTGCGACGTGGATATCGAGCAGACCCCGCTGTCGTTCCACGCCCACGCCGTGCCGGACGGCATCGACATCCGGCCCGGCGACAGCGTGCAGGTGCATGGGGTGCCATCCACCATCGACTTCGGCGACGCGCTGACCTGCCGCTGCCCAGCGACCGTCACCCGGGCCGGCGCGCTCGTGCGGCTGTGGACCGAGTTCACCGCCATGTTCGAACTGACCGAGCTGTATGAAGTCGGCTTCTTGCCGAAGGAGAGCTGAGCCATGTCCGCCACGACCGCCGCACGACCCGCCATCATACCCAACGAGACCACGCGCCAGGCGCAGCAGGACACGGTGCTCAGCCCGCGCTTCTACACGACCGACTTCGCCGCCATGGAGCGGATCGACGTGAGCGGCGTGCGCGCCGAGTGGGACCAGCTCATCGCGGAGCTGCGCGCCGACACCAACAAGGGCCATTTCATCCGCAACGAGAAGTTCGACGTGGATTTGTCCACCCTGCCGCCCGACCTGCGGGAGGAGTTCCTGGAGTTCCTGGTCAGCTCCGTTACCGCCGAGTTTTCCGGCTGCGTGCTGTACGCCGAGATCAAGAAGCGCATCAAGGATGGCGACATCCACGACCTGTTCAACTTCATGACGCGGGACGAGGCGCGGCACGCCGGGTTCATCAACGACACGCTGAAGGACTTCGGCGTCGGCGTGGACCTCAGCTTTCTGACCAAGGTCAAGAAGTACACCTACTTCCGGCCCAAGTTCGTCTTCTACGCGACCTATCTGTCCGAGAAGATCGGCTACGCCCGCTACATCACCATCTTCCGCCACCTGGAGCGCCACCCCGAGCGGATGTTCCACCCGATCTTCGGCTGGTTCGAGCAGTGGTGCGCCGACGAGTTCCGCCACGGCGAGGCGTTCGCGCTGCTGATGCGCGCCGACCCGAAGGTGCTCACGGGGTTCAACAAGCTGTGGATACGCTTCTTCCTGATCGCTGTGTTCGCCACGATGTATGTGCGCGACCACGCCCGCCCGGTGTTCCACGCGGCCCTGGGCGTCGACCCGACTGACTACGACTTCCGGGTGTTCCGCATCACCACCGAGATCTGCAAGCAGGTGTTCCCGGTGTCGCTCGACCTCGATCACCCGGGCTTCGCCCGCGGGTTCGAGCGGCTGCGCGCCATCACCGTGGCCAAGGGCGCCGCCCGGCGCCAGGGTGGCGTGGTGGGCCGGATCAAGGGGGCGGCGCTCACCGCGGCGGCGGCGGCGGCGTTCGCACGGTTGTACTTGATCCCCCCCAAGAGCAACACGATGCCGGAGCAGGTCCGGCTGGTTCCCGCCTGGTAGCGCCGACGCCATGCCTTCCTGGGTCGGCCCGGCATCCTATGCGCTGTTCGTTTGGTGGTTCAGCACTGGGCTGATCATCTGGCTGGACAACCTGCACCCGCGCACCTTCCGCTGGAGCATGTCGGCCGGCACCACGCTGTTTGGCGTGGCGCTGTGGCAGCTTGGCGCGACGGCCGCGGATGGCTCGGTTTGGGGCGCCTATGCCGCCTTTACCTGGGCGGTGCTGGCCTGGGGTTGGCAGGAGATGAGCTTTTTCATGGGCTATGTCACCGGCCCGCGCCGCATCGGCAGCCCGCCGGGCGCCAGCGAGTGGCAGCGGTTTCTGCACGGCGTGAACGCCTGCCTTTACCATGAGCTTGCCATCATCGCGACCGGCGCGGTTATCGCCTATGTCACCTGGAGCGGCGTGAACAAGGTCGGCGCCTGGACCTTCTACGTGCTGTGGGGCATGCGGGCCAGCGCTAAGCTCAACTTCTTCCTGGGCGTGCTGAACCTGGGCGAGCAGTTCATCCCACCCCACCTCACCTACCTCGGAAGCTACCTGCGCCGCCGCCCGATGAACGTGCTGTTCCCGGTGTCCGTGACCGTGGGCACCGCCGGCGTCGCCGTCCTGCTTCAGCGTGCCGCGGCGCCTGAGCTGAGCGACGCCACATCCGCCGGGCTGACCTTCGTCATCGCCATCCTGGCCCTGGCGGTGGTCGAGCACTGGGTTCTTGTCTTGCCGATACCATTTGACAGGCTGTGGAACTGGGTGCTGGCGCACCGGCGGCCTGCCATGCCGAAGGCCGAGCGCCCCCGCCCCACCGCTGCCGCAACCCCCTGACGGGATTTGGAGTCGCCGATGGACTACGAACGGTTCTTCCGCCGTGAGCTTGACACCCTGCGCCAGGGTGGCAACTACCGCGTGTTCGCCGACCTGCAACGCACCGCCGGCGCCTTTCCTGCCGCCGTGCACCTGGGCGGGCGTGCGCCATCCGACGTGACGGTCTGGTGCTCGAACGACTACCTCGGCATGGGCCAGCACCCCTTGGTGCTTGAAGCTTCCCATGAGGCGCTGGACAAGTGCGGCGCCGGCGCCGGCGGCACCCGCAACATCGCCGGCACCAACCATTACCATGTCATGCTGGAGGAAGAGATCGCCGACCTCCACCAAGCCGAGAGCGCGCTGCTGTTCAACTCGGGCTACATGTCGAACTGGGCGGCGCTGAGCACCCTCGGCGCGCGCCTGCCGGGCTGCGTCGTGCTGTCGGACGCGCTGAACCACGCCTCGATGATCGAAGGCATCCGGCACAGCCGGGCCGAGAAGATGGTGTTCGGCCACAATGACCCGGAGGATCTGGACCGCAAGCTGTCCCAGATCGAGCCTTCGCGGCCGAAGATGGTGGTGTTCGAGAGCATCTACTCCATGGACGGCGACATCGCGCCCGTGGCCGAGATCTGCGACGTGGCGGAGAAGCATGGCGCCATCACCTACCTGGACGAAGTGCACGCGGTCGGCCTGTACGGCCCGCGCGGCGGCGGCATCGCGGAGCGGGAGGGCCTGTGCCACCGCATCACCGTGATGGAGGGCACGCTGGCCAAGGGCTTCGGCGTGGTCGGCGGCTACATCGCAGGCTCCGCCGCCATGGTCGATTTCGTGCGCAGCTTCGCATCGGGCTTCATCTTCACGACCGCGCTGCCGCCAGCAGTGTGCGCGGGCGCGCTGGCCAGCATCCGGCACCTGAAGGCGAGTTCCACCGAGCGGGGCGGGCAGCAGCGCCGGGTGGCGCAGGTGCGCATGGCGCTCGACGCGGCTGGGGTGCCGCACATGGACAACCCAAGCCACATCGTGCCGGTGATGGTGGGCGACGCGGCGCTCTGCAAGCACATCAGCGACCGGCTGCTGGAGCAGTACGGCGTGTATCTGCAGCCGATCAACTACCCGACCGTGCCGCGCGGCACGGAGCGGCTGCGCATCACCCCATCGCCGCTGCACACCGACGCCGACATCGCCCACCTCGTCGCCTCGCTGTCGGCGATCTGGTCGGAGCTGAGCCTGAAGCGCGTTGCATGATGCAACCGCCTGCCCGGGCGCACGTCAGTTTCTGCGATCTTACTGATCCCTCCCGACGGACGGGATCGCAACCAGGAGGAATGCTCTGATGCAAAACCCTAACGGAACGTCTCGCCGGGCCATGCTGCGCAAGGGGGCGATAATTGCCGTGGGCGTCGCGGGCGTGGCGGCGTCGTCGTCCGCCCGCGCTGAGGAAGAGAAGATCGCGCAGGAGCTGGTGCAGTACCAGAACGCGCCCAAGGACGGTCAGAAGTGCAACATGTGCGCGCAGTGGGTTGATCCGAACGCCTGCAAGATCGTCGCAGGCGTCATCAATCCGAATGGTTATTGCGTGGCGTACGCGCCTAAAGAGGGCTGATGCCCACCGGCGCCGGGTCAGGCCGGCGCCGTCCTAGCGGGCGTCTGATTGAACAGACGCCTTCCGTGGGAGCAATGGACAGTAGGCCGGGCAGGCCACATCTCCTTGGCATCTATGAGGAGACCCGCAATGCCGCTCGACGACACCGACCCCAACCGCCGCCGCCCCGCCCCGCGATACAACGTGCTGGGCGGCACCTTGGGAACCTGCTCGCTCGACCCTATGACCGGCTTCACCCGCAACGGCTGTTGCGAGACCGGACCGGAGGACGCGGGCAGCCATACGGTCTGCGCCGAGGTGACGGCGGAGTTCCTGGCCTTCAGCCGCAGCCGGGGCAACGATCTCTCGACGCCGCGGCCCGAGTATGGTTTTTCCGGCCTCAAGCCCGGCGACCGCTGGTGCCTGTGCGCGCCACGCTGGCAGGAGGCGTTCCTGGCCGGCTGCGCGCCCCGCGTCGCCCTGCATGCGACAGAGGCGGCGGCGTTGCAGCATTGCGCGCTGGAGGACCTGCAGCGGCACGCGGTGGGGTAGGTGGGCGTCACGTCTTCTGTTGACGCTTCGCTCCACGAAGCGCGGGCGGCACGTAGGCCAGCGTCTCCTCCATGCTCCAGGGATTCTCGGTCGGGAACCGGGCCAGCGTGATGCCGGTCTCCACGGACGCCAGGCGGCGAGCGTCCGCATAGGCGGCATCATACAGGCCCGGCAGGAATGGGCGTATCCCTGGCTCCGCTTCGATCATGTCACGAGTCTCCGCCTGCTGCACGGCGATGGAATAAAGCCAGCTTCGGGTCAGCCTCTCCGGTTGCACGAGCACCTTGAGCATGTGCTGCAACAGGACACGCACGGCGCTTTTGAAGGCGCGCTTGTCCGAGCCGGCCATGTCGGTCAGCAGGTCAGCAAGCGAGTGCCGGTCAAGATCATCAAGGCGGCCAGCACGCAGCAGGTCAGCCTGCTGCATCATCCAGCCGAATTGGTCTTGATGGTAGTCCGCAGGTGCTGTGCTGTCCGGCATCTGCGTCCATTCCATCACATCCCTTGGCTTCGTGCCTGCCATCTCGCCACCGTAGCAGAGAACTCCGGCCGGAACTACGGCTCGCGCGAAGGCTATTCCGCCGCCACAGCCAAGGCGGGTTCGGCGCGCATCCACACGGCGGTATCGTGGAACACCGCGCCGCCGTTGGGCGCTGCCGGCGCGTCTCTGGTCAGCGCGTTGATGCCGACGCCGCCCGTGAAGTCGGCGTTGGGCCACACGCTTTCGACCACCACCACGCCGGGCTGCGAGCTGGCCGCCAGGCGCGCGTGCACCGTGACCGTCCCCCGACCGTTGCCGAGCGTCACCCGGCCCCCCTCCACGATGCCCAGGCGGGCCGCCTCGTCCGGGTGGACCAGGGCCGTGGGCCGGCCCTCGCGCTTGCGGCTGCCCGGCGTCTCGGTGAAGCTCGTGTTGAGGAAATGGCGGGCGGGCGCCGCGACCAGGCGAAACGGATGGCCGGGCGTCGCCTCGTCCGTCGCGGCCCAATGGTCCGGCAGCGCGGGCACGCCGGCGTGGTGCGGGCCGACCGCGGCCCAATCGGGCGCGAAGCGGAACCGCCCGTCCGGGAAGCCGAACCCGGTCAGGAAGTGGCTGCGCTCGAAGCCCTCGTCGGCGTCGATCCAGCGCCGGGCGACCACCTCCTCGGCGCCGGGCCAGCCGGAGACGCGGAGCGTCGCGTCCACCATCTGCATCGCCGTCATCTCGAACCCCGGATGCCGCGCGCCAAGCCGCCGGGCCAGGCCCTGCAGCACTTGGTGGTTCGAGCGGCATTCGCCCGGCGGGTCGATCAGCTTCGGCCCCACCTGGAGATGCGTGTGCCCGCCGGCGGCGTAGAGGTCGTCATGCTCCAGGAACATGGTGGCCGGCAGCACCACGTCGGCGAGTGCCGCCGTTTCCGTCATGAACTGCTCGTGCACGCAGACGAACAGGTCGTCGCGCAGGAAGCCCCGGCGGACCCGGTTGCTGTCGGGCGCGACCACGACGGGGTTGGTGTTCTGGATGAGCAGGGCGGCGACTGGCGGCCCGTCGCCGAGTTCGGCCGGGTCGCCGTCCAGCACGGCGCCGATCCGGCTCATGTCCATCCGGCGGGTGCCGGGATCGAGCGCGTCCAGGCCCTCGATCAGCGTCTTGTCCCAATGGTAGATGCCGTTGCCGCGGTGGTTCCAGAACGCGCCGCCGCCGGGGTGCCGCCATTTGCCGCCCACGGTCGGCAGGCAGGTGACGGCGTGCAGGCTGGCACTGCCGTTGCGGCTGCGGCTGCGGGAAAAGCCGTATCCGAGGCGCAGGAACGCCCGGTCGGTGTGGCCGTACAGCGCCGCGAACCCCTCGATCTCGGCCGTTGTCAGTCCGGTGATCCCGGCCGCCCACGCCGGGCCGCGGTCGCGCAGGTGCGCCTCAAGCCGGTCCGGGCAGTCGGCGTACTCGGCCATGTAGCCCCGGTCGGCGGTGCCGTCGCGGAACAGCACGTGCATGACCGCGCAGGCCAGCGCGCCGTCGGTGCCGGGGCGCGGCGCCAGGTGGATGTCGGCGCTCGCGGCGCTCAGCGTGCGGTAGGGATCGACGACCACGAACCGCGCGCCGCGCTGCTTCCGGGCGCGGGTCACGTGGGTCATCACGTTCACCTGGGTCGAGACCGGGTTGCCGCCCCACATGACGATCAGGTCAGCCTGCGCCATCTCCCGCGGGTCCGGACCGCCGTAGCGGCCGACGCCGGCGATCCAGCCGCTTTCGCACGCCGTCGAGCAGATGGTGCTGTGCTGACGGGAGTAGCCCATCACGTGGCGCAGCCGGTTGATGCCGTCCCGCCGCACGAGGCCCATGGTGCCGGCGAAATAGTATGGCCACACCGCCTCCGGCCCATGCCGCATCGCCGCGTCGGCCAGTGTTTCGGCGACGCGGTCCAGCGCCTCCTCCCAGCCCGCCTCGCGGAACGGGGACTGTCAAGAACCTGGGGCAGCCTGCTTGCTTGCCTATCTTGGGCTGATCAGCCTGTCTGACGCTTGACCATGAGGACGGCAGGCGTGATGCAGTGGACGGTGCGGCTGGAGGCGAGGACGAGCGCGGGCGAGGACGAGCGCGGGCGAGGTGACGACGACGGAGCTGGTGACGTTCAGCCGGCCGGGGGTGGTCAGCACGCTTGCGGAGATCGGACTGATGCTCGCCGAGACCAAAACGCTGCTGGCCAGGCTGCAGGCGAGCATGCTGCGTGGCCAGGTGGCGGCGTATGCGGCCCACCACCGGGTTTGTGCGGCGTGCGGGGTTCTGCAGCCGCTCAAGGACCGGCGCACGCGTCGGCTGCAGACCTTGTTCGGCACGGTCAAGGTCGCGGCGCCGCGGTTCAAGCTGTGCCGCTGCCGCGTGACCACGCCCATGGCAGGTGGTGTGCTGTTCTCGCCGGTCTGCGCGCTGCTGACGGCCCGCTGCACGCCGGAGCTGGAGCGGGTGCAGGCCGAGCTGGGCGCACGCACCTCGTTCCGGGACGCGGTGCGCATTATGGAAGCCTTGCTGCCCGTCTCGCCGGCAAACCATGAGAGCCTGCGCAGCCGCACCCATGCCGTCGTCCTGCAGCTCGAGGCGGCCGACCGGCAAGCAGCAGCGGAGGTCATGGCTGTCCGAGACGAGCCGGCCCAGGCCGCAGCGGCGGACGCGAGCCGGCCCGCCGTCATGCTCGATGGCGCCTGCATACGTGCCGTGCCCGGCCATCAGACCCGGACCTTCGAGGCGATCTGCGGCAAGGTGGAGCGAGAGGGTCATTCCACCCGGCGCTTTGCCCTGGTGCGCAGCGTGGCCGAGCAGCCGCATGCCCTGCTGCGCGCGGCGCTGCAGGGTCAGGGCTGGCGG
>JAABUQ010012568.1_pt1 | contig 10485 bp, 10 predicted proteins | sample 5560001 | NCBI WGS metagenome assembly JAABUQ01 (sample SAMN10711888, study PRJNA513371) | rock metagenome | isolation source: Antarctica rocks | place: Antarctica: Victoria Land, Finger Mt nord | collected 2015-12-18 | reverse complement strand
CGAACGGGATCTGGCCGATGAACAGCAGCAGCGGCGTGCTGTCCTGCTGGGCCACGTGCACGCCGATGGCGCCGTGGCAGGCGCCGGGGCCGCGCGTCACCATGGCGGCGGCGGGGCGCCCGGTGAGCTTGCCATAGGCTTCGGCCATGTTGACCGCGCCCGCCTCGAACCGGCAGGTGATGAGGCGCAAGCGGTCTTGCACATCGTACAGCCCGTCCAGCACGTCAAGGTAGCTTTCGCCGGGCACGGCGAAGACGTGGTCGATGCCCTGGGCCACCAGCGCGTCCGCCAGCACGCGGCCGCCGGGGCGGAGGGTCGGTCCGGGCGCTTGCATGTCCATCCAAGATCCTCCGTTGCGCGCAGGGCGTCTTGCGCGGGGCACGCTGTCCATCGCGGGCACACCGTGCCAAGATTACCGGCGTTACGGCTGACTGACCACGATGGGAGACGCAGCATGATCAAGTTCTACTACCACCCCTCGCCCAACCCGGCCAAGGTCGCGCTGTTCCTGGAGGAAACCGGGCTGCCCTACGAGGTCGTGCCCGTGGACACCCGCAAGGGCGAGCAGTTCGATCCCGCCTTCCTCGCCATCAACCCGAACGCCAAGACCCCGGCGATCACCGACGGCGACGTGACGGTGTTCGACAGCAACGCGATCCTGCTCTACCTCGCCGAGCAGACCGGCCAGTTCCTGCCGCCGTACACGCCGGCGATGCGCGGAGATTTGCTGTCCTGGCTGATGTTCGTCGCCACTGGGATCGGCCCGTACTCCGGCCAGGCCGTGCACTTCAAGCACTTCGCGCCGGAGCCCAAGGACTACGCCGTGACCCGCTACCTGTTCGAGGCCAAGCGGCATTACGGCATCCTCGACGCGCGCCTCGCCCAGCAGCCCTACATGGTGGGCGACACGTACACCATCGTCGATATGGCGGTTTGGGGCTGGGCTCGGGCGGTGCCGTTCATCCTAGGCGCGGACGCCTGGGCGGCCATGCCGAACCTCAAGCGCCTGTTCGACGAGATCAGCGCCCGGCCTGCCGCCGAACGCGCCGAGGCGCTGGGCAAGCGCCACGCCTTCAAAGCGGAGATGGACGAGGAGGCGAAGCGCAACATGTTCCGCCACATCGAGGCCGCATCGCCGGCAGCCTGACGCGGGCGGGACCGCCAGGCTGGGCACTGCGAGGCTGGGCACTGCGAGGCTGGGCACTGCGAGGCTGGGCACCGCGCGGCTGGACGGGTAGCCTGCCGGACCGACAGCAGGAGGCCCCGGTGCGCGCGATCTTCGTCCAGATGAAATGCCAGATGGGCCACGCCTACCGCGTCGCCCAGCTCGCGGTCGATACGATCGAGGAGCTGTCGGAGATCTACTCGACCTCCGGCCAGTACGACCTGCTGGGCAAGTTCTACCTGGACGACGCCCAGGACACCGGGCTGTTCGTGACGGAGCGGGTGCAAACGCTGCCGGGCGTGGCCGACACCTACACGCTGATCACCTTCAACGCCTTCGCCGCGGCGAAAGGCTGACACGGGGCATAAACCTAGCTTTTGTTCATTGCATTTTGCATATGACTTCGGCATTCTAAACTGAAGGTTGATATCTGAGGCGAACGATGACGTTGCGGCCATTCCTGCTGAGCGTGCCAATCCTCCTTGCCGCGGCGGTCGGGACCGGCGCCCAGGCGGTTCCGGTGATCGTGAACGGGGACTTTGAAACCACCAGCTTCACGTCATCCACCCAGATGAACACGACCAACGTCAACGGCTGGTCCACGTCGGGCTACAACTTCGTGTTCTTTCCTGGCACAGCGACCACGACGGGGGCCGCCTCAGTGCAGTACGGCGCGCTCATTCTCCAGGGCACTTTGCCCTCCGGCGCCAGCAACGGCTTCCCCGCGACGAGCCCCAGCGGCGGCAACTTCGTGGGCGCGGACGGCGATTTTAGCGTCGGCGCCATCACGCAGACCGTCACCGGCCTCACTGTGGGCCTACAATACGCCGTGTCGTTTTACTGGGGGGCCGCGCAGCAGCAAGGGTCGGCCTACACCAGCGCGACGACCGAGCAGTGGAAAGTCAGCCTCGGAAGCGAGCTGCATTCCACGCCGATCATCAACAACCCACCCCAGGGCTTCACCGGCTGGCTTTCGCAAACCCTCACGTACACCGCAACGAGCACGAGCGAGGTGCTGTCGTTCCTGGCGGCAGGAACCCCGTCAGGCGCCCCGCCCTTTTCGCTGCTTGACGGCGTGTCGATCACCGCGGTGGCCGAGCCGGCGAGCTGGATGACGCTGGTGGTCGCCGTGCTGTCGATCATCGGCGTCGCAAACCTCCGGCGCCGCGCGTCGCGGCTGGCACGCCTGGCCGTGGCCGACGGAGAGGCGCAGCCGGCGGGGCGGCCCGGGCACGCGAAGCCGCGCCGCCGACGGAGGCGCAGCTACGCCCACAGCGCGGCGTGCTGAGCCGCCTTCGCAGCAGCAGGCAAGGCATCCGGCAATGTGGTTCCTCGTCGTGGACGTGGCCAGGGTTTGCATCTGGCTGATGCTGCTGACCGCCGTGTTCGTCACCCTCGAACGGCTGTTCTCCTTGCAGCCGCGCCAGGTTTTCCGTCCGCAGTTCTGGGCCGATGTGGGCTACTTCTTCCTGTCTAGCCTGCTGCCCAGCGTCCTGCTGGGCGCCCCCCTCGCCGCCGTCGCCTGGGCGGCCCATCGCGTCGTGCCGGCGGAGCTGCACGCGGCCGTGGCCACGGCGCCGCTATGGCTGCGGATCGCGGCGACCTTCCTGATCGGCGAGACCGGCTTCTACTGGGGCCACCGGTGGAGCCATGAGGTCCCGCTGCTGTGGCGGTTCCACGCCGTCCACCACAGCGCCGAGCACATCGACTGGCTGGTCAACACCCGCGCCCACCCCGTCGATCTGGTGTTCAGCCGCCTATGCGGCCTCGTGCCGCTCTACATGGCGGGCCTGGCCGGCCCCATCGGTGCCAGCGGGACCGCCGTGCCCGCTTTGGTGGTCGTGGCCGGCACGGCATGGGGATTCTTCATCCACGCCAACCTGCGCTGGCGGTTCGGCTGGCTGGAGTGGCTGGTCGCCACGCCGGCGTTCCATCACTGGCACCACACCCTGGACGGCCACATCGACAGGAACTACGCGGCGATGCTGCCCTGGCTCGACCGCCTGTTCGGCACCTTCCACCTGCCGGCCCGGCAATGGCCCACGCAGTACGGCACCGACACCCAGGTCGGTGCGACGCTGGGCGAGCAGCTCCTTCGGCCCCTGCTGCCGGACGCCCCACGCCAGCCGGTCCGCCACGACCCGGCGGCTGACCACGCCCGGTAACGGCGGGCCGCCGCTAATACCCCAACGCCATGCCGTCCTTGCGCGGATCGGACCCGCCGACCATGCAGCCGCGGGCGTGGTCGATCCAGATCGCCTGGCCGCCGCCATGCGGGCGCTCGGGCGTCATCACCTCGTGACCCATCCGGGCCAACTGCTCCGCCGCCGCGGCGGGGATGCCGCGCTCGATCTCGACCTTGTTCCCATACGGAAACAGCCGCGGCAGGTCGAGCGCCTGCTGGATGTCGAGGCCGTACTCGAACATGTTGGACAAGAACAGGCTCTGGCCCATCGGCTGGAAATGCCCGCCCATCACGCCGAAGGGCATGACCGCCCGCCCGCCCTGCATCACCATGCCGGGGATGATGGTGTGCATCGGCCGCTTGTTCGGCGCTATGCAGTTCGGGTGCCCGCGCTCGATCCGGAAGCCCAGGCCGCGGTTGTGCAGCATCACGCCCGAACCCGGCGCCAGGATGCCGGAGCCGAAGCTCTGGAACAGCGAGTTGATGAAGCTGCACGCGTTGCCGTCGCGGTCCACGACGCACAAATACACTGTGTCGCGGTGCGCCGGCAGCATGGCCTCGCCCGGCGCCGGCAGGATCGGCATGGCTCGCGCCGGGTCGATCAGGCGGCGGAGGGCGGCGAGGTAGTCAGGGCTGGTCAGGCGGGCGACGGGCACCTCGGCCTGCGCCAGGTCGGCCAGAAAGGCATCGCGGTCGCGGTACACCAGGCGGGCGGCCTCCAGATGACGGTGCAGCCGCTCGGCGCCGAGCGGGCCGTCGCGCGCCGGGTCGAAGCTTTCCAGGATGCCGAGCAGCATCAGCACGAGAAGGCCGGAGCCGTTGGGCGGGCATTGCCAAACCTCCATGCCGCGCCAGGCCGTGTGGATGGGATCGACGAACTCTGCGCCTGTGCGCCCGGCGGCGAAGTCGGCCTCGGTGTGCAGCCCGCCACGGGCGCGGAGCGCCGCCACCATGTCCGCGGCGGCGGCGCCCTCGTAGAAGGCGCGGGTGCCGTGCCGGGCGATGCCGCGCAGCGTCTCGGCCAGCGGGCGCTGCACGAACCGGTCGCCCTCCCGCGGCGCCGCGCCGCCCGGCAGGAAGGCGTCGGCGCCGGTGCGGCGCAGCTTGTCTTCCGCCCCGCGCCAGTCGGAGGCGACCCGGTGGTGCACGGGCCAGCCCTCCTCCGCGAAGCGGATCGCCGGCTGCAGCAGCTCGTCCAGCCCCTTGGTGCCATGCGCCGCCAGCAGCGTTTCCCAGGCGGACACGGCGCCGGGCACGGTGACGGCGTGGGCCGACGTGTTCTCCAGCGCCGTAATGCCTTGCCCCTCGAACCAGTCGATGGTTGCCGCCGCCGGGGCGCGGCCGGAGCCGTTGAGCGCCACCACCCGGCCCTCCCCGGCCGGCGCGTACAGGCAGAAGCAGTCGCCGCCGATCCCGGTCGATTGCGGCTCGATCACCCCCAGCACGGCGGCCGCAGCCACGGCGGCGTCCATGGCATTGCCGCCCGCGCGCAGCACGTCGAGCGCGGTCAGCGTCGCGGCCGGCATGGAGGCCGCCGCCATGCCGTGCGTGGCATAGACGGGGCTGCGCCCGGCCAAGTGGAAATCGCGCGGGGCGGTGGGCGGGACCATTACGTATTCCTGGAGGTCGAGACGGAGCAGGAAGCTGGCATGGGGCGTCCGGCTTGGCAATCGCGGCCCGATCCCGGATGATGCGGCCATGGACACTCCCACGACCCTCGACGATTTCCACCGAATCGACATCCGGGTCGGCACCGTGATCGACGCCCAGCCCTACCCGGAAGCGCGCAAGCCCGCGATCAAGCTGTGGATCGACTTCGGCGCGGAGCTGGGCGTGCGGCAGTCCTCCGCGCAGATCACCGAGCACTACGCGCCGGACGCGCTGGTCGGCCGCCAGGTCTGCGCCGTGGTCAACTTCGCGCCCCGGCAGATCGGCAAGTTCCGCAGCGAGGTGCTGACGCTCGGCATGCCGGACGCGGAGGGGGCGGTGGTGCTGGTGCGCCCGGATCAGGCCGTGCCCCCCGGCGGGCGGCTGTTCTGATGGCCCGCAGCTACGCGACCGTCACCTGGGACCAGTTGCACCGCGACGCGCGGACGTTGGTGACGAAGCTGATGCCGCACGGCCCGTTCCGCGGCATCGTGGCGGTGTCGCGCGGCGGGCTGATCCCGGCGGCCATCGTGGCCCGGGAACTGGAATTGCGGCTGGTCGAGAGCGTGTCGGTCGCGACCTACGACGAGGAGGAGCGGGCCAAGCCGCACGTGCTGAAGCACCCGGCCGCGGCCGGTGACGGCGCCGGGTTCCTGATCGTCGATGACCTGGTGGACAGCGGCGTCACCGCGCAGGTGGTGCGGGACCTGCTGCCGCGGGCGCATTTCGCCTGCCTGTATGCGAAGCCCGCCGGCCAGCGCCTGGCCGACACCTGGGTGGTCGAGGTGCCGCAGGAAACGTGGATCCTGTTTCCCTGGGACACCGCGCCGCTGTTCGTGCCGCCCCTCGCCAAGCAGAGCAGCCCCGGTTAAACGAACGGCTTGCGGCGACGAAGCCCCTTGCGGCATCCGGACCCGTGAGCTACATCGCCTGCCTCTGAGGCGCCCGTAGCTCAATTGGATAGAGCACCAGACTACGAATCTGGGGGTTGGAAGTTCGAGTCTTTCCGGGCGCGCCATCTTGACATGAAACCGCTCCGATGACTGAGCCGACGCTCGGCGTGGTCCTGGCCGGTGGCCTGGCGCGGCGCATGGGCGGCGGGGACAAGGCGCTCCGCACCGTGGGGGGCGAGGCGGTGCTGGCACGGCTGATTGCGCGCCTGGCGCCGCAGGTCACGCGGCTGATCCTGAACGCCAATGGGGACCCGGCCCGCTTCGAGGGCTTCGGCCTGCCGGTGGCGGGCGACGACGTAGCGGATCGGCCGGGGCCGCTGGCGGGCGTGCTGGCCGGGCTGGATTGGGCGGCGCAATCATTGCCGGGCGTGCGCTGGGTCGTGACCGCGCCGGGCGACGCGCCGTTCCTGCCGGAAGACCTCGTGGCCCGGCTGCATGATGGCCGTGGCGGGGCGGTGCTGGCCTGCGCCGCGTCGGGCGGGCGGACGCACCCGGTGGCGGCGCTCTGGCCCGTGTCGCTGCGCCACGACCTGCGCCGGGCGTTGACGGACGAGGGCATGCGCAAGGTCGGCGCCTATGTCGGGCGCCACGGCGCCGCCGTCGTCGAGTGGCCGGTCGGGCGCGTGGACCCGTTCTTCAACGTGAACACGCCGGCCGACCTGGCGGATGCGGACCGGCTCGCGGCCGGGTAAGCCGTTCCGGAGTGCCGCCCCTTTGATTTGGGGGCATGGTGCGCCAGGATCCGGTGCGAACGGAGGACACGATGGCAGAAGCAACGCAGCGCGACATCATCGCCAACGGCATCCAGCTTCAGGTGACGGAGCAAGGCACGGGACCGCTCGTGCTGCTCTGCCATGGCTGGCCGGAGAGCGCCCGGTCCTGGCGGCATCAGCTCCCGGTCCTGGCCGCGGCTGGCTACCGCGCCGTTGCGCCCGACATGCGCGGCTACGGCGGCAGTGATGCGCCGGAGGCGGTGGACGCCTATTCCCTGCTGCACCTGGTCGGCGACATGGCGGGTCTGGTGGCGGCGCTGGGCGAGCGGGAGGCCGTGGTGGTGGGCCACGACTGGGGCGCCGCGGTCGCCTGGGCCTGCGCCTTGCTGCGGCCCGACCTGTTCCGCGCCGTCGCCGCAATGAGCGTGCCCCACCGGCCGCGCGGCCCGGCGCCGCCGCTGGCGACCCTGCGCGCGGCCGGCCTGCACAACTTTTACTGGCTGTACTTCCAGCCGCCCGGCGTCGCAGAGGCGGAGTTCGAGCGCGACCCCGCCGCCAGCCTCCGCCGCATCCTGGGCGCGGTCGGCGCGAGCCGCACTGGCGACGCGGGCCAGCCCCTCACGCTGCCGGAGGGCGGCGGCTTCCTCGACCTGATGCCAGAGCCGGTGCCGCGGCCGGATTGGCTGCCGGAGGCCGAGCTTGCGGCGATGGCGGACATGTTCCGGCGCACCGGCTTCCGCGGCGGGCTGAACTGGTACCGCAACATCGACCGCAACTGGGAGCTGATGGCGCCCTGGCAGGGCGCACTGATCCGGCAGCCGGCACTGTTCATCGCAGGCCAAAGCGACCCGGTGATCGCCGGCCCCATGGGCCGGAAGGGGCTGGAAGCCCTGCCGCAGGCCGTGCCGGGCCTGCGCCGTACTGTCATGATCGAGGGCGCCGGCCACTGGATCCAGCAGGAGCGGCCCGACGAGGTGAACGCCGCCCTGGTCGCGTTCCTCCGTGCGCTGGATTGATGCCGGCGGTTTGCACGGAAGCGGTCCCCGCGGAACCCCGGACGAATGCCGTCCGGCGCATGGCCAGCCGACTCCGACCTGCGCGTGATGGCCCAGCCGTTTAGGGCTGTCTAAAAATCGTTATATTAATAACGATTTGACGCAAAATTCACATGCCGATGAAGTATGTAGCTTGAATAAAGCATTAGAGCTATGATTGTTAGAACATCTCTGTCAAACCTCTTGAGCCATGTGCTATTACTCTGAAATGCGAATGAGCCCTGTTACGGATTCGACCGACGCTTCAAGCAACTCGGTCCATGTCGCCTATGCCCTCCATTACGATACCGCAACTGTCATTGACCGTTGCTGTACGCTGCTTGGGGACATCGCGCCCCTCCTCCTGCTGGTGTTCTGCGGCGGCAAGCATGACCCGGCGGCGGCGCTCGCGGCGCTTCGCGCAGCCTATGGCGCCGTGCCCGTGGTCGGCGGCTCGGCGGCCGGGGCCATCGGCGGCGGCGAGCTTGGCTACAGCGGCATGGAGGTGGGCATCGTCGCGTTCACCGCTGCCAGCATCGTGCCGCAGCTCCATGTCACGCACGGCCTGCTGGCCGGCGAGGCGGAGGCCGGGGAAGCGCTGGCGCGCGCCGTGGCCGGCCAGGCGGCGGACGACGCGGTGGTCCTGCTGTTCTTCGACAGCGTCGCCTCGACCGCCCCGCTCCGGCTGCACTATGCGAGCGCGATTGTCGACGGGTTCCATGCTGGCCTCGGCGGCAAGCGGGTCAACCTGATCGGCGGCGGCCTGCTCGTCGACATGAACCTGTCCGACGGCTGGGTGTTCGATGGGGAGGGCGTGAGCAAGCACTCGGCTGTCGCCCTGGTGTTCCCGCCCGCGATCAAGGCCGAGACCACCGTGATGCACGGCTGCCGCCCGGTCAGCAGCTTCATGGAGATCACCCGCATCGACGGCGCGGAGGTGCACGAGCTGGACGGGGAGCCTGCCCTCGCGGTCATCGAGCGGATGCTGGGGCTGCGACTGGGCAGCACCGATGGCAGCGACCTGTCGCTCGTGGCGACCTTGGGCGAGAAGCACGGCGACCCCTTCGCGCCCTACGACGAGAATGCCTATGTCAACCGCCTGATCCTGGGCGCGAACCGCTCGGCCGGCTCGATCACCTTGTTCGAGCCGGATTTCCGCCAGGGCGCCCGGGTGCAGATCATGGCGCGTGACAACGCCCTCATGCTCGAATCGGTGCGCCAGGGCACCGCGGCAGCTCGAACGCGGAGCCTGGCCAGCAAGCCTTTCCTGGGCCTTTACATCGACTGCGCCGGCCGGGCCAGCGCCCGCAGCGGCGCACCCTTCGAAGAGGCAGCGCTGATGATGCAGGACCTCCGCGCATCCTTTCCGCTGCTCGGCTTCTACTCGGGCGTCGAGATCGCGCCGTTCGGCAGCTATAGCCGTCCGCTCGATTGGACCGGCGTCCTCACCTTGCTGACGCAGGAGGCGTGATGAACAACCGCGTCGGCATCGGCAACCCGCATGAGCGCGAGCTGCACTACTACCGCAACGAGTGCAACGACCTCGGCGCTCGGCTGCTGCGCCTGCAGGAGGAGCAGAGCCAGGCTTTCCTGGAAGCGCGGCGCAGCCGCACGGTGGCCCGGCTGGTGCGCGAGGCCTACCGCTTCGCCGAGCCGACCCAAGCGATGCACGACGTGGGCGGCGCGCTGCTGCAAGTCATCGTCGAGGCTGCGCTATGCGACCGCGCCGGCCTGCTGCGGGAGGAGCCGCCCGGCAGCGGCCGTTTCCTTGTGGCCCACGCCATCGGCGGCACCAGCGTCGAAGCGGACGAGGTCGTCATGATCCCGAACCCGCCAGGCTTCTTCTTCACCAGCTCGCTCCGGTTCGACCGTCCACCCGAGGGGCTGCTCGACGTGCTCCGGCTGCCGTTCGTCCTTTGGGCCTACGACCGGTCCAGCGGCCATGCCCTCGTGATCGGCAACCGCTCCGAGGGGAACGTGAGCCGCCCGTTCGAGTCGGGCGACCAGGAGCTGATCGAGACGGCGCTGTTCGTCTATCTCGACGTGCTCTACCGCAAGCACGCCGAGGCGCAGTTGCGCCAGGCGAAGCAGTCCGCGGAGGAGGCGAACGTCATCCAGGCGCGGTTCCTGGAGACGCTTTCGCACCGGCTGCGGCCCACCGTCGAGCGTATCGTGACGCTGGTGAAGGCCATGGCGTCCCACGCCGGGCCGGCCGCCGGGGCGGAGCAGATCGCCGCGGCGACGCAGCAGCTCACCGAAAGCTCGCACGAGCTGGCCGCCCTCGCCAACGACGCCCTGGACCTCGCGACGACCCGGGACCAGTTCCTTCACCTCGACGTCCAATGGATCGACCTTGGCGACGCGATGCGCCGGGTCCTGCGCGCCTGCTACTCGGCCAGCGTCAAGGGCGGCGTGGAGCTGAGCATGAGCCTGCCCAAGCGGAACGTGTCGGTGTGCGTCGATCGGGACAGCATGCACCGGGCGATCCAGGCGCTGATTGGCGCATCGCTGGCCCGCGCGCTGCCGGGTTCGGCGGTCAAGCTTTCGGCCGGGCGGCGCGGCGACGGTGCGGTGGAAATCCTTGTGGGCTGCTCGGTCGAGGGCGCGCCGCCCCCGGCCGAGCCTGCGTTCGCGGACCCGGGACAATTGGAGCGGCCGCGCGTCGAGCCTGGCGCCGACCGGGTCGCCGTCGCGCGCCGGATCGTCGAGGCTCATGACGGCGTCCTGCTGACGGAAACGCGGCTCAGCGGCGGCAGCCAGGCCCGCATCATCCTGCCGGTGCACATGA
>JAABUQ010012567.1_pt1 | contig 10485 bp, 6 predicted proteins | sample 5560001 | NCBI WGS metagenome assembly JAABUQ01 (sample SAMN10711888, study PRJNA513371) | rock metagenome | isolation source: Antarctica rocks | place: Antarctica: Victoria Land, Finger Mt nord | collected 2015-12-18 | reverse complement strand
TCGTACTGCTTCCTCTTTGAATTCTTTCGTGTAGACTTTTTGCATCTTGCCCATTGTTGATCCCTTTCCCAAGCTTGATTGAGTATATCTCAGCTTTAGGGACTCTTTCAAATCGGGGCAAGATCATTGAGACCATGAGCAAAAGCGTGAACAGGGGCGTGAACAAGAGGAGTCTATGAACACGTTGACCTTGTCTTTCCTTGGAACACCAGCCGTCTCCTTTGCAGGGCAGATGGTCAAGTTTCGGACGCGCAAGGAACTCGCCTTACTGATTTACTTGGTCGTCGAAGGGGGATTGCACGCGCGTCCAAAACTGATGTCTCTCTTCTGGCCCGAAAGTGATGCGGCTCATGGTCGCATGATGCTTCGGCGCACGCTCGCTGATTTGCGGCACCACTTGGCGGATGCGACGAATGATCCTAATATGGTTCACTTTCGCGCAGAACATGACCTGCTTGGGGTAACACTCTCTGCTTCGGTTGAACTTGATCTTCGTGCGCTCGATGCAACGGCTCCTCAGGCTTCCTCGTTTGGGAGAGCAGAACGACTGTCTAGCGAAGAGCATCGTTTGCTCCTCGCGCATCTCCAAGCAATACTCGACGCCTCCCTTGGTCCATTTTTAGAGGGGTTTTCCCTTCCCGATGCCGCTGCATTTGAAACCTGGGTGAGCATCCAACGCGCATCTGTGCATCGTCAACTTGACCACCTCTTTGATCGTCTCTCGACCTTACAAATGGAAGGCGGTGAGATAGCGCAGGCCATTGAGACCGCGAATCGCTGGGTAGCGTTTGATCCAGTGCATGAACTGGCTGTTCGACGCCTAATGCAGCTCTATTTTGTGGTGGGCAATCGTGATGCAGCACTTCGAGTCTATGAAGCAGGTCGTGGTACGCTCGCGCACGACCTCGGGACGCAACCAGCTTCAGAAACCGTCGCACTTGCAGCGCAAATCAGGAGAGACCTGTCTCTTACATCTACGGTACGAGAGACCCGTTCAGCAGTTCTCTCCCCTCCTGTCCTCAAAAGTCCCCTTGTGGGACGAGCACGAGAGTACGCAACTTTGATCGAGTCCTATCAAGATATAGTGCAAGGGCAGCTTCGTGTGGTGAGTGTGGAAGGCGAGGCTGGTATTGGCAAGACTCGTCTCGTGACAGACTTTCTCGGTTGGGCGGTGGCACAAGGAGCGGATGTCTTGCAAGGGCGGGCCTTTGAGAGTGGAGGACGTCTTCCCTATCAACCAGTTGCAGAGATGCTCCGAAGTCGTCTCGAACGAGAAAATGCGCCTGACGACCTGCTCAGTGATGTGTGGTTAGTCGAACTCTCTCGTCTGCTCCCTGAACTACGTGATCGCTATCCTGACCTGCCATCACTCACTCCTGATGAAGGTACCGCGCAAACTCGTTTGCAGGAAGCGGTTGCTCGCCTGGGTCTGGCACTCGCTTCGCGCCGTCCATTAGTCCTCTTTCTTGACGATGTGCAATGGGTGGATGGGGCCTCGCTCGACCTCTTGCATGTCTTAGGACAACGCTGGAAGGAACATGCTATCCCTGCACTCCTTTTGCTGAGTCTACGAACCGAAGCCGTGATGACGATGCCAGACCTTGCCGCATGGGTAGCGAGCATGGAGCGTGATCTTCCACTCAGACGTGTGACGCTCTCCTCCCTGACCTATGAGGAAACGATGCACATGGTGCAAGGGACGCGGATGGGCAGAAGTGTGCAAGGGCCTGAAACAAGTGTCTCAGCACCTCCCTTTCTTTCCTCTCCATCTCCTGCACCATTCAAGGAATTCATCCGTTGGCTCTTCCGGGAAACACAAGGACAGCCCCTGTATCTGTTAGAAACGCTCAAAGCATTACTTGAACATCATCTGCTTACCCTCGTGCCATATGGGAAGAGTGAGCAGATGATTGAGGTGACGTCAGTCTCATGGCAAACTATCCAACATCAGCATATGCTCCCTGCAGGAGTGCGTGACGTGATTCGTACTCGATTGACTCACCTTCCACCTGCTGCCCTCCTCCTCTTGATGGCAAGTGCAGTCTTCGGTCATGGCGCGTCCTTTGAACAGCTTCGTCATGTCGCAGAACTGGGGGAGAACGAGACCTTGACCGCTCTTGACGAGACGGTCAAACGTAGCTTGCTCCGTGAAGGCACCAGCGAAGACAGAAATAGAGCTCCTCATGCCTACTTTTTCACGCATGACAAGATTCGTGATGTCGTCTATACAGAAACTGGGGATGCGCGTCGACGCATTTTTCATCGACGGGCGTTTGAGGTGTTCTCTCAGGTATCTTCCAAGTCTCAAACCGCACCTGCCGTTCTCGCATATCACGCATTCGCCGCAGGATTGTTTTCTGAAGCCCTTCATTTTGGAGTGATGGCAGGGGATGAAGCTATGCATCTGTTTGCAGTGCGTGATGCAATTGCGTTCTATGAACAGGCGCACCTTGTGGTAACAGAACATGTGGGACTACTCTATCACCACGACAGGACAGTACTTTCCGATCTGTATCCTCTCTATATTCGGCTAGGTCGAGCATACGAGCTCATAAATGACCGAGAACGAGCATACATGATTTATCAGGAACTTCTCATTGTCGCGCGAGCAGCGAAGGCATCTCCTCTCGAAGTTGCAGCACTCAATCATCTGGCAATGCTGGTGGCGCAGGATGGCTTTCAGATTGAGCAGGCATTAGAGTTGTTGCAGCAGGCACGGATGGTTGTTCAACAGAGTGAGGATCGAACAGGAGAAGCAGAAACTGAATGGAATGTCGCACAAGTGAACTATTATGCCTCGAAAATGGACCTCGCACTCGAGCATGCAAGTCGGGCACTCACGCTTGCTTCGGCTCTCGGTCGTTCAGGCCTGCATGCTCAGAGCCTCAATCTGCTAGCCTATGTAAGACGCGCGCAAGGAGCATGGGAGGAGGCCAAAACAGATGCTGAACACGCTTGGTCGCTGTATGTCACACTTGGCAATCGAGCCATGGAAGCCGACTGTATAGGAATTCTGGCTGATATTGAGATCAATACTGGGAAACCACAAGGAGGGCTTGAGATGGCACGCCTTGCTTTCGTTATCAGCGTGGACATCGAAAATCGTTGGGGGCAAGTCAACAGTGCCATTCACATCACGCGAGGGTTACTGGAATGCGGGAAGTACGCAGAGGCATTGGCAGTAGCGAAAGAGGGTGTGCTCCTAGCTCGTGACTTGCACTTTCCCTTGCTCCTGGTATTCATGCTCACGATGTTAGGAGCCACGTATCGAGCACTCCTCCAATTCTCGCAAGCGCGTGAGACGCATCTGGAAGCACTCGAGATCAATGCAACGCTCCCTTCTCAACGATATACGTCCTATTGTTTTGCCGAACTGTGTGCAGATGCCGTGTTTGCCAGAGAGTGGGAGGTGGCTCAGAACTATGCTCAACAGGTGGTTGCTTCACGAAACGCGAACGTCATCGTCTGGGCAGAAACACCACGGTGGACGGAAACAGCAGCACTCATGCGAGGAGGGTTCGTCGAGATGGCGACGGAAGGAGTTCGGCAGTTCGGGGAGCAGTTCGGCTCTCGTCAGCGATGCCGTATTTCGTATCTGAGGGCTTTAGCGATACTGGCGAGAGCCGGGCATGAGAAGGACCAAGCACAACTATGCTTACAGGAAGCACTCCGTCTTTCAGAGGAAATGAATTTGCCAGGTGAACAGTGGCAGATGCTCATAGTACAGGGAAGCATCTATCAGGAAAGCGGAGAGACAGAGCAAGCAAAGCAGGCGTGTACTCAGGCAGATGCCATCCTGCAAGGGCTGGCAGAGAAGATTGAGGAGAAGGAAATGCGGACCAAATTTCTTTCAAGTGCAGAGAGCCAAGTATCTATTCGCGAAGAGGACTGACGTGGTTCAACCAATCGGAGAAGGTGAATGATACCTCCTGTCGAGAAATGGCAGTCTCTTCTTTTTGCATGAGAGGACAGTGTCATATGTATCACTCTATGAATGCCTCATAATAAAGGTACATTTCTATGGTACTCGTGTGTTCCCCTTCTATCTGAAAAGAAATACTCTATCTACCTGTTTTACAGTTTTTCCTTAAACCACTTTTCTGTTCCATTGCACCACAACCCCCCTCATCAACCGTTTCTTATCGAGGTACTTGATAGCTAGTTCATCCGCCTCCGCCAGCGCTTTCGCATTCGTTATATTTTTCGGTGGCACAATTCTACTCAGACGCTCCTCAACTTGCGCCCGCACCTCCGCTCCCAGTTCAATAGCAGTCTCTAAACATGCAACTGCAATCAAATGCAACTGATAGCGCAACCCTTCCTCCTCGTCGCCACGTTCAATAAGACCTAGCACCAATTGCTCGCATAGAGGCTTCGTGACAAAACCAGCCGTCAGAATAATCACTTCGCGCCACTGGTCATCATCGGCACGAGCTATAAGCTCCTCAATCTCGCCTGCACTTGTGATAGCCTGGGCAGCAAAATACTCTTCAAAGGTGCGGTGGGTGAAATCGAGGCGACCAGCAACGGGTTCGCGTAACACAGCCGCCCGCTCGACTAACAGTTTGCGCACTTTTTTGCCAGTGACCTCTTGCGCTATATTGGGCATATCAACCAGCCTCTGGGCGAAGCGTTGATCGACATCCTCTATTCGAGCTTCGGAGAGATTTTCGTGGATCATCCAGTAGGCTAGATCTTGCAGTAGGCGCTGTTTCTGACCGTAGCTGAGGGCGGGATAGTCGCTCAGATCGATCTTGCTCTCTTTTTCGCGTCGTTCGAGTAGGAGGGAGCTACACGCTTCATACAGCTCAATGCGATTCACGGGGAGTTGCTGCCGCCGTTCTCTATTCAAAGCGCAGAGCATAGCGCACAAGAGCGGATTCGTTGCCAGCTTCTGGATGGCACGCGTCCGCCTCACCTGCTCTTTGAGGTGCTCGGCCAGCGGTTCAAGCTCTCTTTTCTCTTCGTCCGTTTGCAACTCTTGCCGAACCGCCTCGTGCCAATGTTCAATAAAGTGGTAGATATCGCCCATTTCCATGTCCTGGAGCATGGCATCGCCGAAGGACTCGTGATTCATCCAGCCTTCTTCGATGGCGTGTGGTCGCGAGGTGACGACGAAGGTACACTCGCCATAGCTTCCGATGAGATCCCGCAGCCAGCTATGAACCTCCTCGCGCTGCACAGCCGAGACTTCATCCACGCCATCCACCAGCACGATCGCCCGACCCGCTTTCAAGATCTCATGTATCCAACGCTCCGGCATCGTATCAAAGATGGCAGATGCGGCAAACTCTGGAAAGTCCTTCGGCCTGGGCAGCTTCGCGTTTGCATATTGACGCAAGCGAATATAGAAGGGAAGCTTGCCATTCCACTTTGCTAGCTCGCCCTCAAACGAGTTCGTGGCGGCTCGCACAGCGATCCATTGTAATAGCGTTGTTTTACCAGATCCTGCCATACCTTGAATGAGCAGGCGTTTGGAAGATGCCAGGACGGTCTCAACAGGCAATGTAATATCCCTATCCTCATCCTCATCCTCGTCTTCGTCGTCATGCTCATAGTCAGCATCACGCCTTCCCTTCACATGATACTCATCCTCATCGACTTTTTGAAAAGACTCTGCTATTGTTTGGGCGACGGAGAGGCTAATATAAGCGACGCTCAATTTATGGCGGCGGTTGAGGAGGGAGACGTCGGCTCCGATGAGATTGAGGACGTCGAGGTTGCGGGCGACGGATTCGCGGTAATCTTTTTCGAAGCGGTCGGCGGCTTTAGAAGGGTCGAGGTTTTCGCCTATTTTGCGCAGTTCGGCGAGGGCTTCGTCGACCTTTTTGCCGATCTGGTCGCCGCGTTTGAGGAGTTCGGCGAAGGTGCGTTCGTTGAAGGCGGGGAGCTGAGTGGCGATGTCTACAATGTAGGTGCAGCATTCTTTGATGATGCGGTTGTAGAGCTGGGTGGCGGCTTCGCTGAGGTCGCGCGTGGCGTTGGGATTGGCGGCGCGTACGTGCTGTTCGAGTTGTGTGGGCTGGAGGTTGCGTTCCAATAGCAGATCACGGCTGAGCCGGGATTTGTTCAGAGTCTCGGCGACGGCATGGGCGACGGCGGCGCGCTCGCCCTCGTCGAGGTGAGCACCATCGCGCTCCAATACAGGCACGATCTCTTCGCTGATCTTGTCGGCGATGTCCTGAAACTCCCGGTCGCCTCGACGTTGCACCATTGGGTCCGATGTTTTAGAGCCAACGAGGTCGACCAGGTTCGCCGACATATCGCTTAGCGCGTCATCCTTGACCCACAGCTTAAAGATAGATTTCGCGACCGCCTTCCCCACCTCAATGCCCGCGATAGTTAGCAACGACGACATATCGATTCCTTTCTCCACTGTACAGGGTCATGCACTAACCGATATCAATACGTGTATACTATCTCTATAAACGCTTGAGCCCACTCTAATTCAAATGTACTGCTCCATCTCGAATTTCATAGCAACGTTCTGGTGCTACTTGCCCTTTAGTGCAATAAAGTGTACGGACCAGATTTTCTAGCCCTTCATACATTTTTTGACCTTACTACATCGCGTCCGTACACCTCGCCTGCCTCCCATGCCCAACCCGAAATCCACTCAACTTCACTTACTTGGGTTCGTCTGAAGCTAGAGCAGTACCGCTCTAGCACACTTCATGTTCGCCCAAAGCTCGGAACGCGGAGTGCTTCGGAGCACCTGGTCAGTACTTCTCCCCGTAAACGGGGTCTGCGCACGATAAATCGGCGCCTCTGCTTCGCAGGGCATTGTAATGACGGGTGTCAGAGCAGCGATTCGAAATTTCGCTACGCCTACAGCGAACGTACACGGTACCAGTAGGAGTAGAGTTCGTTGAAGCCGAGGTTTTTGTAGACTCCCAGTGCGTCCTGATTTGCGGCCACGACCTGTAGATACGCGTAGGTGGCGTTCTGCTGCCGGGCCCAATCTAACATACTTCTTACGAGCTGTGTGCCGTAGCCTTTCTTTCTCTGATCGGGGGCAGTGAGGACGTCGAACATGCCAAAAATATCATTCTCCAGGACGCCGAGTCCACAGGCGACGGGCGCTTTGTTTATGCGCAGCGCGGCGAACAGGGGCTTGGAGACGATGCGCTCCAGGATCTCCTGGTGCGGCTGATGCCTCTCGATAGGACTCTGGCTCAATTGTGAGAAGATGGAGAGCCATGTTGTGAGCGAGGCTTTGGAGAGCGCAGGATCGGCATCTTGCACCTCTGCCTCTGGCGTGAGTTCTGAGGTCAACACCAGCGTACGGCTCATATATCGGTACCCGCGCTGCTCTAGCAACTGGTCGAGCTCTGGCACAATCTCTAAAAATGACGGAAGGCGAAAGATTGTTGGCAGCTTTTTTTCTTTATAGAAGTATTCACATGCATCAATCTTAGTAGCGAGTGGGAGGAGTGACGAATATAGAGGAGTAATTGAGTTGGCTCGTTTGGTATAGCCTCGGGCGAAACGCAGCAGCCAGCCATCATAGTGCATCTGCTGTAGCGCGGGCCAACTGTTGAGCGCGGCCTCTTCGATACGTCTTTCCAGCATATATCTCCTTTGTGCATTTTCACTTGACGTGTCAGGGAACTCTGATCGTGATGCCTGCACACTATTGAAGACGACTCAGAAAGCTCGTAATAACGGCGCTAATCGATTATTATTGAGCGATTGATAGAGTATGTGTGAGATGAGGTACGCTAACCTCTAAACGGCTACTTTTACTCAGATGGATATACAAAAGTACTATCTCTTTGTCAAAGAAGAGATCACTTGTATAGTATGTAGCATGCAGATACGACCGAGAGAGGATTGAAGGCTTCAATGTGTATAAACTTGATCTAGCCGCCCTGTTACAGATGTTACGAGAGTTCCACCAAAACGCGATACTCCTGACAGAGATTGAAAGCATTCCTAATGCGCGGGGACGCTTTCAAGTGCAGATCTTTGTGCTCGAAGGGAAAATTACCTCTTGCTTTATTAAAGACCGTAGCGGCCATATTCTGCTTACAGGTAATGACGCGCTCGACTGGCTGCAACGCCTGGGAACCTTAAATTGGACATTAACATTACAACGCCCAGCAGATCCTGCACAAAACTCGCCTATCCTCCAGCCATCCGTTCCTCGTACATTCATTCCTATTCCTCGGCGCACAGTACATGTAACGCAAGAGCAGATAAGCCTGTGGCCGAGAAAACACCGCGCGATCTTTGTGTTAGTGGATGGGAGAAAGAATACTGAACACATTGCCACGCTGCTTTCCCTTCCAGTGAAGGAGGTTGAAAAGGTGTTACGTGATCTTCAATCCACTAGATTTATTGCCTTAGACTAATCTTTTTGAAGTTTTTCTGTAAAGAAAGGAGAGGCAGGTTTTCCCCAACGATGCAGCACCGGGAAAATATATGCCTTACAACGACGAACATGAGAATGCCCAAATCACCGAACGATGAGCAGACGGAACTTGACTGGTCTCCAGGGACCCTGGTTGAGCAAAAATCTCAAGCTCGCTTTCAACCACTAAAGCTGTGGTATCGCTTTACCACACCAGCAGAGCCCCCGGCTAACGCCAGCATAGAGAAGCGAGAAGCGGTACGACGTGCGCGCTTGACAAGTAATATCTTACTCATCTTAATTGCAACTCTGCTTCTGATCTCTCCAATCACTATCACACACGCAAATCATATTTTGCCAATCCTTCTTCTTGTTGCACTCCTTGTCGCGGGTGGAGCAGTGCTGCTTAATCGCTTTGGAAAGGTGGTGATCGCGGGTACATTGATTGTGACGACGATCAACCTCGCCTTTGCGATTTCACTGCTTACCACTCCCAGTGGATTGGGGGCCTACAATCTTCCCACCTTCGATCTTCTAGTTATTTCAGAACTCCTCGCCGTTTCCCTACTCCCGGCAAGGGCTGTCTTTGTCGTTGGTGGAATCAATAGTCTCTTCATCTGGGGCGATCTTACCTACCAGCATCGTACACCCGACCTCGCGTATCTGTTTGCCCATTCTGGCTATAGTTTAGTTATACGCCCTATTATCTTACAAATCATCGTAGCCGTTGTGGCATATCTGTGGGTGCGAAGCGCGATGCAAGCTATTGTTCGTGCTGACCAGGCCGAAGTTATCGCATCTCTCCAACACGCCATTGCTCAACAAGAACATACGGTCGCTCAACAAAAGCGCCAACTCGACCTGAGCATACAGCAGATTGTGGACACGCATGTGAGGGTGGCAAATGGAGACATGGATGCACGCGTTCCGCTGAACAACGATAATGTCCTCTGGCAGGTTGCCGGCTCGCTCAATAATCTGCTTGCCCGACTGCAACGCTTGCGCCAGGATGCATACGAGTTGCAGCAGCTAAAAGAGCAGATAAACTATCTTACTGCTGCGATTCGACAAGCTCAGGCGACACAGCAGCCTGTACGCTTTTCAAGAAGCAGGACTGCCTTAGATCCACTTCTCATCGAACTCAATTCGCGAAGAACATAGACCTGTATGCTTCTTATCTTCTTCTGATCTTGAGCGAAGGACTTTTGCCTCAACCTTCGTTCAAGGGGTTGTGCACGCTTTGGCAGTGCATAGATACGAGTAAAGTTAATCAGGCGATGCTTACCCAATGAATAATATGGTAGGATAGAACAAAACAATCTGTTCTCTTTAAGGAGCCTTTTTATGACCATCGAAGCAGCTTTTACAACCTTTCCAATCCTTACCACAGACCGCTTGCTCTTGCGGCAGATTCAGCCGGGGGACGCTGAGGCACTCTTTGCAATCTTTTCGGATGAGGAGGTGATGAAGTTCTATGGAGATGCGCCCCATCGTTCTCTTGACGAGTCCCGCGAGGAAATTAGAGGTGCGCTGGCTCACTATGCACAACACGAGTCGCTTCGCTGGGCTATTACGCTTCGCGGCGAGGACACGTTTCTTGGCTCTTGCACCCTCTTCCACTTTGATGAAGGCTTCCATCGCGGCGAGATCGGCTATGAGCTCCATCGCGACTTCTGGGGCCAGGGCATCACGTCAGAGGCCGTGTCCGCCATTCTAACCTACAGCTTCTCTAAACTGAATTTGCATCGCGTTGAGGCACTTATGGATATTGCGAACGAACGCTCTAAAGGGCTGGTTCTCAAGCTGGGCTTTACTTACGAGGGCTATCTGCGGCAGCGCTATTACCTCGACGATGGTCATTTCGAGGACGAGCACTACTTTGGATTACTCAGGCATGAATGGCTCAAATCAGCATAAGCATTCCTGTATTCAGGTTGTTCTTGTATTTTGAGAGGTACGCAGAGTAGATCGATCACTATTCAAGGAGTCAATGTCTATCTGACAGAGTATAATGGCCCTAGAAATCTGAACACGGAAGAGGGTAGGAATAAGATAGACTCAGAGCATGATGAGAAAACAGTACACAGCCGCTTTCAAGGCCAAAGTCGTGCAGGAACTTCTCAAGGAAGAGA
>JAABUQ010012566.1_pt1 | contig 10485 bp, 6 predicted proteins | sample 5560001 | NCBI WGS metagenome assembly JAABUQ01 (sample SAMN10711888, study PRJNA513371) | rock metagenome | isolation source: Antarctica rocks | place: Antarctica: Victoria Land, Finger Mt nord | collected 2015-12-18 | reverse complement strand
CCATAATTTGACAGCATAATAACTTTCGTCGCCTCTCCCAATCCGCGTGTTTCTAGCTCTTGTAGCAGTTGGATGCCATCTTCGTTACTGGGATCTGATTCATTTAGTCGAATATCAAGTATGAACAAATGAAAGAATGTTTCATCCAACCGCTTTAAGGCATTGTTCTTGTTGTGAACTGCTTCTACGTAAAAACCAGCATCCTGAAGTTTCTCAACGACCTGCTCGCACCATTCTTTCTGATCATCTACGACCAGGATACGCCCTTGCCTTGTCATGGAACACTTTCTCCTTCGTTGTGTGGTCTCTACACTACAACAGAGCTATGATATTCTCGTACCTGCCTTTGGCAAGCTCAAACGGAATGTTGTCCCGTGTCCTAGTTGGCTTTCTACTAGTAACTCTCCATTATTTTTAATAGCATTAAGCCGTGCGCTCCATAGTCCAAAGCCAGAACTTCTCTTCGTTGAGTAGAACAGGCCAAAGATTTCTAGTAATCTTTGTTCGGGGATACCCGGTCCTGTATCTGTTACCTCCAAATTGACGTAACGGTTATTGTTGTAAGCTTCGAGAGTGATTTTGCCACCTTCAGGCATCGCCTCTATAGCATTTTGTACGAGGTGATGAAGAATATCTGCAACGAGATCAGGGAAAACCTCAATTTCTGCAATATCTTCGTCTATCATCATCTCTAACTGAATACCAGGCTGCACCCACGAGGTAAAGTGAGCAAATACCTCTTCGAGCAGTATTCGAGGAGATATGATGGCCTGCTCACGCATCTCACCCATCTGACCCATCGTCCCTTCTCCTGATCTTGCCAGCTCTTGTTTGAGTTTTCTACTGAGTTGTAGTACCTTCTCTGCAACATCTAGTATGTTCCCTAATTTCTTCGTGATGAGGGTATTACGAATGTTTTGTTGTTCCATTTCTTTTTGGATGTCATCTACATATCCTGCAGTCAATCCTAGTGTGCCTAAACGATGCGTTAACCCTAACGCTGATTGACCAATCAAGCTCATTTCCTCTGCGGACCTGGCACGTTGCTCAGATTCTTGCCGTGCTTGTGCTGTTTCCAGGCGATAGATTGTGCTCGCCAGTTGTTGTGCCAGTCCCTCGAAGAAATCCTTATCGGTCTCCTTAAACTTCCCAATTTTTTGATGGCTTAGACCGAGCGAGCCATAATAGCGATTTTTGAACAGGATCGGGGTGACAATGAGTGAGTGTATAGTGTTATTCGCGAATATCACCTCGTTCACATCAGGAGGGAGATTGTGAACATCTTTAATTAAAATAGTGCGTCGCTCTCGCGCCACTTGTCCATTAATTCCTTCGTTCAGCTTAATCTTGTGAGGGAATGGAACCTGTGCATGGCGCGAAGCACTGAATAATACCAATTCTTTTATATCTTCGTCATAGAGACGGATCACAACCAGGCCCTGACTATAGCTTTCTGCGATGTGCAGGATGACATCATACACCTGCTCAAGCTGCGATATATCACTGATCTTGCCGAGTTCTCGTCCAGCTTGATACAACAATTCAAAACGCAGTTTCTCCTTCTCCGCTTTCTCGTAGCGTTCCGCATTTTGCAATGCAACAACGGCAAGATCAGCTAATCCTTGTAATAGTCGCACATCGCCTTCCCTAAAGTTGTTTGGGGTGGTACTCTCGATATTGACCACGCCACGTATCTTATCCCCTTCGAGCATCGGTACCGCAAGTTCGGAACGCGTACCAGGAATATAGTGCAGGTAGACCTTATTCCATGGCGGTTGAGATGGGTCTACATTGAGGAACTCTTTACTACGCGCAACATGTCCCACAATTCCTTGATTCAGTCCATGACGTTGCCCCTTCTTGTCTTCAAGCACACCGTGCTCTGCTACCATGTGCAAATCATCTTCCTCTGGATCGTAAAGCATGAGAACACCTGTGTTAGAGTATGTGAGTTCTAATGCTTTCTCCAGGATAAGGTCAAAAACACGTTCTGCATTCAGTTGGCTCGTGATCTCTTTGCTAATCTGATTAAGCACCTGGCCCTCTTCTGCAAAACGCTTTTCTCGCTCATACGCCTGGGCCTTCTTAACCGCAAGTACTGCTTGTCCGGCTAGAGTACGCAGAAAGGCTTCGTCCTCCTGACTGAATGCCCCTTCTTTTGTACTCTCAAAATTGAGGACACCGACCACCTCTTCACCGTCTCGTAGTGGGACATCAAGTTCCGCAACAGTATCGGCAGCAATCTCAAAGTAGAGATCACGCCAAGGAATATCTTGATGGACATTACGAACCAACACCGATTGTTTCTGCTGGAGTGCCCAGCGCGTAATACCTTTCCCTTTATAGGCATTGAGTTTTAATAACTGGCGAGCTTCAGCATGCATTCCTATGACTGATTTTGCTTCTAAGGATTGTCCTTGAGGATCATAGAGTAAAATGCATGCCCCATCGGCAGGCACACGCTCACAGGCTAATACAAGCAGTGTGTTGAGTACATGGTCCAGGTCCAAGTTGCGGTTGAGCGCGCGGTCAATGTCTTGCAATGTCTCTAATTCGTCTATGCGACGTTGCAGAAGTTCTTCTAATACCCGTGCGTTTTTAATAGCGATAGCTACATATTGTGCTAATCCTTCAATAAACAGCTTTTGGGGAGCATCAAAGCGTTGTGGCTGGCAAAAATTGACAAAAAGTACACCAAATGATTGATCGTCTACGCGCAAAGGGATAATTGCTGTGGAGTGAATATTTTCTCGCTGTTGAAATCCTTCTCGTTGAAGGCGTGTATTACCTGTGAGTACTGTATAAATAGCTATACTTTCTTTGGCAAAGATAGGTGCTGTGTGATGCAGCATAAGAGTTGCGATATGAGGCCAACTAGTAAGCGAAGGTAAAGATGAGGGCAGCTTCGGCATTCTTGCTACGCGTGGGGGAAGCATAACTTGCTGAGTTGGTTCATAAGGGTAAAGTACAACAATATCAGCCTTTGTAGTAGCGCGGATAATTTCCACGACTTCTTCTAGTCTCGATTTCGAGGAGAGTTGCTGGGTTAAGAATTGACCTGTCTCGTTCAGGAGTTTCATAGTGTTGAATAAACGGATGTTGTTCAGTGCGAGTGCGATATGATTCGCCAGAAGTTGTAGGATAGATTGATCTTCCTCGTTGTATGCATCTGGTTGAGGATGTTGGATAGAGAGTACGCCCAAAGGCACGTTGCGCAGTAAAAGTGGCACGAAAATGAAAGATTCATTTACACCTGTTCCTGCTATGCTGTTAAGTCGAAATGGTAGGTGTTCTGCCTCTTTACTCATCTGCCGTACAAATTGTGGCCTGAGCGTCTTAATAACGTAGAAGCATGCACCGCTCAACATGGCATTATCTTCGTGGATAATATGGCCTTCGTCTTCCAGATAGATGTCAAACGTGTTTGTTTGAGGTTGGTACACTGTCAGTAAGAGGGCATGGCTGGTATCAAGAATGCTCGATAATTTATTTCTCAGCCTGTGAAAAAGTTGGTCAACAGTGTCCAGCTCTTGATTGATCTCCTGACCGATCTCTGCAACTCCCCTATAGCGAATAAGTAACCAGGTTTCCTGAAGAACAAATGAGGCTTGAGTAGCAAAGACGCGTAAGGTTTCCTGGTCCTCTGAATTGAATTCCCGTTGTTGCTTAAAGTATAGTAAGAGCACACCAAACGGCTTTTGTTGTGGTGTTGCACGGAGAGCGAAAGCCGCAAGCGAATGAATATCTGTATCTGCCAGTGCGCTTTGGTACTCTGGCTCTGCTTGTATATCTGCTAACAGAAATATATCTTCTTGCAATGTATACTGTATAAGCCTTTCTAACTCCTGCCGTATATAAAACGCTCTGTTCTCATTAGAGGAGCTATCTGAAACAAGAATCGCTGTGAGAGAACGACCAGTGAGTGGATTGAATGGAAAGAGCGTGCAATAATCAGCGCTAAAGAATTTACAAGCTATCTGAGCAGTGCGTTGTAGAGTGCTGCGTAGATTGCCAGGTTCTCCGATAGCTTTTAGCACTACATCTAGTAGTGGACTCGTTTTATGGGATGCGTGGTGCGTCATATCTCTACTCCTGTGCATTGGCTCATTGTCATGATGACAGATGGGCATTTACGATTCTAGTGACTGTTAGTGACCTATACTTTCATAAAATGACGCTTAACATAACATACAATAAAATGTCTGTAAAGGTGAAAAAATTACAAGAAATGAATACTGCTAAGAACGAGAATGAACGTTTCATGTAGGCCCTACATGTTTTTGCATATAACCAAGACGAGCTAATCGTTTGTATGCGTGCTGAAGAAGTGACTGGTATCTGCTATGATCTTTAGGATCAGTAGAAAGAGGTTGCTGATAGTGACGCAATTGTATCCCCACTGCTAAAAAGGCTTTTTGAAGTGGTGTTGGTTGTGTATCAAAGGACATGTGATTAGCCAGGTCAACCAGCAACGCGTGCTTCTGCTTAGCGGGGAATTTGGCGATTTCGCGTGCTGCCTGAGTAAAAATTGTCTCCCGATAGACATTCTCAGTGGCAATTTCTGCATATTCTATCTGTTCAGTTATGCTTTCATCTAGTTTCGCTGAAGTATTGCCTGTTGCGACGCGGACCAATCGCCTATCTCGACGTATCATATCTACGCTACGATTGTACGTGGTGGTCATCGCCATGTTCTTGAGTGAACAAATGGAAGAGGCTTCTCCACTTTTAGCCTTTTCTGAACGTTCAAATAGACGCAGTGCAGTTTCTTGTACCACATCTTCTGCAATATCGTTTTCCTGCCCCCGCCATGAAGAAACATTAAAAGAGTAGATCAAGTGCCTTGTGACAGGACGCAGCATTGCGTAAAGTTCTACCCAAGTAGTGTCGGTATTGCTATTGTTATCTGGTGTAGTAGGAGTTGAATGACTCTTCATGCTAATGATCTCACTTTCTTATCCATCGCCTGTTTGTGCTTGCGCTAACTCTGCTATGCTGCTACACTCTAAAATGGAGAAAGCTAAAATTTTTATGTTCCACTGATTGTCCGTCTATAATTCAGATGGCACCCTTCGCACCCCTGCTCACTACTGAAAGTATAATTTAAGATAAATTGCATTATAAGAACACTCGGATAACAGTTTAGGGACAATAAAGTGTCAAAATAGGAGCGGCGATCTCCTTGATATGTTGCCAAGTGTAGTAACTTGCATAAAAGATATGTGAGGGCAAATTGAAGAAATACGAGCGTTTTGCCAAGCAGTTCAAAAATGAGCGTGAGCGGCACAACCTGTCCCAGGAAAGCGTCGCTGACAAACTCAGTGTTAGTTCCAAGACAGTGAAGCGGTGGGAAAGCGGAGAGAATCTCCCACAGCCTGAAATTCGTGGCAGGATATGCGAACTCTTTAAGAAGAATGCCGAAGAGATGGGATTTAGGGAAGAGCATGTGCCTGATTCTCAGCATCACATGCGTATGGCGCAAGAGTGTGGAGAGTCACCATCTGTTAAAAATTTTTATGGGCGTGATGAAGAACTTGCCAAGTTACGACAGTGGGTTGTTAATGACAACTGTCGGGTTGTAGCGGTATTAGGTATGGGTGGGGTTGGGAAGACATCTCTCTCAGCAAAGCTAGTGGAGCAGATACAAGAAACGTTTGAATATATCTGCTGGTGCTCGTTGCACAATTTACCACCCTTAGAGCATATTTTGAGAAATTGTATTGAACTTGTCTCAGGTCAACATATTGTGGATGTCCCAAAGGAACGAGATGAACAAATACGGCTGCTCATTCAGTATTTGCGGCATCATCGCTGTTTGTTGGTGTTAGATAACTTCGAGTCCATACTGCAGGCAGGTCGACATGTGAGCCAATATCAAACTGGTTACGATGACTATGGGCGACTCATTCGGTACATTGGAGAAACGGGGCATCGCAGTTGTCTTTTGCTTACTAGTCGGGAAAAGCCAATAGAGATAACGCGCCTGGAAGGTAAATCGGCACCTGTTCGCTCATTATTCCTCTCTGGTGTGGGCCAAGATGAAGGTCAAAAGATGCTTGAGGATAAAGATCTGTTTGGGTCTAACGAATCCTGGGCAACCCTTGTCCGACTCTACTCAGGCAATCCTCTCGCTTTGAAATTAATTGCTGAATCGATCCGCGAGGTGTTTAATGGAGATATCACTGAATTTCTAGCAGAGAAAGAGATCGTTTTTGGCTATATTCAAGATTTCCTTGAAGAACAAATTCGCCGACTTTCAGAGTTAGAACAGGAGGTCATGTACTGGTTAGCGATTGAACGCGAAGCGATATCGCTCAGTGAACTATGGGAAAATATTATACATCGTGTACCGAAGAGCACTTTGCTCGAGGCTGTGAACTCTCTACGGCGACGTGCCATGATCGAGTTCAGTGGTGGCAACCATTTTACTTTACAGCCTGTGATTATGGAATACATGACCAGGAGCTTTGTAGAGCAGATTGCCGAGGAGATTGATACCAATACTATTAGACTATTTGGAAGTCATGCACTCATCAAAGCACAAACAAAAGATTATATAAAGGAGAGCCAGATTCGCCTTATTCTCGGACCTGTGGCGGAAAAGCTACTTACCGCGTTCGGGAAAGAAGAGAGCGAAAAGAAACTCAAGAACGTTCTTGCCTCGCTGCACACGATACGCACCCATACGTCTAGTTATGCCGCTGGTAACGTACTCAATCTACTTATACAACTACGTGCCGATCTTCGTGGTACCAATTTCTCTCATTTGACGGTAAGGCAAGCTTATTTACGAGGAATAGGCTTACCAGAAGTCAACTTTTCTCATTCCAACTTGGCAACATCAGTCTTTACTGACAACTTTAGTAGTGTTCTTTGTCTTGCTATCAGCCCCAAAGGAGACCTGCTGGCTGCTGGTACTACTACTGGCGAAGTTTGGGTATGGCAAGTAGATACTGCTACTCCATTATTTCTTTGTATAGGGCATGAAGACGACGTACGCTCTGTAGCCTTCAGTCATGATGGCGAATTCCTTGCCAGTGGAAGCGAAGACCAAACCATACGTATATGGGATACCAACACTGGTCATCTTCTCAAGATACTACATGGACACGATAGCCTTGTTCGCGCAGTATCGTTTAGTCCTCATGGGAATACTATGGTAAGTGGGAGCGAAGACCAGACCATACGTCTCTGGGATGTCAATACAGGAGCTTGTTGCAATATTCTCAGAGGACATACGCACCGGATACGCTCAGTATCAGCAACGTACTTGTTAGTGCGAGCGAAGATGAGACCACTCGGTTTTGGGAAGTTCGCACAGGATTGTGCCTGAGAATATTACAAGGATATACAAGTCTGATAAAATCTGTTGCTTTCAACCCTAATGGTCGAACGCTTGCAAGCGGTAGTGAGGATCAAGCTATTCGGTTATGGAAGGTCGATACAGGTCAATGCCTCAAAACGTTGCATGGACATGCTAACCGTGTGCGGTTTGTTACGTTCAGCCCCGATGGGGGTATTATCGCTAGCGGGAGTGAAGATGAAACAGTGCGGCTCTGGGATGCTGATACAGGTCACTGCCTCAAGATTCTGCAAGGACATACTCATCTTGTCAGGTCTGTTGCTTTCTCTCCCAATGGTAATCTTCTTGTGAGCGGTAGTCATGATCAGACGGTGCGTCTTTGGGATGTTGCTACTGGTCAATGCTTACAAATATTACGAGAACACGCTAGTTTGATATGGTGTGTTGCCTTTAGTCCTGATAGTAAAGTTCTTGCCAGTAGTGGTGACGACAAAAAGATACTGCTTTGGGATGTTGCTACTGGTCAGCCTCTTGGAACGTTAAGTGGACATAATCATAGGGTATGGTCGGTGTCTTTTAGTCCTGATGGTAGCCTCATTGCAAGCGGTAGCGATGATCAGACGGTGCGTCTTTGGGAGGTCAGCACTGGTAAACCCATCAATACTTTACAAGGGCATACTGGTGGAGTACGATGTGTTGCTTTTAGTCCTGATGGTAGCCTCGTTGCAAGTGGCAGCAACGATCAGACAATATTGCTCTGGGATGTTGCAGTTGGTCAATGCGCTAAATCGCTACGTGGTCATACAAGTCGTGTGTGGTCCGTCGCTTTCAGCCCTGATGGGAGTATCATCTCTAGCGGTAGTGATGATGGAACGATCAAACTCTGGAGTGTCTATGAAGGTGCATGTCTAAAAACGTTAAGAAGTGAGCGATTATATGAACGCATGAATATTGTAGATGCGAAAGGGTTGACAGAGGGTCAGAGAGCCACGCTGAGTACTCTAGGTGCAACCGTATAAAAACTTGTCTTCTCTTTGTCACGAAAATGTCCCCAGCTTGTGGTTTTCATTGGTAGCCTTTCAATGTATCCTCTTCATAGGAAAACAAGTACTTTTCGTTTCAGATGGGAGGATATCTTATGTATAGCGAATTAGATGGATGTATTAGTGTTGATTCTGCTCCGCATGGCAGCTTCTGTGAAGGCAAAGGCTGTCGAAGACATGCTGAGCAACGCCTTACCGTTATAGGTGGGGGCTATCATAATGTGAATGGACTGTATTGTTATTCCTGCGGTGAAGAGTTTGCACGCATGATAAAGAATATCGTGGGTATTTTAGCACTGGAAGCAAAAAAACATAGCCTATGTCCTCTGACAAGGTAAAGTAACTCAAAACAGGAGGATACTATGTCCGAGACAACATTGCTTGCAGAACAAAGCCTACATACAAGAACTATGTGCCCCGACTGTGAGAGTAGCATTACAGAATGTGTTGAATGTCATCAGCACGTTTGTACTAAGCATCAGAAGAGGGTACAAGGCTACCTTGTGAGAGGGCTTGTCACCATGTGTGGTACATGTGCAGAAGACTTCGCAGATTATAAGATATTTGTGAATCCTAGATATCCGGCGGCCTGAGGGTATTGTCAACTTGGAAACGTAGCTGAACACTATGGTAAAATAGCTGCATGAAAACAGCCATCATTGCTCCCGATTCCAAAGGGGTCCGTTTCCCTTCTGAGAGTATCAGCCACGCGGTGTAGCTGTATTTCCGCTTCTCGCTCAGTTTTCGGTCCGGTTGAGGAACGTCTGGCACAGCGCGGGATCGTGCTCACCTATGAACCCGTTGGCCAGTGGTGCTTGAAGTGTGGTCACAGCTATGCACATGAACTCGAACGATGCCGCTGCAAAGCTGGGGACAAGTGGATCTCAATGAGGTATTTCTGACGATCAATGGGAAGCGAAGCTGTCTTTGGCCCCATAATTCCGCCTGTCTGTCATTGTGCTGCGCTTTGTAGGCCCAATACAAACATTGGCTCTGTTGCCGAATGGAGAAAAAGCACATCCTCACGCAATCACCTCTCTAAAGCCGCGAAATGGGAGAGACGCGTCTTGGGTTGAGGAGACTCAGCAAGCGAAGTTATCAAGGGGTAGCCATTGCATAATGGAGCGGATTCTTTGGTGAAGGTCTGTTACTGCGATTTCTAAAGTACGTCAGGGGGACGAGTTTATTGTCTGATGAGATAAAATGCTCGCAAATCTTCCGTCATCTGGATCACTGTTGGTACGAGGCGTGGAGAGAAGTTCCCGAGAGCTAAGCGAGTCCCAGCAAAAATACAACAGTTCCAATCAGTGCTAAAAGCAACGATGCTACCCAAAACGATCTTCGCTTCAGGAGGGCACTCATGGCGGAAAAGGCAATCGCTATCTGGCACAAGGTGACAGCATACGCCATTTTTTCGTGTTTTGCGAGCAATCTGGTTGACTCATCGTTCGCTTCCCTGACCTGGCGTTCGTAGTCTTCCGCCTGTTTGCGAATACCTTGCTGTTCGCTGGTGTACCGGGTCACATCTTGTGCCAGCTTTGCATTGTGTGTTTGGTCGTAAAAACCTTGAGCCATGTTGAGTTTGATGCCCTTGGCCTGGTAAAAAGTCCACTGGTCGGAGGCTTTGTTCTGGTATAAAATCGCGTTGTTCTTCTGGAGGATCGCATCGTTGGCGTAACTGCCCGCTAACAGCGATACAATCGCAGTAAACACAGCGATCAACGCCGTGGTGATTGCCAGAAACTTATTCCAGGAGCCGCCGTGTTCAACGACCTCTTCTAGCTTCTCCTTTGTTTCTCGCGTGGTGTCTTCGATTTCCATGGCTTTCTCCTCGATCAAAAAGAAGATATCACTACTCTTTTAACGCAACCAAGGATAAAAAAGAGACAGGGCGACTCTCCTCCTCATGGTGAGGTTGACCCACTTTTGTGGAGCCCCGAAACATTCGGGTTAACACATCATTTGTTCATACGTAACTGGACTCACATAGCCGAGTGAAGAGTGCCGTCGAACGCGGTTGTTAACCTAAGCGAAGGGGTCGCCCCCTCCGCTCGGCTTCAGAACCGGACAGGCGAGTTTCCCCGCATCCGGCTCCTCAATGATCGGGTCTTTGGCAGAGATACCATTGACACGTTTGGC
>JAABUQ010012565.1_pt1 | contig 10485 bp, 11 predicted proteins | sample 5560001 | NCBI WGS metagenome assembly JAABUQ01 (sample SAMN10711888, study PRJNA513371) | rock metagenome | isolation source: Antarctica rocks | place: Antarctica: Victoria Land, Finger Mt nord | collected 2015-12-18 | reverse complement strand
GAAAGCATCGCCCCGATCGGCGATGATCAAACCGTCAGCCTGCCCACCATGGTAGCCTGATAGTCCCGGCCCAGGCCGGTGACCGCAGTGGCTCCCCAGAAGCTACACCACGCCTTGGGACACGATCGCTCGCTTCGCTCGTTGCTGATCTGACGGCAGTTTAAATGATCTCTGCGTCCAAACCGGAACTTCTCCTCTCGGCCAACTTGAGCCGGAGAGCAGCCGGACGGCAGTGCGCCCATCAAAGGCGTTCAGCGGGGTCGCTACCGCCCCTGAAAGCAGCCGTTCTTACCGTGCGAATTGCGATACCGGGTGGGCGGACCCCTCCGAGTTGCTGCCCGCCTTACGGGTTTGCGCGAGCGCCAAGCGGGCTGATGGTCGAGGACGAGGTGGCGAACACCAACGCGAGTGCGACACCCGCAGGTAAGGCAGTCACGCGCGGCCTACGCTCTTCAGAGTGCCGGATTGCCTCGACGAGCAGGATCTCGGCGAGCCGCTGCATGATGAGCGGAGCTCCCATCTGCTCTTGACCTGACATTCGCTGCCAAGCGGCGCTAGCGGCCGCGCGTCGGCCCCCGCCGGCCGGGGTTCCGGCAAAGCAATAGGCCGCGCCACAGCCCTACTTCTTGCCACTGCCTGATGTCTGATCAGCGCAGACCGCTATTACTAGCATATCATTGGTCGAAGTCTGCAAGCAGCTGCTTGGACGCGGTGGTCATCATGCGCAGGTCGGAGCCTGTGACGAATAGGCGATAGCCAAGATCATGCATTCGCTTCGCGTATGCAGCCGTCTCGCAAGCGAGTCCCGCTGCAACGTTCGCCGCGGTTGCTCGCGAGGCAATCCGATCCAGCGCCTCCAGCACATGCGGATCATCGGTATCCATGCGCGGCGGCCGGCCCAGGCTCGAGGCCAGATCGCTTGGACCCGCGAAGACGCCGTCAAGACCAGGCACGCGGACGATCGCGTCTAGATTGTTGAGACCGATGCTCGTCTCAAGCATGGCTATCGCCAGGATTCCATCGTTTGCCTTGCCGACGTAGTCATCGCCAAACAGCAACCTCGCGCGGACTGGTCCGATGCTGCGCGTGCCCAGCGGCGGGTAGCGGCAGGCCGCGACCAACGCCTCCGCCTCCGCCGCCGTGTTCACCATCGGGCAGATGATGCCGCTCGCGCCGGCGTCGAGCAGCCGGCCAATCAGCGCGGCATCGAGGGCCGGGGACCGCACGAGCACCGTCGCGCCCAGGTTCGTGGTGACCTGAAGAAGATGGACCATCTCGCTGAAGCTGGTCATGCTGTGCTGCATGTCCGCGACGAGGCAGTCCCATCCGACCCGTGCGATCATCTCGGCGGAGAGAGGGGAGGCGCTGTGCAGCCAGGTCGTCCTGATCCCGCGGCTGTCGCGATCGAGAAGGGCTTTCAGTGTGCCTGTGATCATGACGTCCTCAAATCCACTCGTTCTGGACGATGTAGAGGCCGGCGTTGAAGTCAGTGATGAAGGCCAGTCCGGATTTCTCGACATACACGTCGGCCGTATGCAGCTGGGAAATGATTCCAGGTCTTGTATCGAGCATCCTGCGTGGTAGGGGCGGCACGAACCAACCGACCTCCTCGGGCCTGAAAGGGTTGGCGAGATCGAACACGCGAAGCCCGGCGTTCTGATAGGTCGCGAAAATGAAACGGGAGCTCTGATACCCTTCGGGACGGTTCTCCCATAGGTTATGCGGACCGAAGTGACCGCCCTTGGCGACATAGTCCTGTTCGGCCGGGACCGGCATGGTGGCGATCGTCACGGGGTTCTCAGGCGTTCGGATGTCCAGGACCCAGGTATATTTCACTGGTTCGACGTCGATGTTCTGGACAGCTTCGTCCGCGACCACGAGCAGGCCGCGGTCGTGCAAAGGTAGGGCGCTGTGGGTGCCGCCGGCGAAGGGCGGATACCAATTGCGGTGCGCGACCAGGCGCGGCCTCGTCTTGTCCTTGACGTCGAGGATCGTTACGCCGCCGTCGCGCCAGCAGGCATAGGCCATGTCGTCGACCACCACGGCGTGGTGCAGCGCGACGCGACCTGACCACGCTGCGGTCTCGCCGCCGGCGTGCCACATGCCAGGCAGCCACCACCGACCGACCTCGACCGGATGGGTGGGGTCGGCCATATCGATGACGATCAGTACGTGGTCGGTGTAGCCGTCGAGGAAGGCCGACGCGTAGGCATATCGGTCGCCCACCCACCAGACACGGTGCAGCCCGAGGCCCTCGACCTCCATGAAGCCGATCGCGCGGGGGTTGGCCGGGTCGGCGATGTCATACACCCTCAGGCCGGCAGAATAATCCTCGTTGCGTTTGCCGAAGCGCGCGCTGTTCACCCCCGAGATGGAGCCACCGTAGTAGCTCTTCTCGCTATTGAAGACGGAGTAGAAGTTGAACTCCTCGATTACCAGGAGGTAATCGCCATGCGTCTGGCAGTGGATCGACCATGAAGCCGGATGAACGGGAAGGAAATTCACGGGCTTCGGCTGCCGGGGAGCACGAACATCGATCACTGTCACGCCACCGCTGAAGGCGTGACAGACGTAGGCGTGGCCCTTGGCGACCATGACCTGGCACCCGTCGGGCCTGCCGCCTTGGTCCGAGTAGCCTATGAATCCGATCTTTTGAGCGCTTTCGGGAACGAGGATGTCGGACATTCGCTTGGCCTTCTAAGATCGAGGGGGCATGCGGGGATCAGCGCCGCCGATTGACGAGGTCGGCTGGCCCATCGCCGCTGATCATCGCCCATAGATTGCGCGCGCCGCGCCAGCCCATGTTCTTCAGCCCCTCGATGGTCCAGGTGGCCGAGTGGGGCGTGACGATCACGTTCGGCAAGGTGAAGAGAGGATCCTGCGGATCCGGCGGCTCGGTCTCGAAGACATCTAGGCCGGCGCCCGCGATTTGGCGCTCGCGGAGTGCGTTTCGCAGGGCAGGATAGTCGACGAGCCAGGCGCGGCCGGTGTTTATGAGCAGGGAGTTCGGCTTCATCAACGACAGGGCCCGGGAGTCGATCATGTTCTCGTTGTCGGGCGATGGTGCGGCATGCAGCGTGACCACGTCTGCGCGCTTCAGGACATCCTCAAAGTTGCAGCGCGTCACGCCAGGGACGTCGAGCCCCGGCAGCGGATCATAGCCAAGGATCTCACAGTCCCAACCGGCGAGGCGTTGCGCGACACCGCGCCCGATCCGTCCGAGCCCGACGATGCCGACCGTCGACCCCGCCAGCGAACTTGCGAAAATGTCGCCCCGCCATCCGCCAGCCGCCATGAACTGCGGCGTCCAGTCGAGGAGCCGCTTCTTGAGCGCCAGTATGAGCGCGATCGTGTGCTCGCAAACGGGGGTGACCTGGGTATCGACCGGCGTATTGGTGACCAGAATACCCCGATCTGTAGCGGCCGCGATGTCAATGCTGTCGACCCCGATGCCGAACTTCGAGATGAAGCGCAGGTCCGGAAGCGCCTCGATCACGGGACGGGTGAAATGCGCGCCACTTGCGCCCAAGACGGCTTGATAGCCCCGAGCGGCCTCGATGATCTCAGCCTCGCCGTAGCGCTGGAAGCCTTTGCTCCACATGCTGCGCCCTCGGGTCACGACGACGCCCTGGGTCTCGAGCCACTGCAACGACTCGTCGGTGGGGTCGATGCGTTCGAACACGAGGACGCGGGTCGGCGAGACGGGGGCTGGGCTCATCACGCCGGGCCTCCGGACCGGGCTGCCGCCACGTAGTCGGCTCGTGGCGGGGAGAACACATCGACCAGGACCGCATTGGTGCCGTCGAGCGCCCGCGTCGCCCCGTGAGGCACGTTGCGCTCGATGCGGCACATGTCGCCGGCGTGCAACGTCAGCACCTCGTCGCCGATCGTGGTCTCGATGGAGCCACTGATCACGATGGTGAACTGCTCGTGGTCGGCATGGGAATGCAGCGGCGTCACGGGACGGTCGTGCGGGATATCCCACCGGACCAGGGTGACATCCTGCCCTTCGAAAACGGTCCCGAGGAGGTCCGGCCTGACGCGGTGCAAGGGGCTGGCGCCGAGCTTGGAAACGTTCGTCTGTTCCATTGCAGTTCCGTTCGCAAACAGGGGGGAGATGCGGCCGGCTGCTGCCGACCGCGGGCAGAGAACCAGCTATTCGACGCCCCAGATCTTCTTGTATTGCTCGCGATATCCGTTGTCGGGATCGAAGCGGTTCTGGGCGCCGCCATCCGCATCGATATTACTCTTGGTCACGAGGTGAACCTTGGTGACGTACCCGCTGGGCTTCTCGCCCGCAAAGGCGCGGTTCAACTCGTCCATTGCCTGCCAGCCGTGCAGGTTCAGCGGCTCGGGGACCGTGCCGATCTGGTACTCGCCCTTTCGGATCCGGTCATAGGCCGAGACGCTGCCGTCACCGGCCGAAATCAAGTGGGGAATTCCGTCGGGTGCGATGCCGTTCGCGCGCAGGGTTGGAACGGAGAAGTCGAAGTAGAGGTCGTTGAACGCGAGGACGTAGCCAAGCTTATTGGGATACCGCTGCAACAAGGCACTCATCAGCGACGGCATTCGCTGAGAAATCTGGGTGTAAGGCGCGTTTTCGATTGAGAGCACGCTGCAACCCTGGCAAGCCTCGATGCCGTCCTTCTCGCCCTTGGTCTTCGTGTTGACGATGGCGAACTGTGGATCGGTGAGGATGACGGCGTTGGCCTTGCCGTCGCTGTAGACGACGGCGTATTTGGCGGCGGTGTTCGCAATGGCGTAAGGATCCGTCGATAGATTCCAGAAGACCTCCGGCACCTCCGCGATCGGTCCCGGTGACGCGGCCGAGTGCCAGGACACTATCTTGATGCCCTGGTCCGCCGCTCGCTTGAATAGCGTCTTGAACTGTGTCGCGGCCAAGCTGCCGATGATGATCCCGTCGGGCTTGAGCGCGATAGCCTGCTCGAAGGCATTCTCTTCTCCGGCCGCCGTGTTCTGACCGTCGATCAGCTGAAATCTCCAGCCGAGAACCGCGGCGGCTTCCTTGGCACCCGCGGCCGATCCTGCCGATCCGGCGTTGGTCTGGGTGTCGGCGACAAAGACCACAAATTTGCCCGTGCCGGCCTTCGGACCAGTGGTGGGGCCGTCCCAAACCTTGACCGGCGCGGTCGCCTGCGCGATTTCGGCCTTGATCTGGTCGAGGCTCTCGGCCGCCCGGCTCGCCTGCGGCATGAGACCGAACACCAGGGTTGCGCCGAGGGCTGCCCCTCCGATGCGGGTGGATATTTGACGTGCGATGCTCTTGGACATGGTTCCTCCTCCTGTTTGTCGTTGATACGGTCCCGGCCCTGGTTGCTTGGGCCGGCTCCTATGACGATCGCTGGCCGTACCGCCTGCGTCGGGCCGCATAGCCCGCAATCCCCACCGAAAGGATGAGGCTCATGCCTTGAAAGATGGGTTCGACGTAGAATCCCCCGCCGAGCTGCTGCAGGCCGGCGATGCCGATCGCCAGGACGAGAACGGCCACGATCGTGCCGAGCGCGTTGACCCGTCCGGGCCGGATGGTGGTGCTGCCGAGCAGCGCGCCGACGAAGGCGGGTAGAAGGAACTCCGGCCCGACCGCGCTCTGGCCGACCTGTAGCCGTGCGGCCAGGATGATCGCCGCGAACCCGACGATCGCCCCGCTGAGCACGAAGGCGCCGATTACCAGCCGTCGCGCCGGGATGCCGGTCAGTTCGGCTGCCTTGCGGTTGCCCCCGATCGCATATATCCGGCGGCCAATCGGCAGATACTCGAAGCCGATCCAGAGCACGATCACGAGCAGCACGACGACGATCGCCGGGAGCGGAACGCCGAAGAACGAAGCGTCATTGATCGCCGTGAAAGCTGGGGGAATGTTGCCGACGATCTGCGCTCCGTTAGTGTACCAGGCTCCGAGCCCGTAGAGAATCGTCCCGACGCCCAGCGTGGCGATGAACGAGTCGATCTTGGCGAACTCGACGAGCAGGCCATTGACGAGTCCGGCGAGTGCCCCGAGCAGGATCGTCAAAATGACGACGAGCGGCCACGGGACCGATAGGTTGACCAGCATGCCCATCGCCATGATGTGCAGGAAACCAATGCCGTAAGCGACGGACAGGTCGTAGTTGCCCGAAGCGATGACGATCATCTCGGCCAGGGCCAGGAACGTCACGATGACGCTGGCGCCCATCACCGCCCTTAAGGTCTGGGTCGACACAAAGGTGTCGGGCAGCAGGACGGCGTAGAGAAAGATCAGGAACAGCCCGAATACCAGCAGGCCGTGGCTTGACAGGATGTGCTGGAGAGCACCGGAGGTGGAGTGGTGCCTGCTAGCTATCGTTGGCGGCACCGACACGTCGCCTGTCGCCTGCTGGGAGTTGACCGGCTTGGCCAGCTCACGTGTAGCGGTCATTGTGTTTCCTCCGGGAACGGCAATGTTGTTCTTGTTGTCTAAGTTATCGATCTGGGGCTCCGAGGCTCTCCCGGCCTCAGGACGTTATGGCGGATACGGCGACGCTGCTGACCGCATGCGTCAGCGATTCGACGGTGAGGTCGCTTCCCTCAAGTTCTGCGACGATCCGGCCGGCGCTGAAGGCCAGAACGCGATGGCAGATCTGGGCGAGTTCATCGAGGTCTGAGGAGACGACGACGCAGGGCGTGCCGCTTGCGGCCCCTTGCGCCAGCATCCCGTAGATTTCGGCCTTGGCTCCGATGTCGACCCCGATGGTCGGTTCCTCGAGGACCAGGAGCCTGAAGCCACGGTTAGCGGATCGCGCCAGCACGACCTTCTGCTGGTTGCCGCCGCTCAATGTGGAAATGTCGCGATCGGGATCCCGCGGCTGCACTCCGAAGCGCTCGAGGACCGGCCGGGCCTCGCGCCGTTCCGCCGAGGGAGACGTCACGGTGAAGGCGCGCCGCCCGAAGTTGAGCGGGTTGAGGAAGAGGTTCTCCCGCACGCTCATATTCGTGGCTAGAGATTCCTCGGCCCTTTTGCCTGAAGTGAAGCCGATCCCCGCCGCTATAGCGCCGCGCGGATCATGGTAGGACGCCTGCTGTGCCCCGACCTGAATGCTGCCCGAGGAGGGCTGCTCGACCCCTGCGATCGCACGTCCGATGCTCTCGTGGCCTTGACCGCGCAAGCCGGCCAGCCCGACGATCTCGTTTGGCCCGATCTCAAATGAAACGGGGCCGCACGGCCCAACGCAGAGGTCGGCGATCCGTAATGCAGGCGTGGCTTGCACGGGCCGTTTGCCCAAAGCCGTCCGCTGCGGAAGCCGCCCACATATATCCCGCACGAGTTGCTCGGAGGAGAGCGTCGACAATGGCCGGTAGGAGGCTACGACCCTGCCGTCCCGCAGCACGGTCACGGCATCGGCCAATCGGAAGACTTCGTCCAATCGGTGGGTCACGTAGATGATCGCGATCTGTCGGGCGCGGACGGTTCGCAAGGCATCGAAGAGCCGCTCCACGTCGGATTCCGGGAGGCTGGCCGTTGGCTCGTCGAGGATCAGCACGTCGATGTTCCCCGTCAGGGCCCTCGCGATGGCGACGATCGACTTCTCGGCTTGGCTGAGGTCGCCGACCAAGCGGTCGAGCGGCAGAGGCCAACCGAGCTGCGCCAGGGAAGAGGCCGCCGCGCCGTCAACGGCGCGCCAATCGATGACCCCGAGGCGCGTGCCATAGCCGTACGTCATGGCCATGTTCTCGCCGATGCTCATGGTGTCGATGAGCCCGAGATCCTGATGCACGAATGAAAGTCGACCCGCCTCGATCGCCTGCTGGAGCGAGCGGCTCCCGATCGAGATCTGTCCTTCGTCCGGCTTGTGCACGCCGGCCAGGATCTTAATGAGCGTGGACTTGCCGGCTCCGTTCGCGCCCAGGAACGCGTGGATCTCGCCGCCGGATACGGTGAGGTCGACACCACGCAAGGCGGCCGTCCCTCCGAACCGCTTGTGCAGACCGGCGATCGACACGACCGGGTCCGCGCCGGCGACCGATAGCGTCACCGATTGCTCAAGCGCCATGGGCCCTGGCCTTTCCTGCCGTTCGTGGAGGCTCCATCGATTGCGCGTCATCGTCGTCCACAGGCAGTGGATGGCGCTTGGCCGCCTCGGCGGCCCGCAAAGGATCGCCTGATGCGATTGCGTCGACGAGGTCTCGGTGCATACTCAGAATGCGGCCGACATTCACGTACGTCCGAGCGGGCGCGACCTCGGCGACCTCCTGTTCGATGAAGTCCAGCAGTGAGATGTAGATCGCCGTGAGTACCGCGTTTTCGCCCATTTCGGCGATGCGCCGGTGTAGCAACCAGTTCCACCGGAGCGACTCCTGCGGCTCGGCGGCGGTCTCGATCATCCGGTCAAGCAATCGGTAGAGATCCTCGACCTCCTTGGGCTTATTCGGCGCGACCTTGGTGGCCTCGATGAGGGCAAGGGGTTCGATCTGGTTGCGCACGGCGAGGCAGTGCTCGACCGACACGGTGCTGCCCTTGACCCCCAGGACCACTTGGCTGAGACGCAGCGTCAGCGACGGGGGAGCGATGAACACCCCGCCTTGGGGACCCCTGCGCAACTGCACCATGCCTCGGGTTTCCAGCACCCGCACGGCCTCGTTGATCGTGCCCTGCGCCACTTTGAAGATCTGCCGAAGCTCTTCCTTCGATCCCAACCGCGGCGACTCGTCGACGCTTCGTTCACGAATTATCACTTCGAGCCGCCGCGCGAGATCCTCGGCGCGGCTGCCCTCCGATTTACGAAGCGGTTCGATCCCCTTCAACACACCAGAATTCCTCCCACGGATCGGTATAATGATTCCTTTCAATATAGTCAATTGCGAGGGCACCTTGCCGTCGGTCTGCGCCAGCCCCGCCGAAGCCACGTGGAACGGTTCTCAGCGGCCGATCACGCCGGAGCGGTACGAAGCCGTACCTCGAGACGTTCTCAATCCGGCATGCGCTCCGCTCAGGTCGCAGCCGCTTCAGCGATCGGACCCTGGAAGGCGGCGAGGTAGTCCTCGCGGCTCGTCTCGCCCAGGTCGACGACCTTGGAGCCGCCCGCCGCGACGAAGGTTACGTCGGTGATGCCGATGACCTTCAGGATTAACCGCAGGTAGAGCGTCGCGATGTCCCGGTCGCGGATCGGCGACCCTTCCGTGTAGACACCGCCGGAGGCGAGCAGCACAGTGCACATTTTGCCGGTCACCAGCCCCTCGCCCGCGAAGCCGAGCGTCAGGCCCTTGCGGACGATGTGATCGATATAGGCCTTCAGCACCGCGGGGACGTTGTAGTTGTAGACGGGCGTGCCGATCGCGATGTGATCCGCAGAGAGGAGTTCCGCGACGAGCTCGTCTGACAAGCGCAGCAACTGCTTCATCTCCGCCGAATGCTTTTCGGGTGGCGTGAAATAGGCGCCGAGCCAGGGCGCGTTCACGAAATGGAGATCGGTCTTCATCAGGTCGCGCTTCACGACCTTGCCGTCGGGATGGCTGCGCTGCCAGTCTTTGACGAACTCGGCCGTGAGATTTCGCGAAATGGAGAAGTCGCCCCGCGGGCTAGACTCGATAACCAAGAGGGTCGGCATGGATGGGTCTCCGTTCAGTTTCCCCCGTCGGGTCGAATGGGAGGGGACCGCGCCAAGTTAGCCAGCGCGCATATCCTTGCGCACCGATCTAATTGTGAAGGTTTCAATCTCAAATGGAGATATATCGTGATTGGTGCCCTAACGCTCGACCAGCTTCGCATCCTCGTGACCATTGCCGATGCCGGCAGCTTTTCCGCCGCGGGGCGACGGCTCGGACGCGTTCAATCGGCGATCAGCCAAGCGATCGCGACGCTGGAAGCGGTACAGGGCGTCGCGCTGTTCGACCGCAACGGCCATCGACCGCAGCTTACCGACGTCGGGCGCGTGCTGGTCGTTCAGGCGAGATTGGTGCTGGCCAGCGCCGCACGCTTCGAGGCGGTCGCGGCCGGAACGCGAGAAGGGCTGGAACCCGAACTGGCTCTCGCGATCGGGCATTGTCACGGGAACTGAAAGCGAGCGGCATTTGAGTGAACTCAGGCTCGAAGCTCATGCGGCCGTAGCCTCCTCCCACGTCGCGGCCGCCTCGGCTCGGAACTGGCGGAGGGTGCTGCGGGAAACGAGGTGGCGTTGAGTGTTGAAGGTGTTGTGGACGGCAGCATGGGCGGACAGAAAGCGCTGGGCCGATCCGGACGACTTGAAGCGTTGCATCTTACGCTCGCGCCGGCGTGTCGGCTGATGCGAGTTCTCGGCCCGGTTGTTCTTGCGCAGACCCTGCTCGTGGCGAGCCAGAAGACCGAGCTTCCGCTTGGCGGCTACGTATGAGCCCAGCCTGTCGGTGACCAGGACCTCGGGCGCAAAACCCTGTTTCTTGATGAGCTTGCGCATCAGCCGAACAGCGGCCCGCGTGTCGCGCCGTGATTGCACCAGGATGTCGAGAACCTCGCCCTCATCGTCCACCGCCCGC
>JAABUQ010012564.1_pt1 | contig 10486 bp, 11 predicted proteins | sample 5560001 | NCBI WGS metagenome assembly JAABUQ01 (sample SAMN10711888, study PRJNA513371) | rock metagenome | isolation source: Antarctica rocks | place: Antarctica: Victoria Land, Finger Mt nord | collected 2015-12-18 | reverse complement strand
ATGGATCCCGCTTGTGCGTCGGTTGACCAAGACGAGTGGCAGTCTCCGTTCGGCGAGCTGAGTCACCAAGTGGTCGTCAATCGTGGCGAAGGCGACGATCAGCCCATCGAGCCGTCCATCGGTGATGAGGCGGGCGTGATGCTCCGTGTGTGACTCCGCGGGTCGCCGCAGCGCGTTAGCCTCGACGACCATCACAAGTTGCCCCGCCGCGGCGGCGGCGGCCTGAATGCCGTGTGTCACCTCGCTGAAGCCGACGTTGTCGAGACTCGGGATGATCAGCCCGATGGTGTCCGTTCGCCGAGTGCGGAGCCCGCGGGCGAGCGCGTTCGGACGATAGTGAAGGGACCGAGCGGCCTCTGAGATGCGCTGCCGGGTTTGCGCACTGGCCATCTGGGCCGGGTCACCTCGGAGAACTCGCGAAGCTGTCGAGGCATCGACGTTGGCGAGACGGGCGACATCCTTTAGGGTAGGCACGGCTCACGACCTGCCTTGGGGTCAACAACCATCACTAGCTAGCCCTCACTACGGTTTCGCGCCCACCTTGCGGCGCGCAGACTACCGGCCCCCACACATGGCTGATGCGGCAGCAACCACGGCTTCTGCCGAAGGAATCATCTCGTCCTCGAGTGGTGGGCTATAGGGGACCAGAAGGTGATCCGGAAGGCTCACTGACCGAGGCGCCGATCGCCAGCCTGTCCCCTCCTGGGCCAGTCTGGAGGTGATGGTGGCGCCCCAGCCACCATTGTGGACCTGTTCCTCCACGACGAGGAGCCGTCCGGTCCGGCCGACGGACCTGCGGACCGTATTCATGTCAAGCGGACGGATCCATCGCAGATCGATCACCTCGGCCTCAATGCCCATAGTCGCGAGAGTCTCCGCCGCCTCCAGCGAACGATGCACCATCAGCATGGTGGCCAGGATCGTCAGATCATCGCCCTCTCGAAGCACTTCCGCTCGACCGATCTCAGCGATCTGGCCCCTGACGAGCGCACCTTTTCGGCCGTACAGGCCCTTGTGCTCGTGAAAGATGACGGGGTTATCGTCGCGGATCGCCGCCCGGAGCAGGCTGTAGGCGGCGGCGGGTGTGGCCGCCGTGACGACCCGGAGTCCGGGTAGTCCCATGAACCAGCTCTCGCCCGTCGCCGAGTGCTGGGTCCCGAACCGACCGGTCGCCCCGGACAAGGACCGGATCGTAACCGGGACTGAGCAAGTGCCGCCGCTCATGTAGCGGTATTTCGACAACTGGTTCACGATGGCATCCCCCGCGCTTGGCAGAAAGTCGCTGAACATGAATTCGACGACGGGCCGCAGGCCCATCAGCGACATTCCAAGTGCCACTCCGGTGAAACCGTTCTCGCAGATCGGGGTATTGATGACCCGCTGTGGTCCAAACCGCTCGAGTAGGCCGACATTCGTCTTGAAAACTCCGCCGTCGCTGCCGACATCCTCTCCCATGAGGAGGACCGCCGGGTCCGCAGCCATCTCGTCGATCAGTGCCGCAGTGATTCCTTCGCGGTAGGTGACCTCGACCGTTTCCCCTGCAGGCTGGGCCACTGTCTCGGTGGCGAAATTATTCAGCGTAGACATACCTGGCAGTCTCCTCCAGTTCCGGATAGGGTGCGGTAGCGGCGCGTTCTGCGGCGGCGTCGATACCGCGCTGGACCTCGCCTGAGAGCTCGGCTTGGTCGTCAGGGGAGAGGATGTTCTCGGCGGCGAGCCGGGCTCCCAGGATGGTGATTGGATCGCGGCTCTTCCAGCGCTCCAGTTCACCGTCGGGTCGGTATTTCGCCGGGTCCGACCGGCTGTGGCCGCGGTAGCGATAGGTCTTCATCTCGAGGAGCGAGGGACCCGCGCCAGATCGGGCGCGGGCGATCGCTGTCGCCACTGCGTCCCGAACGGCCTCAGCGTCCTGGCCGTCGACAACCGTGCCTGGGATTCCAAAAGGCTCCGCCCGCCGAGCTAGGTCGTCAATCGGTGTTGTTGCCTTTAGAGCCGTGTACTCGCCGTAGAGGTTGTTCTCGATGATGAAGACGACGGGAGCGGACCAAACGGCAGCCATGTTGAGCGCCTCATGAAAGGTTCCAATGTTGGTCGCACCGTCACCGAGGAAGGTGAGCGCGACCCGATCCTGGCCCTGGAACTTGAAAGCCATCGCGGCCCCGACCGCGATCGGCAAGCCAGCTCCCACGATCGCATTGGACCCGATATTGCCTTTGCTGAAGTCGACGAGGTGCATCGAGCCACCGACACCGCCAGAGCCGCCGGTCCTGCGGCCCATGAGTTCGGCAAAAGCCGTCTCGGGAGCCATTCCGCGGGCGAGCGCTTGGCCATGGCCACGATAGGTATTGGTCAGGACATCGTCAGCGCGCATCGCGGCCACCGCCCCGACCGAGACAGCCTCTTGGCCCTGGCACAGGTGGGTCGTTCCTTGAATCAGGCCGAGCATGAATAGCTCCTGGACCTTCTCCTCAAACATTCGAATTTCCAGAATCCGTCGGTACCACGCCGTGCGTGGATCGGAGCTGTTTTCCCAGGTGTTGTTCATGCTTCGACCTCCTCAGGGGCAGCCTCGGTCCCCCCGATGATCCCTGCCGCGCGCCACCGGGCCAGATCGGCGTCAGAGTGACCTAGTTCGTCGCCCAGTATCTCCCGATTGTGTTCCCCGATCTCCCCACCAAGGTGCCTCACACTCCCCGGCGTGGCAGAAAACCGGGGAATCGCGTTTTGAATCCGCACCTTGCCGAGCCTAGGGTCGTCGACCGTCGTGATCGTCTCGCGCGCCAGGTATTGGGGATCTTCGAAGATGTCCGCAATCGAGTAAATCGGGCCGATGACCGCATCGGACTCCTCGAAGGCGGCCATTACCTCGGCGGCAGTGTGCTGGGCGATCCAGCCGCCAATAAGGCGATCGAGCTCTTCGTGGTGCTCGATGCGCCCGGTGTGGTTCGCAAACCAGGGCTCCTTGGCAATGTCTGGCTGATCTATGAGCTTCATCACGCGTTCAGCGATCGACTGAGAGCTAGCCGACAGTCCCAGCCAGCGTCCGTCGCTCGCCTGGTAGGCGTTGCGCGGAGCCGTCCACTCGGTCCGGCTGCCTGTGCGTCCTGGGATGATGCCAAGCTGATCGTAGACAAGAGCCTGTGGGCCGAGTATCCAGAAAAGCGGCTCGTAAATGGCCAGATCGATCACCTGCCCTGGGCCGCGGTGGATGTCGCGGTGGTAGAGCGCGAACATGGTGGCGAAGGTGCCGAAGAGCGAGGCAATACCGTCGCCGAGCGCGAATGGTGGAAGGGTCGGTGGGCCGTCGGGCTGGCCGTTTATGTGAGCGTAGCCGCTAATCGATTCGGCGACTGTTCCAAAACCCGGCCTGGGGCTGTAGGGGCCAGTCTGACCGAAGCCGCTGGTCCGGACGATCACAAGACGCGGGTTGATCGCATGCAGGACGGCGGGTGCGAGGCCCCAGCGTTCGAAGGTCCCAGGCCGAAAGCTCTCGATAAGGACATCCGCGTCTGCGACCAGCTCCTTCAGCAGAGCTGCGCCTTCAGCATTGCTCAGGTCGATCGAGACACAGCGCTTGTTGCGACTCACAAACGCCCACCAGAGGGACGCACCGTTCTTCTGCCATCCGAGGGTCCGCAGGGAATCGCCGCGAGGATGCTCCACCTTGATGACGTCGGCGCCAAAATCGCCGAGAAGCGTTCCGATGACCGGTCCGGCGAAAAGCACACCCGCGTCGATCACCTTGAGACCGCTGAGCGGGCCGGAAGGGTTCGACCCAGCGCGGGCTGGGGATGCGAATCCCGATGTGGGCCGGTTGGAGCCATCGCTCATGCAGTAGACTCCGCTGCGAACTCGCCGAATGAGCGCTGGGTTTCAATCAGCTCGACGCGTATCCCATCAGGATCGATCACATACACCGCGCGTCCGCCCGCGTTCGGCCCGATCGTCGGTGTTACGGGCTGTGAAACAACAGCCACGCCCTTCTCGACCAATTTTGCGTACAGGCTATCGAGGTCGTCGACGAAGTACGCCGTGTGAGCCGTGCCGGGGTTTGCCGTCCGCGTGTCGACGGGGGACCGCTCCACATTCCTGTATTCGAGCAGCTCCAGAAAAACCTCCGAGTTCGGCGGCCGAAGGATCGCCGAATGAAGATCGACATCCGGGTAGCCGACAAGTTCCCCGATGTAGGGCGCCTTAGGATTCCATGCGAACACGAGCTCGAAACCGAGTATGTCGCGATAGAACGCCAGCGATCGTTCCAGGTCGGCGACCTGGAGGCCCGTGTGGTGGGGCCGCGTGATTGCGCCCATTAGGTTTGCTCGCTCCTTGTCGCACTCAAATCGTCGAGGAGGCCGGTCGGGTCGGCTACGGTCTGGCGCGCGATCCAGGCAGGGTCGACGAGGTTACCGAACCCCGGTAGGTCGGGCAACGGATCCATCAACCCATCGTGTACCGTCGGCTGGACTAGGCTGTCGTCCATCGGATGAACGCCAGAGCCCGGTATTCCCCATTCGATCGGGGCGTCGGTATTCCCGAGCGCCCCGAAGACTTGCGAGTGGATGTGCGGATACATGTGCGGCGCGAGCACCTTGCCGGCCGCCTTTACTTCCTTCGCGATCGACCGCATTCGGGTGATGCCGCCGTTCGTTGTGGTATCTACTCGGCATACATCGACCGCATCGAATTTGAGTAGCGCCTGGGGATGATAAGAACCGCCCTGTTCGTCTCCCATGGCGACGGGCGTGGCGATTCCGGACCGGATCTCAGCGACAAGCGCCGCGTCGCCAGGCGGCACGATGTCCTCAAACCAACCGATCCCCAGCCCGTCGAGCCGGCTCCCGAATGCGATCGCGTCTTCGGCAGTCTTGTGCAGGAAGTTCGCATCAAGTCCAAGCCAGGCGTCGGGGAACGCCTCCCGCGCGGCGCGGAGCCGCTCGATCGAGGCGTCGTGGTTGGGTGCGATCGCCAGCTTGAAGCGGCGCCATCCCTTGACCCAGAGGTCCTCGATTTGGGCGACGGTGTCTTCCGGCGAGATCGACGGCGGGTAGCCGACGATGCCCGTAACAGGCATCCGTGGGCGGTCACCGCCGAGATGAGCGGAGATCGACCGGCCCGCCGCCCTTGCCGCCAGATCCCAAGCAGCAAGGTCCACGAGCGAAAGTGCGCGCATCCCGATCCCCGCCGCGTGTACGGCATTGTTCATCCAGAGCGCTTTGAAGAAGAGTCGCTCCGGATCACTGACCGGTTCACCAACGTAAGCGGGCGCGATGGTGCGTTCGACGATGGCCGCCAGCGGGCCGTCACGAGTGAGGCAGTAGGCGAAGCCGCGCAGTCCGCTCTCGGCGTCGATGCGGACCAGGGCAAACTCTCGGTGACGCATCACCCAGGAGCCAAAGTGGATCGGCACCTCGAGCGTGTGGAGGATCGTCATCGTGCGGACACGGGTGATGCGGTCCAGATCGGTCATCGTCGCCTCCTACGCCGTGAGATAGCCGTCATCGCACATGAGCGTGTGACCCGTAACCAACTCAGCTGCGTCGCTCGCGAGGAATATGGCAGCCCCGATAAGCTCCCGTGGCAAGCCCAAGCGTGGGCGCAGCATCCGGGCCTTGATGAAGTCGGCGGTCAGCGATGTCCGTTGCGCGGCGTGGCGGGTGAGCGGAGAGTCCATGAGGGTCGGCCCGATCGCATTGACCCGGACGCCGCGATCGCGCCACTCCAGGGCAAGACCGCGCGTGATTCCCAGCACTCCTCCCTTCGAGGCCAGGTAGGCGCTCGCCCATGGGTACCCCACGAACGAGCCAATCGATCCTAGGTTGATGATGCTGCCCGATCCCTGGGCGAGCATCTTGCGGCCGAACGCCTGGCAGCACAGGTAAGTGCCCTTCAGGTTGAGGTTGACTATGAAGTCGAAGCGTTCCTCAGGGAACTCTTCGGCGGAGGAGCGGAAGGCGGACCCTGCGCTGTTCACGAGGATGTCCACCCGACCCAGCTTGGTGACTACAGCATCGGCAAGGGCATCGACCTGCACCTTCGCGGTGACATCGACCTGGTGCGCCTCGGCAACGCCTCCCTGCTCCTCGATCACCCTAGCGGTCGCGGCGGCCGCCACCTCATTGAGGTCGGCGAGGACGACTTTCACGCCGGCCTGCGCGTAGCCGATCGCCATCGCTGCGCCGAGGCCACTCCCGGCTCCAGTCACGACTGCCACCCGACCGGACAAGTCGAAGATCCGATCGACGAAGCCTGCGGGAATGATCAGGCCGTCGTCTGGGTCATTCATCACTTGGCCTCCAGCCCAGACTGCGGGTCAGATGGGTGGCCTGCCAGCGGATGGACCTCGACTGACAGCCAAGGAAAGAAGGGCAGGGACGCGATCGCGGCATGGAGCGCGCTGGCGTCGGGGGCGACCCAAAGCCCCCAATTCGCCCGGCGGCCCGGGATGCGCCAGAGACGTCGAATGACCCCCGCCTCTGCCAGCTCATGCGCTCGAACGCTCTCGGCGGCAACCAGGCGCTGGTGCTCCGCGCGATCGCCATCAGCAGGCCAGCCAACCTCGATATGGACAAGAAATTCCATGCTCAGCCTCCCGTGGCCAGGCCCTGAACGTCCGCCCCAACGGCTGCACGAAGCGTGAGATCGAAGGAGCGCCTATCGCCAGCACCAATCTCGGTGACCGAGCCGGCCTCGCGCTCCGCGACCCGCCCGAAGAGGCCGCAGTTCGCGGGCTCGATCCCGGTGACGTAGAGTCCTTCGGCCAGCATTCGCCACTGCCAGAGGCGTGGCAGCTGCTCTCGGTGAAACTCAACCACCACACCGATCCCGTCGCTCGGCGTGTGGCCCCGGTTGACGACCCCGACCCGCACGACGGCAGGTACAGACGCGGACATGCGATGTTCGAAAACCTGAACCGGAAAGCCTGGGCTCGGCGGCGCGAATCGGCCGTGATCGGGCTCTGCAGCCCGCGAAATCTCGTCCCAACCGGCAACGTCAGCTTCGGGTGCGATTAGCTGCGACGAGCCGTCGACGACCGGATAACCCAGGTTGAAGTGGTACAAAATAAACAGCGGAGCGGCCGAGAGTCCGCGGTTCTCGACCTCGTCGTGCAGCTCGATGCGGGGAAGGCCCACCGGGAATCGGAGGGTTCGGTGGAGGACGAGATCCACTCCATAGACTGCCGTTTCCCGGAGCTCGCCCCGGACCACGAGCGCGAGGCCACCGTCATCCTCGACCACCTCCACCACCACGTTCCTCGCTGGGAGGTTGGAGAGGCGCCCGTGAAGACCATGGTCCTCGCCGCCATCGCGGACCGCCGCGCCGACGTTTTGGAGGCCGGCCGTGAAGAGCAAGCCGCCGTGGAAAGAGCGAAGCCAGACGTCGTCACGGAAATAGGACGGGTGAACGATCCCTGTCGGTGACTGCCAGGCTAGGGGGTAGCCGCCGTACCACGCGGGGCCGATGTCGAGCCCGCGATCGGCGATGACTAGAGCGTGGATGCCACCGGCCACCCTCACGTCGATCGCCCGAACCCCATCTTCTGGGCCGTCGCGGAGGCGGACTTGGCGACCACTCACGATCTGTGAGAGATCCCCAAGACGGGCGCGGTTGGATGGACTGGAGGTCACACGCTGACCCACGGTGGCGGCGCATAGTGGTCCCACGCCGCTCCCTTGCCGGCATCGACGACGACTGATGTACCGGTGATCCCGCTCGCGAGCGGCGAGACCAGGAATGCGATGGTCGCCGCGATGTCGCGGGGAGTAAGGACCCGGCCCAGCGGGTGCTTGGCCGCATACGATGCGAGCACAGCGCCGCCGTCCGGCAGCATCGCGAGCCGACCTTCGAGTAGCGGTGTGAGAGTGACGCTCGGACAGACAGCGTTGACGGTGATTCCCTCGCTGGCAAAGTCGAGGGCCGCCGCACGAGCGAGATTGAGGAGCGCGCCCTTGGAGGTGCAGTACGAGGCCATCCCTGGCTCGGCTTGGAGACCGTCCAGGCTCGAGAGCAGGATGATCGCTCCTTGTCTTCGTCGGTGCATCTGGGGAGCAGCGGCGCGAATGACAAGGAAGGCTCCCCGGACGTTCACCGCCAGCACGCGATCGAAATGCTCAACTGAGGTTGCATCGAGCTGTTGATAGTCGCCGAGAATGCCAGCACAGGCTACGGCGATGTTCACGTCGCTCAACTCGGCCCGAGTCGCTTCAAACGCTCGCTGCACATCATCCTGTGACGCGGCGTCGCCCTGGATGGCGACTGCCCGCTGGCCGACGGCCTTGACTTTCTCCGCCGCCGCTTCGGAGGCGCCACCATTGAGGTCAAAGATCGCCACGTCCGCGCCGAGATCGGCGAACGTCAGCACGGTCTCGAGACCGATCCCAGAACCGCCGCCGGTGACGAGCGCAGTCGAGCCGGCCAAGCTGAGGCCCGGGAACGGAGAGCGCTCCGCCATCAGCCGACCCGTCCCGGGTGAAGGGGCTGTCCGGGCGCCCCGACGGGGATACGCCAGAGCGCACCGCCGAAAGAGGGATCCGCACTGTTGGCGGGGACTCCCGCGTCCGTCATGTACAGCGATTCGCCTGCGAACGCGCAGTTCGTCGCGGCATTTCCACACTTGATGAATCCCTCGATGGTGCCGTCCGGGCGAAGTATGTGAACGCCCCCGCCCTCGATATCAGTCACGTAGAGCCGGCCATCAGCACCGATCTTCATGCCATCTAGGATCGGGTTTGGGCCGGGCAGCCGACCGAGATCTTCGATCTCAGTTGTCCCCACCCGAAGGCGTCGGACGTGGCCGGTGTACGACTCGTCCCAAACGATCGATCCGTCGTCTTCGATCGCAAGCCCATTCGGGAAGACCGGGGTCGGGAAGGCCATGACGACATGTCCAATGCCATCCCTCTCAAGCGCGAAGATGTAGCTCGGATCAGGAGAGGCTGGATTATAGGTTCCGGGGTCAGTGAAATAGAGCCGGTCATCCGCCCCAAAAACGAGGTCGTTCGGGCCATTAAGCTTGATGCCCTCGATCTCGGTGCAAATGATCTCTGCCCGAGCGCCCTCTCGCTCGACACGCTGGATCGAAGCCGAAACCATTTCCTCGGCCCGCCAGGGGCCCACCGTGCCGCCGTTCTGGCAGACGTATAGATCACACTGGGAGCCGAGCACACTCGAGTTCGGCGCCCCGGCGGTGTAGGCGTAGCGCCTCACGCCTTCGCCCGGTCCCCAGACCGATACCTGGCTTCGGTAGCTCTCTACGAATACGACCCGGCCATCCGGCAGCACGGCCGGCCCCTCGGGCCAACCGAGACCATCGGCCAGCTGCTCAATCTCCACTCTTGACCCCCTTTGACCAGCCGCCAATCAGCGAACTGCGCCGCTTGTGATGCCACGGACAATATGCTTTTGAATCACGAGGGAGAAGAGCAAGATAGGCAACACGGTCACGACACCGACGGCGGCGGCGATATTCCAGTCGATGGGACGCTGAGCACTGACCAGCGTAGCCGCCGTGAGGGTGAGGGTCGCGTGATCGGGAGAGTTTATGACGTAGAGCGCTACGAGGAATTCGTTCCACACGAAGATTACGCTAAAGATGGCGGCCACAACGAGGCCAGGACGCATGATAGGCAGCAAGACTCGAGTCAGCACCTGAAGACGAGTGCAACCATCGATAAGCGCCGCATCATCAATTTCAGTAGGTATGTCGTCAAAAAACCCGATTAGGATCCAGACCGACAAGGGAATGGCGAACGCGGTATACGGTAGAATTAACCCGACATAGCTATCGGTAAGACCAATCGCTTTCATCATCAGATAGATGGGCACGGCGACAGCCACCGCCGGCATGAAGCGGAAGCTCAGAATCGTCGAAGCCCAAGTGTCGCGTCCGCGGAACTCGAAACGAGAAAAGGCATAAGCCGCCGGCGTGGCGATGGCCAACCCAATGAGGGTAGAGATGCCGACTACCAGGATAGAGTTCTGTAGTGATGTCAGGATTCCTTGATAGCTGATCACCTCGGTGTAGTTCTGCACGATGGCTGGCACATCGATATGTAATGATGGAGGGACCTCGGAGATAATGTCGATGCGCCGCTTGAAAGACAGCAGAAGCAGATACAGGAAGGGTGCTGCCGCAGCCAAGCCGATAAAAACCAGCGCCACGTAGGCGAGCGCACGCGCCAAGATTCTCGTCATCGGGTCGAGTAATCTCGGCGCACCCGCACCAGGCGCAGAAGAACCGTAGTCGCGATCACCAGGATGACCACCATGATGTAGGCGATCGCAGCTGCATAGCCGTAACTCTGGAAGTCAAAGCCAGATTGATAAGAAAGGAAGCTGAGCGTAGTGCTGGCACGCGCCGGCCCTCCGTAGGAGAGTCCGTACACCAGGTCGAACGAGCGGAAGGCATCGATCCCACGGATAATGGCGGCGAGAGCAATTGCCGGAGCGAGTAGCGGCAAGATAATCCAGCGAAATAGGGACAATTTGG
>JAABUQ010012563.1_pt1 | contig 10486 bp, 15 predicted proteins | sample 5560001 | NCBI WGS metagenome assembly JAABUQ01 (sample SAMN10711888, study PRJNA513371) | rock metagenome | isolation source: Antarctica rocks | place: Antarctica: Victoria Land, Finger Mt nord | collected 2015-12-18 | reverse complement strand
CTGCCGCGCTGCGCGGCCACGCTGCGGCTGTGCGGCGCGGGGCGCGCGTGGCGCTGCGCGCTGTGCGAGCGGCAGTACGCCGTGCCGGCGCGCGGCAGCGCGCACGGTGGCCTGCCCGGCGCGTCGTGCCTGTTCTGCGGCGCGCCGCTCGGCCCGCTGCTGCCCGCCACGCTCCTGGCGCCGCCGGGCCTGCGCTGAGGCCGGCGGGCTCGTGCGTTCTTGCCTCGGCAGCGGCGGGTGCGCTCTGCGGCCGCTGGTGAGCGCAGAAGTGGCAGGGAGGCTTCCGAAGTCACCCAAGCGGCATGTGCTGGCGGGGGTTGCCCAGGCAAGGGTGTGCGGCAGGCAGAGGCGTGGCTGGAACGAGCCGGCGCCGCAGAGTGGGCACCGGGGCTGTTGCTGCCGGCGCCTGATAGCCTGTCCTGGGCCAAGAGAGCGGGGTGATAGGCAGTGTGTGCGCTCAAGACTGCTTGGAGCTATCTAGGGCTGTTGAGTGAGTCCAGTGTGCGCTGTTCTTGTCTGGCGTGTCAGAAACCGTGTACATGTCTATGAACAACTGGTGTTTGCAAACCATGTATCAGGGGAACTTGTGAGCATGTGCTGCGTCACTCTGGGTCAGCCTGTGTTATCCTGCATGCCCTGTCCCTGGTATGTGCCTGGTGTGTGCTGCTGTTTGTTATGCTAATGTAGCCTGCAAGGTCTTGTTTCCATGCATACTAATGTAGCCTGCAAGGTCATGCCTCGTGCATTATTACATAGGTCCGGCGCCTGTGCGTCTAGCGTGAGTGCAACAGGACACATGCGTGCATGTATTGCAAAATGCAGCATATGCCCACGTGCTTCGTTAGGCAGACGCAGAGGTTGTGTGCATCTAGGCGTGTCCTCAGGGAGGGCGGGTAACAAGCTGAACGCACAACAACAAGCGACAGACATGTTGATTTGTAGCACTTGGGTGGGTACAGCATCCAAGAGTCATTATGACTGTCATCAACGCCACTCTATGTAGACAGGGACCGAACCAGAAAGCTCTTGCGAGCTCACCATCTCACATATATTGGCAGGGCGGCAACGTCTTGCTCTAGTTAGCCAGGCCGCTGCTACAATCACCAGCGGGAACATTAAGCAGTGCTGTACTTCTTGCAGGGGAACACATGGCTGAACACTCTGCGCAACAGGCTGTCGGGCGCGCGGCGTCCACGCAGCACGACGGGGTCACTGCGGGTTGGGCGGGCGGCTGTTGGCGGTGGCGACGCGGCTACCCCACTCCAGCAGCTCGCGGCTGCAGTCGTCCTTGTGCGTGACCACCTCGATGAACACGACCCTGCGCCGCGCGTAGCCGGCGCGCATGCTGACCTCAGCGCCGCGCTCACTTTAGCAGCAGGCATGCCCAGATGGCAGAGCGCGCCCGCCGGCACGAACAGGGCCGGTCCAGCGGGGCACGCAAAGACCGCACGCAGCGCCGGCGCGCGGGGCCGGCGACAGGCAGGGCCGTGGGGCGGCGCGCACGAGTCCGGGTGCTCCTCCGCCTCGTGCAGCGCGGCCACCAGCTCCTCCTCGGTCCGGGCCTGCGCGCGCGTGCGGGTAGATTACCTCATGCTCCCCTAACCCTGTAACTGTGGCGCCCACCCAGAGCCTGCCAGGCTTGCGGCGGGTATGTCGTGTGCCACTGCTGCAGGGCGGGCCCTGACTGGACCGCACTGCAGGCACGCAGCGGCCGCACGCAGCGCCAGGTGACAGGCGGGCAGCAAGGGCGGGGCACGTCCTGCTTGGCGCTGCGCCATGCGCGCACCCGCGCCGCAAACAGCTTGCCCTCGCCGTTGTGCATGGCCTTGACCAGGCCGACGTAGTCCTGCGGGGCGCGGCGGCCCGCGTCAGGGCGGCGCGGCCGTCCCGGGCGCAGACAGCGGCCAGGCAGCAGGCGGACCGGGCGCGAGGCCCTCCTGTGCCAGCGGCCACCCTACCCTCATCTCGCGCGGCGCACCCAGTTCTTGATGACGTTGTACGGCCCGTCGTGGATCTCGACCTCGATGGTGTAGCCGCCTGTGCTTCAAGTCTAGAATTCAGCCACCGGAGCATGATTGTGACCATGGCTGGGTGACCGAGGCGAGAAAGAAAAGTACAGTCTGAGTTCCGGGAGGCGCCGGATGAAGGCGGCAGGGCGGCGCCGGCAAGCATGCGGCTGGCGCGGAAAGGGTGCCGGGTACCCTATCCTAATTGCTGCGCCCGGGGCGCGCACCGTTATTGATGAGGAAGATGATGGGGTTCTGGGCATAGCGGATCATGGTCGCCACCTCCTGCGAGTGACGGACATGCTGAGTCACGCGCCGGAGCATGGGCAGCGCGTCGGGAGGCCATGCAGAGTGACATGTCTAGCGCGCCGCCTTTTATCTGCAGGCGGCTGCCCGGCTGCCACCCGCGCCCTGAGCTGAGGGCGTCGCGGAGCGAGCGGCCATTGAGGAGCGGGCGCCGCGCCCGCGCGGCTGCCGGCTGGGCCAGCGCGCCTGCACGGTCAGCTGAAAGCTGCCGCCGCCGATGCTGGCCACCATGCGCTAGAGTAGGTTAGGGTTAGCGCGCCTGCGCGGTCAGCTGGAAGCTGCCATCGCCGATGCTTGCGACCACGCGCTTCTTGCCGGCCAGCGCGACGGCGTAGCCGAGCGTGGCGCCCACGCTGCCGCCCGGGTCCGCCGCCGCGTCAGTCCGCCCCTCGGCTGCCTGCTGCTTGATTCCTTACCGTAGTTCAAAACATACCCTGAAGCTTGCAAAGCCAGTGCACATTTTTTCCTCTGCCTACAAGTGACATTTGCACATCAACGACAGATGTCCCATCTAGGCTGGGATACGCCGACCGCAGCGCACCTCCAGCCGATGGAGCCGTACTGGCACTGGAACTCGTACCTGCGCGGCGCCAACCCCGCGCAGTGAGCGCCGCCGAGGGTCAGACCACCTCCGTTGCAAGGCTGCAATGCAAAGCCTGTTGTGATGGTGCTGATCAAGGTTGTGATGGTAAGGTTGTAAAGGCTCCCAGGCTGAAGCTGCGCCGACGCGCGGCGCACCCGCAGCCGTCGGGCAGCTTGAGCTTGAGGCAGTTGAACCAGGAGTCGCCCGTCTCCGCCAGCACGGCGTGCTGCGGCGTCAGCAGCGCCTGCGGCGGGCGCGCGCGCACGCGGGTCAGCGCGGCGATCCCCAGTGCCGCAGCTCTGCAGCTCTGCAGCGGCTCGCTTGCGTTGACTTCCCAGCCCGGAGCGCCGACGCCGCCCTTGATCCGCATGAAAATGAAGAAAAATATCAAGGGACGTAAGGAGCACTAGCTGGAACCGCGCTGGCACGCTCTGCCTTCCGAACGCGCGTGCCCGCGCAGGCCAAGGGCGCATGGCCCGCGCGCCTGGCGACCCAAGCCGAGGGTTAGGGTTAGGGCGGCGGGCGCGCCTGCACGTGCTTGTACACGGTGGTCGTCTGCAGCGGCGCGTTCTGCGGCCCCTGCGGCCGCTCGCCCATGGGGATGTACATGCGCTGGTAGTTCTGGAAGCAGGTCTCTGCGTGCGCGGCGGAGCGGACGCGTCAGGCGGCCCGCGGCAGCCGCGTGGGGCGGGCCCTGGCTTTGCAGATGAGGGCAGGTGCAGCACGCTCGCGTGCGCCCCTACGCACCCTGGCTGTCATGGCCCCGCGCGGGGCGGCGCGGCAGCCCTGTCACCGCGTTGGGACCTCACCCGGCAATCCCGTCACCACCACACGGCCCGCGCGTGGGGACGCGCCAAACGCCTTCGGCAGGGCCCCCGGCCGGCCGCCCGGCGCGCGCACCGTTGGGCTTCAAATGCTGTGGGCTCAGCCTAATTACCTATCAATAATCTTATATCCTATGCGCTATTACCTATACCCTATATATGCAACGCACCATTGGGCTTGACCGCCTTGGCGAGCGCCGCCAGGAAGTCGGGCATCGCGATGCAGCCGAACGACTGCCGGCCGGCGACCACCACGCGCCGCGCGTCCACCTGCATCAGGAGGTGGGTTTGGGTAGGCTGGCACCTTTGGGTAGCCTAACACCTACCCTGCTCCGCGCGGCCTGCTCAGCGCGTCTGGCATGCCTCGCAAGCGCCGCGCGCTGCACGCCTGCTGTGACGCGCGCCCACGTCCTGATAGGGTTGGGGTTGCTTTGCATCACCCTTGAGAGGCTCTGCACGCTCCAGCAGGGCACGCACACAGGCGCGTGCACACAGCGCCAGGCAGGCAGACACTGCGGCCCAGTGGCTTGGCCGCAAACTTGCCCAATGAGCGCGCACGAGGCACAACGGCAAGAGGGCACCTTTATCATCTTCTCCTCCTTGATCAGCAGCGAGTAGCCCACGCTGCCGCGCGCACAGCGCCGCAGCGGTGAGCGCGCCTGCCATGCGCCCCGGCGTCCGGCAGACTGCATCACAAAGCGCGTGCATGAGACGGCCCGGTGCCGCACCTGGTGTAGTCGTTGAAGATCGGCCCGGCAAACCTGTGCAGTAAAGAAACATGTTAGCATGAGGTGCCGCACATCGATAGTTAGCTTTGCAGGAGCGCCAGTTAGGAGCAGGTGCACATGGCTGTATGCATCAAATGGTTCAAGACAGATGCCAGGCGCACAGGTAGGCGTCGCTCGCTTCCACCGTCTCGGCGCAGAACGGCGTGGAGACCTGGCCCCAGTAGATGCCGATGAAGCGCTCGTAGGACTCTGGGAATAGCCTGCCGCCCAGAGATGCGCCCAGGCAGTGAGCGCGCCCTGCTTGCGTTGATACGCAGCACCGGGCACAAAGCGGCCGCGCGAGACTCTGTTGAGGTTGCATAGCCGCCTCTTACATACGTGACTTCAGAGCACTCCCTGTGACACCCAAGGCATCCACCTACTAGTCGCTGGGAGTGAAAGTAGTCAATCTTTCCAGCTCTTGCGCATGTGAGCATGCGTGCGTGCACATGCCTGGGCCGGGGGGGGCCGCGCACCCCTTGGCATTGGGCATGATGGCGACCGGATACCGGCTGGCGTCAGCCAAGCTCTTGAACTGCTTCTGCGCGTGCGTGGAGCGCAGCTTCACGCCGCCCACCAGCACGGGCTTGACGGCCTTGTTCAGTAAGGCCGCTGCGGCCGTTACAGCCGCCTCCAGCGAGCGCTGCCGCCACGCACGCAGCCCGGTCAGCCACACGCCCAAATGGGCGCATTTCTCCATGTTGCACGGTCAGTGGCATCCACGGCATTGGGCAGTCAAGCTGTGGACATGCGGCCGCAGAGAAGACCCCTTGACATGCGCCATCATGTGCAGAGCACAGGTAGAGGCCACGCTGCTGCGCAAGCAGTGCCCTTTGCACTACTAAATGAATAACAGGACCCATGGCCCGCAGGTCCAAGCTTTGCTGCATGCTGGCCCAGTATGCTGGCAGTGCAGGCAGCTTCATACACACTCGCCTGAGTTCACTTGGTACATATCAAGCAGCCTGCACTGCCAGTGCAACAGGGCAAGACACGCAGCGACCCACGGACCCACAGTTTATAAGCCGATTAATGCTGCACACCAACCGAAGATCAAGAGAGCGTCTGCGCCCGCCCTACCTGCACATGGCCTGGCCGTGTTACAGCTGAACACAGCGCTTCCGGCAGGCACAAGCACTGCAGCGAGCCTGCGTTCCCAAAGGCCCGGAGCGGCGCGCCTCGTTGGTGTGCTGCGGCGTGATGCTGAAGGGCACGGGCACGCTGGCAAAGCTGGGGTGCGGCAGCCCCGCCAGGTTGCAGCAGATGTTTATGTAGCACGGCTTCTGCTCGCGCATCTGCACGCCGCGATCGATGACGTTAACAGGGCTGTCGCGCACGCGCATTGGGCTTCCAGGATTCTGCAGTCACTCATGCGCGGCTGCCGGCAGCAGGGCGCGCGCACCGCCGTTGCAATGGCGTGGTCGATCTGCTCGTGGGCGTCCGACAGCGCAAAGACTTGCACCTGCGCGCCCGCCCGTTTGGGAGCGGCTCACAATAGCCATCAGCTATGCCTTTGATTGTGAACTTAGGATTGCGCATGCAGAGTGCATGGTTTATCACAGCAGAGGTTTGCTTCGCCTGATGTCGCTGAGCAGAGCCGCGAGGAGCGCACCGCATCGCACACAAAGGGCCGGAACGCCTCAATCTCCTGCGAGGTGCCGTCCGAGCGGCCGATGGTGTGGTGGATGATGTGGTTGGTGCCCATGTCGTTGCTGTTCACGCCGCCCGTGATCTGCGCGCGCGCCAGCACGCGCTGGGTCCGGTCGAAAGGGGAGGGTATAGCTGTAGCTATAGGGTAGGGTAGGGTATAGGGCAGGCTACGGAGCTGCACTGCAGAGAGGCGCGGGCGCACGCAGATGACGGGCAGGTTCTCGCTGTTGGCGCCGGCGATGGCGTTGAGCAGGCTGAGGCCGCCCACTGCGCGCGCACTGCCGCTCGGCGCCGCTCGCACAGACCGTCACGGCGTGTGTGCCATGCTGCCGGGCCTAAAATGCTGCACAGCGCCAATATGCACGCCTGCTTGCCGAGCTGAAGAGACGCTGCAGGGCCCTCATGCAACACTACATTTCAACACACTGCGCACGACCTTCCCTCATGTGTCATGCTGTGCACGCGGCTCCAGCAGCACAGTGAGCCATGCTGGCGGCAGGGCAGGGCGCGCCTGTGTATGTGACCACGCAGCACGCGATGCCGCGCTCGCGCGCGTACCCGTCCGCGGCATAGCCCGCGTTCAGCTCGTTGCAGGTGTTGATCATCCGCAGCTTTGGCTCCTTGATCATCTGTTGCATACACGGCATACGTTTCAATGTCAAATCAATGACAACGTCAGTGCTCTCAGCCTCCCTGTGACAGCAGGACTCGAGGTGTTGGCGTGGGGGGGGGGCACATGGACAGACCTGGTCCAGCAACACCAGGTTGAAGTCGCCTGCGCGCCACCACAGCCGCAACTTGTCGGCAGACGTGCTGCAGACCAGTGCAGCGTCACACGGTCGAGCCGGAGCAGCGGCCACAGCACCATAGCAGCTGGCGCAGGGCAGCCAGTCCCGCCGGCGCAGGTCGCCAGACATGGGTGACTGCGCTTCGGCTATTCTGGCAGCCACCACTGAGCACAGCAACGGTACACAAGTAGCCTGGCAGCTGCAAGCAGGGCGCGCGCCTGGCACTGCAAAGAACTCGGTGCACCCGAGCTCCACGAGCCGCGAGGCGATGTGCTGCCCGAGCGTGCGGTCCGGCTCATAGCTCCCTCCTCCCGCTGCGCAGGCAAGATAGCGCGTCGCTCGCTATCCTGTAAGCTGAGGTGGCGCTGCAAAGAGCTTTGTGACCGCTTTTCATATTCTAAGTTGCAAGATGTGCTGCTTGTAGCAGCGGCACTGCGGCATTGCAACACCAGCGCCTCTTTGCGTTGCCAAAGCCTCACAAAGACAAGTTGTCTGTGAGCAGGCAGGTGTGCCACCACGCTGCGGGAAGACTGCTATAAGCAATATTAGGTCTGAAGCACATTGCTCTTAGAAAAACGCAATGCTGCAGCACTAATCGTGCGCAGCTGATGGCAAGAAAGGACATCGGCTGGCTATCGTGCTTCCCACCTTGATAGCACCTTTCGATGGACATTGAGCGCGTCCACCCGCCAGAGGCTGACCCCTAGCAGCTACCTTCTGCAGCCCGCCTCTGGGGACTTCAACACTTGGTCTTTGCAGGCGCAGCCGGCTCCTCTCTGTCCCCTCCTCCTTGCTTTACTTCACCCCGTCAGTTGGTGTTGTTTAGTACAAGCTCACTCCCCAGTGGATTATGCTCTTCTGCCGCAGGGAACGCCGGAGCCCAGTAACATTCGTTCGAGGAAGCGCACCTGTTAGCACGCCTGTCAAGTTTTTTTTAGCCCATTTTGGCAAGCCCTAAAGCTCAAAATCTCAAAGCTTGGGGCGGGACGTGCAATAGCACTTTTTTATTAGCACACATATACTGGCACGTGCATGCATCCCGTCTGTAACTACAGTCCGCACTAGGACGCCTTGCATGCTCATGAAAAGACGAAGTTAAGAGTAGCGCCTGCAACGAAAGTTACAGCGCTGAGGGAGCAGGATGGATGGCATCAAGGGCTGTTCTTAGCCAAATGGCAGACTGCATGAAGTGATTTGTGCCCAAAGGCGACATTGCGAGCTTGCAGGTTTAACCATGAGCAGTTTGCTGCAGACTCTCTGGTCTGTACACGGCGAAATGCCGCAAGGCCATGCATCAGGTACATGCAGTTATAGCGCACAGGCCTGTGTCCTCACGAGGCGCAGCAACCACACCTGAACCCCTCCTAAGCCTACAGCCAGAACCTAACCCTAGCACCGGAGCAACACAGGACAGTCACATGGCGCTCCGGAGCGCCAGCACCATGCGCCGCAGGCCCTGGTGCGCAGCATGCCTGCATGCTCGAGGGTCACTGCACATGCCAAAATGGCCCATGGCGGCCAGCCGCACAGCTGTACACACTCAACACAACGCGGCCGGAGCCCCCCGGTCTCGTACTATGGTACAGTGGCAGCAGCCAGCTCACGCGCGGTTGGTTGACGCCAGCGCCGTCCGCGAGCGCAGATTCAAGAAGGTGGACCTGCAGCAGCAGAGGCGCACTGACCTCCGTGCATGCGCCATTGGAAACTCACACGCATGCAAGAGGCAGGCCGTGGAAGCCGATGCGCGCCGGCGCAGCGCCCGGCTGTGCGGCGGGGCGCGGGGGCGGTGGCCGGGCGCGCACCAGAAGAACGCCACCACGTTGGCGAAGAGCACGCGCAGGTGGATCGGGACATGCTGGTAGTTTATTTGGGATGCGAGCGGCCACACCTGCGCGGCGGCCACGCGCATGGCATTTGGACCCTACCCTAAACCCTACCATGTACCCTACCCAAGGCATGGCTGCAGTCCCCGCGCGCAGGTGCTGACGCAGAGCGAGGCTGACCCACCTTCCACGCGTTCAGCTGCACGCCCAGGTAGTCCTGCCTCAGCTTGGCCAGTGTGAAGGCCATGCTGCGGCCTGCCTCCAGGGGCTGCATGTCAGCATGCTGCAGAAGACATTTGATGTACCAGGAGAGCCATGCGTGTTGACACTGGTGGTGAACCTGGTGCGCACCCTCAACAAGCAGGGAGATGTAGGTCATCATGAAGATGTTGCACACCGGGCCTGCGCGCCCCGCCGCCGCCGCCGCTCAGCGCTCGCTACGCGCTTGACACCAACACGCGCGCAGACGCGCGCAAGCAGGGCGCGCCGTAGGTGAGCTGGTCCAGCGCGACCTGCGCGCAGATAGCCTGTGAGCGCGTGCCCCGGGCGGCGCCGACCGTGTCACGGGGCCGGCGCCCCGCAGCGCTGCCCGCAGGCCCTGCTGCCCGCAAGCGCCGAGCGCGGAGGCTTGACGGGGCCGGCACACCTTCTTCCAGAGCTGCCCCGGGGCCGGGCCGCCGCGGAAGACGCGCTCGACGAACAGCTGCCAGAAGTGCATGCTGGGGCCGCTCCACAGGCCGCCGTAGGCGACCATCGCGGCCGTGCGCCGCCAGTTGACCGGCGCCCGGCTCGCCGCTAGCTTCTGAGCGATCAGGTCGCTCAGGCCGGCCAGGGCGGCCGCGGTGATGGCCTGCGCGCCCGCGCGCCTGAGCGCCCGCGGCCGCAGCGCGGGCGACCGCTGGCGCAGCGGAGCACGGAGCGCGCCGGACCTTGGTCTTCAGAGGCTCTTTGTCCAGGCGCTCGAGGTACCTGCAAGCAGGGGGAGCGCTTGCACACTTGGAGGGCGCCGCTTGCGAGCGAGCACAGGAGCACAGCAGGTGCAGCTTGGCCGTACCGTGTCCAGGCGACGGCCAGGACACCGTCCTGCCGGCCCTCTGGGCTGGGCATCGCCGCGCCGGGCTCAGACTGGCAGGAAGGCCTGACCGCGTACGGCCCGCGGCAATGTGTGGATGGAGTTGGCCTGCCTGTCCTTGCAGCAGAGAGAAGCGGAGCTCACAACGGGAGCTTTTCCGCTCTCGGGCCTGCACCAGCCAACTGCAGCTTAACTGGCTTGACCGGGTTTAAAACAGGGCCTCAAAATTGTGTTTTTTTAAACATCCACTTGTGCTGGCTGCAAAAGCATGTGTCCCATGATACCTGCTGCGTGGGAAGGAGCCCGCGCCAGGTCAATGCAGGCGGGGAGCTGGGCGCGCTACACAAAGGGCACTGCAAGTATTCCCAAAGCAGACTCCATGAGCTGGCGCTGGCGCTTTTATACAGGCAAGCCCCAGAGCAGCGCATGCACACACAGAAGTACATACGTACATGCGTTGGGGTCGTGCCGCACGCCTTCGCCAGAGTATGCGCGCCCCTCCTGTGATGCTAGAGTGTTGTAGTTTTCCAGACATAGGGGCGCTGCAGCCGTGTCTGCGCCGCGCCGGCGCGCTGGGCCCCGCTGCAGGCGCGGCGCATGCGGCGGCCGGACGCCCCGCGCCCCGCCAGGCGCCGGCTCACAGCGCGGGCGCGCAGGCTGGCCGCGA
>JAABUQ010012562.1_pt1 | contig 10486 bp, 9 predicted proteins | sample 5560001 | NCBI WGS metagenome assembly JAABUQ01 (sample SAMN10711888, study PRJNA513371) | rock metagenome | isolation source: Antarctica rocks | place: Antarctica: Victoria Land, Finger Mt nord | collected 2015-12-18 | reverse complement strand
GCAGCGCGGCCAATCCAGCCATGACAGCCAGGCCACCCGCCCGCCATCGCCCGGAGCCATAGGCGGCCGGCCCCTGCGCCAAGGCCGCGCCTAGCGGCTCGGCGATCAACAGCGGCACGATCACGCCAACCGGCACTTGGTGGCGCGTGTGATGCAGCGAGACGTGCAGCAGCCCCAGCAGGATCAACAGGCGCACCGGCGGCAGGCGCGCGCCGCGCGTGAGCGCCACGCCAAGGCCGGCAACCAGCATCAGTTCCAACGGCTGGATGGTGTTGAAGTCTGGTGGCTGCCACTCGACAATGTTGCTAAGCTCGGCCATTCCCATGAGCTGGAAGGGAAACAGCAGCCCGGTTAAGCCGTGCGGCGTCAGCATGGCCGCGGCGGTTGCGGCGAGCAGGAATCCTCCCCAACGCGCCATAACCCGGCGCCACGCCGCCGGCTCCGCCAGCGCCGCCTCCAACGCCAGCGGCGCCACCAGGAACAGCCCGAGGACGAAGCTGCCATGCAGGTTGGCCCACAGGCACATCACCGGCAGAAGACGCCAGGGCGGCGCCCGCCTCCTGCTCCGAGCGATGAACAGCCCGGCAACCCAGGCCTCCAGCACCGGCAAAGCCAGGATGTGCGGCCGTGCCTGCAATTTGGTTGCGATGCATGAGGCGGCGAGCAGCAGCAGCAAGCTCGGACCTGCCGGCAGCCAGCGCCCGAGATGGCGCGCAAGCTGGAACATGGCCAGCGATGCCGCCAGCGCAGTCAGCACGACCACGCCGCTCCAGCCCGCCACGCTGAACGACGCCGCCATCAGGACCTCAGACAGCCACTCGTGCGCCACCCAGGGAGCGCCGGCGAAAGTGTAGGAAAAAGGATCGGTGTGCGGCACCGTCCGGTGTGTGATGATCCAGTCGCCGGCGACTAGGTGCCAGAAGCTGTCGCCGTCGTTGAGCACCGTCGGGGCAAACAAGGTGATCGCAAACATCGCGACGGCCGTGACCCATGGGGGGCTGAGGGCCGGGATGGTCAGCGTTCTCGACTCGGAAACCGACTGCTGGAGCATCGCCGCAGCCTATACGTTACGATTACGTAAATAAAGCCATGCGAGGGCGGAGGATGCGCCGATGTTGTTAGGAAACTACTGAAAAAGCGCCGGCTTGCGGCCTGGACTCCATCATTCACCAGGCTGTTGGGCGGGGCCAAGCAGGCCCTGCGCCCGGCCATCCCCCGCCGTTCCCGCACCCCGCGCAGGCGCAAAAGGATGGCGAAGCTGCCCGATGAAATGCGTGGGAAAATGCGGGTCATCCACGCCGTAGCGGTCGGGCCGCTGTTCCGCGGGCAAGTAGAACGTGCCGAAAAGAAGGTCAAACAGCGGAAAAGTGCCGGCGAAGTTGCTGCTGCCGCCGCGCTCCGCGCTGGTGTGGTGCCAGCGATGATAGACCGGGCTGGCGAGCACGTAACGGAACACCCCGAAATCCCAGTCCAGGTTCGCATGCACGAGCGCCGAGGAGCCGACGGTGAACGGCAGCAGCCATATCAGCACCTCGGGCGGTATTCCCAGCAGCAGCATGACGATGTCGGACAGGATGCCGTGCAGGATCTGATCGACGGGGTGGGATCGGCCCGCCGAGATCCATTCCAGATGCTCGGACGAGTGGTGCACGGCATGGAAGCGCCATAGGTGCACGCTGTGGAACAGGCGGTGCGTGGTGTACATCACCAGGTCGTTGCCCAGCAAATAGAGCGCCACCTGCGGCCAGAATCCCAGGTGGGCGAGCGGTCCGACGCCCTCGGCGAAGAAGCGGTCAACTCCGCCGGGATCGTTGATGCCGTAAAACGCTGCGATGCCAAGGACGAGCATCGAGGCATGCGCGAATTTGAAGAGCAGTTGCGGCACGACCGCCCAGCAGAGGTCGGTCGAAAGGTCCGGCTTGCGCCACCACGGCGGCGCCTTGTTGCACGCGGCCGCCAGCGTCGCGAGTACCGTGAAGACCACGGCCAGCACGGCCAGGTTGCGCAGGGCCGGCCAGGTGGCGGCGGCGAGCTGGGCGAGGATCGTCTGGAGGACCGGCATGGCGGGGCCGTTCACCCGGCCACGCGGCCGGCCGCCGCGCGGATCTGCGCCACGGCCGCACCGACCTTGAGCGCCATCATCGCGTCGCCCCGGGCGACCGTCGAACGGCGCGGGTCGCCGATCACGCCCATGCCCGCGAATGACGACAGGCTTGCGGGCAGGCGCGACAGATCGACGCCGCCGGGGTGAACGGCCATCAGCTCCGAGGTGTCGGCGATGGTGGCATGCTCGCCAATCGTGGCGTCGGTCTCGCCTTGCGCCCGCAGGTAGGCCGTCTCCGCGGCGTCGGCGTAGTAAGAGTCGACGGCCAGGACCTTCGGCCTGCCGCCCCATTCGGCGTCCAGCTTGGCGGCGGCCTCCGCCTGCGCCGCGACCGAGGGGCCGTGGTCGGCGATGAAGCAGACCGTCCGGAACCCGGCCAGCTTGAGGCTGCGGGCGATGCCCTCAAGCATCCCGGCGAACACGGGGGCGGGCACGCCCATCGTTCCGGGGAAGGCAAGGTTGCCCGCCGGCAGGTCGTAATCACCCTGGGGCACGTAGGACAGGACGGGCGCCACCAGGGCGTCCCCAAGCTCCGCGGCGATGCGGCGCACGGCCCAGGCGACGATGTAGTCATGCTTGCCGATGACCATGTGCGGGCCGTTCTGCTCCAGCCCGCCGCTGGGCACGATCACCGTGTCAGTCCCGGCCTGGATGGCGTTGCGCACCTCCACCCACGTCATGTCGGCCATCTCCCGCGTCACCGACAGGGCGCGGGCCGGCCGCCGCCACCCGGCCGCCACCGCGCCGAGGGCGCCCGCCCCGGCCAAGGCGAGGCAGCGCCGCCGTATCGAAGAGCCGCGTGCGGGTGGGGTGGTCATGGATGGGCTGCCCGTCATTCCGGTGGCCGCCCGGCCTGGACGCAAGGCGGCCATTACATTGCGAAAACGTAATAGTCGTAACACGATCCGCCGCGGGCATGCACCATATTTTCCGTTCGGCCCAAACCGGAATGGGTGGGGTCCGGGTGTTGCCGCGCCGCCCGCACGGGGGCACGATGACGGCCAGACGACGCGGAGAACGCCCCCATGCTGACCACCCAGCAGAAGACGCTACGGAAATTCTGGTACGCCACGGTCCGCCTGGACGCGCTGCAAGACGGCCCGCTGCCGTTCCGCCTGATGGGCGAGGACATCGTGCTGTTCCTCGGCGCGGACGGGCAGCCGGCGGCGCTAGCGGACCGGTGCTGCCACCGCACGGCCAAGCTGTCGAAGGGCTGGATCGACGACGGGCGCATCGTCTGCGGCTACCATGGCTGGACCTACGACCAGACCGGCGCGCTGGTCCGCATCCCGCAGTTCGAACCCGGCGCCGCGCTGCCGAAGCACCGGGTGCCGCCGTTCCATTGCGCCGCCCGCTACGGCTACGCCTGGGTGGCGCTGGAGGAGCCGCTGCAGCCGATCCCCGACGTGCCGGAAGACGCCGACCCCGCCTACCGCCGCATCTTCCAGTTCTACGACGAGTGGCAGACCGCGCCGCTGCGGCTGATGGAGAACTCCTTCGACAACGCGCACTTCTCCTTCGTGCACAAGGCGACGTTCGGCGTGATCAACGCGCCCAAGCCGAAGAAATACGAGATCGAGGAAACCGACGATGGCTTCCAGGCCACCACGGTGATCGACATCCTCAACCCGCCCGTGGCGCACCGGGTCACGGGCAGCACGGACGAGCTGACGGAACGGCGGATGCGCAACCGCTGGTTCCTGCCGTTCTGCCGCCGGCTGGACATGGAGTACCCCAGCGGCATCCGCCACATCATCATCAACTGCGCCACGCCCATCGACGACGGGCGCATCCAGCTCGTGCAACTGTTGTACCGCAACGACACGGAAGCGGACTGCCCGGCGGAGATGCTGATCGAATGGGACCGCGCCATCATCACCGAGGACCGGGAGGTGCTGGAATCCACCAGCCCCGACGCCATCCTGGACGTGAGCCGCCGGGTCGAGCAGCACATGCCGTCCGACCGGCCCGGCATGATCATGCGCCGCCGCCTGCTAGAGCTATTGCGCGAACATGGGGAAGAGGAGGTGACGCGCGCCTATGCCTGACCCGTTCCTGACGCTGCCGGCGTCGCCCCGATTGCTCCTCCGCCGCGCCCGCGTGCCGCGCTGCTTCCTGGACGCGCCTGACAGCGCGCCCGAACTGGTCCCATGCGACATCCGCATCGCCGAGGGCTGCATCGCGGAGGTCGGCCCGGCGCTGGACCCATCCGGCCCGGCGGCGGACCTCGCGGGCGGCATCGTGTTCCCGGGCTTCGTGGACCTGCACACCCACATCGACAAGGGCCACATCTGGCCGCGCGCCTCCAACCCGGACGGCACCCACGGCGCGGCGCTCGCCGCGGTGAAGGCGGACCGGGAAGCGAACTGGAGTGCCGAGGACGTGGCGGCCCGGGCCGGGTTCAGCCTGCGCTGCGCCTATGCCCACGGCACGGTGGCGCTCCGCACCCATCTGGACAGCCTGGGCGATCAGCTCGGCATCTCCTGGCCGGTGTTCAAGGCGCTGCGGGCGGAGTGGGCCGGGCGCATCACGCTGCAGGCCGCGGCGCTCGTGCCGCTCGCGGCCTACGGCACCCCGTTCTGTGAGCGGCTGGCGGACGTGGTGGCGGAGGCGGGCGGCCTGCTCGGCGGCTCCGGCGCGCTGGAGCCGGATGCGCCCGCCCTGATCCGCCGGGTGTTCGACCTGGCGGTTGACCGGAACCTCGACATCGACCTGCACGTGGACGAGACGGGGGACCCGGCCGCCCACACCTTGCGCCTGATCGCACAGGAGGCCATCCGCCGCCGCTACGCCGGGCGCGTCACCTGCGGGCACTGCTGCAGCCTGGCGGTGCAGGATCCGGCGGAGGCGCGGGAAACGGTCGCGCTGGTGGCCGACGCCGGGCTGACGGTGGTCAGCCTGCCGATGGTGAACCTGTACTTGCAGGGCCGCCGTGCGCCGGAAACGCCGACCTGGCGCGGCGTGACGCTGCTGCATGAGCTGCGCGCCGCCGGGGTGCGCGTGGCGGTCGCCAGCGACAACACGCGCGACCCGTTCTACGGCTTCGGCGACCTGGACATGGCGGAGGTGTTCCGGGAGGCGGTCCGCATCGGCCACCTCGACATGCCCGTGGGCGACTGGCCGGCCGCGGCCGCGTCATCGCCCGCGGCGGCGATGGGGGTGCCGGGCGGGCGGGTGCGGGCGGGGGAGGCGGCGGACCTCGTGCTGTTCTCCGCACGCGCCTACAGCGAGCTGCTGTCCCGCCCGCAGTCCGACCGGATCGTGCTGCGGGCGGGGCGGGTTATCGACGCCACCGTGCCGTCCTATCGCGAGTTGGACCAGCTACTACCCGGAATGGAGGTTTAGAATGGAGCTTCCGGTGTTCGACATGGCCGCGCTCGACCGCGGAGAGGGTTTGGTGGCGCTGCATGGGGCCTGCGTGGGCGCCGGCTTCTTCTACGTCGCGAACCACGGCGTGGCGGACACGCTGATCGATGTGGCCGTGGGGCAGGCGCGGCTGTTCTTCGCCTTGCCGCTCGAACAGCGCCTGGCCGTGTCGCTGGCGCATTCCCGCTGCAACCGCGGGTATGAAGCCATGCGGACCCAACGCCTGGAGCCAGGGACGCCGCCCGACCTGAAAGAAGGCTTCTACATCGGCAACGAGCTTACGGAGGATCATCCGCGCGTGCGCGCCGGGTATTTCAACCAGGGGCCGAACCAGTGGCCGCCGGGCCTGCCCGGCTTTCGCCCGGCGATGGAGGCGTATTTCGGCGCGTTGACCGGTCTCGCGGTCCGCCTGATGCGCGCCATGGCGGGGTCGCTGGGATTGCCGCCCGGGCACTTCGCCGCGTTCTGCGACGACCCGATGTCCCTGCTGCGCCTGCTGCATTATCCGCCGCAGCCGCCTGACCCGCAGCCGGGCGAGAAGGGATGCGGCGCCCACACCGACTGGGGCTGCCTGACCCTGCTGTGGCAGGACGCGGCGGGCGGGCTGCAAATTCGGGTCGGGGCGGACTGGATCGACGCGCCGCCGCTGCCGGGTACCTTCGTCGTGAACATCGCCGACATGTTCGCGCGCTGGACCAACGGGCGCTACCGGTCCACCCTGCACCGGGTGGTGCTGTCGGGGCGGGACCGCATCTCGATGCCGTTCTTCTTCGAGGGCAACCCCGGCCATCCCGTCACCGCCCTGCCGGGCTGCGTGCCGGCCGGGGAGGCGCCGCGCTACCCGCCCACGACGGTTTCGGAGCACCTCCAAAGCATGTACCGGCAGACCTACGCCGTCGGCTGACGGCCGGCGGTTTTTGCGCTTGCGTCCCGGCGGCTGATGTCCTGCGATGGCGCCATGACCCAATCCCCCGCGCTGTGGCTCCGCAATCCCCTGGCCGTGCTCGGCGACGCCCCGGGCGGGATCGTCGTCGAGGGCGGGCGCATCGTCGAACTCCTGGCCGCAGGCGCCGCGCCGAGCCGGCCCGCCGAGGCCTTCGACGCCAGCCGGCATGTCGTGATGCCCGGCCTGATCAACACCCACCACCACTTCTACCAAACCCTGACCCGGTGCTTCCCCGCCGCCCTGGACCGTCTCCTGTTCGGCTGGCTGCAGGCGCTTTACCCGGTCTGGGCGCGGCTGACGCCGGAGGCGCTGGACGCTGCCGTCATGGTGGCGATGGCGGAGCTGCTGCTGTCGGGCTGCACCACCACGACCGACCACCATTACGTCTTCCCGCCCGGCCTGGAGGACGCCATCGCCATCGAGGCCGCGGCGGTGGGGCGCCTCGGCCTCCGCGCCGTGCTGACCCGCGGCTCGATGGACCTGTCGCAGCGGGACGGCGGCCTGCCGCCCGACAGCGTCGTGCAGGACGCCGACGCCATCCTGGACGACAGCAGCCGCCTGATCGACCGCCTGCACGACCCGGCGCCGCATGCGATGCTGCAGATTGCCCTGGCGCCCTGCTCCCCCTTCTCCGTCACCACCCGGCTGATGCGGGACACGGCGGCGCTGGCGGATAAGCGGGGCGTGCGGCTGCATACCCACCTGGCCGAGACCGTGGACGAAGCCGCGTTCTGCCAGGACCGCTTCGGCTGCACGCCGCTCGACTACCTGGAGGACTGCGGCTGGATGCGCCCCGGCACATGGCTGGCCCACGGCATCCATTTCGGCGCGGAGGAGATCGCGCGGCTCGGGCGTGCCCGGGTCGGGGTGACGCACTGTCCCTGCAGCAACCAGTTGCTCGCCTCCGGCACCTGCCCGGTCTGCGCGTTGGAAGCGGCCGGGGCGCCGGTCGGCCTGGGCGTGGACGGCTCGTCCTCGAACGACGGGTCGAACCTGATGCAGGAGGTGCGGGCGGCGTTGCTGCTGCAGCGCGGGGCGAACGGGATCGGCGCGGTGAGCCACCGCGACGCCCTGCGCTGGGCCACCGAGGGGAGCGCCGACTGCATCGGCCGGCCGGAGCTGGGGCGCATCGCGGTGGGCGCTGCGGCCGACCTGGCGCTGTTCACATTGGACGAACTGCGGTTCTCCGGCGCGGGGGACCCGTTGGCGGCGGTGGTGATCTGCGGGGCGTCCCGGGCGGACCGGGTGATGGTGGCGGGGCGTTGGGTCGTGGAGGATGGCTGCATCCCGGGTTTGGATGTGGCGGGGCTGATGCGCCGGCATGGGCAGGCGGCGCGGCGGCTTGCGGCTGGGTAGTCGCTCCGCCCAAAATTTGAGCGTCCTGACTAAGTTAATGCGAAAATCGCCTAAATATTAGCTTTTTGCTTATAATTCAGGCGTATTATGTTGCTTTAGTGCCGATCTGCCACTTTGCCCGTTCATGCAAATCGAACGAAAGTGTCTCCAAATTGACGCTCACGGTCCTGGCATGGCGCTTGCTGCTTCTCTTGCGAGAGCACGCAACCGTTTCGGAGATGAGCAAAAATGACACATGCCTGGAAGGCGACGGCGGCAGCCCTCGCGCTGATGGCGCTGGCGCCCGGTGAGGCCCTCGCCTGGGGGATCGAGTTTCAGGACACCTATCTCAGCATCCGCTATCTCCCGCAGGACAAGCAGCCGGGCTATGCCAAGAACGTCAATGAGGTCGCCGGCAACGTCTCCTATGCGAACGCCTGGACCTACGGCTCCAACTTCGCCAGCATCGACTTCGAGGACTTCAGCGCCCGCGGCGACCCGGCCAACAGCGTCACGGGCCGCGCCGATTCCAACTCGGCCGAGGTGTATGCGGTGTTCCGCACGGTGGCGAGCGGCAACAAGATCAGCGGCAGCAACATGTTCTCGTTCGGCCCGATCCGCGACGTGGGCCTGGTGCTCGGCTTCGACTTCGACACGCAGAACGACGCGTTCGCATCCTACAAGAAGCTGGTCACGTTCGGGCCGCAGTTCTCCATCAATCTTCCGCGCGGCTTCCTCAACATCACCCTGGGCCTGTCGCACGAGTGGAACACCAACGGCTTTCTGCAGAACGGCAACGGCGCCAACTTCGACCCGGCCTTCACCATCGAGACCGCCTGGGCCTTCCCCTTCGCGGTCGGCCCCGTGCCCCTTAACTTCACCGGCTTCGCCAACCTGATCACCCCGAAGGGCAAGGGCGCCACGACCGACTACAATCACGGGACCGAGATCCTGCTGCACCCGAAGCTGATGGTCGATGTCGGGGAATTGCTCGGCTACGTTCCGAAGAAGGTCGAGGCCGGCGTCGGCTACGAGTACTGGCACAACAAGTTCGGCGGCGTGCCGCGCTACGTGCCGGGGACGGAGCAGAACTCCGTGTTCGTTGAGGCCGGCTACCACTTCTGACAACCGGTCGCCGGGTGCAACCGTCAACGCCCGCGGGCGTTGGCCTGTGTTGACCCATTATAAGGCTCGGGCTTGCCCAAGCCTTGTCACGAGGAGGACTTTCCATGTCGGCGAAACTGCTGTGGGCCACGGCCCTGGCGTTCAGCTTGTCCAGCGGCCTGGCTTTTGCCCAAATCAGCGGGGATCAGACGACCCGCAGTCCCGTCGTGGGCGATCCCGTCCACAAGCCTCAATCCAGGACAAGCCGTGCCTCAAGGCGCGCAGCGGCCATCGCCCGGTCTGACAAGCAGGCGCCGGGCACGGAGAACGGCAACCAGCCGGACCGCGCCTCGTCCGGCGGTGGGGCGCGCTGACCCGACTCGGGCGTCCAGGGGCGGGGTGGCTGGCATGACGGCGGATGACGCGGCGGCCGTGCAGTCGCCCGCAACCATCGCCGCCGCGGAAAGCCTGCTCGGCATCCGCTATACGGATGCCGAGCGTAAGCTGATGGCCGACAACCTGCTCGCGCAGACCCAGCTTGCGCTGCGCCGGCGCGCGGTGCCGTTGCCAGCGACGCTGGCGCCCGCCACCCGCTTCGACCCGCGCCTGCCAGGGCACGTCTCGCCGCAGGAAAACGGGGTGTTCGTGTCCGATGACGCCCCGGCCACGCCCGGCGACGACACCGCCATTGCCTACGCGCCCGTGACCCATCAAGGCGCCTGGCTCCGTCGCGGCCACCTGACCGCCGCGCGGCTGGCCGACATCTATTTGGCCCGCATTGGCGCCATCGGCCCGCAACTCGCATGTTTCGCTACCGTGACGGAAGACGCCGCCCGCGCCCATGCGGCGGAGCTGGACCAGATGGCCCGGCACGGCGAGTGGCTCGGCCCGCTGCATGGCATCCCGTACGGCATGAAGGACATCATCGACACCGCAGGCGTCGAGACCGCCTGGGGCGCGGAGCCATACCGCGGGCAAATCCCGGCGGCGGATGCCCACGTCACCGCCCTGCTGCACGCCGCGGGCGCGGTGATGCTGGGCAAGACGACGGTGGGCGCCTTGGCCTACGGCGACCTTTGGTACGGCGGACGCACGCGCAACCCGTGGAACACCGAGGAAGGGTCGAGCGGGTCGAGCGCCGGTTCCGCGTCGGCGACCGCCGCCGGGCTGGTCGGCTTTTCGGTCGGTACGGAAACATTGGGGTCCATCGTCGCGCCCTCGACGCGTTGCGGCACGACCGGGTTGCGCCCCACCTTTGGCCGGGTGTCGCGCCGCGGCGCCATGGCGCTGTGCCCGTCGCTCGACAAGGTCGGACCGATCTGCCGGACCGTAGAGGATACGGCGCTGGTGCTCGACGCGATGCGCGGCCCCGATCCGCTGGACGCCGCGCAGATCACGCAGCCCTTCGGCTGGGACAGCGCGCGCCCGGTCGCCGGGCTGCGGCTTGGCTATGTCGAGGCGGATTTCGCCGATGGACATGAGATGGACCGTGCGGCGCTGCGGGCGTATCTGCTCAACCCGGGTAGGTAGCGGCCTGTCCGCGTAGGGTTTGCTGGATGGCTTGGTAGGCGCCCACGCCGCGGCGTGCGGCGGTGCCGATGACGGAGCGCACGCCGGCGAACAGATCAGCG
>JAABUQ010012561.1_pt1 | contig 10486 bp, 12 predicted proteins | sample 5560001 | NCBI WGS metagenome assembly JAABUQ01 (sample SAMN10711888, study PRJNA513371) | rock metagenome | isolation source: Antarctica rocks | place: Antarctica: Victoria Land, Finger Mt nord | collected 2015-12-18 | reverse complement strand
CACAGTGGATCTCGACGCCTTGGCCACGCGCTACAGCGATCCTGAGTACTGGAGCAAGGTGCTGCAGGAAGAGTTTGACGCACCCTTGGGCTGATTTTACATTTGTGGGGGTTGGGCAAAAACAGCCATGATGGGGCTGTTGGCCGCGCTGGGCGAACGCTACCGCCTGGACTACGAGCGCGAGTACAAGATCAGGGATGAGGCGCACGACTGGTATGTCACGCACGTCGATTTCGCCTGGCCCACGGAGCGGCTGGTGATCGAGGTCTACGGCGGGGTCCATCGCAAGGAGTTCTTCGACCCGACCGGCCTGCGGAGCGAGGACGAGCGGCAGCGGATCGACGACGTGGAAGCGTGCGGCTGGCGCGTGCTGATCGTGCATGACACGGAGTTGTCGCGCAAGCGCTGGCGGACGGCCATTGCCAAGGTGGAAAAGTTCTTGAATGAGGGTCGCCACGGCGGGTCTACGTAGGAGGAGGGGGACATGGTTGCGGCAGAGAGGACGACGCGAGAGGAGCGGGTGCCGGCGCGGGCGCACGGGTGCGTGCTCTGGATTTACGGGCAGGCATGGGAGGATCGGTCGGAGCTGGACGGCCTGCGGCCGCCCGAGACGTTCGACGCGTGGGTGAGGACCCTCACGGACAACGGGTGGGGGGTCGGCTGGACGGGCTTCGGGGCTATCGAGGAGGGGCCGTACCAGGGCGGCGCGGTCGTCGAGGTGGACGTCGACGGCGACCGCGCCTACGCGGCGATCCCGCCCGAGGCGCTGGACCGCCTGCACGGGCTGCTGGACGAGCAGGACTATCGGATGGTCCGGGAGGACGTGGCCGCGCTGGACAACCCCGAGGCCCACGGCCTGCGCGTGGCGCGCCTCGATCCGGCCGCCTGGCAGCAGCGGCGCGCCGTCGTGCCGACGACGGAGCTGCTGACCGAGGCGTGGGCGCGGTCGATCCGCACCAAGGGCCTGTGCGTCGAGGCCCCGGCCGGGGCGCTGTTGCCGCTCGATAGCGCGTGGCCGGCCGGCCAGGTCGTGACCGTCGTCGACGCGGCCGGCCGGCCGTTCTACTTTGCCGTGCCGCGCGCGGCGCTGCGGCTTGCAACGGACCTCCACTTCGAGACCCGCGAGCGTGCGACGGCCGCGGCGCCGGCATCCTGAGCGACGTTGTTCCTTAGCCGGCCACCGAGGACAGGAACGCGGGTGCGGGGTCGTGTTCGTTCATGTCGTCGAGCAACACGGCGGCGTCCGGGTCGTCGAGCGGGTCGGCCTGGTCGTCGAACGGGTCGGCGGGCTCACCGGCCGGCGCGGCCGGCGCACTCTCGCCGGCGGCCTCATCCTCGTCGGGCAGGTCGGCCATGATGGGCGGTTCTAGTGGGCCGTCCGCGCGCGCCAGGCCAAGGGGCGGTATCCAGCTCTCGCCCTTCGCCGGCGCGCGGCGCCGTACCTCGTTGTCGTCGTAGTACCGGCGCTGGGTGAGGCGAGCCGGTGGCCGCTGGGGCAGTTTCACGATCAGCTCATCGGCTTGAATGTTCATCAGTTCGTCGGGCGTCAGCAGCGCGCGCTTGGTCTCGCTCTGGCTGGAGCCGCCTCGGTCGGTCAGGACCCGGAACCGATCACGCTGGACGTTGGCCCCCTGCGTGACCTCTGTTGTCTCGCCAAGGACCGACTCGCTGAACCACTTGGCGTCATCGGGCACCATGTTGGACAGCACGACCGTCGTGTTAAAGGCGCCTTTGATCTGCGTCCAACCCAGCTCACCGTAGGTCTCCACCATCTGAGCCGTCATCTGCACCACGTACATACCGTAGACGCCGGCGCTGCGCAGCAGATTGATAGCCTTCTTGAGCCCGGGGACGAACCCGATATTACCCCACTCGTCGCCGTAGATGAACACGTCGCGGCGCAGTTCACCGCCCGGCGTGGCGCGGGCGGTCGAGCCCAGGGCGCGGAACAGGTCCAGGAAGAAGGCGCCCGTCAACGGCCGCAGCTCCTCGATCAGGTCGGGATCGAGCGCCAGGAACACGGCGACGGGGCGGCCCTCCCCGCTGCCCAGGCGCGACAGCTTGATCTCGTCGCGGCTGGTGACCGCCTGGATGGCCGGCTCGGAGAGGATCATGAACTTTGGGCTGATCTCGCTCCACACCGAGCCGAGCAGCTTGTCGTTCTTCTGCAGCGACGACATGAAGCCGCGCGCCGCCTTACGGGCCAGCGGCGCGGGGCTCTTGAGCAGCTTCCCTATCACCCACTCGGCGGTGTGCCCGTTCAGGAACTCGTCGAGGTGCGCCAGGGTGACGGTCTCGCCGCTGGGATCGAGCGCCTGCAGGTGGTAGATTGCCGGCATCAGCACCCCTATCGTCCAGTTGTCCCAAATGGGCTCGGCGTCGTTCCCCCCGCCCCCGGCATTCTTGACCCAGCCGCGGCACCAGAGCTGCGTCATGAGCGGGCTGGTGCAGCAGGCCAGGGGATTGTAGCCCATGCTCGTCTCGGGCGATGCGAAGTTCAGCAGCCACACGTCGTAGTACGTGGCCAGGTGTGTGTACGCCTTGGCCAGCAGCTCTAGCTTCAGATCAGTGATAACCAGATCGCGGGCGCCGGTCTCGCGGAGCAGGTTGGGCAGGATGAAGCCGCTCGTCTTGCCGCTGCCGATCGGGCCGATCACGAGGGTGTTGAGCACTTGCAGCCCCCGGTTCATGGCGACGCTCACGCCGGTGCGCATGCCCAGGAGCAGCGGGACGCCCTTATAGGCGAGCCGTTTCATTTCGCGGCGCGTCATCCAGCGCGCCGTGCCGTGCGCCCCGCTCGGCGTGAGCCGGCGCGGCCGCGTGTACAGGAACCAGGTCACGCGCCAACCGACATAGAGAACGCCGGCGGCGATCACGAACGCTTCGACCAGGACGATGCCATGGTAGGGCGAGCCCTGCAATCTCGGGTACCGGGCGCCGGCGCGGCCCACCCAGGTGGACCAGTCCAGGCCCCTGCTTTTCAGGTGGCCGGTGGGGAGCCCCCGCCGCACCCGGCTAACGAGATCGCGCAGATACGCATACGGATAGGCCAGCGCGACGTAGCCCCACTGGTACGCGCGCCAGAGGGCGCCAGAGGCGCGCAGCAGGGCCGCAGCCCCACCGAGCGCCCCCAGGACCAGCAGGGCCAGCGCGGCGCGCACAGGGCCGCTCATGCGTTGGGCTTTGTACGAATAGACGGCCATGGCGTCTCACCTCCAGCGATGGCGGTCGTACAGCGACGACACGACCAAGGCGACAATCCCGCGCACGATCCTGACGGGCAGCCAGAGCAACCCCTTGCCGAAGAACACGCGCCCCCCGACGATAGCGGCCACCAGCGCGATTAAGATTTGTGTTCCCCCGTTCATACCAACCCTCCTGTCATACCAACGCCATTTTCGCCATGTTGGCGACCTTAGTCAGCGCCCCGCCGCTGCCCTGCCCGGCCGCCAGGGTGAGCCCGGCCCAGATCGCGGGCACCAGCGTGAGGAAGAACAGCCCGCCCACGGTCATCACGTCGGCCCACAACCCCGATGTGTTGACCCCCATGGCGACGATCATGGACGTGGCCAGGCTGTACGCTACCCCCATCGTACTCGTCGAGATGAATAGGAACAGCCAGGCCATGAACAGGCGATGCGCGGGCGGCCAGATGGCCAGCACGATGAAGATGGGCGCGACGGCGTAGGTGAGCCCGAACGTGTACAGGCTCACGGCGCGCTCCAGGCCCGCGATCAGGAGCAGGATCGGCGCGATCACCAGCGTGAGGCCGGTGTGACCGGTGTCCGCGATGTTGGCATGGCCCACGTCGGTGGCCAGGGCGTTCACGATGTCGGTCCACGTGGTCAGGAGAGGATTGAGGGTGCGCAGCGTGGCGACGACCAGGCCCGAGCGCAGCAGCAGCGCCACCCCCTGCTCGATCTCGCCGAAGAACGACGGCTTGGCGCACCACAGCGCGGCGATCCCGAACAACACGGCGATCGCTTCCGTTGCGTCCTGGCTCAGGACGCCTTGCACGCGCGTGAGTTCCTGGTTGGCGCGCAGGTCCGGCGTGCTCACGATGGGGTCGAGGATGGCCGTGGACAGGTCGTGGAGCTTGCCGTTGAGCCCCCCCGTGATCGCGCCCCAAATCGCGCCGGCGACGCCGCCGATCAGGCCGCCCAAATCGGGACACCAGCCCAGCAGCCCGGTGCAATAGGTGTCGCTGCCGGAAGCGGAGCCACCGACCGCTCCCTGCGGCTGCGTCACCGTGAACAGCGCGCTACCGATCGAGCCCTTGGCGCCCACCGCGCGGATCTCATGGGCGCCCGGCGCGGCATCGCGCGGGATCGTGAAGGCCAGCCGGGCGTGCCCGTAGTCGTCGATGGCGGCGTGCCCAAGCACGTGGTCCGTGTCGTCGACGTACAGCGTGACCTCGCCACTGGGAAAGTGCGTGGCCGACGCCGTGACGGCGGTCTCCGTGACGCCGCTCGTCGGCGCGATCAAGAGCACCGGCTGAGACCGGGGCGGGACCGGCGTTGGGTAGGGAACCTGCGTCGGGTAGGGAACCTGCGTCGGGTAGGGGACCGCCGTGGGATAGGGAATCTGCGTCGGCACAATCGGCGTCGGGGTGTGCGTCGGTTCAGGACCCGCCGCCGCCGCGATCGCGGCCGGCGCGACCGTGGCCAGCAACGCGGCCGCGATCGTGGCCACGATCCAGACGCGTCGAGGGTTCAGGCGGTCCATCGTTCATCCTTGTTCTGCGTTTCAATGTACGCGCTGTCGATATTGGCCTTGATGCCCTGCCAGGTCCCGCCGTGCTGCTCTGCCCACCAATCCCGCACGCGCACGTCGTCGGGATCGCTGGCGTACAGCAGGGCTTCTTCAGGGGTGAGTTCCACCCGCACCACCCCATGCAGATCGCGCGCGTGGCGCCGGTCGCGGCGGGTGATGAAGCACGGCATGTAGAGGCCCTTTATCCCGCTCATGCGCTGTGCCGCCTCGACCTCTTCCTCCGTGAGGCTCAGCATGCGTTGCAGCCAGAGCTTCGGGTTGCCCGCCGTCTGTTGGCCGGTGTCCTCGATGGAGTACAGGGCCTTGAAACTGGCCTGGGTAAAGAACGTTTCAGCGTCCGCGTTGCCCACCAGGTCCTTGACCTGCTGGCTGGCAAACAGCACACAGTTCCCGCCGTGGCGGGCCTTGCGCGCGTCGCGGTTGATGTACTCCCGCGCCTGCTGGGAGGTCAACAGGCCCCATGCCTCGTCCATGCCCGTCAGGTGGTCCGCGCTGCCCCGGTTGGCGGCCCGGCTGCGTGCCCTGGCCAGGGCGCGGCGGCGATCCACCACGGCGAACACGGCGAAATAGGCGTAGTTGCGCAGGGTCGCGTCACCTTCCAGGGGCTCGGTGTTGAACGCCAGCAGGGGCGCGTCCAGGCGGACGTTTGTCTGCCCATCCACCAGCCGCGCATGCTGGCCGTCGCCCACGTAGGGGCTCAGGCGCCAGGCCAGGCCCCGGTACACTTTGCGGTCCTCATTGTCGGTGGTTGCCTTCCCCTTCGCCTCCAGCGTGGCGTGCAGGTCGGACATCACCGGCGTGGTGTCAGGGTGGGCGGCGTACACGTCGCGCACCGCCTCGTCGAGGAAGGCGGGCTCGAGCCCGGTCAGGCCGCCAAGCAGCAGATCGACCGCGGCCGACACGAAGCGTACCCGCTCGCGGCGGTCGTCCTCGTCCGCGCGCGGCCCGTCCCACACGTTGATGCACGCGGAGCACGCGCCGCCGAGCGTGGCCCGCGCCTCCCGCCACCTCTCACCGCCCGAGATCTCGCACAGCGCGGCGAACGAGTCAACCGAGCTGACGACGGTGGCGTAGTTGCCGCACAGCAAGAACCACAGCGCGATCTTCTGCAGGAGGCTCGTCTTGCCCGTGCCCACGCGCCCCAGGATGACGCCGATCCGGTTGTACAGGTCGGGATCGCCCAGGGCCAGCGTCACCAGGCTACCATCCGCGTCGGTGGTACCAAGCGGGACGCCCAACGAGTGCGTGCCAGGGTTGCAGGCCAGGAACGGCCAGGCGTTGCCCCAGGTCGGCGTGTCCCAGCGGTAGGTTGAGCGTGCCACATCGCCGTAGCCGGGCAGGGTCGAGCGGTAGAGCGGCCGCTGATGCGCGTGGCCGTAGCCGGCCCCGGCGACCATCGTATCGCCCAGCGCCTGCAAGGCGTGGCTCACGCGCTCGTCGAGCTGAGCGCGGCTGTCTCCTTCCAGCCGGAGGTAGCAGCCCGCCCGCACGACGCTATAGCCCGCGCCGTGCAGCGCCGTCGCCTGGTCCTCGGCATCCTGCGCCGCCAGCTTGGTCGTGATGTTCTTGCCGCGCCCGGCCGTGCCTTCCATCAGCTTCAAGCGCCACTCCTGCCGGCGTCGCTCCCAGCCGCGCCGCAGGCCGCGCAGGTGAAGCACCAGCGTCGCGGGACAGTCCGGGGCCACGAGCGGCCGCAGCCAGGCCGGCCGGGTCTCGTCCGGGGGACGGACGATGAACAGCGTCCGCGTCCACCGCTCACGGCCGGTCTCCGGGTCCTTGATCGTGAGGGCATGGAAGCTCTCCTCCCCGATCTGTGCCCGATAGGCGATCTCTGCCCCGCTGCCGTGGGACGGCGTTAGGTGCCGGGCCACGAAGGCGCGCGCCGTGGCCGCGTCGGCCGCGATCGGGGGGACGCCCATGGCGACGAGTTGGCGGGTCAAGGCGGTCACGGCCTGTGCCAGGCGCGCCGGCTCGGACTGGTCCGGGTGTCCGTCCCGCGCGGGAAAGGGGCTGACCAGCAGCCAGTAGTTCAGTCGTGCGACGTGGCGCGCGTCCTGATCGGTCAGCCGGCGACGCCAGCGTGAGAGCAGACGCGCGCCGAGTTCGCCCAACTCGGGCGTGTGCGGCGTCGGGGCAAGCTGGGCGCGCAGGCCGGCCACGAGCGCGGCCGCGTCGGCGGGGCGATTCTCCACGTAGATGGTGAGCTCGGCCTTGTGGGGCAGCGAGGCCGCGAGCTGGCCGAACAGCGCGGCGTGCCGCTCCTGGTCGGCCTGCGTGTCGGCGTCGAGCGCGTAGCCCGGAATAGACAAGAGCCGGTGGCGAGTGCCACCGGCTCCGATGATCGCGCCGTCGGCGTCGTCAACCCTGACGACGCCGCGCTGCTTGGATGCGGGTGTAGGCATGATGCCGTCCTTTCTCGGCCCGCGCGCCGGCGATCCGCGCGCCCCTGGCCAGGTAAACCGCCGCGCGGTGCGTGTACCGCTGCGCGTAGACGACGGACTGACGCGCCGCGTAGCGGCTGAGCTGCGCGGGATAGCGTTCGACGCCGCCCCGCCACAGCACAAGGATGGGGGTGACAAGGATCATGGTGGGCAGCGCCACGGCCAGGATGTGGGCGTTCGGGTCCGCGACGTGCGCCGCGAACCCCGAGCACACCCACAGCGAGGCGACGCTCACCACCACGGCGGCCCACTGCGGCGCGGTCAGGCGACCGAGGCGGAGCGAGTCGTTGAGGCTGCGCGGCGTCTTGTGCGCCATCTTAGAACTGCGTCCCGAGGGTCGTCATGCCCGTCAGCAGAATGAGCGCCAGGACGGCCGAGCCCAGGATGGCGCCCTTGTGGCCCCGGTCGAACACGACGCCGAGCGCGGCGCCAAAGATAATCATGGCGTAGAGCGCCGGGCGGACCTCGGTCAGGAAGGCGATAACCTTATTGGCCGCGTCCCCAAAGGCGCTAGCGATCAGAAGACCGTATGCAAAATCGTACACTGCTGTTGTCCTTTCGTCTGTGGCGTGAGTGGCTGCTGCGTGTCACTTTGCTCGCTTTATGGCCCTGTCCTTTGGGAAGTCTGTGGCCCTATAGTTGTTGTCGTCAGTTGTTGTCGTCCCCGCGTGGGCGACTGGGACCACTGCCACGGTGCTGTCCCAAGTGCTGTGACGTGTGGCGCGGGCTTTCCTTTTCCCCCCGCCGCCCGGCGGCGCCGGGTCGGGCGGGTCGGGCGTGATCGTGGTGGCCACGTTGCTAATGGTGTCGACGAACTCCTGCATGTACGTTCCCCTTGGTCCTGTGCGAGCTGTTCCGCTATTACTTCTTTCATTGCCTCTTAGTGAGGACGATGACCTGCTTACCGCGGTCGTATGTTCTAGCTTTTACCTCTATTACGCGCCCTCGTTTCTGCCGCTCAACGCGCGCCTGTGTTACTGTGAACTTAAGTGGCTCTGCGAGGCACGCGGTCCGCAGGCCCTCCACCGATGCAGTTAGATATGACTATCAAAAAAGATAGATATTTCTAACTGCATCGGCTTGTACTCTACCGCAATTGTTCAAAGGCGTCAAGTCAGTTGGATAACAATAGGGCTTCTGATCCGGCTGGAGGACCTAGCTTCGCGGAGCGGTTGGACTACCTCTTCAAGCATCGACGCTCGCCGAGTGGTAGGCCCTACAAGCAAAGCGAGATAGCGAAGGAAACGGGTATCTCACCGGCATACATGAGTCAGTTGCGCAGCGGCGAGGTCAAAATGCCGGGCGGCGAGCGCCTGCACGCGCTCGCCAGGGTCTTTGGGATAGACCCCGAGTATTTCACGGGGATGCATTTCGATCCGGCGCAGACGGTGTCATCCGATGATGATGCTGCTGTCGAGCGTGCCTTAACCAAGCCTCTTGTTCGCGAGGTTGCCCTGCGGGCTGGAGAACTTGGTGAGGGGGAGCGCGCGCTGGTTTTGGAGATGATGGAGCGCGCGTCGGCGCGCGTGGCGCGGCTACGGGCACAGCAGGAAACGGATCAGCTAGCCTCTACGAATCAAGACAGCGAGTAGGCCAACCCGCTGCTAGGGACTTGGCTGGAAGGGACGCGACACGGTGTTACGAGCGTGGAAACGGCCACGGCTACCTGACATAGACGAGCAAATCCGCGCGATGTGTGCGGAGTTAAAGCTAAAGCCGCCGTTCGAGTCGGAAAGCCTCGCCGTAAAAATGGCCAAGGCGCGAGAGTATGTGATCGAGATAGCACCACACCCCATGATCGGGCATGCCGTGTCGGGGTCGGTCCATCCCTTCCACGGCGGTTTTTTCATCATCTACTACAACCGTGATGCCCCCAAGCTCCTGCGCGAACTGATCATCTATCACGAGTTGGCGCACATCTGGCTCGGGCATGTCACGCCCGAGAGCAAGAAGGTTCTCTGCGACGGAACCTTCATCACGCTCACGACGCCTGAGCAAGACGCCGAGGCGGAGGCATGGGCACGCCGTGTGGCGGCCTACGCGCAAATCCTGATCGGGAGGGACCTGGCCGAGCGGTTAGACAGAACCGGGACCCAGCGTTTCTCTCGCTATGGCAAAATGCTGAGTTACTTGGCCTAGAATAAGCGTCACTGTTACCAAGTGCAAGGTAGCCTTATAGACGGCAACTCAAGTTTGGCCGAAGAGGGGGGTGTAAGCCCAAACCGCCGAAAATTCTGTCACGCTCACGTAGAACGTCGAGTGCTCTGGAGTGGACGATATCGTCCTGCGTGTGGCTGATCCAGCCGTGTCGGAAAACACCTGTTTGGCGACAGGCTAGCGGCACGCTCGTCTCTCGTCGTCGCCATCCATAGAAAATCGTGCGGAAAACCCTGCCGCTATGGTGTACCATACGTAAACAGCAGGGCACGGGTTCTCCGCACATGCTTGTCGGTTAGGACGTTATGCAAAATATCTCTGAAAGGGCATTACACCTTACACAACGATGAGAAGCTGATCGACCTGGATGCTATCGTGGCAGGCCTTGATCTCGGGTGACAGAATTTTCGGCGGTTTGGGCTTACACCCCCGTTATGGGAATTTCAGCCGTTGACACGATGGCGCTCTCCGAGTATTGTATTAGCAGGCACGATACCTAAATTACCTTTGCAACGCATTTACATGAGGAGGCGTACGTGGCGGCCGGAACAGACCTCAAGCGTAACTCTATGGCCCCGATCATCCTGACCGTGCTGCGCACTGGTCCCCTGCATGGCTACCAGATTGCGCGCGAGATCGAGCGCCGCAGCGAGGGCTATTTCGATTGCAAGGAAGGGACGCTGTATCCCGCCCTGCACAAGCTGGAGCGCGACGGGCTGCTGGGCAGCGAGTGGCGCTCGGCAGGCAAACAACGACGACGTAAGTACTACGCGCTGACGCCGGCCGGCGAGCGGCACCTGGCGACGTCGGTCGAAGAGTGGCGGCTCTTCGCGTCGCGCCTCCTGACCCTGATCGAGGCCTAGCGCCATGGCCATCGACCGCTATATCATGGCCGCGCGCACCCGCATGGACACGCTCTCGGATGACGCTCAGGCGGACGAGACTGCGGAGGAGCTGCGTGCTCACTTGGAAGACGCCGCCCGCGAGTTACAGTTGCGCGGCGTCGATCCGCGCGAGAGCGAGCGCGAGGCGGTGCGCCGCTTCGGGGCCAGCGATGACGTCGCCATGGCCCTCGTCGCGGCCCACCGGCGGCGCATTCCGGGACGACGAGCGTT
>JAABUQ010012560.1_pt1 | contig 10487 bp, 7 predicted proteins | sample 5560001 | NCBI WGS metagenome assembly JAABUQ01 (sample SAMN10711888, study PRJNA513371) | rock metagenome | isolation source: Antarctica rocks | place: Antarctica: Victoria Land, Finger Mt nord | collected 2015-12-18 | reverse complement strand
AACCAGGCGATGCGCCCGCGCAAGACGCGGCTGCCCGCGGGCGGGGCCAAGGAGTGCGCCGCGTCGCCCCCGAACTGGCCCCATCCGTCGGCGTCGGGTCTGGGTGGGGGGCCGAGCGGAGCACGGGCGTAGACGGCCTGCAAACGCGTATTGACCGGTTCCCCCCCGGCGAAGATGGGGCTGTTATCCTGCTTGGGCGACGTGGCGCCGCCATGCGCCAGGATCAGGATGGCCGCGCCCCCAGCCATGAGGGTGAGGGCCACGGCCATGATCCCGGCGCGCAGCCGCCGTCGAACACGGTCCATGTGGCACACATTGGAGGAGATCTCAAAGTGATGGTCGCGGCCGGAAAGGGCCGGTGGACAGGCTCAGTATAGCAGAGCGCCGTACATATATGCTCGTCATTTGCTGGGAGCGCCAGGGCGTATGACCATACGCCCCTACGCCGGTCGGCACACGATCGTGGCCACCGTTTTGGCTACATTCAAGCGCTCTCGCTGCTAAGGTATGCCGGCTGGAAGCCGGCGCTCCCAGTAGATACGATGTGGCGCTTCTAGTAAGTACCTTATGGTATGGAGTCAGGCGGCGCGATGGCTGGCAGGCCGGCTTCCCGGATCGCCGTGTTCAAAGCAGTCACGTCCTCCGCCATGAGTTCGCGCAGGCGCGCCAGTCGCGCGTCGATGCGGCCCGCGAGGTCGTCGTAGACGGCGTGGGCCTGCTTCGTGGGCGCGGCGTCGGCGCTGTCCGCGAAGGAGGTCAGGACCACCAGCTTCTCGTTCAGCCGCGTGGGCGGGCTGAGCGGGCTGTCCGCCTTGACCTGGATTAACGCCTCCTCGACCTCGGTCAGCCCTTTCACGATAGCCTGTGCCCGCTCGCGCACCGTCGCGGCCTCTGGTCCTTGTATCGAGCGGCGCGCCCACTCCTCCGCCTGAGCGCGGACGGCGCGCAGGTTGTTGATCGCGTCGTGCGTCTCGGAGAGCTTGTCGCGGATGCGCAGCAGCAAGGCGCACTGCGCCTCGAGGTCCTCCTGCGTGGCCGGGACGCGCGGGTCCTTGCGCACCTCAAACGTGGCGCTGTAGGTCTGCCCGCCGGCCGCCAGGCGGACCTCGTACCGCCCCGGCGGGACGACCGGGCCGGACAGCATATCTTCGGTGCTTTTGTCGCCCGCGACTTTGTGGGCGTCAGGGTGGCGCAGGTTCCACACAAAGGTGTTCAAACCCGCCCGTACCGGCACGCGCGTTTCGCCCTCTCCGGCCGTGGCGTCGGCGTCGGATGATCCCTCCAGGCCCTCGGCGCCCGTTTCGCGCGCCTCGTCCACCGACGATGCGCCGGCGGCGCCGCCCCGTTCCGCCTCTGCGGCCACGTTCTCCTTGCTCGAGAAGCGCCTGATCTCGGTCCCAGCGGCGTCGAGGAAGGTCAGCGTCGTTTCGACCGCGGGCGTTTCGGGCAGGTAATAGCTGACGATCACGCCGGCGGGCGGGTTTTGCCCGGCGTCGAGAAAGTGGTCGGTCGCGGCGCCCTCGGGCGACTTCTCCCGGCGGTAGGCCACCACCAGGGGACCCGCCATGCGGTAGTTGATACCGGCGCCCGGCTTGTTGCCGTAGCCCTCGTAGGCTTTGAAGCGCGTCGTCGGGCTCGGTTGGAACAAACGGACCGCCGCCGGGTCGGGGCTATCGGTCCACTGGCGCAGCGGCGTCAGGTCGTCGAGTATCCAGAAGGAGCGCCCGTGGGTCGCCGCGACCAGGTTGTCGTCCTTGACCATGAGGTCGTAAATCGGGACGACCGGCAGGTTGCCGCGCAGGATTTGCCAGTGCGCGCCGTCGTCGAGGGACACGTAGAAGGATGTCTCCGTGCCGGCGTAGAGTAGGCCGCGCCGCGCCGGGTCGGCCCTGATCACGCGCGTGAACTCGCGCACGGGGATGCCGCCGGCGATCTCCTGCCAGGTCTGCCCATAGTCGCTCGTCTTATACAGGTAGGGGCGTGTGTCGGCGAGCTTGTAGCGCGTCGCGGCAAGATAAACAGCGGCCGCGTCGTGCGGCGAGGGCTCGATCACCTCGATCAGCGCCCACTCCGGTAGGTCCGGCGGCGTGACGTCTCGCCAGGTCTCGCCGCCGTCGCGCGAGAGGTGTACCAGGCCGTCGTCGGAGCCGGCCCAGAACACACCCCGCTCGTGCGGCGACTCCACGAAGGCGAAAATAGTGCCGTAGACCTCGGCCCCCGAGTTGTCCTTGGTGATGGGTCCGCCCGACGGCTCCATCGTGCTCTTGTCGTCGCGCGTCAGGTCCGGGCCGATAACCTCCCAACTCGCGCCCTCGTCGGTGGAGCGGAAGACGCGGTTGGCGGTGACGTAGAGCGTCTGAGAGTCATGCGGCGAGATCACGATGGGGAAGGTCCACTGGAAGCGGTAGGGGAAGTCTTTGGCCCCGTCGCCCATACCGAACTCCTCGGGCCAGACCGTGATGTTGCGCTTGTGGCCGGTACGGCCGTCGTAGCGGATCAACCGCCCGTTCCCGGCGCCGCTGCCGATGGCGCCGCCGAAGACCACCTCGGGGTCGTCGGGCCGCGCCGCGATGTAGCCGCTCTCGCCGCCGCCCGGCTCGACCCACTCACCCGTAGTGATGGCGCCGAGGGTGGAGCGGCTGGGCAGGCTAATCGCCGTGTTGTCCTGCTGCGAGCCGTAGACACGGTAGGGCGTGCGGGTGTCGGCCGCGACGTGGTAGAACTGCGCGGTGGGCTGGTTGTAGAGCGTGGACCACGAGACGCCTCCGTTGACGCTGACGCAGGCGCCGCCGTCGTTGCCCTCGATCACGCGGCGGGGGTCGCGCGGGTCGAGCCACAGGTCGTGGTTGTCGCCGTGCGGCGTCGGGATGTCCGTGAAGGTGCGTCCGCCGTCGGTCGAGCGCCAGCAGGAGAGGTTGAGCACCCAGACCGTGTCGGGGTCCAGCGGATCGGCGAAGACGTGCATATAGTACCAGGCGCGCCGGCGCAACTCGCCGTCCTCGCACACGCGCTGCCACGTTTCGCCGCCGTCGTCGGAGCGGAACAGGGCGCCGTCCACGGCCTCGACGAGCGCCCACACGCGGCCGGTTTGCGCGGGCGACACGGCCACCCCGATCTTACCCTTGAGCCCCGTGGGCAGGCCCGGCTTGTTAGTGAGTTCGGTCCAGGTGTCGCCGCCGTCGGTCGACTTGAAGAGCCCGCTGCCGGGACCACCGCTGCTGAGGCTATAGGGAGTGCGCTGGGCCTCCCAGAAGGAGGCGTAGAGCACGCGCGGGTTGCGCGGGTCCAGCGAGAGGTCGATCGCCCCGGCGCGATCGCCGCGGGAGAGAATGTGCTCCCAGGTGGCGCCGCCGTCCCTGGAGCGGTAGAGACCGCGCTCGGGGTTGGGACCCCAGGCGTGGCCGAGCGCCGCGACGTAGACCGTGTCGGGGTCGTGGGGGTGGACGCGGATCTTGGCGATGTGGCGGGTGTCGCCGAGGCCCACGTTGGCCCATGTTCCGCCGCTGTCGGTGGAGCGGTAGACGCCGTCGCCGTGCGACACGTTGCCGCGGATGGTCGATTCGCCTGTGCCGGCGTAGACCACGTTGGGGTCCGACTCGGCGACGGCGAGGGCGCCGACGGCGGCGGTGGTGAAGAAGCCGTCCGAGATGTTCTCCCAGTACGTTCCGCCGTCGGAGGTCTTCCACACGCCGCCGGCGCAGGCGCCGAAGTAGAAGGTCATGGGCTCGCGCGGGTCGCCGGCCACGGCCACCACGCGGCCGCCGCGATGCGGCCCAATCAGCCGCCAGCGCGGCGCCGTGGTCAGATCCAGTGCGGCCATAACTCCTACTCCTCTTGGCTACTCTTGCGTTACTCCTCGGCGAAGATCATGTTGAGCGGGACGCTGAAGCCGGGCAGCAACTCGGCGTCGGTCAAGACGGTGTCGCTGTCCCGCACACGCCGCATAGGTCCATTGGCATCGTGGATATAGACGGTGCGCCGCTCCGGGTAGAGGAGCCAGACGCGGCGCGCGCCGCCGTCGAGGCAGTCCCGCACCTTCTCCATAACCTTACTCATCAGGCGCGTCTGTTCGCGTAGAGCCATGCTACGCAGTCCTCTCACCTGCTACTTTCAATCGGCGCTTACCCGGCGGCGACGAATTGGAGTGGCTCGGGTATAGCAATACCATCCTCCCGGGCTGTTTCGAGCCAAAGGACCATAGCCTCTTCGATGTTGGCCAGAGCATCGTCATAGCTGTTGCCATGAGCCATGCAGCCAGGCAACTCGGGCACTTTGGCGACGAACGCCGCGTCACGGCCAGACCAGGTAATAACGACCTGACCCTTTATGGGCTCAATCATCTCCTTGCACTCCGAATTGGTACTGATTGACAACGATTTTGCCGAGGGTGAATTTAGCCAACAGGCATTCCAATGACGGCACTCAACTCTTGCCTAAGGTTGTCCCAATCGGTTCCTGATCGTCGTCTGATCTCGTCCGCGTCGAATATGTCGGTAGATGACGGCGTTTCAGTCTCGATCCGCTTTCGATCAAGGCCCTGCATAACGATGATGGTCCAGCGATGGTGATAACCCAATGCAGCCGCCTTGATGTGCGACTTTTCCGCTTCTCCAGCGCGATTGTGAGCGTTTGAAATGTCACGACCGCCCTTTATTTCCATCGCCACAATCGGTCGTCGCGCGGCAACTGTATCGGAAGCTACGATAAGCTCATCCAAACGAATATCAGGGTCGCTGCCCACGGCCAGTTCATAGGCTATACCAGGAGGCGTCCGAAACTGCACGAACGCCTCCGCCTGGAGGATAGCCCATGGCGCTACCAGTTCGCTCAACGCATCAAACACACCTTTCGCTGCCTGCTGGCCTATGACGTTGTTGCGCCCGCCTTGTAAAGTAGGGCCAAGTGTCAGTAGCGCCAGATCGTTTAGGTCTCGGTCGTCGAGTGGCTTCAACGATTTCGTCGCGTCAACCAATTGGACAAGAGGTGTGATGAGCACCTTGCAGAAGTCCTCTACATAGGGATCTAGCTTCGCTGAAATCATGTTCTGCGCTTCAGCGTTTGCCCATGGTCCGTAGCCCAGTTTCCGCGCCTGAGAAAAGCCCTTTTTGGAGATGCCTAAGAGCATTCGGTAGTAGCCGATGAGTTGGGGCGCGTGGCGAATGATCGAGGGAACTGGAAAAACTCTTTCACCACGTAGGTGCAAACTGGCAAGGTAATTGAGCGTGGACGCTGGTACGAGGCGATGCAGATCCGAATCGATGGACAATACCCCAACCACCTGGACCGCTTGGGCGAGGGCGGGCTGTAGTTGTAGCCCCCGCGCGGTCAGCAGGGCTTGAAACAGACTGATAGCCGTGTTGGACGGGATTGGGCCGAAGCGCATATTAGCCTACTTGCTCCACCTGCTGATCCAACCGATTTGTTTCGGCGATGCGACGTCGAGCGATCTCTATATATGTTGGATTCAACTCAATGCCAAGAAATGCGCGCCCAGTCTGAATAGCAACCGTGGCAACGGTACCCGACCCAAGGAACGGATCGAGTACCACATCACCCGGCTTAGAGGTAAGCAGTATACAGGGTTCGACTAGCTTGGGAGGAAAGGTCGCAAAATGAACATCGTGAAGAGGCTGTGTATTGACGTCCCAAACCGTGCGCAAATTCCGATCGTTGGGACCTCGCACGGCGTTCTGGTCATAGTAGTATTGTTCGGACTTGGTGAGTAGGAACAAGTACTCATGAGAACGTGTAGGGCGATCCTTGACGGATTCTGGCATCACGTTCGGTTTGTGCCAAATTGTATCCGACCGAAGGTACCATCCGGCCTTTTGGAGCGCGAACGCTAGCCGCCAGGGTATACCTACGAGTTCCTTCGGTTTTAACCCTTGCGGTGTTGGCGGGCGGGTGGTCATAGCGCGAACAGGATGTTTCTTATCCGGCGCGCGCCACGTTCGGCCACCAGATGTATAGGAGTCTCCTATGTTAAGCCACAGCGCGCCTTCATTTGAAAGTACGCGCCGCACTTCTTCGAACACATCGACTAGACTCGCAATATAGTCGTCGGGGTCATTTTCAAGACCGATCTGGCCGGGGATCGCATAGTCTCGCAACGACCAATAGGGCGGCGACGTAACAACGGTTTGACATAGGCCGGTCGGCAGTTGCGCAAGTACATCGAGCGCGTGCCCTGTGACAATAGTCGAATACAGCGCTAGAGGAGAATTTAGCCCTCTTTCACATGAGGGTAGGGCAATGGGCACGGGGTGCGTGGAGTAGTGGACTGTATGAAGCTGTACGGGCGTATATTCCCGGACACATCTAGGGGCAGAGAAAAGCGTAGAGTCATAGTCGTCATAAGTTAGCGAATCAACCATCATCACTGTCCTTACATACAGTCACAGGCGGCGGGTGACCGCCACCCTAGCGCTTTTCTGCCATTATCGTGCTGTTAGCTTCCAGGCGCAAGCACTTGACCACTGCCTCACTTCGTCATGCGGTGGATGCGGAAATAGGACGCAACGAGGAGACAGGACTACATTAAGCCCATACCCCCTCGCTGCGTCCTTGCGTTCCCAACGTAAAGCAGCGGTAAGCCGCTGTCCTTTCTGTCCGTTACGCCTCAGCGTTGTTGGAGTCGGTCAGGCGGATGGAGGCGATACCGGCGGCGGGGTCGATGGGCGTGATGCCGAGCATGGCGTCGAAGGTCGGGCCGTCGAGCGTCTCGTCCTTGATCAGGCGCTGCGAGACCGTGTCGAGTTGCGGGCGGTAGCGCTCCAGGATCTCTTTGGCCTTGGCGTAGGCCTGCGTGATCAGGCGCCGCACCTCCTGGTCGATCTCCACGGCTACGGCCTCGGAGTAGTTGCGCTGCTCGCCCAGGTCGCGGCCCAGGAAGACCATCTCTTCCTTGTGCCCGAACTGCAGCGGCCCGAGCTTGTCGCTCATGCCGTACTCCATCACCATCTTGCGCGCCAGCTTGGTGGCCCGCTCAATGTCGTTCTCCGCGCCCGTGGTCATCTCGCCGAAGACGATCTGCTCGGCGGCGTGCCCGCCCAGGCTCCAGGCCAGGGTGTCCTCGAAGTGCGAGCGCGTGTAGAGGTAGCGGTCCTCGGTCGGCAAGAGTTGGGTGTAGCCACCCATCATGCCGCGCGCGATGATCGTGATCTTGTGTACCGGGTCGAGGTTCGGCAGCATCTTGGCCACCAGGGCGTGCCCGACCTCGTGGTAGGCCGTGACCTCTTTCTCCTTAGGGCTGATGATGCGGCTCTTGCGCTCGGGGCCGGCCGTGACGCGGTCGATAGCCTCCTCGAGTTCGCTCATACCGATGGTGCGCTTGTTGCGGCGCGCCGCCAGGATGGCCGACTCGTTCAGGAGGTTCATCAGGTCGGCGCCGGAGAAGCCGGGCGTCTGCTTGGCCAGTGTGTCGAGCGACACATTCTTCTCGAGCGGCTTGCCCTTGGCGTGGACTTCGAGCACGGCCTTGCGGCCCTTGATGTCCGGGCGATCCAGGATCACCTGGCGGTCGAAGCGACCTGGGCGCAAGAGGGCGGGGTCGAGCACGTCGGGACGGTTGGTGGCCGCGACGACGATCACGTTGGTATTGGTGTCGAAGCCGTCCATCTCGACCAGGATCTGGTTGAGCGTCTGCTCACGCTCGTCGTGCGATCCGCCGAGGCCCGCGCCGCGCTGGCGGCCCACCGCGTCGATCTCGTCGACGAAGACGATGCAGGGCGCGTTGCGCTTGGCCTGGTCGAACAGGTCGCGCACGCGGCTGGCGCCGACGCCGACGAACATCTCCACGAACTCGGAGCCGGAGATGCTGAAGAAGGGCACGCCGGCCTCGCCGGCCACGGCGCGGGCCAAGAGAGTCTTGCCAGTGCCGGGCGAGCCGATCAGCAGCACGCCGCGCGGGATGCGCGCGCCAAGCGCCGCGAACTTCTCGGGATACTTGAGGAACTCAACCACCTCGGCGAGCTCCTGCTTGGCCTCCTCCACGCCCGCGACATCCTGGAAGGTCACCGTGGGGCGGTTGCCGGTAAACATGCGCGCGCGGCTCTTGCCGAACGAGAGCGCCTGGTTATTGCTGCCCTGCGCCTGGCGCATCATAAAGATCAGGAAGCCGCCGATGAGCAGCACGGGGATCAGGCCGCTCAACAGGCCGATCCAGTTGCCCAGGCTACTCGGCGGATTGTTTTGGATTGTCACCTGCGTCAGCGGATCGAGCTTGGCTTGCTGTAGATAGGGCAGCAGGGTGTCGTTGGGCGCTAGTATCGCTCTAAGCTCCTGCCCCCCGTTAGATGCGTTGGGGGGCCGGTTCTTCAAGGTCAGGTTCTGCCCGTCCTGGACCAATAGATCTCTCATGTGGTATGTCGAGTAGTCCGTCTTCGCTGTGGTTAACAGGGTCGACAGATCGCTTGAGTTGCCACTCTTATTGCCGTTGACGAGGGCGACGACGATGGCGACCAGGAATATGAGGACTATGAGGTAAAAGAAACTGTTACGGAGCCATTTGGCGTCCATGACGGACCTCCATCCGTGGGTAGGTAGGCGGCGCGCCGCGGTGGGACGCGCACGGAAAAGGGTAGACTGTTACTTGTTGTAGTATAGCAGGCGTTTTCTCACCCCTCTATCGACGGCGTGTCGAACTCCCAGGTTAACCGCACTGCCTCCGCGCCGCCCGCGACCCTGTACTCCTCGCCGATGCACAGGCCCGCGACCCAGGCGATGCCGCGCGTCCCCTCGACGATGGGGATGCGGCGGCGCCTGGCGCGCGGGACCTTGCGGTCGACGAATAGGTCTTGCACCTTGCGCGTCCCCGCCATCCCCAGCGGGCGTACCCTGTCCCCCGGCCGCCACGCGCGCACGGTGAGCGTTGAGCCGGCCGCGACAGGGTCCAGGTAGGCGACATCGGGCGGGGTGCTTGACCAGTCGTGCGGCGCCGTGGCCCTGTCCGCCCGCAGGAGCCCTACTTCTGTAGCGACCTGCCCCGGAATGGGTAACACCGCGTCTTGCAAGGGCGGCGGGGGCGTAGGCTCCGGCCGGCCGAGCGTCACGGTGTCCCCGCGGCGGACGAGCGTGAGCACCTTGGGCAGCGTGAGCGTCGTGTCCGGCGCGTGGGGCGCGCACGCGGCGAGCATGAGAGTATATGTACGCTCGTCGAAGCCCGCCGCGTCGCCCAGTAATTGGTCCAGGAGCAGGCGCAGCATGTGCGGGCGTAGTTCGGGCTCCGCGTTGTTCCAATATAGCGCGGACAGCTCGACGCGCGCGACGTCCGTGCTCAGGATGGCGTCGTCGAGGGCGCGGCGGCCCAGTCGCTCGATAAGGGTGAGGTCGTCCGCGAGCAGGCGCGCCGCGCGGGCGATGTTGGCGGACGCCCCGGGGTAGAGCTCGTCGAGCCGGGGCAGCACCGCGTGGCGCACCCCGTTGCGGCGGTACTCCGCGGACCTGTTGCTCTCGTCCTCGCGGGGCGCCAATCCCTCTGCCGCGCAGTAGGCCAGCGCCTCGGCATGGCTAATCTCCAGCAGCGGCCGCGCGATGTCGTCGCGGCGCGGCGCCATGCCGGCCACGCCGTTGAGGCCGCTCCCGCGCGCCAGATGCATCAGGACGGTCTCGGCTTGGTCGTCGCGTGTATGCCCGGTGGTGATAACCCGCGCCCCCTCCGCCGCGGCGACGGCGCGCAAGAAGAGGTAGCGCGCGGTGCGCGCCGCCGTTTCGACGGAGAGCCGCTCGTGGCGGGCCATGGCGCCGACGTCGAGGCGATCTACTGTGTAGGGCAGACCGAGCGCGCGCGCCTGCGCGGCCACGAACAGCGTGTCGCCGGCCGAGCCGGGGCGCAGGGCATGGTCGAGGTGGGCAACGTGCAGGCGCAGGCCCAACAGGGGGGCCAACTCGTGCAGGATATAGAGCAGGCACAGAGAGTCGGCGCCGCCGGACACGGCGGCCACGACCATGTCTCCGGCCGCGCAGAGCTCATGTCGCAAAATATAGGCGCGTACCCGCGCGACGATGCGATCCTTGTCACCCATTACCATTAGCGTTCGCTCACGGATATCCTTACGATGTCATCGAACACGCGATTATCGTAGCGTATCGCGGCGTGTAGGCGCCAGAATGGAGCACGGATGACCGAAGAGATTGTGGATCTGATGGACGACAGGGCTATCGTCCCTGTGCTGGAGGCTCAGCGGCGCTGGGCGGCCTACGCCTTGTGCGATTTGGAGCCGCCGCACCGGCAGTACGCGCGCTACATAGGGGCCGTCCGCGACGGCCGCGTCGCGGCGGTCGTGCTCGTCTACGCGCCGCCCGGCTTCACCTCACTGCTGCCCAGCGGGAGCGAGGAGGGCGTGCGGTCGATCCTGGCCCGCGCGCCAGATTTGCCTCCGCGACCTTTCCTAGTCGTGCGCCGGCCCGACCTGCCGGCGATCGAGGCGCGCTACCGCGTCGATAGGAAGTGGACGATGCTGCGCATGGCTGTGGCCGGACCCGAGCTG
>JAABUQ010012559.1_pt1 | contig 10487 bp, 9 predicted proteins | sample 5560001 | NCBI WGS metagenome assembly JAABUQ01 (sample SAMN10711888, study PRJNA513371) | rock metagenome | isolation source: Antarctica rocks | place: Antarctica: Victoria Land, Finger Mt nord | collected 2015-12-18 | reverse complement strand
TGTCGCAGGCGCTGAACGTCGCCGAGACGGCCGAGCGCGACAAGGACACGCAGATCGCCAACCTCGGCAGCCGGTTGAACGCGGCGCTGGCGTCCAAGGTGGAGGAGTTGCAGCGCTACCGCAGCGAGTTCTTCGGGCGGCTGCGCGACGTGCTGCAGAACCGGGCCGGGGTGCAGGTCGTCGGCGACCGCTTCGTGTTCCAGAGCGAGGTACTGTTCCCCCCCGGCAGCGCCGACATGACACCGGCTGGGCAGGAGCAGATCCGCTCGCTCGCCACGACGCTCAAGGACATCGCCGCCCATATCCCGATCGACCTGCAATGGATTTTGCGCGTCGACGGCCACGCCGACCGCCAGCCGGTCAGCCGCGGCGCCTTCAAATCCAACTGGGAGCTGTCGGCGCAACGGGCGATCAACGTCGTCAAGCTGCTGATCGAAAATGGCATCCCGGCGCAACACTTGGCCGCTACAGGTTTCGGCGAGTTCCAGCCGTTGGACAAGACGGACGGGCCGGCGTCCTACGCCCGCAACCGCCGTATCGAACTGCGGCTGACGGACCGGTAGGCCGCAGCTCCTGCCTGCGTGCGGTCAACGCTTCGTACGCCCGTACGCCAGGGCCGCTGCGCCCAGCAGCAGCGCGGCCAAGCCGGCTCCCCAGGCGGCCTGGGCCTGTTGCGGGCGGCCGTCGTCATCGGCCGGGCTGAACAATGCGCCAGACGTGGCAGCCTGCGCCGGCGTGCGCGACAGGCCGATGCCGATGACGCGCGCCATGGCCCAGCGGCCCAGGCCCGGCGCAACCGCGTAGGCCAGCGGCGCGAGCTTGGCCAGCGCGCCAACCGATGTCTTGTCCCGCGGGTCCACTGCCACGCGGACGATGGCCTGGGCTACGTCCTCGGGCCGGTCGGGCGGCGTTGGGTGCAGCTCGTGGCCGGTGTAGTTGGCGGCGTGGCGCACGCCCGGCGTGTCGACGAAGCCTGGGTAGACGTCGCAGACATGGATGTCCGGATAGTCTTGCAGCTCGGCGCGCAGGCTCTCCGAAAGGCCGCGCATGCCGAACTTGCTGGCGGTGTAGCTTGCGGCGAGCGGCGTGCCCATGAAGGCGCCGAAGCTGATGACGTTGATCAGCACGCCCTCGCCACGGGCCTGGAACAGCGGCAGCGCCGCGTGCGCCCCGTGCAACGCGCCGAGCAGGTTGGTGCGGATGACCTGGTCGTGCGCGTCGACCGGGGTGTCGGTGAACCGGCCCACGGCGCCAATGCCGGCGTTGTTGACCCAAATGTCCAGCTTGCCGTAGCGGCGCACGGCCGCCTGGGCCAGGGCGCGCATGGCGACCGGGTCGGCCACGTCCGTTTCGACGTACTGCGCGCGCCCGCCGGCCCGCACGCACTCCTGCGCCAACTCCGCGAGCCGCCCGCGGCGGCGGGAAGCCAGGGTCACGCTGGCGCCGCGCTCGGCAAAGGCCAGCGCGGTGGCGCGGCCGATGCCGCTCGACGCGCCGGTGATGACCACGCTCATGTTCGTCAGATTGTGCAAAATGCCGTCTCCGATGCTTGCCGCTGTTCCGCGCAGGGGGCAACAGGAGGGCGGGCGGTTGGTTCCATAGACGTTGGCGGCGGGACTTTGCCCTGCCGGTGAACGACCTCAAAGTCGACGGTTTCCCCCTCGTAGGCGGGCGTCTCGACGACTTTGCCGGTGGGTGGTTGCGGGAGTGGCGTATGGGCACCGGCAAGCACACTCCAGCGCTGGAGTCTCGACGGCATGGCGCTCGGGGCGGTTTCCGACCTCAGTGCCCAGGGACTCGCCGAGTTCGTCCGGATTTGGCGGACGAAATGAAATCGGTGTTCACTTCTCTCCCGCCAGTTCCGCGGCGGTCCTGGCCATCACCATGTCATTTTTGTTTAGCAATTAATTGTAATGCCTAAATCACGCTGTGCCGGGCCGCGACGAAGGAATGTAAGGGTCGCTCTGCACATTTGATGATGCTATTCCACGGCAAATCTTGCTGTCATAAGCGCTAAGACGCCCAAACATGATCGAAAGAAGGCTGCATGTTAGAAACCTTGCCTCAGAATGCGACGATTCGCGCAGGCCGTGTTTTTGTTCCCCTAAGGAAATCCGGCCGGGTTTCGCACGGCCGGCAACCCGTTTTTCACGCTGTCACGCCGCATTGTCGGATGTCGCTGTGCGCCAACGAGCCGGGACCAGGCTCAGAGTGGGCCGAGGGACCCGGCCAGCATGTCACCTGCGCAGCTTGTCTGCGACGGCTGACCCGGCTTCTGCCGCGGGAGTAGCAGACTCCAAGCTGATCCGCTCGCCGGGCTGGGCATGCACCAGCCCATGCACGAAGGCCAGCTTGCGTATAGCGTCCGCCGACAGGATGAACGGATACAGGTCGCCCATCCCCATGCTGCGGTTCATCTGGTTCATCGCGTAGGTCAGCGGCAGCCACGCCGCGATCAGGCGGTTGAAGTCCCGCTCCTGGTAGGGGTCGAGGCGGATCTTGACGTGCAGGTCCGGGTCCGGCGTCGCCACGGGATGCACCTCCAGGCCAAAGGCGCTGGCCGTCTCCAGGCTGTCCACAATATGCAGGTAGTGCGCCCAGGTCTCGGCGAAGTCCTCCCAGGCGTGGGTCGTGGCGTAGGTGCTGACGAAGTGCTCCTGCCAGTTGGCGGGTGCTCCCTCTTTGTAATGGCGTTTCAGCGCCTCGTTGTAGTCCTCGTCGTCGCCGAACAACGCCCGGCACTCCGCCAGGTGGCCGCCGTCCCGCACCAGGCGGTCCCAGTAGTAGTGGCCGACCTCGTGCCGGAAGTGGCCCAACAGGGTGCGGTAGGGTTCGCCCATGGTCTTGCGCCGGGTTTCGCGCTCGGCGTCGTCGGCCTCCTTCAGGGCGAGCGTGATCAGGCCCTCGTCATGCCCGGTCAGCACCTTGGCGCCGCCGTTCGGCTCGGGCGGATCGGCTAGGAAATCAAACGCCAGCCCCGCCGCCGCGTCGTCGGCCCGGTTCGGCAACGGCAGGTGCAGCCGGAGCAGCGTGTAGACCAGCCGGTGCTTGGCCAGCTCCATCTTGCGCCAGTCGCGCAGGTTTCCCTCGTCGGACAGGTCCGGGACCGTGCGATTGTGGCGGCAGGCCTTGCAGAAGCGCTCGGGCGAGTCGGCGGGCACCAGCCAGTTGCAGGCGTCGCGCCCGGCATTGTCGCAGAACCGTTTGGCAAGGTCCGGCGCGGCGAGAGGCTGCCATAGTCCCTCCCCCGCCGGCTCCAGGGCGCTGAGCTCCATCAGGCTTGGGATGAAGCCCAGCCGGTGCTTGCAGCGGACGCAGGCGGTGTTTTCGAAGTACAGGCGCTGGCCGCAATGCTGGCAACCGAAAAGTTTCATCTGAGTGGACCCGTGGTGATTGGCCGTTCAAAGGCCGCAGCCGCGCCAGGGTTCCATCTTTTCGGCCGGTTGCGTCGCTGCAACCAAGGTGGCAGGCTCTGGCCAGGCCGGCCCGCCATGCACGCCACAGGCAACAAGAACGCGGCCGAGGGAGAAATGACCGTGCGAATTACCGTCTTAGCCGCCTGCCTCACCATGTCGTCGCTGGAGGCCGCCGTGGCGCAGACCCGCATGCCGGAGCTGGCGCCGGGCCAGATGTCGGCCGAGCAGAAGTCGATGTACGACGCGATCATCAATGGGCCTCGCCACTCGGTCGAGGGGCCGTTCAACATGTGGCTGCGCAGCCCGGACCTTGGCAACCGGCTGCAACGGGTGGGCGAATACCTGCGGTTCGGCACCACGATCCCGCACAACCTCAACGAGTTCGCGATACTCATTACCGCAGTGGAGTGGAAGGCCGGGTTCGAGTGGTTCGCGCACTACCCGCTGGCCATCAAGGCCGGGCTGGAACCCGCCGTCGCCAAGGATCTGCAGGAGGGCCGCCGCCCGGCGGGCATGACCGCCGACGAGACCATGGTGTATGACTTCGCGACGCAGTTGCAGCGCCAAAAGCAGGTCAGCGACACGGTGTACGCCGCCGCCGTGAAACGCTTGGGCGAGCAGGGCGTGACCGAACTGGTGGCATTGCTGGGCTACTACAACCTGGTGTCCATGACGCTGAACGTGGCGCAGGTGCAGGCGCCGGCGAATGCCGGGCCAACCCTTCCGGCACCCGTCCCGGTGACGCAGTAACCTTGGGCGTCAACCCCGCCGCAGCCGGACCTGGCCCCGTGGCACGACGACGGCGTGGGGCACCATCGCCTTGATTTCGTCCTGGAACGCGGCGCGGCGCTCGTGGATTGAGACGATCACCGGACCCATCGGGACGCCAAGGTCCACCAGCACCGCCTCGGACAGTTGCAGGCTGGCCTCGATCGTCTCTGGCACCGCGTCCGACGCGCCCAGGCCATAAAGCCTGGCCGCATGGCGCGCGTCGCGGGCGCGGGCGACGATCAGCAGGTCCGGCCGGGCCGCGCGGGCGGTCGCCACCAGCGCGTCGGCGTGCGCCCGGTCGTCGATCGTGACCACCAGGGCGCGGGCGTCGGCCAGCCCGATCCGCTTCAGCAGTTCGGGCTGGGTAATGTCGCCGTAGTAGGCTGGCTTGCCCTCTTTCCGCAGCGCAGCCACGCGGTCGGCGTCGCTGTCGATCGCGACATAGGGCAGTCCGTGCGCCTCCAGCAGCCCGGCGACGGTGCGCCCGACCCGCCCTGCCCCGGCAATGATCACCCGCGGCGCCCCGTGCTCCGGCGCATGGGGCGGCAGCAAGTCGGGCCGGACCACGGCCGGGCGGCGGCCCGCGAGCGCCGTGCCCAGCTTGGACAGCAGCGGGATGACGGTCATCGTCAGCGCCGCGAGAATGAACGCGAACCCACCTAGCTCGGGGCCGACCAGGCCGGAGGCTTGGCCCACGGCGAGGATGACGAAGCTGAACTCGCCGCCAGGCCCCAGCAGCAGCCCGGCCGGGCCGCCGACGCGCAGGCGCAGGCCGAAGGCGCGGGCCAAGGCCGCCGTGACCACGGCCTTGACCGCCACCAGCCCAATGGCCGCGCCGAGCACGGCCGCTGGGTCATGCAGGATGCGGCCGAGGTCAAGGCTCATGCCAATCGAGATCAGGAACACGCCCAGCAGCAGCCCTTTGAACGGCTCCACCGTGACCTCGATCTGCCGGCGGTACTCGGTCTCGGCCAGCAGCAGCCCGGCGATCAGCGCGCCCAGCGCCATCGACAGCCCCGCCGCCCTCGCCGCCAGCCCGGTGCCCAGCACGACCAGCAGGCAGGCGGCCATGAACAGCTCCGGGCTGCGCGTCCGCGCGACGCCGCGGAACAAGGGGCGGAGCGCCAGCCGCCCGCCCAGCACCAAGCCGACGATGACCGCGAGAGCCTTCGCGACCGCCAGCCCGAACTGCCCCCATCCGGCGCTGCCGGGTCCGAGCGCACCCAGTCCGAACAGCACGGGCACGAGTGTCAGGTCCTGGAACAGCAGCACGGCGAAGCTCACGCGGCCGACCAGCCCGGTCATCCGCCGCTCCTCCGCCAGCACCTGGCTCACGACGGCGGTCGACGACATCGCCAGGGCGAGCGCCACCACCCCGGCCGCCATGGGCGGAATGCCCATCAGCGTCCCGGCGCCGGCGACGGCCAGGGTGCATCCCGCCAGTTGCAGCGAACCCAGGCCGAACACCAGCCGGCGCATGGTGCGGATGCGCTCGAACGACAGCTCAAGCCCGATCATGAACAGCAGCAGTACGACGCCGAACTCGGCGAAGGGGGCGATCTCGGCACGGTCGGCGATGGTCACGAGCGAGAGCCACGGCAGGGCGGCGGCGAGCGCGCCCAGGCCGGACGGGCCAACGGCCATGCCGACGAGCATGAAGCCCAGCACGGCGCTGATGCGCAGCCGGTGGAACAGCGGGATGACGATGGCGGCGGCGGCGAGCACGACCAGGGCCTCCCGCATCGACGCCGCCGCGACCACGCCCTCGACCGCCATCGCCGCTCCTTGCGCATCCTATGGTGCAGCCAACAAACATCGGGCGGTGCAGCCATGCAACATGAAGGATGACGGCGTTCACCGATCCGTTACGCCCGCTGCGCACCCCTGCGGCATAGGCTGGCGCATGGCGCTGGCGTGGGAAGGCTCGTCAAGCCCAGAGGGCGCAGCGGTGAACCAGTCCGGCGCTCGGTCGTGTGCGGGGGGTGGCGCCGCGGACCGCGGGTTCACGCTGATCGAGGTGCTGGTCGCCTTCCTGATCGCGGCGATGGCGATGGCGGCGCTCGTGCGCGCCACGACGGGCGCCGTCACGTCGTCCCGCGTGGCGGGCCGCTACGGCGAGGCGGTGGCCAGGGCGCAGTCGCACCTGGCGGCCCTCTCCGCCTCGCTTTTGGCCGACAGCGACCGGCAGGGCGACGAGGGCGGCGGCTTCCATTGGCGCGTCCGGGTCGCGGCGGCCGGCACCGCCCATGCCGCGAGCCAGTTCAGGGCCATCCCGCAGGGCGCGTTCACGCTCTACCGTGTCAGCGTCACGGTCTCGTGGACCGAGGGGGGCCGCAGCCGCGCCGTGCAGCTTGATAGCGCCCAGCTAGGCCCGGTCGCGTGACCGCCGTCTCAGCGGGCGCCTCAGCGGGCGTCTCAGCGGGCGCTCCGGCGGGGCGCAACGCCGGGTTCACCCTGCTTGAGGTGCTGGTCGTCCTGCTTGTCCTGGGCCTCATCGTGTCGGGGCTGGCCGGGAGCACCCGGCTTGGCGTTGCGGCGCTCGGCGCACAGTCCAGGGCGGCGGCGGAGTACCAGGACCTGGAACCGGTCGACCGCGCGCTGCGCCGGCTCGTGGCGAACATCGCGCTGCCGGCCGACGACCGGAAACCAGGGCTTGTCGGCGACCCCGCAGGCTTCGCCTGCTTGACGACGACGCCGGCCGCCGAAGGCCCGCCGTCCCGTGTCGACGCATTCGTGGCAGCCGACGCCGGGCACCGGATGGTGCTGCGCTGGTCCCCCCATTTGCACGCCGAGCGCCTCGCGCCCCGTCCCGCGCCGGCCGAGGAGGTGCTGCTGCAAGGGGTCGACCGCTTGGAGGTTAGTTACCTCTCGCCCGACCGGACCGGCTGGCTCCGGTCGTGGAGCCGGACGGACCTGCCGGCCTTGATCCGCATCCAGCTTCTGTTCGAACCGGGCGACCTTCGCCACTGGCCGCCGATCATCGCGGCCACCCAGCGCAGCCGCGCGCGGGAACGGGCGAATGGCTGAACGGGGCGGGCAGCCTGGCGACCGCGGCTTCGCGCTGTTGATCGTCCTGTGGTGGACGGTGCTGCTGGCGATGCTGGGGACGCAGCTCGCGTCGTCGGGGCGGCTGGACGCGCAGCGCGCGGGCAACCTGCGTGCCGCCGCAGCCGCCGAGGCCGCAGCGGACGGCGTGCTATACGAGGCGGTCTTCCATGCCCTCGACGGTTCGGCCGCTGGCTGGGCCGCGGACGGCGCCGCTCATGCCGTGGCCGTGGCCGGCGGGGTCGCCCGCGTCGAAATCCGCAGCGAGGCGGCGAAGATCGGGTTGAACCAGGCCTCCCCGGCGCTGCTCGCGGCCTTGCTGAACCGGTTGGGCACCGAGCGGCGGCAATCGGCGGCGCTCGCCGACGCCATCCTGGACTGGCGCACCGCGACGGCCCGGCCGCGCAAACTCGGCGCGAAGGCGCCGGAGTACCGCGCGGCCGGGCTGGGCTACGCGCCGCCGAACAGCGACTTTGAGAGTGTCGACGAGCTGGCCCTGGTTCACGGCATGACGCCCGAACTCGTCGCGCGCCTGGCTCCCTACGTCTCGGTCTACCAGACCGGCGATCCCGACCTTGCGCTCGCCGACGCAATCGTGCGGCTCGCGAGCGCCGACGCCGGCGACGTGGCGGCCGACCCTGCTGAGCGCATCGGCCTGGCGAACAACGCGGCGCCGGTCATAGCGGTCAAGGTCGCAGTCGAGATGGCGGATGGCGCACGGGTGCTGCGCCGCACCGTCGTGCGCCTTGCCATGGACGCGGCACGGCATCCGTTCCAGGTGCTGGACCAAGACTGAGACGTTCGGGGCGCAGTTCGGGGCGCAGTGCCTCACAGGCGCGAGACGACGCCACGTAGAACGATGCCAAGCATTGACCTTCATGCTGAATCATCGCCAAGTTTGCCGTGTCCAAGCTGGCCTGGTTGCAGGTTGGCAGCCTTTTGGATGACAGCCTTCTGAAACAATACTGTAATAATTGGAGGAAATCGCAAATGTCGACGAATGCTTGCTCGAAGGGCAAGCGGTGGCTTGCCGCCGCCGCCTTGTTCATGACGCTCGGAGCCACAACCGGCGCTGCACAGGCCCAAGACCAAAAGTTGGTCACGCTGCTGGAGAGCTTGCTGCAACACAACGAGAACACCAACTATTCGCGCATCGCCACGATCAAGGTCCCAGGCAATCCGCTGTCGGTGTTCGACATCAGCTTCGTCGACCCGGTCCTGCCGCTCTACTACCTCGCCGACCGTTCCAACGCCTCGCTCGACATCATCGACATCCGCACCAACACCGTCATCGCGCAGGTCGGCGGCTTCGTGGGCGCGCGGAAGGACGCGGCGGGCAAGGTGAACAACGACATCTCGGGTCCCGACGGCGTGGCGACGGTCGGCGTCGGCGAGGTCTGGGTCGGCGATGGCGACAGCACCGTGAAGGTTGTGGACATCGTTTCGCAGAAGGTCGTCGCCACGATCTCGACCGCGCTCGACGGCCAAAATGCCGACACGGACAAGCGGGCCGACGAGATGTACTACGACGCGCGCGACCACATCATGGTCGTGGCGAACAACGCGGCGTCGCCGCCCTACATCACGTTCATCTCGACCCTGCCGAGCGACCGCCGCGTCCTGGGCCATATCGTCTACAGCGACTCCATGGGCGTCGAGGCGTCGGTCTACGACCCGGCGAAGGGCCTGTTCTATGTCAACCTGACCCAGCTCGGCTCCGATCCGAACAACGGCGCCGTGTCCATCGTGGACCCGCGTCAGATCAAGGAGGTCGGCCGGTTCCCGGTGATGGGCTGCAACGGCACCGGGCTAGACCTTGCGCCGGGTGAAAAGCTGGTGATCGGCTGCTCGCTGACCAACAATTCGCAGATCATCAGCGCCAACGATGGCACGCTGCTCGCCGAGTTCCCGCAGACGTCCGGGGCGGACGAGATTTGGTACAACCGGGGCGACGGCCGGGTCTACCTTGCAGGCCGCAACAACCCGGCCGCGGCGGGCGGGCCGTCCGTGGGCGTCATCGACGCGCTCACCAACACGTTCGTGACGAACATACCGACCGACGCCAGCGCCCACTCCGTCGCCGTGGACGCCAGGACGGGCAACATCTACGTGCCGCTGGGGCCGATCGCCAGCGACCCGGCCTGCGCCGCCGGTTGCATCGCCGTCTACAACGGCCAGCAGAACGAAAACCCGCTTGAGCGCGGCATCGAGCGTTTCGTGTCCGACCTGTCCGCAATCCCGTAGCCGCTGGCCGGCGGCAGCCTTCCTGGCACTCATGAAAATGAGCTTGCGAGGGAGGCTGCCAGGCGCGTAGTGGCAGCGGGCGGCAGCGGTCGAGATCGACCCGGTGCCCTTTGTGGGAGCGGCCAATGCCAAGAGCATCCTGTGGCAAGCGAGCCGCGCCACGGCTGCGCGCAGCGCCCGGCCTGAAATGAGGCAGGCGCTGCACCGGCTGACGGTCGAGACGCGCGGCAAGGGCCTGGTCGAGATCACCCGGCCGATCCTGGCCTGGGTCTCGGACCAGGATGTCGGCACCGGGTTGCTGACGCTGTGGTGCCGCCACACCTCCGCCTCGCTCACCGTGCAGGAGAACGCCGACCCGACCGTGCGCGAGGACATCGCGCGCTACTTCGAGGCGCTCGTGCCCGAAGACACCCAGCGCTACGTCCACGGCGCCGAGGGGCCGGACGACATGCCGGCGCACCTGCGCACGATGCTGACCGCGACGCAGCTCAGCGTCCCCGTCGCCGACGGCAGGCCGGTGCTCGGCACCTGGCAGGGGCTGTATTTGTTCGAGCACCGCCGCAGCCCGCACCGGCGGGAGGTCGTGCTGCACCTGTTGGGCGAGTGACGCATTGGACGACAAGCAAGCTGGGCACGGCAAGCAAGCTGGGCGCGGCTTGCAAGCGGGCGTGGCCGGGCTGATCGCGGCGCTGTGCTGCCTGCCGGCCGCGCACGCTGCGGAGGTCTGCCTCTATAATGGCCGGACAAGCTACTCCGGCCGTGCCGCGGTGCGGACTGAGGTCGCGGAGGCGAACGGCCTGACCACCGTCGACGTGACCGCCCGGCTCGACGCCGAGCCCGGATGGTTCTGGGCCATTCAGTATCTAACCGAGGAGATCAGCACCTGGCGCGCTGGCGAGCTGCAATCGGTCGCGGTGAACAACCGCTACAGCGTCAACGGCCGGGTGAAGCGGCAGCAGTGGGACGTGTTCACCCGCGGGCCGGACGGGCTGGCGGCAAGCCGGGTGCAGT
>JAABUQ010012558.1_pt1 | contig 10488 bp, 10 predicted proteins | sample 5560001 | NCBI WGS metagenome assembly JAABUQ01 (sample SAMN10711888, study PRJNA513371) | rock metagenome | isolation source: Antarctica rocks | place: Antarctica: Victoria Land, Finger Mt nord | collected 2015-12-18 | reverse complement strand
CCGCGTCCACTACGCCGTCAAGGCCAACGACCACCTCGCCGTGCTGCGCCTGATGGCCATCGGCGGCGCCGGCGCCGACGTGGTCAGCGGCGGCGAACTCGAGCGCGCCCTGCTCGCCGGCATCGACCCGGCTCACATCGTCTTCTCCGGCGTCGGCAAGCAGGACTGGGAGATGCGCCTCGCCCTCGAGCGCGGCGTCGGCCAGCTCAACGTCGAGAGCGCCGAGGAGCTCGCCATGCTCTCCGCCGTCGCCGTCGCATCCGGCCGCCCCGCCCGCGTCGCGCTCCGCATCAACCCCGACGTCGACGCCGGCACCCACGCAAAGATCACCACCGGCCGGGCCGAGGACAAGTTCGGCATCTCCTACGCCGACGCGCCCGCGCTCTACGCGGCGGCGTCCCGCCTGCCCGGACTCGAACCGGTCGGCATCGCGCTGCATATCGGCAGCCAGATCTGCTCGCTAGCCCCGTACCGCGCCGCCTATGCCCGCGCCGCCGCCTTGGTCGGCGATGTCCGGGCGGCCGGCCAGGCGGTCGGCGTGGTCGATTGCGGCGGCGGCCTGGGCATCGGCTACGGCGACGGGCCGGGCGCCTCGGTCAGCGCCTTCGCCGGCGTGCTGCGGGCGGCGTTCGGCGGCTTGGGCGTGCGGCTGATGGTCGAGCCGGGGCGCTGGCTGGTGGGGCCCGCAGGCGTGCTGCTGGCCGCGGTCACGCTGGCCAAGACCACCGGCGGCCGGCATTTCACCGTTCTCGATGCGGCGATGAACGATCTGCTGCGGCCGGCGATGTATGACGCCTGGCATGGCATCGTGCCGCTGTCGGCGGTGGATGCCGTGGCTGCGCTGACTCCGACTGACGTGGTGGGGCCGGTGTGCGAGACCGGCGACACGTTCGCGCGACGCCGCATGTTGCCGTCGCTGGCCGCCGGCGCGCGTGTGGCGATCCTGGATGCCGGTGCCTATGGTGCGGTGATGAGTTCCACCTACAACGCCCGCGCCCTCGCGCCGATCGCCATGGTCGACGGCGCGCGCTGGGCGATGATCCGCGACCGCCAGCCGGTGGCCTCGCTGTGGGACGGGGAGATTATCCCCGACTTCGTAACGTGATTCGCCCGCGACGCAACCAGTCGGGCACGCAATCCGGCAGCCTGGCTCTGCTGCGTGTTGCGGCGCGCGCGGTGCTGCTGTTCGAGCAGGTCTGGCCGGCGGTGTGGCCGGCGCTGGGCGTGGCCGGCGCCTTTGCCGCCGCCGCCCTGCTTGGATTGGTGGCGATGCTGCCGCCGGTGCCGCACATCGTCTTCCTGGTCGCGGTAGCGGCGACGGTGACGGCGCTGCTGGTCCGCGGGTTGCGCCGCATCGCGATCCCCGCCGCCGCCGCCGCCGACCGCCGGCTCGAACGCGCCTCCGGTTTGCTGCATCGCCCGCTCGCGGCGCTGGCCGACCGTCCGGCGGGCGGCACGGCGGACGAGCTGCTGTGGCGCGCGCATGTGGCGCGGGTGAGGGCGAGGGTCGGGCGGCTGCGCGTCGGAGTGCCGCGGCCGGGTCTTGCCGCGCTTGACCGGCGGGCACTGCGCGGCTTGCTGCTGGTGGCGCTGGTGGCCGGCCTGTTCGTGGCCGGCATCGACGCGCCGGCCCGGCTTGCCGCCGCGATAACGCCGCATCTGGCGCCGGGAGCGCTACCGCCGGTATTGCAGATCGAGGCCTGGGTCACGCCGCCCGCCACCACCGGCCTGCCGCCGACGGCGCTGCCGCTGGCGGCTATGGAGGATACGGCGATCGAGGTGCCGGCTGGCTCGCGGTTGGTGGTCAGCCTATCGGGCGGGGCTGGCGGGGTGCCGCGGTTCCGCGTGGGCGACGCCGAGCAGCCGTTCCGTGACCTCGGCGGCGGCAGCTTCCAGGCCGCCACCGAGCTGGCGGCCAGCAACGTCGTGGCCGTGCGGCGCGACGGAGCCCAACTGGCGCGCTGGCGGCTGGCGGTGCTGGTTGATCCGGCGCCGCTGGTGATGTGGTCGGCTCCGCCGGGCGCCGCGTCGCGCGGCCGCCGCGACCAGGCGGCCACGGTGCGGCTACCGTGGCGGGCATCGCACCCCTACGGCGTCACCGCCCTGCAGGCCCGGCTGACATTGCGCCAGCGACCAGCGGCGGCGCCGGTGATCCTCGATATCCCGCTGCCGGGAGCCTCGCCCAAGGCGGCGGCGGGCGTTCGTTCCGTCGACCTTGCCGCGCACCCATGGGCCGGGCTGCCGGTTGCGGCGACGCTGGTCGGCCACGACGCGGCAGGGCTTGCGGGCCATAGCGACGAGGCGATGTTCACCTTGCCGGAGCGGGCGTTCCAGCACCCGGGCGCGCAGGCCATCGTCAGCGCGCGCAAGCTGCTGGCGCTGGACCCCGGCAACCACGCGCCGCCGCTCGCCGTGCTTGACAGGCTGGCGCAGGACGACGCCACTTGGCGCGACGACCTGGCCGGCTTCCTCAACCTGCGGCTTATCATGGCCCAACTGGCGCGCGACCCCGGCGAGGCTGCCGCCGATGCGGTGCAGCCGTCGCTGTGGGAGCTGGCGCTGCACCTGGAGGAAGGCGCTCCGGCACGCACCGCCGCCGCCCTGGCGCGGGAGCGGGCGGCGCTGCGCAAGCTGCTCGACGCGCAGCGGCACGGCGACAAGGTGGACCGTGCGGAAATCGACAAGCGCGCCCAGACGCTGCAACAGGCGCTGCGGAACCATCTGTCGGCCTTGGCGCAGCAGGCGCGGCGCGATCCCGCGAACAACCCGCCGCCGACCGCCGGGCAGGAAGCCCAGCGCACCTTGCAGCAACTGCGCGACGCCGCCCGCCGCGGCGACATGGACTCTGCCCGCGACCGCCAGGCCGAACTCGATAAGATGCTGCAGGCATTGCAGGACCAGGGCAGCGATGGCGCGACCCAGGCCCAGCGGCAGCGCGCGCAGGCGCGTCGTGCCGGCCGTCAGCAAGGGCAGGAGCACATGAGCGTGCTGCAGGACCTGGTGCAGCGCGAGGCTGGCCTGCTCGACCACGCCACCTCCCGCAGCGCCCCAGCCGATCCGTTGCGCGACCTGTACGGCGTGCCGAGCGAGACGCCGGGTGGTGGGCCATCGCAGCAGGACAACGCACAGGCGGGCCAGCAGCGCGGCGACGACCGGCGGGTGCAGCAGGCGCTGCGCTTGGCGCTGGGCGAGCTGATGCAGCAGTTCGGCGACCTCACCGGCAAGGTGCCGCCCAACCTTGGCAACGCCGACATCGCCATGCGCCAGGCAATCGGCGCGCTGACCCAGGGCCAGGACGCCTTGGCGGCAACCGCGGCGCAGCAGGCGATCACCGCGTTGCAGCAGGGAGGCAAGGGCATGAGCCAGACGCTGGCCCGCCAGTTCGGCCGCGGCCCGTCTTCCGGCGACGGGCAGGACGGCGACCAAGGCCAGGGCGGGGACGGCCAGGCAGATGGCCAAGGGAACGGCCAAGGCACCGATCCCGGCGGCGTGCAGCCCGGCGACGGCCCGGCGCTGGGCGAGGGCAATGGCTCGGACAGCCAAGGCCAGTTCGGCGAAAGCCAGCCCGGTCAGCAGACCGATCCGTTCGGCCGCCGCCTGCCTGGCGGCCTCGCCGGCAGCGACGGCGGCGAGACCCGCGTGCCGGAGCAGATGGAGCAGGCGCGCACCCGTGCCATCCAGGAGGAGTTGCGCCGGCGCGGCAGTGACCGTACCAGGGCGCAGACCGAACTCGACTACATCGACCGCCTGTTGCAGCCGTATTGAAGGTCAGGGCGCTGCCTTGCACCCGGTCAAAGGCTCGTCTTTGAAGTCAGGCCTTGCGCAGCAGCAGCCGGCTGACGCCGTCCGCATCCTGCGTCTGGTCCAGCACTGCGTGGCCCAGCGCCTGTGCGGCCTGCGGCACGCTGCGCACCGGCTCCGCGCCGCGCAACAACACCAATAGCGTCTCGCCCGCGGTCATTCGGTCCAACACAAGGCGGGTACGCACGAAGGTCATCGGGCAAATCTCGCGCGTGATGTCCAACGTGCGATCCGGCAAGTTGGCGGCATCAGGTAATGCGGCTGTACTGACCGTGTTGTGAATGATTCTGTTCTCTGACATTCGAATATCCGTTGCGGAGCAGGCGCTATGTTCCCTATATGCTGCAGTCTTGAGTATCTGGAAAGAATTAAATGATCGACAATTCGCAAGGCTTAGATGTTCTGGGACTGACGGCGCAAATCGTTTCCGCTCACGTTTCTAACAATTCGGTAACTCCGGATGCGTTGCCGTCTCTGATACAGGATGTTTATCGCACGCTTTCAGGCGTGGGGCATGAAATGCCGGCTCCCGACAAGCCGCAACCGGCGGTACCCGCCAAGAAGTCGGTGTTTCCCGACTTCATCGTCTGTCTGGAGGACGGCAAGAAGCTCAAGATGCTGAAGCGTCATCTCAAGACTGCGTACAACATGACGCCGGAGCAGTACCGCGACCGCTGGGACTTGCCGTCCGACTACCCGATGGTGGCCCCCAACTACGCCCGCCACCGCTCCTCGCTGGCCAAGAAGATCGGCCTCGGCACCAAGCCGCGCGCCGGCAAATAACCCTGCCGGAAGGCGTGGCCGGAAAACATGGCATGAAACCGACCAGGGAGCCGGCGACGCGATTTGCGTCCGCTCCCCGCGTCCGGGTATTCTGGCGCGGATGGAAAGCCGGATCGAGCGCCTCTGCATAGAGCGTGGGCTGAAGATGACCGGCCAGCGCCGAGTGATTGCGCGCGTGCTGTCGGATGCGTCCGACCACCCCGATGTCGAGGAGCTGTACCGGCGCGCCACGGCGCTCGACGGGCGCATCTCGATCGCTACGGTGTACCGCACGGTGCGGCTGTTCGAGGAGAAGTCGATCCTTGAGCGGCGTGACTTCGGCGGTGGCCGTGCCCGTTACGAGCCGAGCGAGCACGGCCATCATCACCACCTGATCGACGTCGACACCGGGCGGGTCATCGAGTTCGACGATACTGACCATGAGGCGCTGATCCGCGTCATCGCCGCCCGGCTTGGTTTCGACGTGGTATCGATGCGTCTCGAACTGTTCGGGCGGCGCCAGGAAGCGGCGGCGACGCAACCGCGTGCCAAGTCGGCGCTCACACCGGCACCCGAGGCGGATGCCCGCGGCGACGACATCCGCGGTGCCGGGGTACGATGAAGGCCGACATCACTCCGGCGACGCTGATACCGCCCTCGGTGTCGATGGGTGAATTGCGCAGCGGCAGCCTTGGCGTGCGGGTGGCGACGACGCCGGGCGAACTCGATGCCGTGCAGGCGCTGCGCTACCGCATCTTCTACGACGAGTTGGGTGCGACGCCGAACGCCGCCGCCGCCGCGAGCCGCCGCGACCGCGACGAGTTCGATGCGGTGGCCGATCATCTCATGGTGGTCGATCACGCCATTGGCCCGGGACCGGAGGGCGTTGTCGCCACCTACCGCATGATCCGCGAGCCGGCCGCGGCGTCGCTGGGCGGGTTCTACTCCGCCGACGAATACGACATCTCCGCCGTGACCGGCTTCCCCGGCCAGGTGCTGGAGCTGGGGCGGTCGTGCGTCGATGCCGCCTATCGCGGGCGCAGCGCCATGCAGCTGCTGTGGCGTGGCCTTGCGGCGTATGTGTTCCTAAACCGCATCGACCTGATGTTCGGCTGCGCCAGCCTGCCCGGCACCGATCCCGACGCCGTCGCGGCGGAGCTGTCTTACTTGTATCATAACCATTTGGCGCCGCCGGGGCTGCGCCCGCGCGCCCTGGGGGCGCGCTATGTGGACATGCAGCGGGCCGATCCGGCGATGCTGGACGGGCGGCGCGCCCTCGCCTTGCTGCCGCCGCTCATCAAGGGCTATTTACGGCTGGGCGGCTTCGTCGGCGACGGCGCGGTGATCGACCATCAGTTCAACACCATTGACATCGCGATCGTGGTCAAGACCGATCAGGTGACGGAAAAATACTACCGTCACTACGAACGCGGGCGCGACACGCCCGACTGATCGGGGCCTCGATGACCCGCTACGCCGTGGTGATGACCGCGCCGCGCCTGGCCCCGCCTGCCGTGGCGCTGCTGCAGGCGGCCGGCTGCACCATTCACTACACGCCGCCCTACCCCTCGCCCAAGGCGCTCGTCGCGCTGGTGCGGCGGGTGCGGGCCGATGCCATCCTGTCGCGGCAGGGCAAGGTCGGGGCTGACGTCATGGACGCCTCGACGGTGTTGCGCGTGGTGGCGCGGCATGGCGTCGGGGTGGACGACGTCGATCTGCCGGCGGCTCGCGCCCGTGGCTTGCTGGTGACTCGGGCGCCGGGGTCGAACACCGTGGCGGTGGCCGAGCACACGCTGGCGCTGATCCTGGCGTTGGCCAAGAACCTGCGCCCGTTCGGCGCGGCGATCGAGGCGGGCGGCTGGCGGGGCGGCGAGACGCAGGCGCGCGATATCGCCGGGCTACGCCTGGGCCTGATCGGCCTGGGCGACGTCGGCCGCGCCGTGAGGCCGCTGGCGGAGGCGTTCGGGATGGTGGTGGCGGGATGCGACGAGGCGGCGGTGGCGGCCGGTGGGCTGCCGGCGTTGCTGGGCGTCAGCGACGTGGTTTCGCTGCACTGTCCGCTTACGCCGCAGACGTGCCACCTGATCGATGCGGCGGCGCTGGCCGCGATGCCGGCGGGGTCGTTCCTGGTCAACACCGCGCGCGGCGGCATCGTCGACGAGGCGGCGCTGCTGGCGGCGCTGGACCGCGGCCACCTCGCCGGCGCGGCGCTCGACGTGTTCGAGGACGAGCCGCCGCCCGCCGACCATCCGCTGCGCCGGCATCCGCGGGTGATCGCGACGCCGCATGTCGCCGGGGTCACGCCCGACGCCTTGGACCGCATGGGCGTCATGGCGGCGGAGTGCATCGTGGCCGCCCTGACCGGGCAGGTCGTGCCGCCTGAGCGCATCGTGGTGGCGGCGCGATGACCATGCCCGCGGGCCGGTTGGCGCTGCTGCTGGCGGTGGGCCTTGGCGCGCTGTCGGCTTTGGCGCTGCCGCCATACTTCGCGTTGCCGCTGCTGCCGGTGGCGATCTGCGGGTTGCTGGCGCTGATCGGCCAACGCCGCAACTGGACCGGGGCGGCGAAGGTCGGGTTCTGCTTCGGCTTTGGCCACCACGTCGTCGGCCTGTACTGGATCACCGACGCGATCATGCTGGATGCCGCGCAGTTCTGGTGGCTGGTGCCGATCGCCGTGCCGCTGCTGGCGATGGTGCTGGCGGTGTTCGTGGCTGCGACCTGCGCGCTGGCCTGGCTGGCGCGTCCCGGCTGGCCGCGGGCATTGACGCTGGCGGGTGGCTGGGTGCTCGCCGACCTGCTGCGCAGCGTCGTGTTCACCGGCTTTCCGTGGAACCCGCTGGGCAGCGTGTGGGCGTTCCCGGGCCGGCTGGGCGACGTGTTCCTGCAACCGGCCGCCTTGCTCAGCGTGCATGGGCTGACCCTGGCCACCGTGCTGCTGTGCGCGATACCGAGTCTCGGCCGCCGGGCGTGGCTGACGGGGGCCGTGGCGTTGCTGGCGTGGGGCGGCTTCGGCCTGTGGCGGCTGGATCGGCCAACCGCGCCGAACCTGCCGCTGGCGGCCGTGGTGGTCCAGGGCAACGTCGCGGAGGGCCAGAAATGGAACCGTGAGATGGCGCTGGCGAGCTTCAGCGGCTACCTCGACCTGACCCGCGAGGGCGCCGCCGCCGCCCGCGCCGCCTATCCCGGCGTGCCGGTGGTGGTGGTGTGGCCGGAGACGGCGAGCCCGTTCCTGCTGGCCACCGACGGCAACGCGCGCGCCGCAATCGCCGAGGCGGTCGGCGCCGGCGGCACGGTGTTGGCCGGCAGCGTGCGCTTCGATGCCGACGGGCGGCCGCGCAACAGCATGATGGTGATCCGCACCGCCGGGCCGCCGCTTGCCACCTACGACAAGTGGCATCTGGTGCCGTTCGGCGAATACCAGCCGGTTTGGGCGCGCATCGGCATCCAGCTGGTGCCGGGCAATGGCTTCGCGTCCGGGCCGGGAGCGCGGACGGTGCATGTCGCGGGCCTGCCGCCGTTCGGGCCGCTGATCTGCTACGAGGCCATCTTCCCCACCTGGATCGTCGATGAGGCGGACCGGCCGGACTGGCTGGTCAACATCACCAACGACGCCTGGTTCGGCGACAGCAGCGGGCCGCGGCAGCATCTTGCGGCGGTGCGGATGCGCGCGGTGGAGGAGGGCTTGCCGCTGTTCCGCGCCGCCAACACCGGGATCTCGGCCGACTTCGACGCTTACGGCCGCGAACTGGGACGCATCCCGCTTTCCACCCGCGGCGTGCTGCTGCACACCCTGCCGGGCACTTTGCCGCCGACGCTGGGCAGCAGGCTCGGCCTGCTCGGCCCTGGGTTGCTGGCATTGGCCATGACCCTGCTTGGCATCGGCTGGAGCCGGCGTTCCGTGCTGGCCAGTGCCACCGCAAGGCGAATGTCTCGATAAAGCTCAAAGACGTTGACGACCTGGGGTTGTATCATTAACCTATCAGCAACCGTTGACGATGCCAGGAGCTTCGATGTCCAACGCCGGCGAGCGTGAGTCTCGTATCGATCCGATCGACGTGCATGTCGGCCAGCGCATCCGCCTGCGCCGCAACCTGCTCGGCCTGTCGCAGGAGAAGCTGGGCGAGGCGTTGGGACTGACTTTCCAGCAGGTGCAGAAATACGAGCGCGGCGTCAATCGCGTCGGCGCCTCGCGCCTGCACGTCCTGGCGCAGGTGCTCGACGTGCCGGTGGGCTTCTTCTACGACGACCTGCCCGCAACCGAGGGCGCCGCCCCGGTGGCTCCGGTGCTGGGGCGGCGCGTGGGCGGGTTTGCCGACACGCAGGAAGGCTTCGGCGACGATGCCGCAATCCGGAAGGAGACGCAGGAACTGGTTCGCGCCTATGGCCGGATCACCGATGCGGCGGTGCGCAAACGGCTGGTCGAGTTGGTGAAGTCAATGGCGCCCGCCGAGTAGGCGTTACGGCTGGCGCAACTGCGGGTTGTCGAACACCGGGTAGCGCCAGCGGTGCAGCGCCTCGCCAAGTGCCGCCGCGAGGTCGCGCTTCTCGTCTTCGCCCAGGGTCGAGGCAATTTCCTCCCGCGCCTGCCGCGCCTGCAGCCACAGCCGTGGCACCCGCCCCGGCCGCTCGGTCAGCTGGATCGACAGCCAGGCCGGCGGCAGCAGACGCTCCGTGCGCACGCCTTTCGGGTCGGTGCGGACGATACGCAGTCCGGCGCTCGACAGCAGCACGATCTCGCTGGCCCGCGCGCCCCGCGCATTGAGCCGCAGCAGGAAGGCGGCCAGCAACAGCTCGATGCCGGTGAACCCGCCGACCGGCCAGGCCCCCAGATAGATGAACATGCCGGCATTGGCGCCGCACATCAGGCAGATGGCGCCGAGCAGCCGCCGCAGCGCACGCGGCGACAGGCTGCGGTGCGGCACGATCACTGCCTCGAACATCGGCGTTTCGGCGTCCATGGTAGCGATATGGGACGTGGCCAGGCCTTGCCAGGGCTGGCCAGGGTCGGGACAGTGCGAACATGATCGTGGCCCCAAACAAGACTCCAAAGATGACCCGCGAGCAGGTGCGCCTGTTCCTGGAGGCGCTGGCCCATGCCAACCCCGACCCGCAAAGCGAACTCGCGTTTATTGACGCCTACACGCTGCTGGTGGCGGTCGTGCTCTCGGCGCAGGCGACCGATGTGTCGGTCAACCGCGCCTGCGTCGGCCTGTTCGCCGCGGCCCCCGATCCGGCGGCGATGGTGGCGCTCGGGGTCGAGGGCGTCGGCGGCTACATCCGCAGCATCGGCCTGTGGCAGGGCAAGGCGCGCAACGTCGTCGCCCTCTCGCAACTGCTGCTGGAGCGGCACGGCGGCGTGGTGCCGGCCGACCGCGAGGCGCTGGAGGCATTGCCTGGCGTGGGCCGCAAGACTGCCAACGTGGTGCTGAACGTGGCGTTCGGGGAGTCGACGATGGCGGTCGACACCCACATCTTCCGGCTCGGCAACCGCACCGGCCTGGCCCCGGGCAAGACCCCGCGTGAGGTGGAGGACGGCCTGGTGCGGCGGGTGCCGGCCGCTATGCTGCGTCCGGCGCATCACTGGCTGCTCCTGCATGGGCGCTACTGCTGCAAGGCGCGGGTGCCGGAGTGCTGGCGCTGCGTCGCCGCCGGATGGTGCGGATTTCCGGCCAAGCTCTCGGCGCCGCCGCTGAAGCCCGCGCCATCGGCCAGGAAGAAACCCGGCGCATGAAGCTCGACCCCGACCACGACATTCTAGGCCTGATCGACGTGCAGCCGACCTTCATGCCGGGCGGCGAGTTGCCGGTGGCCGAGGGCGACGCGGTGCTGCCGGTGATCGCGAAGCTGTTGGCCGGCCCGTTCGCCCACGCCTTCGCCACCCAGGACTGGCACGCGGCCGGTCATATCTCGTTCGCCAGCGCGCAT
>JAABUQ010012557.1_pt1 | contig 10488 bp, 6 predicted proteins | sample 5560001 | NCBI WGS metagenome assembly JAABUQ01 (sample SAMN10711888, study PRJNA513371) | rock metagenome | isolation source: Antarctica rocks | place: Antarctica: Victoria Land, Finger Mt nord | collected 2015-12-18 | reverse complement strand
GCGATGACAAAGGCGAGGCCGCCGAAGCTGTAGATGTCGAACGCTGGGCTCGTGGCGCCGGTCATGGCCCGCCAGGCAATGTTCAGCCAGCCGGAGTTCGGCCCCGCGAGCAGTATCCAGCCGATGGCGCCGAGGTAGGGCGGCATGATGAAGGCGGCCATCACCAGCAGGCGGATGCCGGCCTTGCCCGGCATGTCGGTGCGGGACACCGCCCAGGCCAGCGGCACCGCGAGCACGGCGCAGAGGGCGGTGACGGCCGCGCCCAGCTCCATGCTGGTCCAGAACGCCTGCACGTAGCGCGGGCGGCTGAAGGCGACGGCGTAGTTCGCCAGCGTCCAGCCGCCGGTTCTTGCGTCGGTGACGCTGCTGGCGAACAGGCGCAGCACCGGGTTCAGCACCAGCAGGGCCAGCGCCAGCGCCAGCACTGTGGCCGCGGCCGCCCACGGGTCGACGCGTAGCACTCGCCAAATTGCGCGCGGCCGGAGCGGCGCGAGCCGGGCAGGGGCGCTATCCATCAGGCGCACGGCGTCGGCCCACGGGGACGCCCACCACGGTCTCCGGCCTTGTCAGCACGGCGACAGATGAAGCTCGGCGACGTATCCGGATAGGGAGCCTCCCGCCGCGGCCTCTCGTTTGGGCCGCTATGCTGGCGTATTGTGCGGGCATAGGGGCGGACTGGTCAAGCGCGGCTAGTGCGCCGCGAGCTGACCGGGTTGCGAGTGACCGCGGTCGGCGTGCATTCACGGGGCAGCCCGTGCCGAGTGTTCACGGCGGATCAAGCTCGACTTTGCCTGTTCAAAGTGGGCTAGATTTGGCAGGCGCCGGAAGCACAACCAAACACCTCCGCTACCCTTGTAGCCAACCGGTGCAGATGGGGCTACATTGTTCGATGGTAAGTTCAATCTATCCTGATAAGGGCTTGCTGCATCCTGCCATATGGAAGCGACGTTGAGCCATAACCATAAATGGAGCGTGATATGAGTGGCTCAAACGCGGTAATGGACGTTTACCTAACCGGCCTGCGCAACCAGCATGCCGTCGAGACCCAGGCGATCGGGACCGTTAAGAATGAGCTGAGCCGGATGAAGCCCTATCCCGACCTGCACGCGAAAATGCAGGAAGAGATGGAACGCTCGACAACCCAGGCTGCTCGATTGGACGACCTGCTGGCGAAGCATGGCACCAAAGCATCGTTGGCAAAGGAAGCAGTAACTGGCGCAGTCGCCACCGTAGCTGGTTTCGCCCATGTCGGGGCAGATGACGAGGTGTTGAAGAACGTCCTCGCGGCCATCGGCTTCAAGGCCTACGAGATCAGCTCCTACAAGGTGCTGCTCACCCTGGCAAAGGCGGCGGGTGCGACGGAGGACAGCGCAGTGCTGGAGCAGTCGATGAAGGAAGAGCAGGAGATGGGCGACTGGCTCGGTAGCCATCTGCCCGGATTCGTGCATGCATACCTTCAACAGCACGCAGCGTAATGTCCTTGGTCGGGGTCATTGACCATCATGTGCTGATGATCTTGACCCCGTCCATTTCTGCGGTCTGAGCTGGTCATGGCCGTCCGTCACGGAGCGTAGCAGGTGGCCCCGACGATGCGCTATGTCGGGGTCAGTCGGTTCCGTCACATCGGCGCTTGCAGCCGACGTGACGATACGCTTGAATTGGAGGGTGCGCAGCGACGCCGCCGCGCATCGTTGTTGAGGTGTTGTCGCCCCCCAACCCGGACGCTGGACCAGGTTGGGACGCTTGGCGGGTGCAAGCAGATGGCCAGCATTGAGCACATCGTGCTTTGACCTTGACGAGCCTCCAGTTATCTTCTGGTCGCGGTCTGCGGACCAAACCTGGGCACAAACGTCTCTGACCGGTTTGGACGCCATCCTGCCTTTCCCCGCAATTGGCCTCGATCTGCACTGAGCGAGCTGTATTCCGGCCTCGGCCTGTGTCCCCGCACCAAGGGTGGTGCCACCGTCCTGACCCGCGTATCGTTCCCGTGGACGGCGCCGGAGCGGTGCATATCGGAGGACGCCATGACCCGCACGATCACCCGCCGCGCCGCCCTCGCCGGCATGGCCCTTGCCGCGCCCATGTTGTCGCTCCGCGCCCAGGCCACGCCAATCCGCATCGGCTTCCCTGCCCCGCTCACCGGTGCGTTCGGCGCCGAGGCGCAGGACCAGGTCCGGGCGGCGCAGCTCGCCATCCTGTTGTTCAACGAGAAGGACGGCCTCAACGGCCGCACCGCGGAGCTGCTGGTCCGCGACGACCGCCTGGACCCCAGCGAGGCGGCGGCGCGCACGCTTGAGCTGATCGAAAAAGACCGTGCCGACTTCATCGTCGGCGGCCTGTCCGCTGCGGCGCAGCTCGCCATCAACGACGTGGCCCGGCAGCGCCGGGTGCTGTTCAACGGCCTCGCCCAGTCCGACGCGATCAACGAAGCCGCGAACTTCAGCCGCTACACTTTCCACGAGGCGCCGAACCCGCACATGACGGCCGGCGCCGTCGCGCGCTACGCCTTTCCCAAGTTCGGCAAGCGCGTTGCCTTCTTGGCAGCCGACGACACCTATGGCAACGAGATGACGCGCGGCCTCACGGACGCAGGCAAGCCGCTGGGGATCGAGGTGGTGGCCGACATCCGCCATCCCGTTGGCGCCACGGACTACGGCGCCTTCCTGCCGGGCATCCAGGCGTTGAAGCCGGACGTGCTCTGCCTGTGCAACTTCGGCCGCGACCAGCAGCTCTCGGTCACGCAGGCCAGCGACCTCGGGCTGAAGCGCGCCATGCGGCTGGTGGCGCCGATGCTGCTCTACACGGCGCGGGTTGGCGGCGGCGCAGAGGCCTTCGCCGGCGTGGTCGGGGGCGCGTCCTACTACTGGAAGCTGGAGGACACCGTGCCGAGCGCCCGGGTGTTCAACGACGGGTTCCGCCAGTTGCACGGCGGGCGCACCCCATCGGACTACGGCGCCCTGGGCTATGCTGGCGTCGCGACCGTGCTGTCCGCCGTCCGCGCCGCGGGCACGGCGGACACCGAGAAGGTCGTGGACGCGCTCGCCGTGCTGAAATACGACGTCTACAAAGGGCCGCAGCACTACCGCGCCTGCGACCACCAGAGCGTGCAGTCCGTGCTGGTCATCCAGAGCAAGGACAAGCCGGCCGGTGATGCAGACGTGTTCGACATCGTGGGCGGCGAGGGGCCCGATGAGGCGTTGCTGCGGAGCTGCGCCGACCTTGGGCACGCTTAGGTAGCCGTTCGGCAACCGGGTGCCCCAGCACTCATGCAGATAGGCCCCTACGTGCGTTCTACGCTACGCCAACCCAAGTGCGCAGCGTCCGGGCGGCTACACTATGGGGAAACGGGTAAGCCAAAGACGCTGCGCCGCGCGGGTGCCGACCACGGCAACCCCGGCCGCCGCGCAGAGGTCCCGCAGGAACCCGGACGCGAGCAGCGCATATTCGCCATACCGCCAGCCAGCGTGCGCCGGCGCCATGGCGCTGAAGTCGCCCGGCGCCGTGCAGTGCAAAGCCAGGTGCGTGACCCCAGCCGGCAGCTCGGCAACCAACGTGCGCCAGCCGTCTTCCAGCTCGTCCCGGTCGACGGCCAGCGTGCCCCGGCAGTGGTCGAACACCGGGGCGCCGGCGGCGTCGAGTTCGGCGACGGCGCTCCGGTAGCAGGCCGGGTCAGGCGCCCAGGCGATCGACCGCGGCAACACCGGCACCAAGCCGTACTCGCGTCCGAGCCGTATATGGATGTCGAGCAGCCCAGGCAGCATCGCAGCCGCCATGTGCGCGTCGAGATGGGTGGGGCGCATGCCCGCCGCGACCGCCCGCTCGATCTGCGCCCGCAGCTCGGCCTCGGCCGCTTCGGGCACCAGGTTGCGCCGAAGCCCCTCCAGGCCGCGCCAAAAATAGCCGTCCCCGTCGATCAGGCCGGAAGCCCGGCTGACGGTGGAGAGGGGCGCCCAACGGCACGCATCCCACTCACTCGTGAGCGTCAGGTGAACGCCGACGTCGAGGGCGGAGTCGGCCGCCGCGGCCTCGGCGACCTCGCGGAACCATGCGCCGGGGACCATCACCGAGCCGCACGTCACCAAACCCTGCGCCGCGAGTTCCAGGAAGGCCCGGTTCGCCCCATGGCTGGCGCCGAGGTCGTCGACATGCGGCACGACGGCCCGTCCGCACGATAGTCCGGGGAGGCGTTCAAGCATGGCTTTGGGGATACTACGCCTGCCCACAGCGTCGCAAACGCCCCGGTGGCGGGCGCTTGGCGCGGAAGCCGCTAGAGGAACTTGACAGCCGGGCAGGTAGCATCCTGGCCCTCCCAATGTTTGTGCTGCGCATCGACGACGGCGTCTGTATAGCTTAAACCTACGCAATGTCAGCCGGTATGCTATCAGTGGTTGAGCGAACCCAGCCTCATGATACAAGTGGGACACGAGATATGCCGTCAACCGCAGCAAGCTCCTTGTTGGACCAACTCGCCCGTTTCGCGGCAAGCGTCACCGGCACGTCCGCGGCCGTGATCGACGTGCTCGGCCGCCGGAGCGATCCGACTCCGGTGCGGGCCGTATTCGGGCTGACGCGGGACCAGGCGGAGGTGGTGGCGAAGTTCGACTCCACCCTGCGGCCAAGCACCCTGCAGCCAGGCCCTGGCCTGACGGTGCTGCCCGACCTGCCGCAGGATGCGAGGTTCACGCTGGGGGAGTGGGACTCCAGCCTCCCGCCTCCGCGTTTCCTGGCGCACCGGACGCTGCTGTCTCCCGGAGGCGAGCGCGTCGGCTTCCTCTGTGTCCTGGACCAGGACGCCCGGCCCGGCCTGACGGACGCCCAGGCGACGGCGCTGAGCCATGTCGCAGACCTGGTCATCGCCGACCGCAAGCGGGAACAGCGCCACCTCCACCTCATGCACGTGGCCAACCGCGCGCTCCGCATCGACCGGATGCTGCGCATCGTCGCGGAGGCGGCGTGCTGCGCAACGGCGCTGACCGGCATCGTCGAGGATCTCTGCCGCTTCCACGACGCGGCGCTCGGGCGCATCTGGCAGATGACCGTATCGGACGGGTCGATCCACGAGATCAGCCACTACAACCAGGACAAAGACTCGTACTACACCCTTTCGGCCTCGGAGCCGGCCGATGCCCTGAGCTTCATCGCAGCCGACACGATCCGTTCGAACAAGCCGCACGCCATCATCTATTCGAAGCTTGAGAAGCCGGAACGCATCCCGCTGCTCTCCAACGCCGTCGCGTCGGGGCTGGCGGGCCAGGTCAACGTCCCCATCTGGCTGCAGCACCAGCGGTTCGGCGTTTCCCTCGCGTTCGCCACGGAGCGCCCCGACTTCAACGAGGTCGTGGCGGACGTCGCCTCCCTGGCGAACACCATACGCCCGGCGCTGTTCCGCAAGGTGACGGAGGACCGCACGCGCTTCGTGGCCCACCACGACAGCCTGACGCAGCTTTCGAACCGCTTGATGTTCCACGAACGGCTGAACGCGGCCCTCTCCGCGGCGCGCGGCGGCGAGGGCCTCGCCCTGCTCTACCTGGACCTGGACGGCTTCAAGCTGGTGAACGACATCTGCGGGCACGAGGTCGGGGACAAGCTCCTCGTCGCGGTCGCCCAGCGGCTGCGGCACAACGTGCGGGAGGAGGACACGGTCGCCCGGATCGGCGGGGACGAGTTCGCCATCATCCAGGTGCTCAACGGGCAACCCCTGGCGGCGACGATCCTGGCCGAGCGCCTGCTGGACACCATCAGGCAGCCGTTCGACCTGGACGGCCAGCAGTCGGCGATCGGCGTCTCGATCGGCATCGCCATCTACCCAACGGATGGCGAGACGCCGGACCTGTTGCTGCGCAACGCCGACACCGCGCTCTACCGGGCGAAGGAGGCCGGGCGCAACACCTACCGGTTGTTCAATCCCTCGATGAACACGCGCCAGAAGGAGCGCCTGCTGGTTGAGCAGGAGCTTTCCGGCGCCATCGAGGGCCAGCAGTTCACGCTGGCCTACCAGCCAATTTGCGACAGCGTGTCGCTTGATGTCCTCGGGTTCGAGGCGTTGCTGCGCTGGAGGCATCCGGCGCGCGGGCTGATCCAGCCGGACCAGTTCATACCGCTCGCTGAGTCCAGCGGGCTGATCGTGCCGCTTGGCCGGTGGGCGCTGGAGGCGGCCTGCGCCGAGGTCGCCCCGTGGGGGCCGTCAGTCACCGTTTCGGTCAACCTGTCGCCGTTGCAGTTCCGACAACCGGAGCTGCCGCAGCAGGTTGCGGAGATTTTGCAGCGGACCGGGTTGCCCGCCGGGCGCCTTGACCTGGAGGTGACAGAGGGCGTCTTGCTGGATGAGTCCGGCGCGGTGCTGCACAGCATGAGGGCATTGAAGGAGCAGGGGGTCCGCATCACGCTTGACGACTTCGGCACCGCCTACGCCAGCCTGAGCTACCTTCGCCGGTTCCCGTTCGACCGCATCAAGATCGACCAATCCTTCATACGCGGCATGTGCGGCGACGACGGCACCCTTGCTATCGTGCAGGCCATCATCCTGCTTGGCAAGCGCCTGGATCTTGCCGTGGTGGCGGAGGGGGTCGAAACCGAGCGCGAGCTCGAAACGCTCCGCAGGCTCGATTGCAGCCTTGTCCAGGGATACCTGGTCGGCAGGCCGATGGCGGGCGAGCAGGCACTGGCCATGCTGGCGCAGCCGGTTCCGCTGGGCGCGCGGAGGCAGCCGGTGCTTTCGCGCCTGCCGCGCCTTCAAGGTCCGCGTTCCGCCCACGTAGTTTCCACGCCGGCGCGTTCCAGCCATTTGTGACTGCATTCGTGGCTGGCAGGCTCCAGGCTACGCCACACGGGCTGTTCGGAGGGGGAGATCAGGCGGCTGCTTCAAGCGGCCGGGCCCCCACCACCAGACTGCGGCTGCGATGGCGGCGAGCGCCGCCATGGGGACAGCGACGGCCAACTGCCCCAGGTTTGGCAGCAGGACCGCCACTGCGGCGCTGGTCAACGCGCCAGCGGCGAGCTGCGACACGCCGATCGCGGCGGAGGCCGCCCCTGCGTGCGCCGGCTGCCGCTCGATGGCGAGATGCTGTAGGTTCGGGGCGGTCACGCCTCGGGAGAACAGGACCACCAGCAGGAACGGGACAAGGATGCCCGCCGAGGCGATGGCGCCGAAGCTGACGCTGACCAGGGCCAAAGCGGCGCCTGCCGCGATGGTGAGGCTGGGGCCAAGCAGGCCGGACGCGCCGAAGCCGCGGCGGCTGAGCCGGCCGCTGGTCCATGCGCCGGCAGTGAGCGCCGCGGCCGTGCATGCGAACAACCCGGCGTAGGTGGAGGAGGGCAGGCCCATCTGCTCAATGATCACAACCGGCGATCCCGCGATGTAGGCGAAGACAGCCCCGTAGCTGAGCGCATTCACGGCCGCGAGGCCGATGAACTGGCGGTCGTCCCTGAGACGGCCAGGGCTGGTCGCACTAGGGCTGGCCGCGGCAGGGCCGCCCACCGTGGCTTGCGGCTTGCTTTTAGCTTGCGGTTTGCTTTCAGGGACTCCCAACCACACCACGAGGACGAGCAGGGCGCCGGCCAGGGCGAGGACGCCATGGACCGCGCGCCAGCCGGCGAGCTGCGCCAGCCATGCCCCGAGCGCCGGGGCGAACATGGGCACGACGCCGAACACCACGGTGACGTAGGACCGTTTGCTGCGGGCCTGGTCTCCTTTGAACAGGTCCTGCACCATGGCGAAGGCGATGACGGAGCACGCGCCGGCGCCGATGCCCTGGACGAGGCGGAAGGCCAGCAGTTCGGCGCCGGACAGCGACAAGGCGCAGGCGATCCCGGCTGAGGTATAGCAGACCAAGCCGGTCAGCAGCACCGGCCTCCGGCCGTGGCGGTCGGAGAGCCGGCCGCCGCCTAGCTGTCCAAGCGCGAAACCTGCCATGAACAGCGACAGGGTGAGGCCGGCGACGGTCAGGGAGGTGTGCAGTGCCTCTGGCAACAAGACGAGCGTCGGCGCGCTGATGTCGATTGAAAGTGCAGGCAGGGCGGCAAGGACCCCGAGCACTATGGTGAACGCAATTGTTTCGGGAGCAATGCGCACTGATTAGCCTTGTTGAAAATATCGCTGCATAGTCTCTGCCTAGATCTACTTGGATAATCCATCGTTGTCGAGCGCCGATGCGACCTGACGCCCTTCAAAATGATTGCAAATGTCATGCAAACACATGTTTTATTCTGAATAGACAAGCATGCTTGGTTTGTCTTGGTGAATGGTTCAAAAAATTCCTGCCACACGCAAATTTGCGGTGGAGCGGACGACATGCGATCTTCATTATACCAGCATTATATTGGCATTATGCGCGCATCTGACTTTTGGGGAGCCTAGGAGCCTGTCGGACTTAAGCCTGTCACGCAACTATCTAAAAGTAATACCGATCTGAGCGCAATTTCACTATTTTTCCTGGCGAACGCAAGACATAATATTCCAAAAAATCCCGATTTTTGCTTAAGTCCGACAGGCTGCTAGACGAGCATACTAGGAGCAGGTGACAACTCAAAATTGCGATAAATCTTAAAACTCACCTGTTCTTAATTGTTGGCCTTGACTTGTTGGGACAGCTTGCCCGTTGGCAGTATAGCGGCTGTTGCAATATCTTGTGATATAGAACCAAAGCTTCTAGACATTGTTAACGCCGTTTGAAAGTTCCGGGCGCAGCGCGTGGGCGATGCTCGCCGCGCACATCGCAAGCGATTGAGGCACGATTGTACGCTTGTGGTCCGCACTGAAAATCGTCTTCTCTTAATCAAACTTGGCATCAAGGCGAGCAGCGTTGCGCAGCATGATTTTTGAACAGCCTGATTGGTTCCCGCGGCAACAGCGCGGCACTGCCGAGGTCTCGGACCTGCAGCTTGGGTGGAGGATGGCTGTGTTGCCATTCCGCAACCTTGGCGCACCGGCTGGACGCGGGATCGCGCTTGGGATGGCGGAGGAGGTGTCCGCGGCGTTGTCCCGGTACCGCGTCCCGCGCCTGATTGCGACCGCCACGTTTTGGGACGGCAAGGGCCCCGCCGCCGACGCGTGGGAACGATGCAGGATTTTCCAGCTCGACTACGCCCTCGACGGCACCCTCCAGGTGATCGACGACCGCGTGCGCGTTGTCGCGACGCTGTTGGACGTGGTGCTGGATTTTGAAGTGGTCTGGTGCGGTCATTTTGAGAGTGCTTTGGACGACCTGTTCTCGTTGCAGGACCGCATAGCGTTTGAAACCATCGTGCAGGTTGACCCGGCGCTGTCCGGGCGTGGGTGGGAACTCGGTGCGCCCGCCAAGACGGCGATCGCTGCCGCCCACCACTCCGTGCTGGCGGCGATAAACGGCATCTTCCGGTTGGACCGACCAAAGTTCATGCATGCACGCGACCTGCTACTGCGCGCGATCGAGCTTGATCCCGAGTATGCCGCGGCACATGCCTGGATGGCATACTGGTGCATTGTGGCAGTTGGTCAGGGCTGGGTCGAAAATGCCCGGAACGTGACAACCTTGGCTGGTGTTTCCGCTGAGCGCGCTCTTCTTATTAATCCGCTTGATGCACGTGCAGTCGCGATCGCAGGCCATGTCAAAGGCTATTTGTTGCACGACGTTCGCAATGCTCTTGCCCTACACGCGCGGGCTATTGAATTGAGTCCTAATCTAGCGATCGCATGGACTCTGAGCAGTTATTCCAAGATATACAATGGGGAGCATGCCGCCGCTGTCCGCCACGCCATGATGTCCCAGTCGCTCTCGCCGCGCGATCCTCACATCTTTATCGCTGAACATGCATTGATGATGGCGTACTTGTTCCAACGTCAGCTTGATGAGGCGGAAATGCTCGCTGAAATCGTGCTCGAGCACGATCCCGCCCATATGTCAGCGTTGAACGGACGTCTCGCGATTTTGGGCCATATGGGCCGCAAGGATGAAGCCATCCACTGCTTGGCAATGCTTCAAGCTATCGACCCTTCCATTACTATTGCTAAAATCGTTGCCCGCGCACCGCTACGGCCAGAGGACAAAGAATATTACATGGACGGCCTGCAACGCGCAGGCGTACTCAGCTAATTTGGGTCTAATCTAGAATTTACTAGGTTGTGGGTTTAGCCATTACTCAAAGATGCGTGGTCAATCGGGCACGCGCGGCGCTTGCGGACAGCAACCGCATAGCTGCCTTGACGTAGCTCCCGGTCTGGATGAGGCAATAGCACCTCGCCAAGACGTTCCCAATCCGCCTCTGCAACATCCCCAGCCTCTTTGCAGACGAACGATGCTAGCGTTTCCTCCCTATACGCAAGTTGCGGGACGGGTTGGACCTGCAGGAAGGGCGTATTGGACCGGATGTGGACCGCCACATCGGTCCGGGTCAACCGGACGTTGGTAAAGAGCGGGCCAAACCAAAGGTCTGTCTCGATGACCCCCTCCCAGGCAGTAAGGCCAGCAACTGGAGGCAGGTTGACCGGGGGCCGCACCAGCAGGCTCCAGC
>JAABUQ010012555.1_pt1 | contig 10488 bp, 9 predicted proteins | sample 5560001 | NCBI WGS metagenome assembly JAABUQ01 (sample SAMN10711888, study PRJNA513371) | rock metagenome | isolation source: Antarctica rocks | place: Antarctica: Victoria Land, Finger Mt nord | collected 2015-12-18 | reverse complement strand
GCCTCGCCATCGTCAAGGAGGCCGCCATGAGCCGCATCATTCGCACCGAACCGAACAAGGTCCTGTCCAAAGCCGTTGAATACCACGGTTTCGTCTTCGTCCAGGGCGTGACGGCCGCCGACCTGTCCAAGGATGTCACCGGCCAAACCGAAGAAGTCCTCGCCGAGATCGACGCCATCCTCGAGACCCACGGCACCGACAAGACCCGTCTGTTGCAGGCTCAGATCTGGCTGAAGGACATTCGCGACCGCGAGTTGCTGAACAAGGTGTGGAGCGCCTGGCTCCCCACCGACGGCGCCCCAGCCCGCGCCTGCGTCCAAGCCCACATGGCTGACCCGCGGCACCTTGTCGAGATCATGGTCGTCACCTGTAAATAAGCGCCGTTTCGACCCGGCACCGCCGTCGGCTCGATGCCGCCGGCGGCGTTGTCGTTTCTACATTGTGCCGAATCACTGTGGCCAAACACACATACTGTGGCAGTCGCGCCACATGCAACTTTTATTTGTTATGGTTTACGAACCATTGCTTACCAATAAGAAGTCTATCCTACCCAGCTAACTTATCCACAGGGTCTTTTTTGCGAAATACTTCGTGAGCTTCCAAATCAAGCTCTTCAGGGTTGCCAGCCAAGTGTCTCGGAAACTAACCCCGATCACAGAGTAGCGACAAAACGGGGGCTTCGTGGTGGCAAAATGGACAGGTCAGGGTTTGGGCCTCGTGCTCGCGGTGTTGGCGATCGGCGGTGTAACCGCCCATTCCTCTGACGCCCAGGCGCGGTCGGCCCATCACTCGGCCTTCGCCACGAGCCACGGCAGCCACTACCCCGTCGTTCGCTACACGGCCTGGCGCGGCAGCTATGGGCGGCACGTTTCTCGCGGCTACACATCGCTTCGCAGCTGGGCGAGCAGCGGACTGCAATGCGTTCCGTTCGCCCGCGAGAACTCGGGCATCGAGCTGTCGGGCAACGCCGGGACTTGGTGGGACAATGCCGAGGGCCTCTACGAGCGCGGCGCCAAGCCCGAAGTCGGCAGCATTCTCAACTTCCGCTCTACCGGGCGCATGCGGATGGGCCACGTCGCCGTAGTGACCAACGTGCTCGACGGCCGCCACATCCAGATCGATCACGCCAACTGGGCCAGCCCCGGCCGGATCAGCCGCGACATCGACGTGGTGGACGTTTCGTCCTCCAACGATTGGACCGCCGTGCGCGTCGAACTCGATCACACCAACGAGTTCGGCAGCGTCTATCCCACACACGGCTTCATCTACGACCGGCCCGACGGTGGCGTCATGCTGGCCAACAACGGCGTCGCCACGGCGCCGGTCCTGAACGCTGCTCCGGCCGACCTGCGCCCAGCCGTCGACCGCATCGAGCAGCCCACTATCCCGACCGCCCCCGAAGAAGTCGCCGAAGCGGCCGACGACAGCGACGACGGCATGGCTGGCTCCGGCCACTACGGGCACCGCTGGACCCACCATCACGGCCGCGCCACCCTGCGCCACGTCGTCGCCTACGGTCATGGCCGCATCCCCGTCGTCAAGGCCGCCAGCTTCTATCGCATGAGCGGTTCCAGCGTGGCCCCGGTCGCGACCGGGCACCGCCACCGCCGCTCCTAGATCGATCCGCGATCCGCGCCCTGGCTGATGCCAGCCAGGGCGATCGCGAGCGAACCCTACCCTTAATCCGGCAAACCGCCGCGCGACCGGTTCTGTTCGACCCGGCCGCGCGATACGGTACGGCAAGATTTTGGGAGGGACGAGACGTGACGGACAGAGCCGGCTTCGCGGCCGCACGGGCCTACCTGCTGCAACACCGCACCGACCTCGCCACCGCCACGGCCGGGTTCCGATGGCCGGCGCTCGACACGTTCAATTGGGCGCTCGACCACTTCGACCCGCTTGCGGCCGGAAACGAGCAGATCGCGCTGCGCATCGTCGGACCCGAGGGCGAACAGGCCTTCACCTTCGCCGACCTCGCCGCCCGCTCCAACCAGGCCGCCAACTTCCTGCGCAACGCCGGCACACGCCGCGGCGACCGGATCCTGCTTCTGCTCGGCAACGTGCCCGCGCTTTGGGAGGTGATGCTCGGCGCCATGAAGCTCGGCGCCGTCGTGATCCCCGCGACGACGATGCTGACCGAGGCGGATCTGCGCGACCGCCTCGAGCGCGGCCGGGTCCGCCACGTGGTCGCCGCGGCTGAACTGGCGCCGCGTTTCGCCGACATCGAAGGCGGCTACACCCGAATCAGCGTCGGCAGCGCTGCCGGCTGGACCGATTACGAGCGCAGCCGGGACGCCGACAGCAGCTTCGCCCCGGACGGCCCGAGCCGCGCGACCGACCCGCTGCTGCTCTATTTCACCTCTGGCACCACCTCCAAGCCCAAGCTCGTGCTGCACAGTCACCAAAGCTACCCGGTCGGCCACCTTAGCACGATGTATTGGATCGGCGTGCAGCCCGGCGACGTGCATCTCAACATCTCCTCGCCGGGCTGGGCCAAGCACGCCTATTCGAGCCTGTTCGCCCCTTGGAACGCCGGCGCGAGCCTGCTCGTGCTCAACCAGCCCCGGTTCGACGCCAAGCACATGCTGCAGGTGCTGCAATCGCACCGCGTCACCACGTTCTGCGCGCCGCCCACTGTCTGGCGCATGCTGGTCCAAGAGGATCTCGCTGCCTCGACCGTGCACTTGCGCGAGGCCGTTTCGGCGGGCGAGCCGCTCAACCCCGAGGTCATCGAGCAGTTCCGCCGTGCCTGGGGCATCACCGTCCGCGACGGCTACGGCCAGACCGAGACGACTTTGCAAATCGGCAATATGCCGGGCCAGGACGTCGTCCCGGGTGCGATGGGCGTGCCGGCGCCGGGCTTTCGGATCCAGCTGCTCGACCCGGACGGCGCGGAGGTCGAGGAGGGCGAGATCGCCATCGCGCTCGACCCGGCCCCCACCGGTCTCATGCAGGGCTACTTCGCCGACGACGGCTCGCTCGTCGCCCCGTCCGGCTCGCACTACCGCACCGGAGACGTCGCCCTGCGCAACGCCGACGGCAGCCTGACCTACGTTGGCCGCTCAGACGACGTGTTCAAATCGTCCGGCTACCGGATTAGCCCGTTCGAACTCGAAAGCGTGCTGGTCGAGCATGAGGCGGTCGCCGAGGCCGCCGTGGTCCCCTCGCCCGACAAGATGCGGACGGCGATGCCGAAGGCGTTCGTGGCGCTCGCCGCGGGCTACGCGCCGGACGCCGCGACCGCGGCCAGCATCTTCGCCCACCTGCGCGCGCGGCTGGCCCCCTACAAGCGGGTGCGCCGGATCGAGTTCTACGAGTTGCCGAAGACGATCTCGGGCAAGATCCGCCGCGTCGAATTGCGCCGCCTCGAAGCGCAGCGTCGCATCGCCGAGCAGGACGGCCCGGCCGAATTCCTCGAGCAGCAGCCCTAAACGAAAAGGGCCGGCCCCAAACCGGGCCGGCCCTTCCGTCGTCATCAGCCGTTTAGCCGCGCGTGTTGCTCGCCGGCAGAGCAGGCTGAGCCATCCGCGTCGGCGAGGGCGTGATGTGGTACTGCGACTGGCCCACGGCGGTCCCGTCCTCGAAGCCGGGCGGCAGCGAGTTGGCCGACTGGACCTCACCGGCCGACCCAACGGGCGAGATGACCGGAGCGGTATTCACCGAACTGCCCGGGACCAGGAACGGGTAGGGGTTCTGAGCCGAGCCGGCCGCCTGCTTATAGTGCTGCAGCGAGTAGGGCTGCGTCGGCGCTTGATAGGGGAACGGATTGCCCTGTCCCTCACCTGCGAATGCCGCACCCGCCAACAACGTCATGGCCGAAGCCGCGATCAAAATCTTCATGGTATCCACTCCTCAACCCAACCCCCACGTCATCGGAGGGAGGGCGGTTCACCGATGGCGGCCGGCCGGTCATCCGGGCCCGGCACGTCGGTGATCCACGAACTGGTGAGCGACGTTATGATCTGCAATCTTACTAGCAGTAACGTTACCATCTATGCGGCCCGCGCCGACCAGCCTTTGCAGGTACCTACCTACCCTACCCGATTGCTTGGTGTCTGCCCGGCCAGCACCGCGTCGATCCCGTCCAGCACCAGATGGCCCATTGCGTCGCGCGTGCGCGTCGTGGCGCTGCCGAGATGCGGCAGCAACACGACGTTCTCGAGTTCGAGGTAGCCGGCATCGAGCTTTGGCTCGTTATTGTAGACGTCGAGCCCGGCGGCGGCGACCTGGCCCGACCGCAGTGCCGCGATCAGCGCCGCATCGTCGATCAGCGTTCCGCGCGCGGCATTGGCCACGATCGCCCCGCGTGGCAGTTGCGCGATCCGGGCCGCGTTCAGCCAATGCCGCGTGCCCTCGCCCCCCGGCGCGTTCAACGACAGCACATCGCAACAGGCGAGGAACGCGTCGTCCGACTCGTGGAAGGTCGCGCCATGCTCGAGCTCCGGTGGCAAGCGCGTCTGATCGCGGTAATGCACCGCCATCTCGAACCCGGCCGCCATGCGCGCCAGCTCGCGCCCGATCCGCCCCATCCCGAAGATGCCGAGCCGCCGGCCGGAAACGAGCGTGCCCATCAGCTGCGTCGGCGCCCACCCGTCCCAGCCCCGTCCGCGGATCAGCCGCTCGCCCTCCCCTGCCCGTCGTGCCGCGGCCAGGATCAGCAGCATCGCGCACTCCGCCGTCGCCACGCTCAGCACGTCCGGCGTGTTGACCACGGGCAGGCCCCGCGCCCGCGCCGCCGCCATGTCGATATGGTCGAAACCGACGCTGAACGTGCCGATCACCTTGACGCTGCCGGGCAGCTTGCCGATCGTCTCGGCATCCAGCCGCTCGGCGGGGCAGCACAGGATCGCCGACGCGCCCTCGGCCCGCGCGAGGATTGCCGCCCCGCTCACCATCGCGTCGTCCGCGCTCAGCCGCGCCTCATAGTCGCGCGAGGCGCGCGCCTCGATCGCCTCGGGCAGCCGCCGCGTCACGACGAGGATCGGTTTCGGCATCGCTTCGTTCTCCCAATTGGCGCCGGATCATGGCCGGGCTTGCGGCTGCGGTGAAGGGGCGGCAGGCTCGTCCCCCATGCAGCAAGCGCGTCTAGCCGTCGATATTGGCGGCACCTTCACCGATCTGGCGCTCGAGTGGGGTGGCCGCCGGGTCACCACGAAGGTGCTGACGACGCCGGCCCGGCCGGAGCAGGGCGTGCTCGACGGCATCGCCGCCATCCTGAACGAGGCTGGCCTCGCGCCGCCCGATATTGCGCTGCTCGTTCACGGCACGACGCTGGCCACCAACGCCATCATCGAGCGCAAGGGCGCCGTCACCGCACTGGTCACCACCGAGGGCTTTCGAGACGTGCTCGCGATGGGCAACGAGAGCCGCTACGACCAATACGACCTCGGCATCGCCCTGCCGCAGCCGCTCGTCCCGCGCTATCTGCGCCTGCCGGTGCCCGAACGGCTCGACAACACCGGCCAAGTCCTGCTCCCGCTCGACGAGCACGCGGTGCGGGCGCTCGTGCCGACGCTGCAGCGCGAGGGCGTCCAGAGCATCGCCATCGGCTACCTCCACAGCTTCCGCAACCCGGCGCACGAGCAGCGCACCCGCGACTTGCTGGCGGCCGCGCTGCCGAGCATCCCGATCTCGCTCTCCTCGGAAGTCTCGCCCGAGATGCGCGAGTGGGAGCGCTTCAGCACGACCGCCGCCAACGCCTACGTCCAGCCGCTCATCGCCGGCTACCTGCGGCGGCTCGAGTCCGGCCTGGCCACGATGGGGTTGCGCGCGCCGCTGTTCCTGATGCTGTCCGGCGGCGGGCTGACCACGATCGAGACCGCCTGCCGGTTCCCGATCCGCCTCGTCGAGAGCGGCCCGGCCGGCGGCGCCCTGTTCGCGGCCGACATCGCCCGCCAATGCGGGCTCGACCACGTGCTCAGCTTCGATATGGGCGGCACCACGGCCAAGGTCTGCCTCATCGACGACCACCGCCCGCAAGCCTCGCGCACCTTCGAGGTCGCCCGCGTCGGCCGCTTCAAGCGCGGCTCCGGCCTGCCGCTGCGTATCCCGGTCATCGAGATGGTCGAGATCGGCGCCGGCGGCGGCAGCATCGCCGGCGTCGACGCGCTCGGCCGCATCGCCGTTGGCCCCGAGAGCGCCGGCGCCGCCCCGGGCCCCGCCTGCTACGGCCGCGGCGGCCGGCTCCCCGCCGTCACCGACGCGAATCTGCTGCTCGGCCGCTACGATCCCGACCGCTTCGCCGGCGGTACCATGCGCCTCGACCGGGACGCCGCCGCGGCCGCGATGACCGCCGCCGTCGCCGCACCGCTCCAGCTCGACCCGGAGATCGCCGCCCTCGGCGTCGTCGAGATGGTCGACGAGAATATGGCCAACGCCGCCCGCGTCCACGCCATCGAGAGCGGCAAGGCCTATGACGGCCGCACCCTCATCGCCTTCGGTGGCGGCGGCCCGGTCCATGCCTGCCGAGTTGCCGAAAAGATCGGCATCGCGCGCGTTCTGGTGCCGATCGGCGCCGGCGTCGGCAGCGCCATCGGCTTCCTGCGCGCGCCCGTCGGCTATGAGGTCGTCCGTAGCCGCTACGGCCGCCTCGGCAGCTTCGATGTGTCCGATATCAATGCCTTGCTCGACGACATGACTGCCGAGGCCGAGCGCGTCGTCGCCGCCGGCAGCTTCGGGCACGCCACGCGGCACACGCGCCTGGCCTACATGCGTTACGTCGGCCAGGGCCACGAAATCCCGGTCCCCCTCCCCGACCGCCGGCTCGAAGCGGCCGACATCGCCGCCCTGCGCGCCGCCTTCGACGCCGAATACGCCCGCTTCTACGATCGCCCGGTGCCGGGCTCCGATGTCGAGGCGCTGACCTACGCCGTCACCGTCGCGACCGTGACCGAGCCCACCCACGCGCCACCGCTCGACCCGGCGCCAGCCACGCCCCCACGCCGCCAACGCGTCCGCGACACCGCCACCGGCGAGGAGGCCGACTGGATCGTGCACGACCGCGCCGCCTTACGCCCGGACGCCCGCATCGTCGGCCCCGCCATCATCGCCGAGGCCGAAACCAGTACCCTCGTCGCGCCCGGCTGGACGGCGACGCTCGATGCCCGCGCCTATCTCGATCTCAGGAGGGCCGCGCCATGACCGCACTCGACGACATCCGCCGCCAAGTCATGTGGAATCGCCTGCTCGCCGTCGTCGAGGAGCAGGCGCAGACCATGATCCGCACCGCCTTCAGCACCACGGTGCGGGAGGCCGGCGATCTCTCGGCCGGCATCTTCGACCTGCACGGCCGCATGCTGGCCCAGGCCGTCACCGGCACCCCTGGCCACGTCAATTCCATGATGGAGAGCGTCGGCCATTTCCTGCGCAAGTTCCCCACTGACAGTCTCGCGCCCGGCGACCACCTGATCACCAACGACCCCTGGCTCGGCACCGGCCATCTGCACGACCTAACCGTCGTCACCCCGGCCTTCCATCGCGGCCGCTTGGTCGCGCTGTTCGCCAATACTGCCCATGTCATTGACGTCGGCGGCCTCGGCATGGGTCCCGAGGGGCGCTCGGTGTTCGAGGAAGGTCTCTACATCCCGATCGTCAAATGCTTCGAAGCCGGCCGCCCGAACGCCACCTTCTTCGACTTCGTCCGCGCCGGCACGCGCCAGCCGGTCGAACTGGAAGGCGACATCTACTCCCTCTGCGCCTGCAACGAGGCCGGCGCCCGCCGCCTGCTCGGCATGCTCGACGAGTTCGGCCTCGACGCGATCGACACCCTCGCCGACCACATCTTCGAAAGCTCCCGCCGCGCGACGCTGGCCGAGATCGCCAAGCTGCCGCCGGGCCGCTTCAGCGCCGAAATCTGGTCGGACGGCTACGAAACGCCGATCCGCCTGGCCGCCACCATGACCATCGCCGCCGACGCGATCATGGTCGATTTCGACGGCACCTCCGGCCTTTCCGGCCGCGGCATCAATGTGCCGGCCGCCTACACCCGCGCCTACGCCAGCTTCGGCATCAAATGCGTCGTCGCCCCCGAGATCCCGAACAACACAGCAAGCCTCGCTCCGCTCATCATGCGCATCCCCGAAGGCTGCATCCTGAATGCGCCGCGCCCGAGCCCCGTCTCCGTCCGTCACGTCATTGGCCAACTGCTGCCCGACCTGATGATGGGCTGCCTGCACCAGGTCGTGCCCGACCGCGTCACCGCCGAAGGCTCGTCCTGCTTATGGAACCCACCCTTGCGCGGCGGCCCGATCGTCTCCGGCCAAAACTCCCCCCTCGTCGACTTCGAGGTCATCACCTTCAACTCCGGCGGCACCGGCGCCCGACCCGGCTGCGACGGCCTCGATGGCACCGCCTTCCCCTCCGGCGTCCGCACCATGCCCGTGGAAGCGACCGAAAACGTCGCCCCCGTCGTTTTCTGGCGCAAGGAACTCCGCCCCGACAGTGCCGGTCTCGGCCGCACCCGCGGCGGCTTTGGTCAAGTCATGGAGATCGGCGCCAAAGCCGACGCCGAATTCGCCTGCAACGCTATTTTCGACCGTATCGCCCATGCCCCCCGAGGCCGCGATGGCGGCAACGATGGCGCGCCCGGCGCGGTTCGCCTTCGTAGTGGTGCCACATTACGCGCGAAAGGTTACCAAATCGTTCCCGCGGGCGACCGTCTCGTCCTCGAACTGCCCGGCGGCGGCGGCATGGGCCTCGCGAGCGAGCGCGATCCAGAGCGCCTGCGCGCCGATATTCGCGACGGGCTGGTGACAAATTCAGCACAACCGGGTCGCTCGTCATGACCCGGCCGTAGAAGCAACGTTGCGTTACTACCAGAGTGGCTCGATATTAAGCTGCTCGGAATTGCCGAGCGACCTGAACGACGGAAACCCACGATGACCCTTCGCAACACGCTGGCGCTCAGCTTCGCTGCAGCGCTGTTTTCCGTGACAGTCGTCGGCGCCGCCAATGCCGCGACCCATCACCGCATGATGCACTCCTCCTCTCACCGAATGATGCACTCCCGCGGCCATATGGCCAGCTCCGACCGCAGCATGCCGACCGACGCCGACCACTCGGCCGACTCGCTCAACGGCCAGTCGCTGACCCGCGCTCAGGGCGCACAGTAAGCCGCCTTCGCCTGATGTCGGCCATGAACTCGATCTCGTGCGGCCCAGCCTCAAACCATGGCCGGGCCGCACGGATCGATCGACGAGGATCGCATTGACGATGCTGCGACAGATTGCGGCTGCCCTGGCGCTATCACTCGCCGGGTGTATCGCGCCTGAAGAGCCAGAGCCGCCGAAATTAGTCCGCCCTGCCGTGACGAGCGCCCCCTCGTCGGCCAATTTCGAAGCGGCACCCACTCCGAACCGCGGCCTCGGACGCCCGGCCATCGACGACGTGATCCGCGTCGCGCACTGAGGCCTAGGCCGCCGCGCGGTTCCGAACGCCCATTTCCAACAGCACCTCACCGATCGCACCGACCGAGTCGCGCATATCCTCCGGCGTGATCGCCCCGATGCATCCGACCCGGAAACTCGGCGCCGGCGTATTATAGAAGTTGCTGATAACGATCTTTCGCCGCTTCAGCAAGTTGACGAACCGAATCAGGTCCCAGGCGGGATCGGTTGGCGCATGCACGTTGACCACGATCGGCCCCTGCGACTCGCGCGCCAGATACGGCTGCAACCCGAGCGCCTGCACCCCCTCAATCAGCGCGCGCATGTTTTCGGCATAGCGCGCCAACCGCGCCGCCTGCCCGCCCTCCGCCTCGAACAGAGCCAGCGCCACGTCGAACGCCACGATCGCACCCGCCGCCGGCGTGAAGCGGAACGTCCCTGGCGAGCGGCGATTGTGATCGTGCAGTTCCGACAGATCGAGCGACCAGCTCCGGGCCTGTCCGGCGCAAGCCTCGAGCCGATCCACCCGCGCTACCGTCACCGACGCGCCGGGCAAACCCTCCAGACACTTGTTGGTCGTGAACCCCACACTATCAACCATCGGCAGTGCGTTGATATCAAACGGTAATGCACCAAATGCCGAGACCGCATCCACGATCACCCGCCGCCCCTGCGACCCGGCCGCCGCCGCCAGCGCCGGCACGTCGTGCACCACCCCGGTCGAGGTCTCGCTATAAATCAGCGCCACGTGCTTGATCGACCCATCCGCGTCGAGCGCCTCGGCGAGCGCCGCCGGGTCGACGGGCCGGTCGCCGGGCACCTCCAACGGCACGACAACCCTGCCGATTTCCGTCGCCAGCCGTTCGAGCCGGTCGGCATACTGCCCGGTCTTCGGCAACAGGATCCGCCCGCCCTCGGGGACGAACGTCCGGCACGCCGCTTCGAGCGCGAAATGGCCACACCCCTGCAGCACGAGCGCGACGTGCTCGCCCGGCCGCCCCCCGGCCGCCCGGAGCACGCGCGCGCGGATCCGCTCGACCACGTCACGAAAATCGTCGTCCCACGGCGCATAATCCACCGCCGCCGCCGCACGCACGTCGGGATG
>JAABUQ010012553.1_pt1 | contig 10491 bp, 13 predicted proteins | sample 5560001 | NCBI WGS metagenome assembly JAABUQ01 (sample SAMN10711888, study PRJNA513371) | rock metagenome | isolation source: Antarctica rocks | place: Antarctica: Victoria Land, Finger Mt nord | collected 2015-12-18 | reverse complement strand
GCGTGGCCACGCTCGAGGGCTGGCTGCGCGGCGTGGAGGCGGGCGCGCGCCCCGCCTTCCCGCGGCCGGCACCGGGGGCGCACAAGTCGCAGTGTTTCTCTGTTCACACGATAAAAACCATTGGTAGGGTTTTTTGGGGGAACGCGTTTCGGTACACAGTGGACGACTCTCAAGCAGGGATGTCCGCGGCGAATATCCCTGCGCAGCGCCCGGGGCGTTCGTCATCGCTTGCTCTGCGCCAGGCTGCAGGCTCCCGCATGCAGCCCGCGCCTGACCAGAGCCCGCCGCCGGCCGCAGGCAAGGTCGAGACGGAACGCCGCAGTGCGCGGCAGCTGGCGGACGCAGCGGCGGCGGTCGACCGCGAGCGCGCGCACCGCACAGCGCTCGCCGAGCGCCTGAACAGGCAGGGCGACGCGGTCGTCGCGCGCCTGGGCGGCCTGGCCGCCGCGCTGCGCGCGCGGCCGCGCGCCGCGGCGGGGTGATGGGGCGGATGTCGGCGGCGCGCGGCGGCCGGCACGCACGCAGTTGCGCCGCTCAGCCGTGGACGCAAATGTCACGCCGTCAAGCGTCTGGGCAGTGCCCTGCCAGTGTGCGGCGGGGTGTGGGGCAGGGTGTGCCGTGCGCCGCAGGGGCTGCCAATGCCTGCGTCGGCGGCGGTGCGACGGTGCTTGCGTGCGCAGCTCAGAGCGGCGACTAGAGCCAGTGAGACGCTGCGGCACTTATGAAGGCCGGAGTCGATTTGTCGATTTCGTTCATGCACACGTTAGCATTCTTAGCCGAATACCCTGCGTGTTGTGAGCTTGCGGCATGCATGCAGCTTTGAGAGGAGCATCAGTGTGCCTTTTTTAATGGTTGGAATGGCGTGACTGTGTGAGCGCACTTGATAATTGTGATATATGGTGGTGGCGAAAGGCTGCGGACTATTTTTCATATGAATGGTGAGTGGGATGCGGAGGGGCACATTGCCTCTGCGCTCGCGATGTTTGCGCTATCCCAGTGGCGCATTGTGAGCCTGAGAAGTTTCGCTAGAGGTTTGAGCTGGAATGCTGTTTGTCCCATATGTCTGTCTACGATGATGAATTGCTGCGATATGTGTGTGTGATGGCTTGGGACACAAAAATAACTGAGGAGCGCGCACTGTGATGTGAGAGCCCAGTGGGCAGTTGTCAACGTTACAGTGTAAGAGCCTAACCATACATCAGCGCGCACGGCAGAGCTCTGCTCATGACAGGTGCATGAGTGCATGTGTCTCGAGCGTCCAACGCACCATACCTATGCAGTGGCCCATAGCGAATGAAGGCTCCTAGCGCCATCGACGAGTGCAAGGAAAACAGCAATCTCGCAGTAAACTACTCAAATACCTGACCTGAGGGAACATGCGCTCAGCAAAACCTGGCTACGACACTACCATGCGAAGTGCAGCCTTCAAAGCAGTTCTGCAGAGTTGGGGCGTGTGGGGTGGCCGGGGCGCAGCGCGCGACGCAGCCAAAGCGGTCGCAGGGAGCCGCCATACGGGCAGTCGCCCGGCCCTAGGGTTCATGCTCGCCGCTGCTGTACATGTTGCACATACAAAATGCTCCAAACACTGAAATGCCTGCCCCATGCGCTTGAAAAACCCTGGAAACCCTTACATCTCTCCCTCCCGAACAGCCCGGGAGCCGCACATGCTTGCACAGTGCCGTTGGCAAGGAACACATGTGCGCACGGTATGCTCACCAACGGCCGCCCTCGCAGCTGGGCGTCGCGTATGCATGCCGGCAACATGGTGCGCTGCGAGGGGGGCTACGGGCAGCCTGTGTGCGCATGCGCACTCGGCCCATGCATTGTTAGCACGTGTTTGGGGCGCTACCATGAGGCCAAGCGCTCATTGCAAGACATCCCTCGGCGTTTCGTAGTGTTCTTGGCTCAGCCCTAGCATTCACTACCTTCTTCATGCCATGCGCGGGCGCCCTACCGCATTGTGTCCGTCCATACGGCCGTGCTCTCCCGCCCCTCCCCCCCGGGTAGTGAGCCAGCGCATGCTGTGTAAAGCCCAGGCAGCACGCAGAGGGCGCGTTCTCCGGAGGCGCGCATATGCAGCAGCCGCAACCCTCGCAGGAGTGCCCCAACTGCGCGCGCAGGGCAGGGCGGGCACAGGCGCCTGCCACGAGAGTCCAGGTGCTGCGCAGGGGCAGCCCACGTGCGCGCCGTGCGCGGCCGCTGCGCGCGCCTCAGCGCCCCAGACGCGAGCCCGCCACTGCATGCTTCCCGAGAAGCCCGAACCCTCACAGCAGCACCTCGAGGGTTTTCCCGCCGAGCGCGGGCACCAGGTGCTTGTGCGCTTCGAAGAGCTGCGCCAGCGCGGCCAGCACCTGGCCGTGCAGCGCATCCACCTCCGCCTGCAAGGGCTCCTCCCGCTGCGCGACTGCCGCCGCGGGCGCGCGCGCGAGTCAGCGCCCCCGGCGCCCAGAAGCTTCCTGGCAGGGTTTGTGGACCTATTGACATGCAAGCGAGTTGCTTGGGAGCGAGTCAGCCTCCCCGGCGCGCTCCACGCCGACGCAGGAGCCGGCTGTGACCGCACCGATGCGGGCACTGCCAGCGAGTGCCGCAACAGGCGCGGCCGGTCCAGACCGGCACGCAAGTGCCACTGCGGACATCACGGTGAATGAAAGGAGGCGACTTCAGCAGAATGCGAGCGTGCGCGCGCTCCCGGTGCCAGGGCATCCCAGGGCGGCTGCGCGGGCCCGCCCGCGCACGGCGCTCTGCTCGCGCAGCGCATGCGCTGGTCATTCGAGCTAGGGCTGTGCAGATTCCCTGAGATGACATGATGCTCCCAGGCAGCCGCACTCGTGCAGGCGCCCAGGGCCGCGCCGTCGTGCCGCGCAGGGGCGGGCGCGGCGCGCACCGGGAATGGGCGCGCCCACGACGGAGACGATCTGGGTGGGGTGCGGCAGCGGCAGCCCGTACCGCCCGAAGAACAGGCCGCAGGCCGTGCGGATCTTGCGCGACAGCGACAGCGACAGCGGCAGGAATGACAGCACCTGCGCCGTGCGCAGTGGGCGCTCGGTATGGCAGGTGGAGCAACAGGTCTGTGAGCACCCTTGAACGTTCCACATAAGCCCGATACGGCGCAGGGGCAAGGACATGAACGCGGCAGGCGCAAGCGCAGCACGCTTCCTTACGCTGCGTGCGTCAGCACAAGCAGAGCTCCAGATAGACATCCTAGAATACAATTGGCGGACACGGCCTGGTTTGCTGACGGGGCCGGCGCGGACCTGGCTGTTGCCGAGGTGGTAGACGGGCACCACAGGGCAGCCGGCCTGCAAGGCCAGGCGCGCATAGCCTTTATGCCGCCCGAAGATGCACTCCCGGTGCCGCGTCGCTGTGAAGATGCCCGCGATGCCCTGCCGGTGACGGGCTTGGCCGTTGGGCGGCAGTGCCGGTTGGGCAGGCCAAAAGGCCTCCACACAATTTCACAGACGGATATTTGCCGGCACACGAGCGTGCCGTGAGGCCGAGCACTGGGCCTGCTGCAGAGCGTGCAGGGTGAGCAGAGCTTTCAAGCAGGCAGTCCGCCAGCCGCAGCCGCTGCGCTCCCGCCAAGGTCGGCTGCGGGCGGGCGGGGGCGGCGTGGCGCGGCGCGCGCGCCTCAGGCATGACGCCCAGCGAGCAGCCGGCCCGCAGCGCGCCCAGCATGGCGTGCCGGTCGGCCGGCAGGCAGCCCATCCACGTGAACAGGTGCTTGACGACCGGCAGCCGGAACAGGATGCTGGCGACCGCGCCCCGGGCGCGCGCGGGCAGGCCTGCGGCGGCGCGGGCCGGGGACAACAGGGTTCAGGGGTCAGGGGCGTTGACCCAGGCAGGGCGGCGGCGCGCCGGCATGCGCGCGGCGCAGAGCGCGACGCACAGACGCAAGCGTAGCGTGCGCAGCAGGCAGCAGGATGACTGCGGGAACGCACACTCCAAACGTTCCATATGCATGGCACACTTGGTGCAGGGGTTGCATAACACTTGCTGGGGGCGCTGCTGGCCAAGTGCTCCACACATAATGGCACCTTTGGCAAGGAGCCGCATATCACCCGCCGAGGGCGCTGCGGGAGATGTCCCCTACCCTACCCTACCCAACCCCGCGCGGCGCACCCGTCTCCGGCACGCCGCACAGCGGCATGGACAGCCAGGCGCCCATGGGGAACGTGGCGTGCGGCCAGTGCACGAAGAGGTAGGGCCGGCCGGCCTCCAGGTACGGCAGCGGCGGCACGATGAGGCGCATGCGGTGGTAACGCCGCCACGTGTCAAAGACGCGCCAGTCCCGGAATGCTGGCCACTCCTGCGCCGGATCATGGTCCTCAAGATGGCTCCGCATTCACAGGGTGCGGCACTGCCTGTAGAGGAAGTGCACGCTGTGCTGCAGCACCGCGTCACCTGACACCCCTACAAATGGTGAGACGCACGCACTCCCGTGGCATGTGGCAGCACCCCCAACAGACAGGGCAGAAAGGCCAGCCTGAAGGCTTTTTGGCTTGACACAGCAATAACACGTCAGGCTTGCTTGTAGAGACAAGCGACCAGGTGCTATGCATCTGCTCGAGCCAAGCCTATACGCGCGACTCTGGCACGGTGGCAACCAGCACCGCGGCCAAGGTCAGGCCAAGCCCGGTTGCAACAGAAACGCACTACACGACCTCCGCTCTGGGCGTCACCGTCACACCACAGTTCGACGTGTGTAGCATGCCAGGCAGGCTGCAGCTCAAGCAAGCACCCGTGCAGCCGCCGCTCAGCGAGCGCGCTCGAGCGGCCGCCAGGCGCCGGGGCGCACCCCCTGCGCCGGGAGCAGCGCCGCGCCGACCACCGCGGTGAAGAAGAGCAGCGCGAGCCGGTGGCCGCAGAGCGCCAGGTACAGCGCCGCCAGCGTCAGCCACGGCCCGAAGAACACCCACCTGCTCTCTTGCACGCTTCAGGCGGGTGGTCTCCTAGGTGAGCGTATTCACAAGCAGCCCTTGAAGTCAGGTGGGAGGTCGGGACTCGCCAAGCGCGGGCTGGCGGAACAGGGGAGGCAGGCGCACCCGAACAGCAGCGCCATTGTCACAACAGCGACGCGTCAGGTGGGTGGTCACGTCAAGTTCACCAGGCGCGGCCGGCGGAACGGGGAGAGGCAGGCGCACCCGAAGAGCAGCGCCATCGTGACAACGGCGACCAGGTCCTCGGCCGCGGTGTTGCCGCGCGGCTGCACCGCAACCTCGCCGGAGCCGTAGGACACGGCGACGCTCCCGCGCGCAGGCAGGCCGTGTTGCGCCTCGGTGATCACACTTTTTGGCTTGATTGGCGCTGACTTGGACCTGCAAAACACAATGCAGACGCATTCAGCGCGCCTCGGGAGCAGCACGGCACACAGCTGGTGTTGCTGACGCTTATCATAAGTCTGTGCGGAGCTACGTTATGAAAAGGACACGAGCATCACAACGTTGTGCTGGAAGCCAGGACAGTTGGCTGCTAGTGCACGGTCTGTGACTTGCGCAGATCACTGGGCCACGCACAATAGCGCGTCCAGACGCGCATGCTGCATACACCCGATCTTGAACAGATCGGCCCCCGCCATCCGGAGCAACGGCTTACTCCTGCCGCGCTCGCTCTGAGCGTGACCTGTGTGTGCGATCTGTCGTCCAAATGGACCTCCAATAGGAGTTACAACTGTCACCCTACCCTGCATAGGGCCTGTTATGTCAGAGGATGCTCACTGCGAGCACAGCGGGAAGTGCTTGCCTCCGCTTGGCCGTAGCGTACCTGAGTGCTTTTCTCGTGGACCTCAAGATGCGTTTCACCAACGTCAACCAGCGCACAGCACTGTGCTGCACATCCACATTTCCTCTGCAGCGCCACAGGTGCCAGGTCTCCAAAAATGCAGGACTTTCAGCGCAGCCCACGCAGGTATGCCCTCACACTTGGCACACTACAATTGCACACATGGAGTGAGCTGGAGGCGACTGAAGATCCTTGGACTGTCGCGACAGGGGCGTCCGGGAGTGTGCGCCGCCAACGGCCGCTCCGTAAACGCTGCAGCTGTGGAAGTGAACGTCGCCGAAGCGCGCGCCAGCCCCGTGGCCTTGGAGGAGCCAGCTGCTGTGCAGGTGGGCGTGCTGTTGCACTGCAGGCTTGTAACAAGGAACACCGGTGAGTGCGGCTGCAAGCGTGAGCGGCCGCGCAGACGGAGGAGCGCTTCAACTGGCAGAAGCAGTGGTACCCGCTCGCCGTGGCCGATGACCTGGACCCCAGCAGGCCGCACGCCAGGCAGCTGCTCGGCTGGTGCTGTGGCGCTCCCGCGCGGGCGCCTGGCAGTGCTTCGAGGACCGCTGCCCGCACCGCCTGGCGCCGCTGTCCGGTGCGCAGGCTCCTTCCACTGTTTATAACAACCTGATGTGGACTATGAAGTTGTGCTGTGGCCAAGAAGGCTCCCAATTGCAACTTTGTATGTCGTCAGCAGTCATGTTTGCTTTGCGTGTGCATGCCGTGTTGCGTCTGGCACGCAGTCATCCACTGTCGGTCTGCTAACAGCGCTCGGCCCTGCGGCTTGCAGAAGGGCGCATAGAGCCGTCGGACGGGACGCTGATGTGTTCGTACCATGTGCGCAGCCCAGCACTCTGCTACAAGTGTGCGTAGCGTGATGAAGTCGCGTATGAGCACCTGCCGTGGTGCACGCCCCGTGTTGCCCGGGCCATTACCCACACCCTGCCACGCCCTGCTGTGTGCCTGCTGTTGTTCAGCAGATGCATGTGATGCGGGCCACCTCCGCTGACCAGTCAGCTCTGCGCACAGGGCTGGCGCTTTGCTGCCGACGGCAAGTGCACCGACGTTCCCCAGGCCTTGGACGCCCAGGCCAACGCGCAGGTGACCGCTGACAAGCACATCGTGTGCTTGACCCTCGGGGAATGCACGTTGACATGTGTCCCTGCGGCTTTCCAGCATGTTGCATCATGTAAAGCTGCAAGCTAGCGGCGAGCTTCAGGGCACTTTATACGTTCTCTTTGGTTGCAGGCCTGTGCGAGCGTCCGGTCCTGTGCGACTCCCAGACCTACTCAGGTATGCACGCCCCCCCAATGGTCTGTCAGCGACTTGACAAAATTTGTTGTCAGTGCAATGCTGTGCAAAACATCATATGAGAGTCCAGTGTCACACTGAATTGGAGTCACTGGTCAACTTTCAGTACGCCTGCTTAGTAAGCGCAGCATTTCGGCATCCGTACATATCCGGGCGCGTTCTTGCGCGTGCGTGACAGGTGCGGCAGGGGCTCGTGTGGGTCTGGGCCGGCGGCGGCGGCGCGGCGGCGGCCGCCGAGGCGGCCGCGACGCCGCCGGTGCTGGCGCATGAGCTGGACCAGGAGGCCGAGGGGCTGCCCACGCGCACGCGCGACGGCCACCCGGCAACTGCGCGCACCTACCACTACCGCGAGCTGTGCGCGCCCCCTGCTTGGCGCCGGGCGCAGCTCCTGATGGTGCCCAGCCTGATCAGGCGCACGGCACGCTTGCCGCTTGTCATGTGCCCAGAGATCTGGCCGCCGCATAAACGAACCTGCAGTCGCCACGATGCTGAGTTTGCCACCATGCTGTGCCTGTGTGCTCACAGGCCAGGGCCCGGAGGGCTGCGGTTGGTTAGGTGGGGCGCATGCAGGCCGTCCTGCTACCTGCATGTGCGGCTGGGGGCAACTCCTGTGTGCACTGTGCGCGTGAGCCTGGCGCGTCTGAAGTGTGCGGCTGACCTTCGCTCGCCTGGCAGCGTGCCTGAGTAGGCGCGGGTGCTGGTGCGCTGCCACGTGCCCGGCACGCCTGGCACCTACCGGGCGTTCGGTGACGGGTCGGTTGGCCGCCTGCGCAGGCCGTACGGGTGGGATACCCTGGTGGAGAACCTGACAGACCCGTCGCACCTCCCGTTCAGCCACCACAACGTGCTGGGCGACAGGCGCGCCGCTCGCGCTCTCCCAGACCGCTGCTGTGGCTTGCATCGTGAGCCGATCCACGACGTGGGTGTACACTGGCCCCTAGCGCCTGCATCTGCCGGCCAATGCACTGCCCTGTGCTGCCTTCCCGACCGCTCCTCCGGGACTCACACAATGAGCCGAGTGACGGCATGGGTGTGCGAGGTCCCGGAGAAGCGGACATGAAATAATTTAAGAGCAGTGCATTGGCCGGCGCATGCACGCGCTAGGGGCTGGTGTATGCGCTGGTATGCGCGCGCGTTTTAGAGTGACGCCGAAATTGGCCAGCAAACCAGGGATTGTGCGGCGGCGGGGCGCGCTCGGGCGCCGCTGGGCCGGCCGGCCGCGCCTGATTAGAGCGCGCGCCGCGCCGGCCAGGTACCATGAGCTGGCAGGGCGCGTGGAGATGTCGCTGCTGGAGCGCGCGCCGGGCGCCAGCCTGGACCGCGTGGGCGTGGAGGGGCGCACAAGCATGGCCGTGCGCATGCGCTCGGACGAGCTGCAGACGCGGCGTTTCGAGTTCTTCGCGCCCTCGCACATCAGCTGGCCTGTGGTCGACGACAAGGCGCGCCCGTGCACTGACCTCTCTCTAGTGCGGTGCGGTGATATTGAGCAGTTAATGTTGAGCGGTCGACGCACCTGTGCCTACATCACACACTTGGGTGAGCGTATTTCTCTGACACCAGTGTGATATTACAGACCAACTCTCTGCATGTGTATATGTTGTGTACGGTAATGTGCTCACGGCACATTACGCACAGCAATGCATGTTGAGTGCCAGTAGTTGAGCACTGGGTCGTCGCCGCCCATGCAGTTCAGGGTCGGCGCCTGCGCGCCCTGACCTCGTGACACAGTGCACGTGCTGAGCCTGGGGGCAACTTGCGGCACTGCCGCCACTGCCCGTCGATGCGCCCCGCCTGGCGTTGACCGGGCTGCCAGGGCAGGAGACCTGCATACCCTCTGCATGGCCGACGCCGCCGCGCAGGGCGACTTCACCATCGTGCTGGTCACGTTCGTCACGCCCATCGCGCCGGGGCGCTCGGCGGTCTTCCTCACGCTCGCCATGCGCGGCGACACCGTGCCGCTGCCGCTGCGCATCGAGCGCCAGCTGCCAGCGTGGGTCAACCACCTGCGCTCCAACACGGTGCAGGCCTTGGCTTTTCCGTCGCGGCGCTCGCTGCGACCGCGCTGCTGCTCGCCTCTCACATGGCCCGATCACCTGCGCGGGCGCCACGCGCCTGCCGCCGTGAGGTGCTCTGCAGCGTTGTCTCGTCTGGGAAGGCGCGGCGGTGTCCTGTGAGGAGAGTCCTGCAGGTACGGCACCACAAATGCAATAGTAAACTACCAACAGTGCACTTGTTCCTGTTGCTGACTCTGCAGCCGCTGCGGTTATCCGCCATCGCCCATGCGAACGGGGGACGGTGGTGTAAGCTGACGCGAGGAACGCGCCCAGGTGCTGGACGGCGACTCGGCGCTGCTGGCAGAGCAGGAGCGGATCATCCACGCGCGCATCGCGCAGACCGGCAGTGGCTGGCGCGGGCCGGGCGGCTACTACATGCCCGCGCCCGCCGACCGGCTGGCACGGGCCCTGCCCTGTTCCTATCCTGACTCTACCCCATTGCCTGCTTCAGGCTCCTCCCCATGTCCCCATGGCATGGCAACGGGTGCCACCTGTATGACTTGGCAATGGGTGCAATCTGACAAGAGTTTTATCAATAGCTATTATACATGCCCGTTGCGCGCTTCCCGGGCGCTCGCGCAAGCGGCGTGGTGGGTACGAGGCTCATCGGCCCCGCGCCGCGCAGCCCTCTGGCCAGCAGCCGGGCGCTCGTGGCGCCTGCAGCCGCCGCGCTCGCCGCTGGCGCGGGCGCGGCCGCCCGGGGGGGCTCTGCGCGCCCGTACACCGGGAGTGGCAGCCTTCAGGGTGGGCCGGCGCGTGCCCGGGCGGGCATGCAAGAGCACGACAGCTGAGCACACATGTAAGCTAGCTTGCGGGGCGCCGCAGGTGGCCGCCTTCCGCACCTGGCTGGACAAGCGCGGCGGCGGCGGGCCCACGCCGCTGGCGGCCGGCCCGCTGCCGCCGGCGCCCAGCAAGGCGGAGATCTTCGACCGCTACACGCAGCACACGCAGTTCTGCCCCAGCTGCATGGCGGTGCGCGCACCCTGGGCAGAGTGTGCTGCTGCGCGTGCCTGTGCCTGCGTGCTCACATGCCATTGCGCTCTGCTGACCACTCCAGTTCCTCGGGATTACGAGGCAGCGCGTGCTCGTGCCAGGCTGGAGGCGGCAGTGCATGTCCCTACGCTGGTCGCGGCAGTCCATGCGGCTACGCTGCGCTGCAGCGATGTGGTGAGGCGGAAAGTGAAGGCCCGTGCGCGTGCGGGGCTGGTGCTGGTTCCGGGCACGGCCACGGCCACGGGCCTGCGCGAGCTGTGTGGGCGCGCGCCCGCAGGCGCTCCGCACGTTCCGCGCGCTGCGCGTGGTCGCGGCGGGCGCCGCGGCCGCGTGCCTGCTGGGCCTGGCGGCGGCGCTCGGCGGCGGCGCCGCG
>JAABUQ010012552.1_pt1 | contig 10491 bp, 8 predicted proteins | sample 5560001 | NCBI WGS metagenome assembly JAABUQ01 (sample SAMN10711888, study PRJNA513371) | rock metagenome | isolation source: Antarctica rocks | place: Antarctica: Victoria Land, Finger Mt nord | collected 2015-12-18 | reverse complement strand
GAAAGACGAATGCGCCGATCAAACCAGAGGCACCGAAAGCAACATAGATAAATTTCCTTAAGCCCCGGTACGGTGCTGCTGCCTCGGCTTTCAAGCGGGCGTATTGTTCTGGAGTAAAACGCTGATTGGTGCTATTTTTTGAACTTGGCTTTACCATAAAAGTAAGTTAGATTGGCTTTACGATCTGGGTAGATGCTGATATATTAATAGATTGTGCAAGCCGATGTGGCTCAGTGGTAGAGCACTCGATTCGTAATCGAGCGGTCGCGGGTTCAAATCCCGCCATCGGCTTTACATCAAACCCTTGAGTTGTGTTGCAAAAAGTTATTACAGACGCACGAGAGGATGACTTCTGGTTCGTAGTGGTGCCATTTGTAGGCGAAGCCTTCCCGAAGGGTAGGGGTTGGACTTGGATATTGAGATGAGAGCTAACAGACACAAGTTCTCACCCTACCACCTGCTGCTTCAGTTTTTGCAACACAACTGTCAAAACTGTTCGACGTGTGGTGTAGTTGTTCAGAATTTGAGTATTAGAACTCACACATGTCAATGCGGATGTGTTCTAAATAGAGATGAGAATGCTGCACTGAACATACTTAAATTAGGAATAAGTACCGCAGGGCATGTGGGAACTTACGCTCAGGGAGACAGGACCTCTACTGTAGTAGGTGAGAATCTAATACAGCTTTGGTCGAGGAACTGAGAATCCCCGTCGATTAATCGCGGGGAGTGTCAACTAGCTATTAATTTTTTCTTGAAATTTCCATGTCAACTCTCGTCATCGTCGAATCTCCTACTAAAGCCCGTACTATTCGTAACTACCTGCCTTCTGGCTATCAAGTCGAAGCCTCTATGGGTCATGTGCGTGACCTACCTCCATCTGCTAAGGAAATTCCGGAAGCAGTGAAGGGGGAGAAGTGGGCAGAGTTAGGAGTAAATATAGATGCCAACTTTGAACCACTGTATATTGTCCCTAAAGACAAAAAGAAAATCGTCACCCAACTGAAGGAAGCTCTGAAAACAGCAGACGAACTGGTGCTAGCCACTGACGAAGACCGCGAGGGTGAAAGTATTAGCTGGCATTTATTACAGCTGTTGAAACCAAAGGTGCCGATCAAGCGGATGGTGTTTCATGAAATTACACAGGAGGCGATTAAAAAAGCGCTGAAGAACTGCCGTAATGTCGATCTTGACTTGGTACATGCTCAAGAGACGCGACGGATATTAGATCGGTTGGTAGGTTATACCCTGTCTCCTTTGCTGTGGAAGAAAATTGCTTGGGGTTTGTCTGCTGGACGAGTTCAATCTGTCGCTGTCAGACTATTGGTGAAACGGGAACGTCAACGCCGTGCTTTCCGCCAAGGCAGCTACTGGGATTTAAAAGCTAATTTAGAGCAGGAATCGCCTTTTGTCGCAATTATGGTGACGCTGGGAGGGACTAAACTGGCAAGTGGCAGTGATTTTGACTCTTCTACTGGTCAAATTATCGCTGGGCGCAGAGTTATCTTGCTAAATGAAGCGGAAGCTACAGCTCTGCAAGAACGGTTGACTGACAAAACCTGGACAGTCACAGATATAGAAGAGCGTCCTGTAACTCGCAAACCAGCGCCGCCGTTTACAACTTCAACTCTGCAACAAGAGTCTAACCGCAAATTGCACCTATCAGCTCGCGACACCATGCGGACGGCTCAGAATCTGTACGAACAGGGATATATCACGTACATGCGAACCGACTCAGTGCATTTGTCTGAGCAAGCGATCGCGGCGGCTCGGCAATGCGTTGAGCAATTGTACGGCAAACAATACCTCAGCCCTCAACCCCGGCAGTACGCGACCAAAAGTAAAGGGGCTCAAGAAGCTCACGAAGCTATCCGTCCGGCTGGTAGCACCTTCCGCACTCCGCAGGAAACTGGCTTAAGCGGTAGGGAACGGCAACTTTACGACTTGATTTGGAAACGTACAGTCGCTTCCCAAATGGCAGAAGCACGACAGACTCAAATCTCTGTGTCGTTACAAGTAGAAGATGCTGGCTTTCGATCTTCAGGTAAGCGAATTGACTTTCCTGGCTTTTTCCGCGCTTATGTAGAAGGTTCTGACGATCCAGATGCGGCACTAGAAGATCGAGAAGTGATCTTACCACCATTAAAAGTGGGCGATCGCCCTAACTGCACCAATTTAGAAGCGATCGCTCACGAAACTCAACCGCCAGCGCGTTATACAGAAGCATCTTTGGTCAAAACTCTGGAGAGCGAAGGCGTTGGTCGTCCTAGTACATATGCCAGCATCATTGGTACTATTATCGATCGGGGCTACACCCAACTAATAAACAACGCTCTTGTTCCCACATTTACGGCTTTTGCGGTAACTGACTTACTGGAGAAACACTTTCCCGATCTAGTCGATACTGGTTTCACGGCTCGGATGGAACAAACACTAGATGAAATTTCTACTGGTGAAGCTCAATGGCTCCCATATCTACGTTCGTTTTATCTCGGAGAAACTGGTTTACAAAACCAAGTCAAAGAAAGAGAAAGCCAAATTGATCCTAACACAGCTCGGACGGTTGAATTAGAAGACTTAGATGCTAAAGTCCGGATTGGTAAATATGGTCCATATATCGTAGTTGCCAATGGTGATACCACTGTTACTGCCTCAATTCCCAAAGACATAAATCCAGCCGATCTTGACCCAGAGCAGGTCGAAATGATATTGCGGCAAAAAACTGAGGGACCAGATTCATTAGGTCGTCACCCTGATACTGGCGAACCAATTTATGTGTTAGTTGGTAGTAAAGGTCCGTACTTACAATTGGGTGATATTACTGAAGAAAATGCTAAACCAAAACGGGCTTCGCTGCCTAAAGGTGTGAACCCAAAAGATGTCACCCTAGAGATGGCAGTCGGGCTGTTGTCTCTACCCCGACTCTTGGGCGTTCATCCAGACACTGGCTGTAAAATCCAAGCAGGGCAGGGACCATTTGGTCCTTACGTAGTTCACGATCAAGGGAAGGAGGGAAAAGACTACCGCTCTCTCAAAGCTGGCGATGATGTTTTTAACGTTTCTCTAGAACGAGCTTTGGAGTTGTTACAGCAGCCTAAAGCCGGACGGCGTACTAGCAGCAAGTCTAAACCACCTTTACGAGAGTTGGGTTCTCATCCAGCAGATGGAGAGCCAGTGAATGTCTATGAAGGTCCATATGGCACTTACATCAAACATGGAACAACGAACGTGGGTTTACCAGAAGGTCAGTCAGTAGAACAGCTCACGCTCTCTACAGCCCTGGAACTCTTAGCTAGTAAGAAACCGGCAGCAAAATCAACTCGTAAATCGAGTAAATCTACTGCCGCAACAACTACTAAATCTTCCACTAGCGCTAAGAAGAAAACAACTACCACTCGCAGCGCCAGCCGTAAGACAACCACAACGCCAACTTCTAAGTAGGTCGCACCATCACCTTAATCGCCTCTCTCCCATCCATCGCGGCATAACCGGAAGGAACGCCGTCAAGGTTAACGGTAAGATCGAGAACTGGAGAAGGATCGAGCTTACCTGCAACCACATCGGCAAGTAATTCGGGAATGTAGGCGCGGGCTGGGGCAACTCCACCTTTCAAAGTGATGTTGGACATGAACATGCGGGTTAAATCGACTGCCTCGCCACTGCCGTGAGGTACTCCTACGTAGCCGACTGAACCTCCTGGACGGACGATACTCAGTGCTGTGTCCATTGCCTCTTGAGCTCCAACGCATTCCAATACTGACTCAGCGCCACCTTGCGTCAGCTCCATAACTTCGGCAACTGCTTGCTCACCTCGGCTCTTAACGATATCAGTAGCGCCGAAAAGTCGTGCAAGTTCAATCCGTTTGTCGTGACGACCTAAGAGGATAATACGTTCAGCACCAAGTCGCTTTGCTGCCAGTACACCGCACAGCCCTACAGCACCATCACCTACCACCGCGACAGTGTTGCCTTGCCGCGTTCCGGCTGAAATTGCTGCGTGGTGACCTGTCGCCATCACATCAGTCAGTGGCAAGATTGCAGTTAAGATCGTGTCGTCATTTTCAACAGAGGCGGGTATAACGACAAGAGTGCCGTCAGCAAAAGGTGCTCGTACTGCTTCTGCCTGTCCGCCGTCATTAGATTCACCTCCCCAGAAGCCACCATGGAGGCAGGAAGTCTGTAACCCTTTAGAGCAGAACTCACAGGTACCATCCGAGAAGGCAAAGGGGGCAAGGACGCGATCGCCAACTTTCATCGTGTGGACTTCCGATCCAACTTCTTCAACTATACCCATCCATTCATGCCCAGTCCGCCAACCAGGCTGCCAATCTTCTAAGCCTCGGTAGAACCATAGATCTGAACCGCAGATGCAGGCATGGGTGACTCGCACGATCGCATCGGTGGGATCTTGGATTCCAGGATCTGGGACATTCTCGACTCGAACATCACCAGGACCGTAATAAACTGTTGCTCGCATAATTTTGACTTCTTTAGTATGATTTGTCGTTACTTGGCAGGAGCTAGCCACAGAGCTAAATTGCGCACGTAGGTTTTGATATCTTCGAGAGCGCGTGGTTGCTTAATACCATCACCAGGTGCTTCTTCTACAAAACTGGGACAGCCCAAGTCTGGGTTCCAGTTGTAATCTAAAAAATGGTGGAAGCTTGATTCTGCCACCGCACGTCCAAGTATGTTGCCATCCGCATCCTTTACGCTTTCAAAGGCAACGGCAAGATTAAAGGGACGACCTGTTACCAAGCTTTTACCAGTGGCAATGACACGTCCATTAGAGGTATCAGCAGGGACTCCAACTCCACCTTCGTGCGGATGAGCTGGGAAGAATTCAATTACTCCAGAAGGCGATGTCGATTGTAATAGTTCGTGAACGGGTTCAGTCGGCGTGATTTTTTGATAGTCACCATTGCGTCCAGAATGATAATTCGGCCACGAAATAGACTTAGTATCTATGTCGTCGTTGCAGCACCGAGATTCGTCTGGATCTTGATTCTGGCTGTGGAAGAAATGCGCCGTGCCGATGCCGCCGAGACTACAGATGCTTGAACCTAAATCTTGATGATCGCGTGTTACTAGCACACCACCACCGCGTTGGCGAAAACCAAGGATGCCGCTACAGTCTTTCTCTGTGAGGCTAGCACCAATATCGGCGGCAAACAGCCATAACTCATCGAAATCCGAGCGATCGAGCGTGCTTAAAATCGGCTCGTTTTCGTCAGGCTCTGCTTCCTGGTTACGGGCTGTTACCTGACAAAGAGGATTTCCTGATTCATCTTTAAGGGATGCTAGATAGTCGCGTAACAAAGAGTAACGCTCAATGCTCCAGTCATCTTCTGTTGTGGGAATTGTCGTTTGTAACAGAATGCGAATTGGGTTTGCCATAGCCTCTGCTCCTTAACGCTGTTATTGCTTTAATGTACAAGCGTTTGTCCTGGTTTTCTCGCGCTTAGGAAGGGGAGAGGCAATGTACTGGTTGTCCAATAATCAGACTTAGCAGTCCAGAAGAAATGATGCGACTTTAGACGGACAAGTGGCTATTACCCTTTATATCCCCTTGGCAAAAGCGCTCTTGGAATGCTTTTCTCACAATATTGGTGCTACTGTTAGGAGCATCCTCAAAAGTAAGGTTGATATTGGACAAAACTGGACTGCTCCAATGACGGCTGGTTCCTCTTACGAGGGCACCACCCAACCAGGTACTGGTCAGGTTGGCATGGCTCAAGTCAGCATCATCCAGGACAGCCTCAGCCATGATAGCATTACTTAAATCGCTTCCACTCAGATTGGCTCTAATCAGAGTAACTTCAGTCAGGTCAGCACCGATCAAGTGAGCATTTATCATGATGGCATCTATCAAGATAGCTTCTAGAGCTTCTAGGAATTCGATTTTTATTTGCTCATTAGGCAAAATCTTTACAGCCTCGTAGATAATGCCATATTCATCATAAAGAGTTAAAGTTTCTGCCACAAATTCCTAGAGCATCTGTGCAGTCTGTCGCTCTTGAGCAAGTAATTGCTGATATAAAGGCTCTGCTATGCTTCCGTATGCTTGATCAAGTTCATCTGCTTGGATTACTCGAAATAATGTAAATATGACTTGCTCAAAAATTGGATCTTCGTCAACTGCCAGAATTACTCTTACTTTGAGGGAGACTTTTAAAGTATAAAGTGATGACTCATAACTATGAATTAGATGCAGTGTGTGTGGGCGCTGCATCTTACGATATACAGCAGCCTTATTGAGTGGGAAAACCTGAGCGCAATAGTTTACTTTCTCAATGACTAGCTCTCGTTCTTGTTTGCTCAGCTTAGATAGATCTTTTTCAAAACTTTTAGCTGACTGAATGGTTACATCCACAGTTTTAAATGCTAGCTCAGATGCTTACTGAGTTAAATTATAGCACAGTAGCTCAACCTCGCTACAACCGTTCTAAAAATTACCCGTTGAAAAATAGTGCCCGATGTCCTCCTGCTCATGTCTGACGTAGAGCAGGGAAAATTCTTGGTGTCAACGGCTATTCATCCACAGCTCTAGATTCCACTGGAACTAGATCGAGAACTAACTTCTCAGTACCGCGAATAATAGTTAAAGGCGATCGCACTCCAACTTGCTTGTCTGTCAATACTTTGTGCAAGTCATCAATGTTGGCAATCGGTTGATCGTTCATCCCGACAATGACATCTCCTTCAACTAAACCGGATGTTTGGGCTGGACTATCTTTTTCGGTTGAGATGACTAATACACCGCTTTCAACCGACAAGTCATAGAAACGAGTCAGACGACGGGGTAGAGGTACATTTTGTCCGCCCACACCAATATAGCTGCGACGGTATTTTCCTTCTTTGATGAGCGCTCCCACAATCATTTTAGCTGTGTTGATCGGTACAGCAAAGCAAATTCCTTGAGCTGACAAAATTACGGCAGTATTAACGCCAATCACTTCTCCGTGCGATGTTACTAGTGGTCCTCCTGAGTTACCAGGGTTAAGAGCGGCATCTGTTTGGATCACATTATCTATCAGCCGACCAGACTTTGACCTAAATGAGCGTCCCAGGGCACTGATGACTCCAGTGGTGACAGTGTACTGGAAGCCGTAAGGGTTGCCGATTGCGATCGCTAATTGACCTGCTCGTAAAGATTGAGAGTCGCCCAAGCTTACAGCTACAAGATTGGGAGCATTAATCCTAATCACTGCTAAATCTGTATCAGGATCTTCCCCGATCTTTTCGGCGGGAAAGCGGCGACCATCTGAAAGCGCTACCTCAATCTTGGTTGCATTGTGCACAACATGGCTATTCGTCAGAATATAACCATCCCTTGTAAATATGAAGCCAGAGCCATTACCGCTAACTTCCTGACGGCGCTGATTATTGCGTCGGCTGCTTACTTGTTGCTGAACACTGATAAAGACTACTGCAGGACTGACTTTTTCCACTACATTGATCACAGCTTCTGAATAGGCATCAAGCAGCTTTTCGTCAGAAATAGGAGCATTGGGGCTTCTCCCCTCAGGCTCAAAACCAGTATTTGATACTAGTTGGAGAATTCGTGTCATGAGTGCTACTCCTATCTTGTCGCCGAGAGGTGCAATACAAATTGCTAATACCATCTTGACAAAAAGACCATCGTTTTAACAACTAGAGGACACCAATGCTCGTTCTTATTAGTCAGCCATGTCACCTGTTGGTGATAGCGCTCCTCAATAGGATCTAAACAAAGGTGAAGGATACGGGAATTGGGATGACACCGGAATAGCTTGGGCACGTTTTTGAAAGGTTTTGGGGGGCGGATGAGGCGAGGACTTATCGAGCTGGAGGTTTTGGCTTGGGATTAGCGATCGCTCAAAGTACTGTCCAAAATCATGGTGGTACTCTTACTGTTACCAGTCAGCTAGGCATGGGCAGTTGTTTTACGGTGCAATTGCCAGTTCACTGTTTCTAAACATAATCATCAATCTTTCCTAGTTCTTCCCTTTCCCTCGCTAGAGTGAAACTACTTTCTCAAGAGTAAGGAGTTTTACTAGCACACCAGATCTAAAAGCTGAGAATTTTTTAGTAATTACTTAGATGGATAAAAACGGAAATAGTTCACGCCAGCTTGATGCGGACTCACTCCGGATTTATTTGGGTAGTACAAGCGAAATTTAGAGATTTTTTAGGGAACCGACACTTTCTTCTTTCAAAATTTCAATATTTTTGAACAACTTTGTGTTGGTCAGGGACTAGGGTAAAAATTCATAATTACCATCAAAAAACCAAGCCGGAGAAATATCATGAACAAATTGTTGAACAGGGTTCCATCGGTTACAGCTTCCTTCTGGATTATTAAGGTTCTAGCGACTACAGTAGGTGAGACTGCGGCTGATTTTCTGTCAACAAACCTGAACCTTGGTTTAAGCATTACATCGTATGTTATGAGCGGCGTGTTACTGATTGCGCTTTTAAATCAGTTTAGGCTAAAGCGGTATGTTCCAGTGAGTTACTGGATTGTAGTCGTTTTAATGAGTATCACTGGCACACTGATTACTGATAGATTGGTAGATGAATTAGGAGTTGGTTTTATGACAACTACTATAGTTTTTAGTGTTATTTTATTAGCAGTTTTTGGGCTTTGGTATTTCAACGAAAAAACCTTGGCGATGCACTCCATCAACACTGCTAAAAGAGAGAGATTCTATTGGGCAGCTATCTTATTTACGTTTGCCTTGGGTACGGCAACAGGAGACCTCCTAGCAGAAGCTTCGGGGCTAGGCTATGCACAATCAACACTAGTCTTTGCCATTTCAATTGCAATAGTGGCTATTGGTTATTATTACTTCCGGATGAATGGAGTCTTGGCATTTTGGATCGCATATATCTTGACTCGTCCACTAGGAGCATCGACTGGCGATTTGTTGTCACAACCTGCGACAAAGGGTGGTTTCGGTTTAGGCACAGTTGAGACTAGTATGCTTTTCCTTTCGATCATCGCTAGTCTGATTATTTATTTAAGTCTTAAGCAGAAAAGGCAAGACCGATACCAAAAAACAATGAATTCAGACCCTTAACACAATCACTGTGACACTGAATCCTTAACACCGAAAATGCCATGAAACGATACGCTCTCATCAGCACAGTCTTTTTACTGTCTATTCTGACGGCTGCTTGCGGCAAAGCTGAGGAATCTGCCCAGGCGAAAAACAGTGTTCCTCCAATTCCGGTATACTGGCAGACATTGCAAACGACTACGTTACAAGACAGCTCAGATTATGTCTGTACGCTGCAAGCAGAACAAACGATCGCTCTTAAACCGCAGATTAACGGACGCATTCAGCAAATTTTGGTGAAATCAGGCGGTCGCGTTACCCAGAACCAACCAATTTTCATCCTCGATCCGGGTCAAACCGTACCTCAGCTCAACAGCGTTCAAGCCTCGCTCAAGTCTGCGACAAAAAATTTAAACCGAGCAAACGCCAACCGCAATCCGTGAAAAGTTAAGGCAATCGCGCTTTTGTCAAGAGAGTCTACTCCATCAATTGCTCCTCTTACAATTGGTTGGGGTGTCTATTTCGTGGCATCCTAAAGAAACGCATCGGTTTACTTAAAACAACTTCCCCGCCTTTGTTTAAAGATCGACACAATTGGTTCCGAGTTCTGCTTACCCTGGCAATAATCTGGCTAGTGGGGGTAATAAGCGATCGCATTTGGTTTGCTCTCGACCATTCTGTTCCAGCTTGGGATGATGCACAGTACCTCACTGGTTCATTGAACTACTGGCGATCGCTACAACATCCCCAGTGGTTTAGCAGCGAGTGGTGGACCAGTTTTTGGCTGCTCTCCTCCAAGATCCCCCCCTTAATTTATATTACTGCTGCTATTTGTCAGAACTTCTTTGGAGTAGGACCAGATCAAGCTACCTTAATTCACCTTTTATTCAGTGCCATTCTCCTTGGTTCAGTTTATGGGTTGGGCGCTGAACTATTTAGTATTGAAGTAGGCTTATGGGCAGCAGGACTATGCCAACTATTACCTGGTCTTTATCAATACAAGCTAGTTTTTCTACTAGATTATCCACTGACTGCTATGGTGATGCTAAGTTTTTGGTGTCTGACCATTTGGCTAAAAACTACCAAAACACCAAGGCAAGGATGGTTCTGGGCAGCAGCATTTGGTCTTTCTGGCGGAAGTGCGCTGATGGTAAAGCAGACAGCCTTACTATTTCTGTTAACGCCTGTGCTGTGGGTGGCAGTAATAGAAATTCGCCGTAGACGTTGGCAGCGCCTATTTCAGCTAGTAGGGGGTTTATGTTTGTCAGTGTTGGTATTTGGTCCCTGGTATCGCACCAACTGGCTAATTGTCTTAACTGCTAGTAAGCGAGCAACAATAGACTCTGCCATTGCTAAAGGCGATCCATCCCTAAATACACTCTCAGCCTGGACTTACTACTGGAAAGTTTTACCCTATCAAATTTCTTGGCTATTGTTACTCGTACCACTT
>JAABUQ010012551.1_pt1 | contig 10494 bp, 15 predicted proteins | sample 5560001 | NCBI WGS metagenome assembly JAABUQ01 (sample SAMN10711888, study PRJNA513371) | rock metagenome | isolation source: Antarctica rocks | place: Antarctica: Victoria Land, Finger Mt nord | collected 2015-12-18 | reverse complement strand
GCCAGGTAGACGTAGTCGCTGGCCAGGAACATCGCCACGATCACGCCCCAGTTCAGCAGCACGTACGCCAGCGAGCGCGCGCGGTCGGTCGCCACCTGCCCCGCATGACGCCTCGGAGCTCATGCCTCCCGCCCGAGCACAACCAGCTGCCAGCCGGCCTTTGAACCACAGAGAATGTGGTCCTGCAAGCACTGGTCAGCCCTCACTCCCCAGTCCAAGCAAAGCTTGCACGTGGGCATGCATGTGCATGTCTCAAAGCGAAAGCCACAGGTCAACAGGCAGGGCCTTGACAACTGCGGCAGGGGAGCCAGGCAATCGGCGGCACCTTGGTGGCCGGGTCGTTCTTGAAGGCGGTGTCCACCAGCGGCTGCACGTACCCATACAGCAGCCAGATCGGCGCCAGCACCACCGGGATGATGCCCGACTCCAACGCGGGGCCCACCTTGAACTGCAGCACGTCATACTTCTGCGCTTCACGCACACGCGCCGTCAGCGGCCGCGCCGCAGCTCTGCTTGCCTGGGGCGGATAGCTCTACAACTTCGCTGCAACCTTGTGACCACTCTGCTTCAAGAGTGTACGCAGCGCTTGCATGCTCCAAAAAGTGAGGCACCGCAGGACCACACGTGACATGCGCAGTGCCCTAGAAGTGGGCCGGCAGTGCGGCAGCGTGATGACAGCCTCCCACTCGCAGGTCACATGTGCAAACAGTGCCTTACCTGCCTTTAACTCCTGCTTCTTTACTCCATGTCAACTCCAGATAGGAGCGTACAGAGTCCTGGCGTCGGGCTGAAGCGGGCGCGGGGCTCGCACCGGCAGGAAGCCGTTGTTGTGCGAAACCTGGATGAAGAGGCCGAAGGTCGAGCTGGTGATGAGCGCCGTGAGCAGCAGCTGTCCCAGAGTCACAGGGCGCTTTAATTGCAGGATGCACAGTCTATGATTGGCCTGCAAAAGCTGGCGCAACCTGAGCCAGCTGCACACGGACTGCCCCATACCCACTCCCGACCAACACCACAGACTGTGGCCTGGGCGACACCTACCATGCCGTGATCTAAAGACAGGACTGACCGTCCTTTCATACCTTGCTTGAGCACAACTCTAAATACAAGGAGCGCAGATACACCGCCGCACATAGCCTCACATAGAGAAACAAGCCATGTCGCGTCTTGCACAACGTCAGCTCTGCTCACCTTGGGCACGTCGACGCCGCTGGCGACAAGCTCCTTGTGCGCGGCCGTAAGGCGCTGCACCAGGCCGAGGCTCTCGACGCGCTCCTTCGCGTCCTCCGCGGCCTCCGCCGCTCGCTCGCGCACGCCGCCGACTGCGCCACGCCCGTCCCCGCCGGCCGCCATAGGCGCGACCGACCGCCTCTGCCTAACCTCTGGCCGCCCGCTGTCCAGGCCTGCCGGTGCCATCCTGTGCGCTCGGCCTGCCTGCGCGCCTCGCAAAGCAGCAGGTTCGCCTTATTTGTATAGCTGCTTACATATTGTTTACTTGCAGCTGTCCGTCCTGCTGGCCTGGCCTTGACACGTTCACCGCCACTGTGCACAAGACGCGCTTGTTCAAACACGAGGCTGGCAGCGATATGGCCACAATGCTCAGTCTACTTGGGACAAGCTGGACACCTCCGAAAGAATACTTACACATGTCTGCATTATTACAAGGGACACGGCCAACAAGACGGGGCTTGCGTACTTGCCAGCAATTGTGTGTCTGATGACTTGTCAGGATCTGACGCTCAGCAAACCGCGGTGCGCAGCAAGGGCACGCACGGCCCAGTAGCACGCAGAGCACATACGCCAGGTAAGTCCTAGGGAAGGCGCACCCGACTCAAGGCTGCATGGCCATGCGCAGGTGCAAGCCTGTGCTGGAGTCCTGCGACCGCACAGGCTCAGGTCAGCACTCCAAGCGCCACATATGTAGCGGGGCACGGGGTGCAGGCGGTGGGCAAACGTTCTGAACCATATAGTGCAAAACAAATCTCATACGCTTGCCTGCGGTGTGGTGCAAGCAGACCGGCATCTTTCACGCCTCTGTGCTGCTGGTCAGCTACGAGTATCAGCTTGAGAAACCAAAGAATGCGCACTAGAATTGCATCGCTTGATTGCATCAATCAATCAAAACTGGCCTTCCATCCCTTTGGACAGAGGAACAAGAATAAGACTGATTTTGCTCTTTGCATGCACCTTGCAGCGTGCTTGGCCAGGAAGCGACGCATTGAGCCCCTAACGTTAGCGCGCTGAGAGGCTGGCATACTCTGTGAGTTTGTAGCTGGCCGGGGCGGCCATAGCGGTCTACTCTCCTTCTAAACAGCAGGCCTGTTCACACTGCGTTTGCTGGTCTTGCAGGCTTCGGACGTATAGCAGCACTGTTAATACTCCACGTAGCTGGCCGTCTGCTGCAGAGCCAGTGGTAGTGCAGCCGCTCGCTGTGCATGCGTCGGCTGAGAGCGGCTCTCCTTGTTGCTTGCTGTTCCGCGGCTTCAGATGGAGGCTGCACGGAGGGAAGGAGGGGCGGAGCACAGCGGCAGGCCTGACGGCGAAGCGTGCGTGCACATCCCAGTGACGCTGGGCGCAGAGCCGCCGGCCGGCAAGCGCAGCGGCGGCCTGGGCTGCTGGGGCCTGCCCGTATGGCGCGAGAGCGACGACAGGCCACGCGGCATGCGTGTGACGTGTCAGGTGCTGCGCGTCTGCTCTCTCTGGCACACACCCTGCAAGCGTTTGCGGCTTGGCGATAGCAGGCAGGGAGGAGGGTTATGGACACTGCGAGGACACTGCGTGCGAGTGTGAAGGAAGGTCGTAGTGAGCCCAAAGTGCCTGTGCCTGTGCAGGGCGTGTGCTACCAGGTCAGGAACCGCGCCGACAAGCGCCAGCGGCTGGCGATCCTGTCCCAGGTCTCAGCCTACTTCAACCCATCGGAGATGGCCGCGGTCATGGGCCCGTCTGGCAGCGGTGCGCCCGCACCGTGCGCCCACGTACCTTGCCCGCCCAGCGAGCAACAGCGCGGCAGCCCCAGCCGTGCACGTCCAATATGCTGCGCACCGCCACTGGCAGTCCAGCTGTGCTGCGGCGTCCACCGGCAGCGCTTCTTGACCATTTTTTTTACATTGTAGTTCCAGCAGGCAGGCCCGGCCACAGGTCGGAGGCGTGCAGCTGCAAAGCGCGCTACTGGGCTGGGTCACGTATGGCAACACTGCTGCGAACGCACGCGGGCGGGCGCTCCTGGCAGGCTCATGAGAGCTTAAGCACAGCCATGCATCAGCCAGCTGCGGCTGTTCACACCGTGTGCACTGCCAAGCTGCGGCGCCGCGCAGGCAAGAGCGCGCTGCCGGAAACGGCGGCGGGCAGGAGCGCTGCCGCGAGTGCGCGCGGGCGCGCCTGGCAGCCTCGCGTGAGTTGCCAAGCTGCGCCGCTGCGCAGGCAAGAGCACGCTGCTGGACCTGGTGGCGGGCCGGAAGACGGTCGGCGACCTGACCGGCGATGTGCTGTACTCGGGCATCCGCCCCACGCAGGCCTTCCTGCGGCGCTACACAGGCGCGCGCGCGGCCCACGCCGCCCGCCCGCCAGCGCCCGCCGCATGCATCTGCGGCATGCATGCCCCGGCTGGTATCCCGACCTGGGGCTGCCGTGGTCAACCCCAGCTCCACTGCCAGCCTTCTCATCTGTGTTTCTGATGCATGCAGCGTGCCCACGCGCGCGTTGTTTTCACGGGCATGCGAGTTGCTGACTCGCATGACAGGCAGCCCCCGAATCTTGAGGGATGCTGGCTGGTCACGCTTTCACATGCACCCGGGCACGTGCACTTGTGTGCAGAGGCGGCCTGCTGCGTGCGTCAGGCTGACATGCGTGCACGGGCGCAGGGTATGTGGAACAGTTTGACACCATGTTGCCGGAGCTGACCGTGCGCGAGATGCTGCTGTACACGGCTGAGCTGAAGTGCGCGGCCCGCGAGAGGGCATGCGAGAGGGTATTTTGAGCTTGGGTATAGGATGCCTGGGGACGACTGCTTTATGATGGTCATCCAGGCCTTAGCACCTGCAGATGCCCTATCTGTAGGACAATGGCTGACATGCAGATAGCTAGTAGGTCGCGGTGAACTTCCTTCGCTGCAGGCTGGGCAGGCAGCAAAATTTTGGGCAGCAAGCGCCATAACAGGGCGCAATTGTCGCGCCTGTCGTTCGCCAGCGCAGTACCCGGCGCAGGTGCGCGCTGGCGGAGCCGCTGGCGGCCAAGCGGCGGCGCGTGGACGCGCTGCTGGAGCGGCTGGCGCTGCAGGCGTGCGCGGGCACAGCCATCGGCGACGCGCTCAGCCGCGGCATCTCTGGCGGGCAGGCGCGCGGCGGCTCACACTGGCCGGCTGAGTTTAAGGCTGTGCAGCCGGCCAGCAAGCGGGTGGGAGAGGCGCCTGAAGCTCGCATAAGACATGCGTCAACAACATAGCGGCCCGGCTCTACAAAGCACTCCGCATTAGTCTGATCTGGCGACCAGGCATTAGCACCAATTCAGCACCAATGTTAGCATCAATGAAGTTTCTTTCCACCTGGTTTGATCTGTGGGAGGTGTGAATGACCACATGTGGCAGGCTAGGACGTCTGCCGAGGCAACTGACTGGCGGTCAGTTTGCAATGGCCATTCGTCTGTCATTACATGCACTTGTATAAAGGGACATCATGTGAAGCAAGGCAGGCCCAAAATACTGGCAGTGGGCAATAGTGAGCGCACTCATTACTGCGCTTCCTAACTGCCAGGCGAAGCGGACAAACATCGGCATCGCCATGATCACGGAGCCGCGCGTGCTGTTCCTGGACGAGCCGACGTCGGGGCTGGACTCATACACTGCGCACGAGGTGCGTTCTTGCGCATCCGTAGATTGATTGCTGTAAGCCATACAGTAATCAGCATTACAGTGAGGCAAGCAGACGCCAAGTGCTGCATGCAGCGGCACCCTGCGGCCATCGCCTACCACCCCAAGCCTGCGCGCGCAGGCTGAGGGATGGACGCTGCTTGTTGCCCTGGTGGGCCACCCTTGTTGCGGCCATCTGGTTCCGGCCTAGCTCCGGCGCATCTAAGGCTGTTAAAAACCACCCCCGAACGCTTTCCAGGTGCAATGGCAGCCGCAGCGTGCAGCACCCTGGCCGGGCTTCGCAGCCCGCGCGTGCGGCGCTGGGCGCAGGTGATGCGCGTCACGCGCGGCCTGGCGCGCGAGGGCATGACCGTGGTGGCGACCATCCACTGCCCGCCGCCGCACACGTTTGCGCTGTTCGATCGCCTGCTCGTGCTGCAGCGCGGGCGGGCGGCCTATTTTGGCGCCAACGGCCCGAGCGCTGCTGCCTACTTCCTGGGCCTCCCCGCCAAGGCGTGGCCCCCGGCACACCCTGGGCGCTCGAGCCCCCCACCGCTCCGGGCTGCGGACAACGTGCAAGCGCATCCCCGGGTCTGCGCACAGAGCCATGCTATGGGTGTCTTGCGATGCCTGCTGCAGTCTTCTGATGAGTCGCAGCCACAGCCGACGAGCCGCAGCGGTGCCTTGGCACCACCGTTGTATTGCATGCCTGCCAAAAAAAGTCGACCCCCTTGGGGCAGTAAGCAGGCGCCGCTGGGCAATGTGCAGGTCCGGGCCAAGGGCGCCGATGAAAACCTCGCGGACTGGATCGTGCACATCACCACCGACGCCGACCGACAGGGCGACGACGGGTTCGTGCAGGCATACGCGCGGTGCGCCAGCCGGGCGCAGCCCACCCGCACAGCATCTGAATGGCTTTTGCCTTCGTCATCCGGCAGCGGCGCGGGGCGCGCACGCCTGCCCTTTGCATGGCGCAGTGCCTGTCAGGCTGCCGCCCTCAAGGATGCCCAAGCCGCCCGCGAGCGGCAAACTGGTCGGACAGGCGGTGCGCAGGACGCTGCACGCGCGGGCTCACGAGAGCGCGCGTTCGCAGGTCGCAGCAGAAGCAGACGGCCGACGCGGAGCTGCGGGAGATGTTGAAGCTGGAGAGCGGGACGCTGTCGCAGGGCACGCTCGCGGTGCGCGGCGCCGCCGCAGCGCCCTGCACGCCCTGGGTCTGCGCGCTGTGCAGCCCGGCCTGCAGGCCGCAGCGCCGCTTCGTGCAGGCTGGGGCAGGCCTGCCCCTGCGGCGGCCCTGCGGCGGCCCTGCGATAGCCCGCGGCAGCCCTGCAGCAGCCCTGCATGAACGATCCTGCCTGCATGCAGCTCAGAGGAAGCTCTGCTGGCCTGCTGGAACTGGAGCCGGAAAAGGTTTCCCATGTCTCTCTGTGGCTGCCAACGACCCCTCCTCCTTTTTGAGCGCAAACAGCCACTGAGCGGCGCGCGGCCCCGCTGCTGCGGCGGCAGGCGCTAGCCACGCGGGAGGCAACCGTCACGCCGTGGTGGAAGGGCCTCTGGGTCATGCTCAAGTACCGCACGAGCAGCAACTACCGCAGGCGCGCGCCCCGCAACCCGGCGGAGCAGCGGCACGCGGCGAAAAGCTGGGCGGTCTCGTGCTCTGCCCCGCCACTGCCTGCGTAGAGAGGTCTTGGTTAAAGTGCTTACCCATGGCTTCTCGGACAAATCGATGTGCAGACTTTGTGCTGATCACAGCATGCCAGGAAATTACAGAGTACGCACACGTCCCTCGCCCTGACGCTGCGGCCGCGCACAATGCAGCGGCACCTACCTGTTCGGCCGCCTGTTCGACAAGACGTGCTTCGCGTTTCTGACGGCGACGTTCTACTGGCGCACCGGCTCGGCCATGACGCCCGCCAACGCGCCCAACCTGGCAGGCCTGCTCTTCATGTGGTGCGCGCCCCGCTGGCCGGCCGCGCCACCACGCCCATCGCGGCGCGCCTGTCTGATACGCACACTTATGCCGAACAGGCTCTGCCAACACTCGGCTCGTCGGCTGGCTTGGCCTGCTGCGCCTGTCCTGCCCGGCGGCGCCGGGTGGCACCCCAGTCCGTCGCGGCCGTCGCGCTGTCCTGCGGGCCACGAGGCGCTGCGGCGGCGCGCAGGGCGATCCTGCCGGCGTACGGCGCGGGCCCGTACCTGCCGGCCATCATGCTGGAGCGGCCGGTGTACGTGCGCGAGATCAGCGACGGCCTCTACACCGCCTTCACCTACCTCCTGTACAAGGCGCGCCGCGCGCTGCGCTGCGCGGCGCCCGGCTGCCTGTCTCGCGGGTCGCCAGCTGCCAGAGCTTGAGCGGACTCTGCGCGGTGTAGGGCAGGCTTTGCAATAAAGCGACTCGCGGGGACACGCGACGGAGCTTGCGCGTGTGCATACTCGTGCACGCTGATGACTGCTGCTCCGGCAGGGGCCTGCTGTGAGCGCTGTTGAGGTCCAGCATAGTGCTGTGGACTGAGAAAGGCGCGCAAGTGCGGGCATTGGTGTGCATGACTCCAGCGAGCAGTGCTGGGCCTGGCCGTGGGAGGCGTCTCTGCGGCACTGCCCGGCACCCGGCGCCGACAGCGTCTGCCCGCTCAACTCCCGGCCCTGCCTGGTCGCCGCGCGCGGCGAGCGCCGCGGCCTGCATCATGCGCACGGGCCGCGAGTGCCCGGGCCGCGAGCCCTCGGGCGCTGGCGCGCAGATGATTGAGGAGCTGGTGATGGCGGTGCTGATGAGCATCGCGTTTGCGCTGCCCGTGTACTATATCTGCGACCTGCACGGCTCATTCTTCCTGGTCTGGCTCGTCTGGCTCGTGTCGCTCGCGGACGGCATCGGCGCGCCCCCGCCGCCGCCCCTCCCCGCGCGCATGCCGCACACGGACCTGTGCGGGCCACATCAGGTCGCCCGCCGCCAATCGGCGGGCGTATATAAATGACCTAGCGTGTTTCTGAAAGACCTACCGTGTTGCCCAAACCCTGAATGGCTGGGCGCGCGCGCAGCGTTCGCATATGCGACCGCGGCGCTGTCGCCGACAATGGATATCGCCAACGCGGTGCTGCTCACGCTGCCGACCGCGCTGCTGTTTGCGGCCGGCTACCTGCTGCGCTGGCGCGACATTCCGCGTTACTGGATTTGGTTTGGCTACATCAACTGGCGCGCCCAGCCTTCCGACTGTACTTTGTGTGGCGCATAGGCTTTCTCGCATGCCTGACCAGGCTGCCGGCCCTGCAGCCGCTGCGCCCTGCACGGGCCGTCGCGCAGAGTGCCTGTCGGCGCCGACAGCGAGACCGTGCGCCTCAGCCCGCTCGCCGACCGCGCCGCCGGGACCTGCGTGCCACATCAGCGGCGCGCGGCGCCGACGCATGGCGTATGGTAGGGGTAGGGCTACCTAACCCTATACTAAACCTATGGCGCGCCGCCGCAGGCTGTGGTACGCCTGGGGCGCGACCATGATCAACACCTTCCGCGGCAGCGGCGTCGAGATCTTTGGCGAGGACATCCTGGCCTACTACAGCCTGGACGGCACGAGCGAGTGGGCGTTCCTGGCGTACGAGGCGCTGAGCTTTGTCGCGTTCGTGGGCATCGCCTACCTGGGCCTGGTGTTCACGCTGCGGCTGCACCAGCGGCGCTGACGGGCGCGGCGCCTGCGCCCGGAGCTGCAGGGCGGCGTAATATCGGCCAGGCCAAGCTCCTAAGGGCTTGCAGCAAATGCCCTGGTGGGGCCCGGCGCATGCGCCCTCACCAGCCCATCCGGCGAGTCCGCTGAGATCAGTTCTTTATCAGCCTGTGTGCATGGGGATTGCGCACTTTGTCCTGCTGTGACAGGCCTGCTGGATGTCGCAAGTAGCAGCCCTAGTGGGATTAGCTGTCGGCTGAGTCAGTATTTTAGGACTGTGTTTTGTCTCACATGTGTGTTGCCCACCCTGTGGTTGGCTGTCAGCCAACAAGTCTGAATGCTCGCTGTGCTGCTGCATCCTGCCATTCTTTCCCTTAGCGGCTCATGCTGCGAACGGGGTAGCACCTTCAAGAGATGGAGAGTTAGTGCAATCAGAGCGCCTAGCTTGGGAGCGAAGGACTGCTTGCCTCCTCCTTCCTGGAGGTTGCTGGCAGTGACTCACGGTTTATGGGCCATGGTGCGCACTGCATAGTGCCAGCGTAAATGATGCAGCATGCTGGGCTCTGGACGGGTGCTGCCTTTCAGTGCATCTGCCAGGATGAGAGTGACGGCCTCTTGTAACTGGTGAATCATATATTTTGACGACAGTCTGCTAACAAGCTAAGCATTCAAGCCTCATCTTCTCTCTCTTTCTCCATGGTGTACACACTGTGCCAGTTTGAATTGGCCCATGAAAACATCATGAGCAACTGTGTGACCCACCCTTGCGGCGTCATGGACAGTAGCACTCCCAGTTTGTGTCCTTGTCGATGACCGTGACGACGTCGGTGCGGTGCGGACAAGCTGACAGGACCGCCTGGCGTGCTGGCCAGGGTGGCACTCAGTGCCTACGCAGGCTTGCGCGCCGGAGCCAACCTGCACTTGCGCTCAGCGGCACAGCTGCGCACCTGCACGTTCTTTTCGGGCACATACGCGTCGACAACAAGCTTTGGACACGGCAGGATCTTCAGGTCGCTCTTCCTCTGGTTTACGCTGCCGGTCCGAAGCGCTGCACGCACTTGGCCCTCTGATATGTGCCTGGCGTGCCACGCGGGAGCCAAGAGACTCAAGCCTGCCCGGACGATAGGGCCGGGGGTTCCCGGTACAGGCCATACTTGCAGGCAGGCGGCATGCCGGCGGCGCGCCTGCAGTCCATCCTGCAGAGCGCGTGGTCCGTGAACCTGAGGGGCAGGGCGAGTGCACTGTTGAGCAGCCGCCTGTCGGCCTTGGCCTTCCCAGACCGCTGCAGGCCAATACGCCACGCCGCCGCCGCCCAGGCTGCGGCAATGGACACGATGAGGCCGCCCAGCGCGAGCGGCCCGGCGCGCTTGGGCCGCTTGCCGCCTGCGGGCGGCGTCTTGCGGCCGCGTCGCGGCGCCCGGACGTCCCCCAGCCGCCCCTTGCCCTTGGCGAGGCTCCTGGGCTTCTTGGCCAGGGGCGGGCCGGACATGCTGCGCGACAGGCCTTCCTACAGCTCCTCTCCTCCCACTTGCAGCACCTACCAACCACTGAAATCCTGTCCTGCTGCGCTCTTAGAACGTCCGTTGTTCTCGGCGACAAGCCTTCAGGCGGAAACCTTCACCAGGCCCTGCGCAGCTAGCAAGCAACTCCAAACGCACCGTTTGGGGAACACTGTGCACAGCCTGACCGAGCGCCGTCTTGAGGAGCTACAACGGCCCCGTCGACGGCATGGGAGTGTTCCACCAACAGAGGTGACGAGGGTGCGCATGTGTGGCGGATGGCGCGCGTGAAGCAGCGCACGGTGCGGACCGCGTCGCGCTTCAGCGTGAAAACGGTGGTTCGGCAACACCTCAGTGGCGAGCGAGGCGCGCGGCGGGCGCAGGCGGGGAAGAAAACCACACCTGCTGGCAAGCGGCCCGCCAACAAAAACCCGCCGGGGGCGTCCCCGTCCGGCCGGCGCAACCGCCAGGCCCCCGCAGAGCCGCACAGTGCGCCCCGCTG
>JAABUQ010012550.1_pt1 | contig 10495 bp, 8 predicted proteins | sample 5560001 | NCBI WGS metagenome assembly JAABUQ01 (sample SAMN10711888, study PRJNA513371) | rock metagenome | isolation source: Antarctica rocks | place: Antarctica: Victoria Land, Finger Mt nord | collected 2015-12-18 | reverse complement strand
CGCTGTTCCTCATGTTCGGCGCGGCGGTCGCGTGCACCATCGGCGCGCTGACGGCGTTCCTGGCCGAAACGGTGCTGTCCTGGCACGGCCTGCGGGACGAGGGGCCGCTGCCCCGGCCCAAGCTGGCGCCGCGCGCCTAAGCATCATTCTGCAATGATGCGTCTTGAAAGACTCCTGAGCAGGCATTCGTGGCGCAGGCTACGAATGCCTGCTTAGGCCGCCATGGGCCTCCGCTGCCCCGCCGAGGCCGCAGACGCGCGGCTGGTCGCCGTGGTATTGCCGCCAAACGAGGGGTTCAGCCCCGAGTCGGTGGGGGCCATCGGCCTGATGGCGCAGCGGCTTGGCGTCGGTCGCCCAGAGGCTTTCCGCACCGTGGTGATCGGCGCGGCGCTCCGGCACAAGCCCTTCGCCGCCCCCTGCTTCGAGGCCGCCCATCCCCCGGCATGGCTGCCCGCCAGCCGCACCACGCGCTACGTTTGGGGCGTTTCGCGCCGCCTGCGGCAACTGCGCCCGAGCCTGATCGAGGTGCACAACCGACCGATGATTGCCCTGGCCCTCGCCCGGCGCTTCCCCGGCGTGCCGACCGTCCTGGTCCTGCACAACGACCCGCAGGCGATGCGCGGCACGGCCACTCCCGCCGGGCGCCGCCGGCTGCTCCGCCTCGCGCGGGTCGTGGCGGTGTCCCCGTATGTCAGCGGGCGCTTGACGGACGGCGTGGCGGATTGGCGCCCGCCGCCGGTGGTCCAGCCGAACTGCATCGACCTTTCGGCGATGCCGCCGCCCGTGCGGCAGGACCGCCGCGACCGCGTGATCGTGTTTGCCGGGCGATTGGTGCCGGAGAAGGGCGCGGACCGCTTCGTCGCGGCCTGCGCCCGCGCGCTGCCGGGACTGCCGGGCTGGCGGGCGGAGGTGATCGGCGCGCGGCGGCTGCGACCGGACGGCGCGGGAGATGCCTATTCCGCCGTCTTGGCGCGCGCCGCGGCGGCGGCCGGGGTGACGATGGCCGGGCACCGGCCGCATGGGGAGGTGCTGGCCGCCATGGCGCGCGCCGCGCTCGTCGTGGTGCCCAGCCGCTGGCCCGAACCGTTCGGCCTCACAGCGCTGGAGGCCATGGCGAGCGGTGCTGCGCTGATCTGCTCGCCACGGGGCAACCTGCCTGCGCTGGTCGGCGACGCCGCCGTGCTGGTTGACCCCGACGATGCGGGCGCGCTGGCGGAGGCGATCACGGCGCTGGCGCGTGACGGACCGCGGCGGGCGGCGCTGGGCGTTGCGGGGCTGGAGCGGGCGCGGGCGTTCGACATCGGCGTGGGCACGGCGGCGCTCGACCGGCTGCGCCGCGAGATCCTGGGCGCCTGACGCCGCGTCAGGCCGCGGGTGGCAGCGCCCGTTCCGCGTCGTCCACCGAAATGTCCGCGATGGCGTCGCGCTTCAGCCAGCGCGCCCCCGGCCCCCACGGCGCGGACACGAGCGGGTCGGTGTGGGACGACATGAGCATCAGCGTCGGCGTCCCCACGGCCGAGGCGAGGAAGGTCGCGCCGGTATCGTTGCCGACCGCCACCGCCGCCCGCCGGGCCACCGCCGCCAGCTCGAACAGCGTGGTCCGGCCGCCGAGGTCCACCATGCCGGGCGCCGCGGCGCGCGCCCCGTCGACGGCGTCTCGGTCCACGCCGGTGCCGACCGCAACGGCGGCGAGGCCCTGCCCGGCCAGGCGCCGCGACAGCAGGCCGTAGCGGTCCGCCGGCCAACGCTTGTGCGGCAAATGCGGCGAGCAGCCGGGAATCAACAGGGCGAACCGCCCCGGCAGGTCCAGGTGGCCGATGGGCGCCGTGAGCCAGGACAGGTCCGCCGGCCCGGGCGCCGGGACGCCGGCAACCCGGAGCTGCGCCGCCATCTTCTGCCGGTTGGAGGGGCTGTCGGAGAAGTCCGGGTTGGGATGCGAGCAGCCCGGCGCCGCACCCACCCATTCCGGCCGCCGCCGCCGCGGCAGCATCTGGAAATAACGCGCGGTGCGGGACGAGCATTGCAGGTCATAAACCCGGTCGAACCCCGCTTGCAGGAAGCCGCGGCGGATCGCCCACCAGGCCGCGAGGTCGTGCGCCGGGGGCCGCTGGTCAAGCCAGACCCGGTCGAACCACGGGATCGCCTGCGCGAGGGAGGCATAAGGCGGACTGGTCATCAGCACCAACTCGGCCGCCGCGTGGTGGCGGCGCAGCGCCCCGAAGGCGTCCAGGGCCTGGATCAGATCGCCGAGCGCACCGTGCTTGATCACCAGGATGCGGCCATGCGCCATGGTCCCGTTCGTGCGGGATGGTCCGGCCGCGGTCAACCGTCACTTGCGGGCGTGCAGGAAGTCGGCGAAGGCGGCCAGCGTGCTGTCGGAGACATGGTGCTCGATGCCCTCCGCGTCGGCCTCCGCGTCCTCCACCGGCACGCCGACGGCCACGAGCAGCTCCACCACCAGGCGGTGCCGCGCCCGCACCCGGTCCGCCAGTGCATGGCCGGCCTCTGTCAGGAACACGCCGCGGTAGGGCAAGGCCGTGACCAGCCCTTCGCGCTTGAGCCGGGCAATCGTCTTGACCGCGGTGGCGTGCGCGACGCCCATGCGGCGGGCGACGTCCACGGTGCGGGCCTCGCCGCCGGCCGCCAGCAGGTCGGCGATCAGCTCGGCGTAGTCCTCCAGCAAGGTGGTCGACCGAGCCTGCCGCGCCCGGCCGAACCGGTCCGCCTGCGCCGGCTCCTGCGGCATGTCGTGGCTCGACGGGTCCGGCGTCTGCTTCTCTGGCATCGCGTCATGTCCTGTTCATACCGGCAGCCCCTTGGGCTGACCGGTATGCGCGCGGGGTTGGTGGGGCGGCCGCGCGCGAAAAACGACTCTGATACCGGTCGCCCCAAAGGGCGACTGGTATCAGGCCGGCGGCCCCGCCTGTGCCGCCGTGCGGCCTTGATGCCCTGCCGCAATGGTCCAGTCAAACCCGAAAGTCAGCCATATTGCAGAATGTGTAGCATAGGCTATATCTCGGTGAAGCCAACAAGCAAATGGGACATGATGAGCAAGGTGCAGAGCTATGCCAGCCTGACCGACCAGACCACGGCTGCGATCCGCGACACCCTGGCCGGGCGCCGCCGCGGCTTGCGCGCGGTGCTGCCCTTCGCCGGGCCGGCCTTCATCTGCTCGGTCGCCTACATGGACCCCGGCAATTTCGCGACCAACATCCAGGCCGGCGCCAAGTACAACTACAGCCTGCTCTGGGTCGTGCTGCTTGCCAACGTCGTGGCGATGCTGTTCCAGGGGTTGTCGGCCAAGCTCGGCATCGTCACCAACCGCAACCTGGCCGAATTATGCCGCGACCATTTCCCGCGGCCCATGGTGTGGGCGATGTGGGCGGCGAGCGAGGTGGCGGCGATGGCGACGGACTTGGCCGAGTTCCTGGGCGGCGCCATCGGGCTGTCGCTGCTGTTCGGCATGCCGCTGCTGTGGGGCATGGTCGTGACCGCCATCGTGACCTATGGCATCCTGGCGTTCCAGAGCCGCGGCTACCGGCCCATCGAGTTGATCATCGGCGGCCTCGTGGGCGCCATCGGCCTGAGCTACCTGGTCGAGCTGCTGATGGCGCCCCCGGACTGGCACGCCGCGGCGCTCGGCACCGTGCTGCCGCGCCTTTCCGATCCCGGCGCGCTGACGCTGGCGGTCGGCATCGTCGGCGCGACGGTGATGCCGCACGCGATCTACCTGCATTCCAGCCTGACCCAGGACCGCGCCCCGGCGCGCAACGAGGCGGAGCGCCGGGCGCTGCTGCGCTACTCGAACATCGAGGTGGTCGTGGCGCTGTCGATTGCCGGGCTGGTCAACATGGCGATGGTCATGATGGCCGCGACCGCCTTCCACGGCGGGCACGAGGACGTGGCGGAGATCGAGACCGCCTATCACACGCTGGTGCCTTTGTTCGGCGGCGCGGCGGCGGGCGTGTTCATGGCGTCGCTGATCGCCTCGGGCCTGTCGAGTTCGGCGGTGGGCACGATGGCGGGCCAGGTCATCATGCAGGGCTTCGTCGGCTTCCGCATCCCGCTGTGGCTGCGTCGCCTGGTGACGATGGTGCCGTCCTTCGCGGTGGTCGCCTGGGGGGTGAACGCGACGCAGGCGCTGATCGCCAGCCAGGTGGTGCTGAGCCTCGTGCTGCCGGTGCCCATGGTGGCCCTGCTGGTGCTGATGCGCCGGGCGGAGGTGATGAGCATCTACCGCACGGGCCGGGCGACCGGGATCGTGGCGGGGGTTGCCACGGCGCTCGTGCTGGCGCTCAACCTGCTGCTGCTGCTGCAAACGTTCGGGGTGCCGGTCCCGGGCCTCGCTTGAACGGGATGTCAGCGGACGCGGGCGGCGTCCATCAAGCCGCCCGACGGGCGAACACCTCCTTCGCGGCGAACAGGCCGTTCAGCGCTGCCGGGAACCCGGCGTAGACGGCCATCTGCATGATGGTCTCCACGATCTCCTGGCGGCTCAGGCCGACGTTCAGGCCGGCTTCGATGTGGACCTTGAGTTGGGGTGCGGCGTTGCCCATGGCCGTCAGGGCGGCAATCGTCGCGATCTCACGGCTGCGAAGGTCAAGGCCGTCTCGCGAGTAGATGTCGCCGAATGGGAATTCGATGAGGTAGCGGGCGAAATCGGGTGCGATGTCCGCCAAGGAGTCGACGACGTTCTGGCCGGCGTGGCCGTCGATCTCAGAAAGCGCCCGCAGCCCTCTCTCGTACCGGCCGTCTGGGCTTTGCTGCGTCGGGGTCGTTCCTGTCTGCGTCATGGCTTTTTTCCATACTGCTGAGGCCGGAATAGCCGGCGATCTTGGCGTCAAGGACGGACAGGCAGGCAGGCAGCTTGGCAACATGGGCGCGCACCTCGGCCCGATGCCGGGCAAGAAGCTCGCATCGCGCCCCTTCGGTCGTCGGGCCTTCCGCGCGCAGGGCGGCGTAGCGCACCATGTCGCGGATCGGCATCCCGGTCATCTTCAAGCGGCCGAGGAACTCGATCCATGGCAGGATGGAGGCGTCGTACTCCCGCTGACGCGACTGCCCCCGCGGCGCATTGGGGAGCAGCCCGATCCGTTCATAGTACCGGATCGTGTGGGCGCTCAGGCCGGTGCGCTTGGCGAGGTCCCCGATCTTCATGCTCTGCCGTGTCCCGTCGTGACGCCACGGGTTCTACGAGTTAGAGCGCGCTCTAAGTCAAGCAGCAATTGCTGGACGGAGACGCGCACCGCCCGACTCGCGCCCGGCGGGCCGCCGCGCTATGTGCGGCTGCATCGAACCTTTCTCACGGATGGCATGGATGGCGGCAGGCGGAGCCCTGAGTCTGGACGCGCGCGCTTCGGCCGGCGGCTGATGGCGTCTCTCGCCTTGCCGGGCCGGGTGCTGGCCGGGCACCCGCGCACCTTTGTCGCCCTGGGCGTCGGCCTGATTGTTTGGGCACTGCTCGGCGTCGCCGCCCCGGGATGGCCCGCCATAAGCCGGGCCATCACCGGCTGGGATGCCGGCGCCTTGGCGTTCATCGTGCTTGCCCTGCATCTCTTCGTCGTCCGCCCGCCCGCGCAGATGGCGGCCGAGGCGGAAGCGCAGGAGGAAGGGGAGTGGACCCTGTTCTGGGTCATGCTGCTGGGCACCGTGTTCAGCTTCGCGGCGCTCTCAGGCGAGTTCTCCGACCTCAAGAACACGCCCGGCGTCGAGCGCAGCCTGCACATCGCGCTGGTGGCCGCGACCTTGATGCTGTCCTGGCTGCTGACGCATTTCGTGTTCGCGTTCCGCTACGCGCATGAGTGGTACGATCTCGACGGGCGCGGCCAGGCCAAGGGCGGGCTGGCGTTTCCCTCGGACGATCAGCCCGACTACATCGACTTCCTTTACTTCTCCGTCGTGATCGGCATGACGTTCCAAGTGTCCGACGTGCAGATCACCGCCCGGCGGCTGCGGCGCCTCGCCTTGCTGCACGGGCTGCTCAGCTTCCTGTTCAACACCGTGATCGTGGCGCTCACCGTGAACATCGCGGCCGGAGTGCTGTAGGCCTCACCGGACGGGGCCGTCCGTGCCCGCCGCCTGCAGGATGGCGGGAATGGCCGCCTTCATTTGGAAATAGCCGCGCGCCGCCCGGGGCCAGGCGGCATCGTCCCAGCGCCGGCGCACCCGCAGCGTCCCCGGCGGCAGCGCGTCGGCGGACGGGCCGACCGGCGCCCAGGCCGTCACCACGGGCAGACCCGCGTCCCAGCCCCGCTCCGCCGGTCCCGCCGGGCAACCGAAATGCGCCGCCGCCCGGACCAGCGCGTCAGCCATCGCGTCCCGGTCGGCCTGCTTGACTCGGGGGGCCGCGCCCTCCGCGTGGGCCAGCAACCCGCCCACCTTTGCCACCCGCGCCCGGCCGAGCGGCAGGCTTTCGGGGTGCAGGTCGTCGAGGTGCAGCAGCAGCGCCACGTCTCTCTCGGGCGGGGCGTCGCCCGGCGGCAGCGGGCGGGCCGGGGGCGGGTCCGGCTCTTCCAAGGCGGCCGGCTCCTCGTTCAGGACGGCCGGGTCGTAGCGGCCCTCCGTGTAGCGCCGGATGTTCTCCGCCCGCGCCGCGTAGGGCTTGCCGCGTGTGTGCAGCCCGGCGACCCAGCGCCAGGACAGCGTGTTGCTCGCCGGGTCGCCGTCCAGCAGGTGGCGCATGAAATGGTCCGCGCCGAGCGCCCAGGGCAGCCGCAGCGTGAAGATCCAGATGGAGGCGAACCACATCCGGGCATGGTTGTGCAGCCAGTTTGTGTCCGTCAGCTCCCGCGCCCAATCGTCAAAGCCGTCGATGCCGGTGCGCCCGTCCACCGCCTGCTCGTAAGCGAGGCGCAGCCCGGCGTTGGCGGCCAGCTTGGCGTGGCCCTCCGCGGCCAGGCGCTGATAGTCGGTCCACCGCTCCGGCCGGGTTTCCAGATGGCCCTTGAAGTAGCTGCGCCAGAATACCTCCTGCACGAACCGCTCGGCGCCCGGCCCGTGCGCGGCGTGCGCCGCGTCCACCGCCTCCTGCTCCAGGACCAGGCGGCGGCGCAGATAGGGCGACAGGGCGGCGGTCGCGGCCTCCCTCTCAGGCCCGTGGTCGGTGTTGCGCCCGGCGGCGTAGGCACCGCCCATGCGGGGGGCGAAGGCGGCGAGGCGGGCCAGCCCGGCGGCGCGGGTCATTGGGAAGCTGCGGTCCATGGCAACGCATGTGGGGTGCGCCCCGCCCTGCCGCCACCGCGTCGAATCGGTCCAAGGCGCATGGAGAAACCCGCGACGGCCTTCAAAGATGGCCATGACGATTCCTAGCGCCTGCCCCCGCCCGAAGTAATTGTAAAATCAAAACGTTTTGTTTACACAAATCTGCCATAAGAGGGAGCGGCCTCGGCCGCGGCGCGACGCAACGTGGAGATCCGCTGTCATGGATGGGCTGCCTCGCCGCTTGTTCGGCGGCCTCCTTGCGACCGGAGCGCCCGGGCCCGGGCCGGCCAGGGGATGGATCGCCGGGGCCGGCGTCCTCACGGCGGCGTTGGTGAGAACGGCCCTCCACCTGCGGAGTTGGCTCCCCTCCGTCAGCGTGAGGCAGGTTAAGTTCGTCCTTGCGGGCGCGACCTGCCTCCTTGTCCTTGCCAGCGCCGCCACGTCCTACTTTATCACGCAGCGGCAGAGCGCGCTGCGGCAGGCGTCGCGCGACAACCTGACCTTTGTCGCGAGCCTGGCCCCGGTCGAGGTCACGCGCCTTGAGGCGGCCATCGCCGAGGCGACGATGCCCGGCAGCGGCGTCGGCCGGGAGCAGGTCCAGCTCAGGCTCGATACCGTGAGACACTGGATCAGCCTCCTGGACAACAGCGAGGCCGGAAGCTTCATCCAAAGCCGTGCCGACCTCCAAGCGACCGTCGCGCGGCTGCGCTCCGCCGCGGACGCGGCGCAGTCGATGATTGACGGCCCCGGGGTCGACGCCCTCGGGCACGACGCGGACGTGAGCCGGTTGCTCAAGCTGGTGTCCCCGCTGGGGCCTCAGCTCGTGCAGCTTGCCGCGGCTGCCAACGCGCATGACGCCGGCCTGGCGGCGGGGCAGCAGACGCAGTTCAGCCGTTTGCATATGATCTTCTCCGCCATCATCGCCGGGCTGGCCGTTTGCGGCTTCGGACTGATCGGGGTCGTCACGGTGCACAACCGGCTGCTCGGATGGGCGCACGCCGAGGTCAACACGTTGGTGCATGACCTGCAGGAGCGCGACCGGACCCTTGCAACGCAGAACGCACGCTTCGACGCCGCGCTCAACAACATGTCGCAGGCCCTCTGCATGGTTGACCAGGAGCAGAGGGTGATCGTGTGCAACAGCCAGTTCCTCAAGCTGTTCGAACTCCCGGCGGCCGCCGTCCAGCCCGGCGTGCCCATCGAGGACGTGTTCCGCGCCGCGGTGGCGAGCCGCTACGGGCGGGAGGTGATCGAGGCGATCTGCGGCAGGCAGCGGGAGCTGATCGCGGCCGCGCGTACGGGCAGCTTCTTCCAGGAGGCGGACGGGCGGGCGGTCGCCGTGTCGCACCAGCCGATGCCTGGGAACGGCTGGGTCGCGACGTATGAGGACATCTCCGAGCGCCGCCGGGCGGAGGCGCGCATCCACTTCATGGCGCACCACGACGCGCTCACCTCCCTGCCCAACCGCCTCCATTTCGAGGAAAGGCTTGAGCAGTTCATCAAGAGGGCGCGGCAGGAGGACGGCAGCCTGGCGGTGCTCTGCCTCGATCTGGACTATTTCAAGGACGTGAACGACACCCTCGGGCACCCCGCGGGCGACCAGTTGCTGAAGCAGGTGGCGCAGCGGGCGCTTGGCTGCGTGCGCGGCGGGGACGTCGTGGCGCGCCTGGGGGGCGACGAGTTCGCGATCCTGCAATCATCCCCGTGCCAGCCCGAGCACGCCGAGGCGCTGGCCCGGCGATTGGTCCAGGCCCTGGGCGCGCCCTACGACATCGACGGGACGCGCGTCGTCATCGGCACGAGCGTCGGGATCGCGGTGGCGACGGGCGGCGGAAAGGACGCGAGCCATCTGCTGAAGAACGCGGACATCGCCCTGTACAAGGCCAAAGGCGAAGGGCGCGGGACGTTTCGCCTGTTTGAGGAGGAGATGGACGCGCAGTTGCAAGCGCGCCGGGCGATGGAAGCGGAGCTGCACGAGGCGGTCAGCCGGCACGAGCTAGTCCTGTACTACGAGCCATTGTTCGACCTCGCTGCGGACAAGCTGGCTGGCTTCGAAGCGCTGCTGCGGTGGCGCCATCCCTCACTCGGCGTGGTCCCCCCGGCGCAGTTCATTCCAGTCGCGGCGGACATCGGCTTGATCGACCGGATCGGGGAGTGGGTGCTGATGCAGGCGTGCCGCGACGCCGCGGCGTGGCCCGAGGATGTCACGGTCGCGGTGAACCTGTCGTCGCCGCAGTTCCGCGGCGGCGACTTGGTGCGGGCGGTCCGTGCCTCGCTGGAGGCCGCGGGGCTGCCGGCGCGGCGGCTCGCGCTTGAGATCACCGAGTCTGCGCTGCTCCGGGGCAACGACAAGGTTCTGGCCACGCTGCACGAGCTGCGCGATTGCGGGGTCGAGATCGCGCTGGACGACTTCGGGACCGGCTACTCGTCGCTGAGCTGCCTGTGCAGCTTCCCGTTCGACCGGATCAAGATCGACCGGTCCTTCGTCCGCGAGATGGACCGCCGCCCGGATTGCCTGGCCATCGTCCGCTCCGTCGCACAGCTCGCGCAGACCTTGGGAATGGCCGCCACGGCGGAGGGCATCGAAACGCCGGAACAGCTCGACCAGGTGCGGCAAGCGGGGTGCACCCAGGCCCAGGGCCACCACTTCGACCAGCCGAAGCCCGTCTCAGAGATCGCACGCTGGTTCGGGCCGGCGCAGCGCTTGGAAATGGCCGACATCTTGGAGAGCGGAAGGGCGGCCATCGCGGTCGCCAGCCCGGCTTGAGGCGCTGCGGCCAGCCGTGGCCGAAGGCGTCCGGCGATCCTGGGCGGTACCCGTCCTGCCTTTCATGGACCGGACGGCATCAAGCGGAGGAGGTGGCGGAGGCCCGGTCACGCCAAGCTTGGAACGGCCTCGATGAACAGGCGCTTGGCCGCGTCCCATAAAGGGAGAACCTGGTCATCTGGCGCGAGATGCTGGCTGAACGCGCCGTGACCTTGTTCGGGGTCACTGTCGAACCTGTCATGCTCCGTCAGGAATGCCTGAATGCCTGCAGCAGCGGGCCGTTCCAATGGCTTATTGCAAGAATAGCCTGGAACAGCCTTTCAAGCCCGCCATCCTCGTAGCTCGCGATGAAGGCCATGTCCTAACGCGTGGTACGTTGCCGATCATCGGGAAAATCGCGCCTATAATAGTATTGCTGCTGACCCCTTTGACCTAGTAGCTGCTCAACGCCCTCTGCGAGCTGGTATCTGCTCAACCCGGGTAGGTAGCGGCCTGTCCGCGTAGGGTTTGCTGGATGGCTTGGTAGGC
>JAABUQ010012549.1_pt1 | contig 10497 bp, 13 predicted proteins | sample 5560001 | NCBI WGS metagenome assembly JAABUQ01 (sample SAMN10711888, study PRJNA513371) | rock metagenome | isolation source: Antarctica rocks | place: Antarctica: Victoria Land, Finger Mt nord | collected 2015-12-18 | reverse complement strand
CTTCAAGCCGAACGGTTACGCTCCGCGATGCCTTCAGGCGGCCCTGGCCGCCATCCTGCAGACTCCAGGGAGTGGCCTGACCGACTCGATCGTAGCCGCCGTCAGAGTGGGGGACGACACCGACACCGTGGCCGCCGTCGCTGGAGCCTTGCTAGGGGCTCGGTGGGGCGCATCGGCGATTCCTGACTCATGGCGCCCGATGCTGCACGACCGCTGGGGACGGAGAGCCGAGGATCTGGAGCGGGCGGCTCACGCGATCGTACGGCGAGCCTCCCTGGCAGCTCATTGGGGCTCTGAGGAGCGGGCTCCCGAGCCAGGTCGTGATTCCCACCCTTAAGGATGGGACGTCAGTCAACGGGAACCGGGCTGCCGTGGGATCGCGTTCCGGGTACGCTCGCGACTCAAGTCGTGGTTTGACAAGCTGACGTGGTGGGCGAAGCGGCATCGCCTCGGCCAAAAGTGAGCGAAACGGAGAGAACTGTCATGATCGACGCCGAGTTTGTCCGGACCTGGAGCGCGCGCTACCTGACTGAGTCTCGGACGCTGGAGAGGGAGAACGAGCGAGAACTGCTTGAGGAGGTAGGGCCAAAGGTCGCAGCCCGCGGCTACTACGCACGGAGCGAGTTTCTGAAGGTAGGCCAGTGGAAGAGTCCGAGGTCGATGACGTACATGAAGAGGAACTCGGGCGATGATATTGAGGATGTCACGCGGGCTGCCCTGGGGGCGCCCGAGCGCTTGCAGCATCGGTTCCTTGTCATCCTGGACGGCGTGGGGGTGAAGATGGCGAGTGCGCTGCTCATGATTGCCAATCCCATACGCTTCACTGTGTTCGACTTTCGGGCGCTCGAGACATTGGAGCACCACCGTGAGTTGGGCGAAGGTTTCAAGTCTGACGACTACATGAGCTACCTGCGTTTGTGTCACGGCCTGGCCGCTCGAGTAGGAACCGACTTACGCGCTCTCGACCGAGCCCTCTGGCAGTGGAGCAAGGAGCGTGGTGAGGCGACGGGATGCTGAAGTTTCGGCGCGGCGACCGAAAGGTATCGACTGTTTCTCCCGGGGCTGACGTCGCGTACGAGGTGGCGTCGGCGCGACTAGCTGAGCAGCGGATTGCGAGCATGACTCCGGACCACCGTAAGTGATGTGGCGACGTGGGAAAAGCAGCGAAGCAACCGATTCGGACTGCGCGGTCCGGGTGGCAGTCGCAACAGCTAGATGGGCTGCAACCACTCAAAGCATTGACGCCGTCACTCTGGCGGCAGTCGCCATTCTGGGACTTGATGTTGCCTTAGCGAGCGGGGCTCTCGCCGCGGCCAGCGTGCTTGCGAACACCATCGGTGCCCGAGAAATCGCGTTGATACTCGCGCCTCTGGCTGCCGCTATCCTGGGCGGTTTCTTCCTAGCTGGCCCGCTTGTCATGAGCCGGGGTGTAGTCAAGGCGGCTGCGCCGACTGACGAACCGGGACAGGAAACTGTCCGGCGATTCTGATCGCTCTGGAGAAGGCCAGGGAACATAATGCTGGCATCGTGCAGCGCGCTTGGACGCGCGTCAGCGGGTCGACGTTCCTGCTGGCACTCGGCCTCGCTTACCCCGCGCTCCTGTCGTTGGCAATACCCGCAGGAACGGTCGCCGGAACGGGGCTAGTTGGCATCTCGGTAGGGGCCACAGTCGGCATGCTGCTGGTCCCCGCTCTGCTCGTTAGGCGGTGGCGGCGGCTTGGCATCGGACCTCGCTAAGCTACCGTAAATAGACCGCCTCTCAGGATTTCGAAGAATCGCTACCGCGTCCGCAGGTCTCACTAGAGCTCATGCTGATCGAACCGTCGTCGCTGACCAAAGTGGGTCTGATCCATAAACACGCCACTCTGCACGCGGACGTCAGTGTAGCCACGGATGGGCGAGGCGGCGGCGGTTGTGAGTAACTGCTGTTGAGATCACCCAGATGCTGCTCTATAAAGGAGTTCGTGAGATCGATAACCTTGCTGCACCTCCGGCCCCGCGCTGTTGTGAACTCCAGCGTGAAGCAGGCCGTCGTCATGCGCTCCCACAGATCGTCACCGAGGCGGTCGCGCGGTAGCTCGAACACCAAACGCAGCGGCTCGATGACGTGGGCTTTGATCGGCTCGGGTAGGAACGCCTGGACCATGGACTCCTGGGCTGGCGCTCTGTATCCGTCGCCACTATCAGCGACGAGTTCAGCCTCGATGATCGCGTCATCATGCGAGCTCCGGTTATGGACCATAGCGTTAACAACGATCAGGGCGTGCGACGCCTGTTCGGACGGGGACTGAATCCACCCCCAGTGCATCATGCCGGCGTTCCAGGCCGCGTAGACCGAGCGTGTGCGTACGCACGATCCCTACGTTCGGCCTGGCAGCCCACCAGTCCGACCCCCGTGCGAGTGCGAATCCCACGACAACTCCAGCCAGTGGCCCGGCGACCCCGCCGATGGCCGTCAGGAAGGTAGTCACCAATGAAGGAACCTAGCTAGACCACCGGGAAGCTTCCGATAAGCGCCTTTCGTAGCATCGACGCTAGGCTACGGCTTCGGGGGGACCGTGAAACCGACCACCTGAAAGTTGAAGGAGAAGCTCGGGCCCGCCCCGCTGATTCCGATACTGAAGCCGACGGCGCCGAAGCTGACAGCGATTCGGTTGAGAAGGTCCCTGTAGCGCTCGACAAGAGCGCTCAGAAAGAGGACCACTTTCGGGCGCGTGCGTCCCACCCGCTCAAGCACGGTTTGTGCTGCCGCCAGGCAGGCCGTAGCCGCCTCCCGACCCCTCCGATAGATCCAGGTGCCGGTGCGACTGACCGCAGCAGGCACCTCATCGGCCAAACCGATGATCCTTTCGAAGAGTGCCGCAAGAAAGCCTGGCTCACCCCCGATCTCGTCGCGAAGGAGCTGATCAACCTCCTCCGCCCAGCGCTTGGCGACGACGTCCGGGTCGCCCTCGATGGCGTCGGCAATGAACTTATCTACCCGGTCCTCGACGTCTTCGGGCATGTGGCGAGGATAAGGCATGCCGTACGGGGTCAGACCTCGGACCTTGAATGCCGTCAGTCGTGAGAGAGCGAAGCATGGCCGCCGCGGGGATAAGATCGAGACCCGCGGCAGCTTCCGAGGCGTTACCGGGGTGACGCTTTACCCCGCAGCCGGGAGGGTCCAGACCCAGGGTCCCTCCTCACCTCCGAGGCTCTACCCTCGAGCAGCCACCCACCAACAGCCGGCCGCCGCGAGAGGGGGCGATCCAGACCGGCGCGGGTTGTGGCGGACCGGTGGGCGCATGGCTCTCACCGGTGCTCCCAACCGCCTCCGCGCCCGAACCTCGGCGGCCGCGCCAGCGCGGAAGGTTCGGCTTGGACGTAGAGCTGAGCTTCCAGCTGGCTGTCGTCCGTGTTCTCCGGCAACGGCCACTGGAGGCCAGCGCGGCGAGCGCGTTCCAGGTAATGGGCGACGGTGGTATAGGGCAGGCCGACGGCGGCGCCTACCTGCCGCCGGCTCAAGCCCTCGCCAAGGGCGAGGCGGAGAACCTCTCGAATCTTGCGCATGGGGGATCGGGGACGGGGCATCGGCATCTCTCCTCGAACGTCTGCTGGGACTGTTCGAGGCAGGACGCCCGACCCTCAGCTCACGCGGCGCCGTGCTCCGCCTCCTCACCGAGGGCTGATCCAAAACAGTGAAACGGCTGATCCATTTGGAGCGTGATCCGCAGGTAGCCCTCAGAGGACGCGGGAATACGCTGACGGAGATATGAACTTCCAACTTACAGTCGCCCTCATCGCCGCAGGGTCCGCGCTCGCTGGGAGCCTCGTTGGCGGCATCAGCATCGGATGGGCGGCGGCTTACGCCCAGCGACACCAGGACCGCCGCGAGAAGCGACAGCGGGTTCATGCCAGTTTCCGGCGAGTCTTGACAGCGACGAAGATTTTTGCGGCCATGACGGCACCGTTGCAGCGTGGATCTGGAGGAGGAGCCTGGACTCCCGAACAGGAAATGACCGAGGAAGGCCGCCGTCGCTTCCATATGACGCTTGAGAGTCTGACGAAGGATCTCCAGAACGCCGCCGTCGAGCTAACGTTGGCGGGAATCGCGGAGCCGGTCGCCCAAGTGAACGAGTTGGTCATCAAATTTTCCGACTTCCGCTGGCATCGGGAGGGAACCATCCGACCGGGAGCTAGCGAGGAAGACTGGCGAGTGCCGGCCGAGGCTTCCCAGGCCATCGCCGCAATCCGGGATCGGCTAGAGACCCGATTGCCGGCCCTCCTCGACGCTATCCTGCCTGTCTCGCGAGGGTGGCGTGCGCCCTGGCGAAAGGGCAGCTCGTGACGCCCGACGAAGAACCGTCAGCGCGTGCTCGAGCATGAGGTTTCGCTGGGCTTTCTTCGAAGGCGGAGTGTGCCGGAGGCGATTCCTGGACGCGCGCACATCTACGCATCCAGAACCTGCCAGAGCGAGCCTACCAGAACCGGTGACGTCAATTAGGTGGCCCTAGTTCGGGCCGCACATGGCGAAGCTCAGAAGGTGCGCCGGAGGGACCTTCGGACCTGGGGCAGGAGTTGAGATCCCCGCCAGCCAAGGAGGCCGAGGGCCAGCACCCATTTCCAGCTGGCTGGGGTGGCCCAGAAGGCGTTGTTGAGCCGGCTGGGAAGCCCGGGCTTGGCGGGCGGCTCGCCCAAGGCCTCCGCGATCGCCTCCGCCAGCGCCGTCTGAGTCTTAGCCGGATACAGCCGGCGGCGCAGGACCTGCTCCGCCCCGGCCAGGTGGTCGCCCAGTTGCGCCAGGATCTGGACATCACCTCCGGTCAGTCGCAGCGGTAGCAGTTCAAGCCAAGGCTTCTCGAATGTGCGGTGGTAAACGTCGTACTCGATGTATGGGAAGGCCACCAGCGCCGCCTCCCCAGTGTCGAGGAGCCCCGCCAGCAGCGCCGGTGTGGAAGGCCGCGACCATTCGGCACGCGTCATTAGGAACTCCGGTGGATGGACGGCTTGGGCGCGCCGACAGACCAACAGGTTGTAGACGACCTCGAAGTAGAGCAGCAGGGCCTCGGTGAATTCTGGTGACCGCTTCCTCCAGAACTGCCACCTGCGGCGGGCGGCCGGGACTGCCTGCAGTACCAGCCTCAGGACTGCCTCGGCGGGTGGGCCGAGGGCGATCAGGCTAGGGGGAAGCATAACCGGAAGAGTCTGCCCGATCCGCACTGAGCGAATCAGGCCCTGCTAGGCCGCCAGCGCGGGGGCGAGTGGAGAACTCGCCTTACCATTGGCGCCGTCGTGGATACCAACCTCCTCTACTACGGTGACAACCTCGAGATCCTCCGGCGTCACATTCCAGACGAGTCGGTCGACCTCGTTTACCTCGACCCGCCCTTCAACTCCAACCGTGACTACAACGTCATCTTCAAGGACGAGTCGGGGCGCCGGTCAGATGCCCAGCTCCTCGCCTTTGAGGACACTTGGCATTGGGGGCCGAGCACCGAGGCCACCTATGCATATCTGACCAACACAGCTCGGCACGAAGGCCAGGTTCCAGAACAGGTGAGCACCACGATCGCCGCCTTGCGGAAAAGCATCGGAGAGAACCAGATGATGGCCTACCTGGTCGAGATCACGGTTCGACTGACCAAGCTACATCGCGTGCTCAAGGCCGTCGGTTCGCTCTACCTCCACTGCGATCCGACGGCCAGCCACTACCTCAAGGTGATCCTAGATGCTGTCTTCGGGCCGCGATGCTTCCGCTCCGAGATCATTTGGAAGCGGAGCAGCGCCCACAGCGACACCAAGCAAGGCCGCCGAATCCATGGCCACATCCACGACGTGCTGCTTTTCTATACGAAGGGCGAGGACTGGACCTGGAACCCGATCTTCACGTCCTATGACCGCGAGTACACCGACGCCTTCTACCGTCACGTTGACCCCACCACCGGACGACGGTACCGCCTCAGCGATATTACCGGCCCCGGTGGAGCAGCCAAGGGCAATCCTCTTTACGAGGTCAGCGGCGTGACCAGGTATTGGCGCTATAGCAAGTCGGAGATGGACCGCTTGATGCAAGAGGGCCGAGTTATTCAGACCAAGCCAGGAACCGTACCAGCCGAGAAGCGCTACCTGGACGAGATGCCGGGCGTGCCTCTCCAAGATGTCTGGACCGATCTAAAGCCGATCGGCGCTCAAGCCCGCGAGCGGCTGGGCTACCCGACGCAGAAGCCGATCGCCTTGCTCGAACGTATCATCGCAAGCTCCTCCAATCCCGGGGATATCGTGCTCGATCCCTTCTGCGGCTGCGGAACCGCAGTCGTCGCCGCGCAGAAGCTCGGCCGCCGTTGGATCGGGATCGACATCACGTACCTCGCGATCGCGGTCATGAAAGCACGTCTCAAGGACAGCTTTGGCCTACAGGACGTCACGGTGATCGGCCAGCCAACCGAAGTCCAGGGAGCATACCAATTCGCCCAGAGCCCCGAGGGTCGATACCAGTTCCAGTGGTGGGCTCTCGGGCTCGTCGACGCACGACCGATCGGCGGAGTAGAGAAGAAGGGCGCCGACCGTGGGATCGACGGAATCATCACGTTCACCGACGCGCACGGCGAGCTCCAGGCAGTGCTCGTCAGTGTCAAGAGCGGTCACGTGAACTCCGGGATGATCCGAGACCTCAAGGGCACCATTGAGCGGGAGAAGGCCGCCATCGGGCTGTTCGTGACCCTGGAAGAGCCCTCGCGGGAAATGCGCCTGGAGGCGGACACCGCGGGCCTCTATCACTCACAGCTTTGGAATCGCGACTACCCGAGGATTCAGATCCTCACCATCCGCGAGCTGCTCGACCGCAGGAAGCCGCAGCTGCCGCCGTTCGTCCTACCCACCTACGAGGCGGCTGAGCGCCTGCGGTTGAAACCAGGGGATCAGCAGGAGATGTTCGGCGAGAGCTCCGGATAAGCGCCTGTAAATAGATTGCTATCAGGAGCATAGCCTGACGCCGCGCGTCAATCACCCCTTCGGCGACCCGCTGGTTGAGTTCGGGACTTGACAGCGGCGGTGTCGTATTCGCCTTCGCAGGAATTGTCAGGTTTGCTGGATGACGCACTTTCGGCCGACGCCGAGCGGTTCAGGAGTGTCCCGTGATGCATCAGCTGGGGATTGGTGCGCTGCCTCTCGCGCCGCCGCAAGCTTCTTGACAGCGCGCCAGTATGCCGCAGTCTCGGCGGCGGTCCAGCCCGGCAAGCTGCCGCCCACAACGTCGCCTTGAGCGCCGGTTAGAAGGCAGGCGGCTTCAAGGTCGGTGAGATCGACGATCACCCGCCGACGTCGAGGCACCCTGAGCCGGCGCTCGGGGCCTCGGTTCCGGCGCATGCGGAACGCGCTCATAGTCGAGGGGAACGCTCGCGACTACCAGGAGGGAACGTGGCCTGCTAGATGCAGGTAGGTGCCCACGGGCAGCATGGCGAGGGCAAGGTACCACATGACCCGGACGATCCCGGCTGGCAAGCGCAGAGAAGACACCAGCGCCAGAGCCATGAAAATCCCAGCAGCAAAGGAGAGAAGCCATGGAGAGCCCAAATCCGGCAGGAGAGTCCGCACGAGCCAAGCTAGACCAACCAATACCAGATACCCGCTAACTGTTAGAAGCACGGGCGACAGCATCTGCATACAGCCGTCCACCCACCGCTCCCGGCGCGAATAGTCCGACCGACGCGCGTCCTTTGGGAGCGGTGCCGGGTAGTACTTCCACGTCCACAATCCGCAGAGGACCATATCCGCCACCGCCGTCCACGCCAACACGACGCCGTGCCCCGCCGCCGACTGGAGTAGGGACAGCGCCCAGCGGTGCACATCTTGTGGCGCAATCAGGCCGACGGTGACCACCACGGCCAGAGCTGGGAACAGATCCTTCAGGCTCAGTGGCGGCAACAGGTCGCTCGGGCTCCGTCGCGCCTGCGGTTGACCTGGCTCTGGCCCTTCACTCACGACATGTTCTCCCCAACTCTGTCCCGAGCACCCGGCCCCGCCGGTAGCCGGCCGTCCATGGCATCCGGCGTCGGTCGATAATGCGCAGCTCTACTACCAAACCCAGGCAGTCGGCCAACTGCTCGCTCGTCGGCAGCAGCTGATCCACCATGCCTAGTTCCAGCCGGGTGACGTGGCTCTGGTGCCAGCCCAACAACTGGACCAGCTGGTTCTGAGTTAGGCGGTCTCGGCGGCGGTAAGCCACAAGAGCCTCTACCACCACACCACCGAGCGTCCTCACTGCTGCCGGCTCCGCGATGGCGGCGCTTTCAGCATCGGGTCACTGTTATCCAAACGTCACAGTGGCTCCCACGAGATTCAACGGAGTGGACTGGCTCCGGTAGGGGGATCACGATTGCCATCACAGTGCTAGCCACCGGGCGAGGACGGATGGGTTGCGATCCATCGTGCTACCACGGCAGCGATGGCGCTGAGCATGCCGACGGCGTGCGCCCGTACTGCCTCGAGATCCAGCTCATCGTGCACCCCAAGGCTGAGCGGAACGTACGATTCGTAAAGAATGCCGATCTGGTGGTAGAGCAGCTTGCCGCCTGGGTCTCCGAGTTCGATGCTTAGAACCTTTTCGTATCGCTCCGCGCGGCCCTTCTTTGGACCCGGAACCAGTTCGTCGGCCAGTTGGTCTAGCGCTGCTCGCAGGGAAGTACTGGCCTGGCGTGCATCATCTGCGCCTCCACCACGGAGGCGGTCCAAGGCTCCGGCCAACGAATCGATGACCCGAGGCGCAATCCGAGCCAGAGCTCTCCGCAGACTGGCGCCTGTACCCGGAACAGGCAGACTCAGCAGATCCGGAAAATCGCCAATTACGCTTGCGAGTGCTGCTCTGACCTCGCCTTCATCGACACCTTCACCGCTCCGCCCCAAAGCAGCCACCGTCGCTTGGGTGGCGTTGTGCGTTTCTCCGATGAGCCAGTCGTTATCGAACGGTGACGTTCTGATCAGGGAGGCTGGATGTGCTGGTAGCCACGCGCGCCAGCCGATTCGTTCCATCATGAAGGGCGTCCGCAGCCTTGGAACTGAGGTCAATGCTGCCGCGAGCGCCGAGCTGAGTTGCAAGTCAATCCCCAAAGCGACGGCTCCAATCGGTGGGCGACTTTCAGCGGCGAGCCGCGCGAGCATGTCCGACTCCGCCAGTAGCAGTCCATTCCCACGGATCTTCGGAATAATGTCGCTCATTCCTCCGAATGCAGCGATCATGTCTGCACGCGGGAGGTGCGTAGCAATGTCCGCGTAGACCAATACCGGTGTTCGAAGCGTCGTATTAACGTGTTGGAGTACCCGACCGATCTGGATAGCCGTGGACGCCGCCTCCAGCATGTGGCTGCTTCGTACAACCTCGCCGATCGAGTCGAGCTGTGTGGAGATCTGATTCATGCTTGCAAGCGCATTCAGCATTGGAGTGATGTCAATTCCGGTGAGGCGCTTTTCCGCCGAACGAAGTTGGCTCACTGTTTGCTTGAGGTCGCCCACCGCCGGTGCGGCAACCGTGCGCGCCGGTGGCTGCGCTCCACCGATCCAAGCGTCGCGCAACATGACTGTGTCACGGCCCTCACGGATCCAGGTGGCAGGCGTCAGGCCGCTCAGCGATTCGTTGGCCCTATCCAACCAATTAGCAAGTTCTCCGAAGAACTTCTCAGGCCTGACGTCCAACGACGCGCTAGCCGCTGTGAGCCTTCGAAGGGCAACGCTCCTTGGAGTGGAGCCAGCGAACCACCGTAAGGCAGTTGACCGCTGAACACCTCCAATCCGAGCAAGAGTCGCCGCAGTGATACCCACTGAACGCAGCCTGGCAATGGGTCCATCGGGTGTTGCGTTCACGGGTCAGAGTATACCGCTAACGCAACACTGCCTGAAGGCCTGCGCATGATCGAAGACGAATAGACCGGCTGAACCTCCGGCTGCTTGAGCGTCCCAGGCGCGTCTAGTGCGATTCAGGCGCTGCCGGTCTTGAGCAAACGCGAGAGCTGATCAAGCCCCCAAGCTTGCTCAGCCCGCCCAGCGCTGGCCGGTCGGCGTAGTCCCCCTACCAGGCGTCGCGTGACCTTCCTCCCTGGAGCGTCCTTCGGATGTAGTTGGCCGTTCTAGCCCAGATTCTGTCGACTAGAAATGAACAGCTTCCGAGATAACGCGACATCTGGACCTCCTTCGTGGGCTTGTCCCCACATCATGGTGGTCCGTCTTATCGGGTCGGTTTAACGGACACGGTTGTTAGCCCGAACACGCAGCGGTGTGGGCGGATTCGTAGTCTGCCGGACTGGGTTGCCAAGCGTCGCAGGTGGGCCTGACCCGTGGCTCGACGGGAGCGTCGGAAGTTCAGCGACGAGTACAAGGCCGAAGTGGTCGCTTTGGTGCGCTCTTCGGCCGAGAGTTCAGGAACTGACTCCAGGACGAGGGCGCAGCGGCCGTCGCGATCGGTCCGCGGTCACCGCCAGCTGGCCCAGGCCGCGTCTACTAACGAACAGCGGCATGTACATGCAGGGC